>OLPE01001711.1_pt1 | contig 11001 bp, 13 predicted proteins | sample 1671901 | NCBI WGS metagenome assembly OLPE01 (sample SAMEA3136624, study PRJEB25190) | human gut metagenome | biome: human gut; feature: human-associated habitat; material: faeces | place: Austria | collected 2013 | reverse complement strand
AAAATCACAGTAACAATTTATCTGGAGCTTCAGGAAAAAGAAAAAGAACAGGACAAAAATCTGATGAATCTGCCGGTTCTGGTAGTGGATGATGATAAGACATGCTGTGAAAGTACAGTTGCCACACTGAAGGAAATCGGTATTATGGGTGAATGGGTTCTCTCTGGCAAGGAAGCTGTTGAACGTTGTTATGCACGGCATGAGTTGAAAGATGATTACTTTGCTGTTATTTTAGACTGGAAGATGCCGGATATGGATGGTATAGAGACTGCCAGACAGATCCGGAAACGGATCGGGAAAGAGATCACCATCATTGTATTGACATCCTATGAATTCAGCGAAATTGAAGAAGAAGCAAAGGCTGCAGGTGTAGATGCTTTTATTGCAAAACCGCTGTTCCGTTCCCGGCTGACGGCAACACTGCGGCAGTTTACTTCAGGAAGAAAAGAAAAAACAGCGAGAAATTATCTGGAGAAACTGTCAGAAGCAGACTACACAGGAAAAAGGATTCTGCTGGTTGAGGATAATGAGTTGAACAGAGAAATTGCTGGTGAAATTTTGCAGATGACAGGGGCAGAAGTGGAAACAGCAGAAAATGGAAAAATCGCAGTTGAAAAAGTGGAAGCTTCTCCGGAAGGATTGTATGATCTTGTTTTTATGGATATCCAAATGCCTGTCATGAATGGTTATGAGGCAACTGCAGCAATCAGGAGCCTTCCGGGTGAAAAGGGAAAACTGCCTATTGTTGCCATGACTGCCAATACTTTTGCAGAAGATGTACAGTTAGCCAAAAATACAGGCATGAATGGACATATCGCGAAACCGCTGGATATGAATAAGTTGAATGATGTTCTGGAAAACTGGCTGTAATTGCCTTCCAGATGCATGGGAAAAGCAGACAGGAAACATAGAGAGAGGATTTTGTTATGACAGAAATTAAATATATATTTCCGAAGCAACTGCAGTCTGTGGCTGTGTTGGCTTTTATAGACGTGCTGATTTTTGTTTTGAGCCGGAGAAAATTTTATGATTTATTGAATAATACGGATGGAGAAGATTTTCTGGCATACTACGGAGAACGCAAGCTGATTCTCCGGGTTGCGTTTGAAAAATATCTACTGCACCATCCAGAGTTGAGGAGGCGAGGATAATGGCAAAGGCAGGAAGAGGACAGACAAGGCGGGATTCCAAACGCAGGGTTCTCAGGCCGGGAGAGAGCGTAAGGGCAGATGGAAAATATTAGTATAAGTACCATATTGATGGAAAACTACATTTCGTCTATAGTTGGAAACTGGAGCCTACGGATAAACTCCCAAAGGGCAAGAAACCATGCCTTTCCCTTCGAGAGTTGGAAAAACAGGTAAACACAGATTTAGATTTGCTTGTAAATATCGTGGACGGACAGATGACAGTATGTGAACTGGTAGACCGTTATCTGAAAACCAAAACAGGAGTAAGGCAGAGCACCAAGCAGGGATATGTTACAGTGCAGAGATTACTTGCAAAGGAATCTTTCGGGAAAAAGACAATCCGAAGTGTGAAAACATCGGATGCCAAGTTATTTCTCATCAAGCTGCAACAGGAAGATGGAAAAAGCTACAGTTCCATTCATACCATCCGGGGAGTGCTGTGACCAGCTTTTCAGATGGCTGTGGATGATGACATTTTGGTAAAGAATCCATTCGGATTTCAGCTTGCCGGAGTATTGGTAAATGACGCAGTCACAAGAGAGGCAATTTCCAAAGACCAGATGAGAAAATTCCTAAAGTTTGTGCATGACGATGTGGTGTACTGTAAATATTATGAAGTGGTGTACATATTATTTCATACGGGAATGCGAATATCAGAATTTTGTGGCTTGACGCTGAAGGACATTGATCTTGAGAACAGAATATTGACCACCAGTTGCAGCGAACATCGGATATGCGATACATCATAGAAACTACAAAGACGGATGCCGGAACAAGAGTATTGCCAATCACAGAGGATGTGGCACAGATGTTTCAGGCAATCATCGAGGACAGAAATGCACCGAAAGTGGAGAAATCCATAGATGGATATAGCGGATTCCTGTTTTACGATGATAATGGAATGCCACTTGTGGCAATGCACTGGCAACATCGTTTCAATCATATGGTCGGCAGATACAATGACATCTACCGGGTGCAGTTGCCAAATATCACGCCTCATGTATGCCGACATACCTATTGCTCCAATATGGCAAAATCGGGAATGAATCCCAAGACATTACAGTACCTCATGGGGGATTCGGATATATCAGTCACAATGAATGTGTACACGCATATCGGATTCGATGACGCTGAGGAAGAATTGAAACGGATGGAAGAGTTTAGGAAAGCACAGGCGGAGGTTGAGCAGAAGAAAGAGAAACCTATGTCGCAGAAGATGTTTAAGGTAATTTAATATGGAAAAGAGATGACGCTCTGGCTTAGGCTGGGGCGTTTTTCTGTGGAAAAGAAGTGGAAATGACGATATAATACTAATGATTATAAAGCAAGGTTGATAAGTATGGAAATATCGGATAAGGATAAAGAACATTTGGTTTCTGAATTAGAAAAATTAACTGGTACCAGACCATTATTTTATTTGAAATTTTGTTCAGAAGAAAAATTTCACATCAAATTGGCGAGGAGATGATTTAGTGATTTCAAAGGTTGTATTTGAAATTAAAAATAGCATTAGAAGTTGGAGTGATCAGGAGATTTCTTTTTCTTCAAAAAATATGAGGAATGTTTCAATAATTATAAAGGATATAAAGTGTGAATTGGCTGTAGATGGAAATAGTGAAGATGACAATCTGCAGTATATTATATTGATATGGGAATTGCTGGTTTGGGAAGATGGTTATTTTTACAAACCTATTAGTTATACTGTTGATGGTGTTGAAAAAACGATAGATAGCCTCGTGACTATTAATTGTCGTACTACTGATGCAAAATGGGTTTCTAGTGCAATCCTATTATGTAGGAATCAAAGACAAATCAATGAGGAGATTGTTGAAAAATACAGGAATATCAGACATTTAGACAGAAAAGACAAATCAATGAATGCCTCCATGTTTTCCTCTTTCTTTTATCTGATTTCAGAATCATATTCTAGTATCAATTTAGAGCACAGATTAGTTTTATTAATGCACATTTGCGATGGCTTTGCAATCAAGTATTGTAATGGTAGTAGCAGTAATAATTCTGGAAATATAAATATAATCCTTAGGAAAATAGATGCAAAAAAATATAAGCATGGAGCAGCACTTCTTGGAATTTCATCCTCTAGAGCAATTGAGGCATTAGGAGACACAAGAAATGAGCTGACACATTATATTTATAAATCTGGAAGCTTGGGTTCGTATATAAATAACCCTAATACAGAGACTGATAACATGGTAAATTTGTATGCGTTTTATATTTTGGAGATTGCATTACGAATAGCTGTGTTAGAGGTGATTGGAGTAAATGTTTCTGACGATGTTAAAAATTATGTAATGGATGAGCACTTAGATTGGATAAAGTTAGAAAAGCATCTTGATGAAGATTGTGTACTTCCTATGAATGTTTTTCGACAGATGATTGAGAAACTTCAAAATCAAGAGCAAAATTCTTAGTAGTAACTCTTTCCGTTTTACTACCAATTTTACTACTAACAGATAGTAACAACTTGCTAAATCCTGCTCTGATTTGCCACAATCCGTCATTTCAGAGCAAACCACAAAATCCCCGAAATCCTTCGCAAATCAGGGCATTTTGGGCAAAACAAGGAGAAATAAAACAATGATAAAGGTGCTATTTATCTGCCACGGCAGTGTTTAAGAAACGTGGCGAAATCCATGATTTTATTGGGTTTCTTGGATGGAAACGTAGAATTTACACCTTATTTACACCTTTGGAAGATCGGATCGGTATAGTTAGAATAGTAAAGACGTGGGATGAATCTTGCGTCTTTTTTTAGATTGTGTAATTACATGTTGCTTGAAAAATCAAATAACATATGATAAATTATAAATGTGATGTAAAAAGAGTCACATTTATAAAAAGGTGATTGATATGAAAGAATTTTTGGAAAAAATATTACGGCAAAATGTAATAATGACGGAGAATAAAGAGGTATATAAAAAGCTTCCGTTAGTATATCGTGGAAGGTATGATATTTTTACAGTAGAGACGAATGGTGCGTTATGGATGGCTATTCATCCAAAAGATGATGTCGGACTTGTTATGTTACGTAGAGACAGAGCTGGCGTAGAAAAAATGACAGGATTAAATTGTGCAATATTTCTTGATCGAACAACATTTTATATAAAGGAAAAAATGATGGAAGAAGGAATTCCTTTTGTAATAGAAGGGAAGCAGGTATTTCTCCCATTTATTGGATATTTGCTGAGTAAGGAAAATGAAAGAGAATTGGCACCAGTTCATTTGATTTCATTTTTGACGCAAAAAATGCTCCTGATGGCTATTTATGAACGATGGAATGAAGTGAAAGTATCTGATGCAGCGAAACGAATAGGAGTGTCAACAAAATCTGCAAGTCGGTGTTTTGATGAACTGGAATATTTAAATATTGATGTGTTGAGCATGAAAGGTAAATCAAGAGTTATCAATATTCCGGATGACCGAAAACAATTATGGCAGCAGATTGAGCGTGTGTTAAGAAATCCAGTGATTCGAAGATTTGTTCTGAGAGAAGATATGAAAATAGAAAAGAAAGCAGGTATTTCTGCTTTATGTGAGTATTCTCTTTTGTCAGATAATGTTTATCCTACTTATGCAGTAACAAAGAGAGAACTGAAAGCTAGTGGAGTGAAAGTGGAAAAACAAGTGAGCGAATTGGAAGAAATTGGTTGTGTTGTTTTGGAACTGGGATATTTCATTGATTTTTTAGGAAAAGGATTTCAAGATCCCTTGAGCGTAGTATTGTCACTTACAGGAAAAGAGCAAGAAGAGGAACGGGTAGATATTTCTATTAATGAGATGTTGGAGGAATATGTATGGTCAAAGGATTAGATACATTTCAGAAGTACTTTGCAGATTATGAAGAACAGTATGTTTTAATAGGTGGTGCAGCCTGTGATATTCTGTTTGAAAGCAATGAAGTAAATTTCAGGGCTACAAGAGATCTAGATATGGTTTTGATTGTTGAAGCATTAACTCCGGAGTTTGGAGAAAAATTTTGGAAGTTTATCGTTGATGGAAAATATAGAAACAAAGCGACAAACGGTAGCAACCCTCAATTTTATAGATTTGATAAGCCAGAAGACGATAACTTTCCGAAAATGATCGAATTGTTTTGTAGAAGTGATTTTAAACTAAAAGATGCGAAAGGAATTACTCCAATTCATATTGATGATGAAGTTTCCAGTTTGTCAGCAATTCTTTTAAATGATGATTACTATAAGGCACTTCTCAATGGAAAAGAAGTGAGAAAAGGCCTTTCTGTTTTAAGACCAGAATATATCATTCTTTTTAAAGCAAAAGCGTATCTTGATTTAAAAAGGCAAAAAGACTTAGGAGAAAAAGTGGATTCCAGTGACATAAAGAAGCATAAGAAAGATGTTTTGCGTATTGCTTCGGAGCTTATGCTTGAAAAAGTAGAAGAATTGCCGATAGCAGTAGATGCCGATATACATAGCTTTATTGACTTGTTGGAGCAGGAACCATTTGATCAAAATTCATTGAAAAGATTTGGGCTGAAAAATGAGGATGTTGTAGAAGTGTTGAAGCAAGTATTCGGATAAAAATGTGATGTGTTATACAGTTAATTTTTAACCCATTTTTACACCTTTTGCTGACGATATTATGCGAAAATAAACCAGGTTATGCCAGAAAGCAAAAATTTACAAAGGCTTACAAAGCCCGAAAAACCAAGAAAAACTAAGAAATGCGAGGTTATGCAACAATGATAAAAGTACTTTTCATCTGCCACGGCAATATCTGCCGTTCAACCATGGCAGAATATGTTATGAAATATTTAGTAGAGCAGGCAGAGCTTTCTGCCGACTTCTACATTGATTCTGCGGCGACCAGCCGGGAGGAGATTGGTAATGGTGTACACCGTGGTACAAGAAAGAAATTAAAAGAAGTTGGCATCCCTTGCGGGGATCACCGTGCACGCCAGATGACAAGAAGAGATTACGATGAATTTGATTATCTGATAGGAATGGAAAGCTGGAATATCCGCAACATGTTACGAATTGTCGGAGATGATCCGGAACAGAAAATTTATAAATTACTGGATTTTACAGACCGGAAGGGTGAGGATATTGCCGATCCATGGTACACAGGAAATTTTGATGCGACTTATCGTGATGTGAGAGAAGGATGCGAAGCTCTTCTTGCAGGGCTTGTGAATCGATAAGGGCGCTTGAAAAAGCAGTGCTTTCGATTGGTGTGATTGACCGGGAAGGTGTATGCTTGAAAACAATAATCGCAGCAGACCCTTGTGTGATGTCCTTAAGGAATGCACTGGATCTGCTGCGATAATATTACATATTATTCACAATATTTAGCAAGATCTTTCTTGAATCCGGCGAGCTGTTCAGAAAGAGCGGCGGTATTTTCATCAGAAAGAGTTTCAAGAATAGCCTGCATGTCAGATTTAATTTTTTCTGGATTATATGGAACTTCCAGAGCGAAGTCGCTGTATGCGCGGATTTTCTGGAAATACATGTTTGTTTCTTTTTCTTCTTGCTGGTTCCGGCACATCTGATACATAGATACGCTATCGGTAGCATCTAATTCCGTACATTCTTTACAAATCCATTTTCCAAGAAAATAGTATTTTCCATTGATTTCATATATAAATCCCGGTTGCTGTAAAAATTCTTCTAATAACATAATAGAACCTCCTTTTCAACTGATTATACCGTAACAAATGTAGATGGAAAATGCAACATTCTTGCGAAAAATCAATAATGTATCGCATTTATAGATATGAGCCGATAATACATTTTTATACACTTACGCGAATAAATATGCTATAATAAAAATTCGCAGAGATTTTTGGAGGGAGGATATAAGATGAGACCGAAAAATGCATGTATGTTGTTGCTGACAGCATTTATATGGGGAACTGCATTTGTTGCACAAAGTGTGGGAATGGACTATTTGGAACCATTTACGTTTAACGGTGTAAGATGCTTGATCGGAGCAATTGCATTGCTACCGTGTATCTGGTTCTTTAATCGTGGAAAAGAAAAAGAGAGTAAGGTGAATGATGAAAATGCAAAAAGAGATTTAATTAAGGGCGGAATTGCCTGCGGTATTTTACTGTTTGCAGCAAGCAGTCTGCAACAAATCGGGCTGGTATATACAGCAGCTGGTAAGGCCGGATTTATCACAGCCTTTTATATTGTACTTGTTCCGGTATTTGGCATTTTCCTTCATAAAAAGATAGGATGGAAAGTATGGACAGCCGTTGCAATAGCACTGGCAGGACTTTATTTCTTGTGTATAACAGAGGCATTTACCATTGGAGTTGGAGATATTTACGTGTTTTTATGTGCATTGATCTTCTCGGTTCACATATTAGTTGTAGATCATTATGCACCAAAAGTAGACGGAGTAAAATTATCATGTATACAGTTCTTGGTCGCTGGTATTGTATCCATTCCATTTATGTTGATATTAGAAAGCCCAAAGATGGGAAATATGCTGACAAGCTGGTTCCCGTTGATTTATGCCGGGGTATTTTCCTGCGGAATTGCATATACTTTGCAGATCCTTGGACAGAAGAATGTTAATCCGGCGGTTGCATCGTTGATTTTAAGTTTGGAATCCTGCTTTTCTGTATTATCTGGCTGGGTAATTTTGGGAGAACGGTTATCGGCAAGAGAGACAATAGGATGTATTATGATGTTTGTGGCAATCATTCTGGCGCAGATTCCAGACAAAAAGAGCAGTGCAGATACAAACTAAAAATACAGTAACTGGTGCTTTGTAAGAGTATAGAAACTATTTAACATAGAAAGGAAAGAAAACATGAGATTTGTAATTCAGAGAGTATTAGAAAGTGAAGTAAAGGTAGACGGTGAGAGTCTGGGCAAGATTGGAAAAGGGTTCATGGTACTGATCGGTGTCAGCGATTCCGATACAAAAGAAGTAGCAGATAAGATGGTGAAAAAAATGCTTGGACTGCGCATTTTTGAGGATGAACAGGGCAAAACGAATCTTTCTCTGGAAAGCGTAGACGGAGAACTCCTTCTGATTTCTCAGTTTACGTTATATGCAAACTGTAAGCGAGGAAACCGTCCAAGCTTCATCGAAGCGGGTGCACCGGATATAGCATCGGATATGTATGAGTACATTGTTGAGAAATGCAAAGAACAGGTACCGGTTGTAGAGCGCGGACAGTTTGGAGCAGATATGAAAGTAAGTCTGGTAAATGACGGACCGTTTACGATAGTTTTGGATTCAGATACACTTTAAGATTCAGGCAAATATAAAAAATAAAGATATCATTAATGGAAAATGAGCGTCTGCAAATGTATAATACTGCAGGCGCTCATTTTGACTGCCATAGTATATGGAAAAAGCTGCCAGTGGCGGGCTCTGCGGGTAACTATGAGAGTAAAAGTTTATTGTATTCTGGGCTTTTGCTGCCGAATCTAAGAGTCTGATTTGCCAAGATGTTTTCTCTGGTGTTCCAGACGTTCTTCCAGCTTTTTGCGATGCTTTTCCAGTTTTTCAAAAATTTCCGGATGCTCACGTAATATTTTGTCTTTCAGTATACGTCTTCGCTTTTCAATCAGCTGGTAAATGAGATGTTTATTGTCAGTAAGACTCTTTGGCATTTCATCTACATGCAGTTCAATACGGCGTAAGATTTCGTCTTCATCAAAAGCTCCAAGTGAATGCCAGCTTTCCAGATGATCTTCCAGACCATTTTCAATAATTTCTTCAATATCTTTCAAACCGTGAATATGATTTAAAATATGATGAACCTCATGCTCGATTTCCTCAACAACCTGATCACCGTAAGCCCAGGCAAATTCTTCCAGTGTATTTTCTTCTTCGGCAGGAAGAAAGCTAAGACGACGTGTAACGAATTCACGCTCTTCTTCCGGAACATCCAGTGTATATGGCGGCAGGATTTCTGCATCATGAAGTGCCGCAAGAATTGTCCTTCGTACATGACCTTCACGGATCAGATGTTCTATTCCGAGCTGGCGCATCTGCAGATTCAGTTGCTCTGTATGCTCTGTAATATAGAATTTTATATTTTTCTTTGAAAAACTTGCCGTCAGTTCTTCCAGATGATCGGCAGCAGTGATATCCATGCTGTTAACTGCGCGTGCATCGATAATAATGACTTTCGTGTCTTCTTTAATTGCATTTTCCAGATCTGACTGAAGTACATTAATATTTGCAAAAAAGAGATTTTCGTTGAAACGATACAGAAGAACTCCTTTTATTGGATAGGCATGTATATTTCTGCTCAGATCATGATAGCCTTCTTTGCCAGGTATAATACCAAGGAAAAAACGGTTTGGATTCGCGGCTTTTGTGATGACAGCGAAGAAGGAAAGCAGTACACCGATCAATACGCCATAAATAGTACCCAGGCATAATACACTGATGCAGGCAGCCATAAATATATGAAATTCCTGTTTGCTCTGGTGAAAGAGCCGGATACATAAATGAATTTCAACGACATCCATTAATGCAGAAATAACAATAGCGGTCAGAATAGGAACAGGAAGAAATCCAATAAATCCTGTAAAAAACAAAAGTAAAAATGTCATTGTTATACCGGCTGTAATAGAAACAACCTGTGAATGTCCACTATATTGTTCATTCATTGATGTACGGGAAATACTTCCATTTACAGGGCAGGAGCCAACAATAGCGGAAGCAATATTACCGGCAGCACATGCCAGAATTTCCTGACGGTCTTCCAGCGGATAGCCATTCCGGAAAGCAAAATTATTTTCAGCAAGTAAAGTTTCAGCCATTACGACAAGTGAGATCATGAGTCCACGCCCGGCAGCCTGTGTAAGGTCAATCTGACTGAAATCCGGAAAAGTAAGAGACGGAAGTCCACGGTTTACGGAGGCGAGTAACTGCACACCATATGTATCAATATGCAGGAAAATAGTACTTAAAACTGCGAGAAACATAACCAAAATAGCAATCGGAAATTTCGGAATGAATTTTTTGCAAAGTCTTATGACAAGCAAAGTAATAATTCCTAATAATAAGGAAAGCCAGTGAATGTTTCTTGCAGCGGAATAAATATATTCAGCTAGCTCGATGATTTCACCGGATCCCGCGGGACTTCCCATAAGCTTTGGTATTTGCATTAAAATAATCGTCAAAGCGATACCGCTGATAAATCCACCCATGACAGGCGTAGAGATGAAACCGACCATTCGGTCTGCCCGGATAAAATAAAAAAAGAGCAGCCACAAGCCTGTAAATAGTGCCAGTGCCGAAACATAGTTTAGAGCTTCTCTGGAACCCGGAGTGATGCCAAGTGTAAGGAGAGCGCTTCCGGCGAGGGCAGCAGGTGCAGCATCCACACCGAAAATAAACTGGCGTGAAGTGGAAAAAATTGCAAATAATAAAATAGGTAAAACAGAACCGTATAAACCATATACCGCGGGCAGCCCTGAAATCTGTGCATAACCCATAGAAATAGGAATAGATACAGCAGCAATGATAATTCCGGAGAAAATATCCTGTTTTAAATAATTTTTGTCATAATTTCTTAATGTAGATAAAATATGTATTTTCATAATGAAGACCTCCAATAGAAATAATAGTGAAAATATATGTAGGTTTCAATCTTTGCTTTTTGTTTTCATTGAAATTATAACAGTATAAAAAGAAAAGAACAATCAAAAGAAAATTAGAAAAAGTTGTTGACAGTAAGATTTATACTGTGATACATTGAACAGGCTGCCGCAAGAGAGCGGGATAACTCAGAAATGGGTTGCAAAAAAGATTAAAATAATTATTGACAAAGAGTTGAAATTATGATAATCTA
>OLPE01001710.1_pt1 | contig 11007 bp, 9 predicted proteins | sample 1671901 | NCBI WGS metagenome assembly OLPE01 (sample SAMEA3136624, study PRJEB25190) | human gut metagenome | biome: human gut; feature: human-associated habitat; material: faeces | place: Austria | collected 2013 | reverse complement strand
TTTACTACAAACAGAGACTAGAGCGTATTTTAAACAGGCTCTGGTAATAGAATTTCTAATTATAAAAAATCCAACCAAACAAAAGTGGATCGCAATAAAATAATCGTCAATCCACTACATAAACCTAAAAAAGGGAGGGTACGACTCCATTGAATCACACCCTCCCTAAACTTTTTATTCAATTCCTTTTTTGTAAATTACAGTAAGTGCTCCGCAGCCAACTGTGATGAAGAAACCAATGATCATTGAGAAAAGCATTTTAAGCCCACCGTACGCCATAAAAAACTGGAAAGCAAAATCATAATGCTTGTCATACTCCCAAAAGAAATTCCAGCGATACCCAATTACAAAAATTGCAGTCATAACTGTAATAAACAGGTACAGCACTCCACAGATAGGAATTACATGGGTTCTAACTTTATCCATGGTCGTATTATGCACATAACGACTGGTTTTCAGAACTGCAAACAACACTACAGGTACAACATAGAGCAAGGCCATAGCAATGAGACCTAAAGCACCCATAAATGTAGCACCGGCTCCAACAGAACTGGTAATCCACTGAGCTCCCACTACAAAAACTTGAAGGGGAACAAAAACTTCACCACTATTTTGCAGCATATAGCTTAAATCGTAGAAAAATCGTGTTTGAGATGATGCTTCCCCTGCACTCAGTACGATTCCTGTTTCCTGTGAGAATACCGGAGCAACGCTGCCCAATGCATCACAGATGATAAACGGCAGCAATAATGTAATCAGGAATCCGATCACACAGAGAATCCGGACAGCCTGTTCAACACCGACGCGCCATGTTACCTGTTCTTCTTTTTCCAAAACGACAGCTTCATTCGTCATATAGATTACTCAACTTCCTTTCTTTGTAAACTATTCCGCTTTTATCCAAAGGTTGGAGCGGCAAAATTCGAATCTGCAAAGACCGTATTACTGGAATCCCACTCATACCACTCAACAGGCGCAGCCGAACCCCAGGAATAAGACAAGGAATCCAGATCCGTACCATTCGCTTCGTTATAAGCGGTAAGAAAATCTGTTTCATCAAAATTATTGCTATAAACAGATTGCAAATGCTCAGCAGCACCCCAATAGAAATAATTGGCATCCAGCATATCCAAAACGAAACCATTGTCTGTTTCTTCAACAGCATAAAGACTTGGATACTTGGTTATACTGCCATCTGCATTTTCATAGTTGCTGACTCCCCACTCACTCCAGGTCTCCTGATCATTAAGATCCACATCACTGTTGCCGTTTCCAACTTCGTCTCCTTCTGAATTATACATAGAAAATGTTCCATCCTCTATTTTCCATGTTCCATAATGATAAGTATAAGTACTCGTAGGCTGACCAGGCACCAAACCTGAAACGTGTCCAATCCTATATGTACCATCCTTATAAAAGGTCAAAGCAGCCTCTAGATCTACAGCGTTGTTGCCGTAACTGTCCTCACAGTAGGTTTGGTATAAAACTTCTTCACTGCTGCTGTCCTCACTATCTTCGGCGGGAATACGACACCCCGCTAATGAGGTGACACACAGTGCCAATATGGCACTGCGTGAAAAGAGTTTTAAATTTTTTTTCATATCCTTCTACCTCAACAATTGTATTTGATTAGCTCAAAGAACCAATAACACTTTGGTCGTAATTAATCTTATTCAGCACTTTCCTGCTGGCTGAGCTGTTTCAGCTTCTTTTTCCTCCTAATAGTCCGGACAAGCATGGCAGCACTGCCTATCGTGCCAATTAAGCAAACAGCTATTAACGCACGCAATGCATTCTGCCACCACGGTGTCAATGTACGAATTACGGTATTTTCTGTAAATCCATCCAATGCAAAGCTATTGACAACCTGATATAAATTGTGTTTTGCACTGTCTTTCAACTGAGAAATCAGCAGTTTATCACCTGCATTCGCCAATTCCATAATTGGATCAACAATGTTTGGTGAAGCACTGGCAAGGAACTTTGTTGTACCATAGATCACACCATCTACGCCATCCATGTAATCCGCCTCATACATATCTGTAATAAAGGAGCCCCACATACCGAACTCATTACGCAGCACATTAATCTGAGCATTGGAATCCTGTCCTGCCCAAACCATACCAAGCCTGTTAAAGGATGTCATAACACTGACCAAACCGCCTTTTTCCGCAGCATATTCAAATGCTGGCAGATACACTTCACGGATTGTCTGCTCATTCGCCCAGGTAGAAATGCCGTGACGATTGGTTTCCTGATCATTTAACAGGTAATGCTTAGACATAGCATAAGCACCTTTTTCCTGTAAACCTCTTGTCTCAGCAGCGCTGACCATACCAGAAATAAATGCATCCTCAGAATAATACTGGGAATTACGGCCGCCATAAGGAGTTCTATGGATATCCAGACCCCAGCCCCAAAGATTTATCAACTTATCACTGCCGTCACGATGGTACATATTCTCGGCAGTAAGGCGTCCCATCTCTTCCAGTAACTCATCATTGAATGTTGCCGCACGTAAATCACCGCCTGTGAAAGAAATGGTCTTTTCCTCACTATTGGCGACAGCCCCACCATAACCACTCGGTCCGTTAGAGTCCTTTGTAGCCGGAATACCAAGCCGAGCGATCGGGCGTCCCACATCCTGGCCAAAAGTAACATTATCTACCAGTTCATCAACCGTCAGCTGGTCCATAAACTTGTCCCATACCTCACTGTCAAAAGGCTCACCTATCAAGTCAACAACTGTCAGGTCATTGTCTGCACCAGTAACTGGCATATCCATCTGGGCGTTAAGGGTTTCATCTGTTTCATAAGTCTGTGGTGCTGCCTGTTTTACCATCTCATCATTATACTGTACCTGGTAATAGGTTTTTGGGAAAGTACCTACCCAATCGGTTCTGGAGAGATAAACAATACTGTTGCCAGCAGCCTGTGCATCTTCATCTCGATTTAAATCTGCATGATCAAACTGATTTGTAATAGCAACGCTTTCGCCAGATGCATCTGAGGTTGCAAACACCTGATCATCAAAATCATATGTAGTTTTCCATACAAGGCTTGCATCTCCGCTTTCATTCAATTCAGCCATACGCTGGGCAGCCTCGTCCATACCTTCGGTTTTCATTGTCAGAATATTGTTCATTGCATCGTGAACATCTTCTCCTACCGTAAGGTAATAATCCCCTCCATCGCGGATGTAAGTTTTGGAAACATTTGCATCATAGCTGCGCATTTCTTTCTGATCCACCGGAATCGTAACATTAATGGAACTGTTTGCCGGAATTTCAAATTTATCATATGCAACCAGCTTGATCGCACTTTCCTCAATTCCATTTTCACGGTCACGCTCGCTATAAGGTGTCTGCATATAAAGTGTTACAGAATGAAGCACATCCGTGGAACCACTGTTTTCAATAACCATACTTACATCAAAGGTTCCATTTTCGTCATTTACATCCACAGAAAAATCACTATAGGAAATTCCCGTATTGTAATGAAGACCCTTTCCAAATGGCTCTGCAACATAGTCATCATAAGACCAATTGACATATGCATTATTTTCATTACCATTCAGAATGTAATCCTCATAACGTGTTTCATAATAACGATAGGAATGATAAATTCCCTCCTGATAAGTAACACTGGTATTCCAGTAATTACCCTGTGCGCCTCGCCACTTAGCCTGTTCTTCCTTAACCTGACGCAGTACTTCATCATCCACCTGGGACAAATCAGCTGTCACATAACCAAAGTTAGACATTTCAGGCAAAAGCTGGTTGTCTACATACATTGTGTCAACTAAACGTCCGGAAAAATCCAGTCCATCTTTGTTTGTAAGAAGATTTGCAATACCGGTTAATGTATCCGTATCGTTAATGTCCGCACTTGTCCAAACCAAAGCATCTACCCCGCACTCCGGATCATTAATGAAAGCTGAATCAATACTGTTAGATGTTGTGATTAAAACAATTGTTCTTTTAAATACGCCTTCATCTTTTAATTCCTTGATTGCTGTAAGCAGACCGCGTTCATTCTCTGAAAAAGCCAGATAATCCTGTGCTTCCGCATATGGACTGGCACTGTTATTTCCACTGTGACCGGAAACACAATCTGTACCCTCACTAGACCGTCTTCCAAACACTACTAATGCGGTATCACCAGTATCATTACCAAGTACTTTGCTTACTTCGCTCCAGGGAACCTCTCGTGGATCTGCTCCAGTTCTGGGCTGATAGTCTCCCTCGTAGAAGCTCTGATAGCCTTCATAAAGTGACTTGTTGACCTGAATTCCATTTTCTTCCAGACTGTTTTTCAGATCAAGATAAGCCGGTGCTGCAATACCAAATATACTAATTTTATCATTTTCACTTAGGGGGAGCGCCGGTTCACCATCTGTACCAGCATCATTTTTGACCAGTGTTGTTCCCTCTTCTACTATTCTTTGGTAGAGAGCATGATCATCCTGAATCAATCGAGTCTCATCTTCCTGGGTGAAATCATAATCGCTGGCTGATAATTCAGTCAGCCCCTCCACCTGGGTCGTATCAATGCCCAACACGGAGTTCAGTGCCCCTTTATATCTGAGTGCATAGGAGTTGCCGATCAATGCGACGATCAACACCGATACAAACAGAAGCGTCCAGAGGAACCAGAATTTTGTTTTGTTTCTTTTTACTTTTACCACTTTCCACCTCTCGCTTTCTTTCCCGATGGGGTGGAAATCACTTATCTTATATAGAGTTTTTCCCTATTAGCTTCCACCACATTTTCGGTTTTTTTACTGCACAGAAATGTCTGTGTAGAATTTCTTGTATTATATTTTGAGGTGAAAGCTCCGTCAATAAAACTGTCCTAACTCGACATTCAGCTGTCCCATAATGCAAAAAACGGGAAAGATCACTTTAGATCTTTCCCGGGAAAAAATATATTTAAACAAAATGTTTGCTCTGGAGGCGTACCTTGAGTAGATATACTGACATTCCCCCCGTATTTTTGAGTTACCAGAGATATGCTCTTTAATCCGAATCCGTGGTATTTTTCATCTGCTTTTGTAGTCTGCGGCAATCCATTTACAAAGGACAATTGATTCTCAAAATAATTTTCAATACGCAGGAACAAAAGCTCTTCCCTTTTGCCCATTGTCAAATTAATCTGCCGCCTGGAAGTATCTTTTAATTTGAGCACCGCTTCTATAGCGTTATCCAGGATATTTCCAAACAAGCAGTAAATATCATTGTCATCCATAAACCCCAACGCAGAACCATCTATCATGCAAGTAATTCCTATTTGGTTATTGGCACAAAATAAGAATTTCTCTGTTAACACCACATCTAACGCTTCATTTCCTGTTTTCAAAACGGAATCGTAAACAGTCGCGGCCTGCTCTAATTCATCCGCCGTTGATTGATCCAACTGCCCTCGCTGGCTCAGAAGGATATGCTTTAAATCATGGCATTTAACATTTAACGTATCAATAGTTTCTTTGCTGAGGCGGTAGTGTTCCTGATCCCTTAACCACATATAATGAATCAGGTCTGCCCTGGATTTTTCCTTATATCTGGAAAAAATACTGAACTGAAAAAACAGGATCAAAAGGCATGCAATAACCGAATACATACTTTCTACCCATTTTGTGAGCACTCCCCTGGGTTCTGCACTCTGCCACACACTAAGCACCACATTTACCAGCAGGACAATGACTGAAAACAGAATCACTTCTTGATTATCAATATTAATACATTCCTCATTCTGAAGTAATTTTGAAAATGTCTGATAAAAAACCACATAAATAAATGCCATCACCAAATATTGTATAAAATATTTTTCCAGTGAATCCGGAAGTGGAAGGAAAATATGTATAAATTGATAACAGAAGTAGGCAATATGCTGCACTGAATATCCGGCCAATGCGCAAAATAAAAGACTCAAAATCCGTTCGTTATAACATAGATACCCGAAAAAGACACAGGCAGCTACAACTGCAACACAATATAACACCCGATACCAGCAAACCCATACAGAAGTAAAATCCGGTGAGGCAGGGGAAACTGGAGCTGGAGGCACTACCATAAACAACAATATGTATACTGTTATGGATATAAGCACTCGTGCAATATAATTCGAGCGTCTTTTTCGACCAATAAGAAACATCCAAACTGCTATTAATAACTCAAACGGGAATAATGCTCCTGCCAATACATCTTCACCAAAAATCAGAAAATTGCTGATCATATTTTGATATCACCTCCCAAGTACAATGTCAAACGATTTAGGAACTCACTTTGTTTTGTCCTGCTAATAGGAAGCTGGATACTGCCCAATTCCAATATTTGGCCATGTACGCCTGTTACATAGCGCAAGTTCACTAAATAACAGTTGTTACATCGGGCAAAATTCTCCATTTCCAGTTTCTGTTCCAGTTCTGAAATTTTACCTCTCGCCACGATTTCTTCATCTACCGTATAATATGTGAGATAATGCCCTTTTACTTCTACATACTTAAGATAGCGGAGACTTACTCTGCGCTGTCCGCGATCTTTGTTTAGAGTAATATATTTTTCTGCATTTAGATTAATATATCGTATAGCTCTTCTGACTTTTGGAACAAAACTGTAATACTCAAGAGGCTTTAAAACATAATCCAGGGCTCCAACTTCATATCCCCGAATTGCATACTTTGCTACTTTAGTAACAAAAATAAGCAGTACACCTGTGTCCAGTTTCCGCAGCTTTCTCGCTGCCTCCATACCATTCATATGCGGAAGTTCAATATCCATAAAAATCAGGTCATACACTGCGCGATAACCTTCTAAAAGGGCTAAAGGACTATGGTACAACGTGATTTGAAACATTTCCCCCTCTGCTGTTTCAAAATGATGTAATATTTTTTTTAATATTATAATATCTGACTCCTGGTCCTCAACTATTGCTACACGAATCATACCCTCCTCCTTTCCCCTGATGTAATGGAATAACAAGCAGTCTAATAATAAAATTTTATCATCCGCCTTACTTTTTTGCAACCTTGCCAGTTCTCAGAGCCTCCACATTACCACAGGATCTTTATCCGTTTATCTGCGGAAGCTGATATTCCCGTACACCTTCATATCCAGATAATGCCAATAATAAAAGCAAATCGCGCTGTGGGCCCTTCCAGGATTCTGCGTGTTCATACCATTCGTGGATGGTGTGCTCTCCGCCGCCTTTGCCGCCCCAGCCTACGGTGATGGCTGGGATTCCCAGACTAATGGGGATGTTAGCGTCGGTGCTGGCCGCGCCGATGTATAGAGTTTCCATACCAAGTGCCTGGTTTGCTGCATTGGCAGCCTGGACGATCTGGCAGGATTTATCCTGGGTGCCAGCGGGACGCTTGCCTTTTTGTTCGAAGGTGACGGTGACAGGGTTCTCTTTGTCCTCCCAACGAGCATTTTCCTCCTGAACTGCGTCTTCTATAGCCTGGTGGAATTTCGCAGACAATCGGGTAAGTTCTTCTGCGTTTACAGAGCGCATATCCACCAGCATAGAACATTCTGCCGCAATTACATTTACAGATGTGCCGCCGTTTACTACGCCTACACTAAACGTAGTTTTCGGATTTTTCGGTGTCTGAAAATCGCTGATCTTTGCGATGGCTCTTCCCATTGCATGGATCGGATTGGGGATTCCAAAGCCAGTGAAACTGTGTCCGCCAGTTCCGCGGAATGTCACAAGGTAACGTTCACTTCCCACCGCCTGGTAGATGATTCCAGAGGTGTTTTTGTCGTCAATGGAGACGAAGCCGTCGTAGTGGTTTTTGGATTTCGTTGAAAATGCACTACTCTTCATTGACTCTGTTTTTTTGGAAAACTGAACGCTTTCCATAGATTCTGTTTTCTTTGAAAGCTGAACACTTTCCAGGAACTCCGTCTTTTCCTTCGCTACAGTCATATCTTTAAATGCGTGCTTAATTCCACGCAGATCGCCCAGTCCCTCCTCACACACATTTGCACAGAAAACAATATCTCCCTCGCCTCGAATTCCTGTGGCATTTAGTGCTCTTGCCAGACTGAGCAGTTCTGCTACTGCCCTGGTATCATCCCCGATTCCCGGACAGCTGTAGCGTTCCCCCCTTTTTTTCAAGGTAAGATCTGTCTCTCTGGGAAAAACGGTATCCGTGTGTCCTGCAATCATGATTCTCGGTCCATTTCCTGTACCTTTCCATGTTCCCAACATATTTCCTACTTCATCAATATGCACATCCGAAAGGCCCGCATCCACCATCTTCTTCCGGACATATTCCGCTTTCTCTCCTTCTTCATAAGAAGGCGCTGGAATCTGGCACATTTCCAGGTGCTCACGTAAGGTTCTTTCGTCATCCTTTTGCAGAAATTGTAATACTTCCTGCACCTTTTTATCTTTCAGTAATTTTTCCATAATCTTTCCCTCTCAATCATAGAAAAAGCCAGAAAGTTCCAGCATTCCCAGCCCAAACCTCCTGACTTCTATAACTATCACAAAATACTCCAAAACAGACCATCCAGGGCTCTCCCGAGAGGATTAGCCGCAATTGGCAGTTAGTTCAGCGCAGCGTTGCGACGGTCTGCGTGGAATATACCATGCAGAACCGCGTCCACCAAATGAATTTACAGTCTCTCTAACAACTTCTCCAAGTCTGCATAACTCTCAATATTATTTGACTCCCTGCGAAGTCCTGCACTGTGGGGCATTCCGGCTGTATACCATGCCACATGCTTGCGCATTTCCCGAATCCCGATGAACTCACCTTTTATTCCAATCTGAGCACGGGCATGCTTCAAAATCATCTCTTTTACTTCGGTAAGAGAAGGTCTGGCCAGCTCTTCCCCTGTTGTAAAATAATGATTCATCTCTCGGAAAATCCATGGGTTTCCTTCCACGGCCCGTCCTATCATCACCGCATCGCACCCAGTCTGACGGAAAAGTGCCTCTGCTTTTTTCGGTGAATCCACATCTCCGTTTCCAATAACCGGAATGGAAACAGCTTCCTTGATTCTGGCAATTGTCTCCCAATCCGCTGTTCCGGAATAAAATTGCTGACGCGTCCGTCCATGGACTGCAATCGCTGCAGCCCCGGCATCTTCCACACGTTTCGCAATATCCACAATATCCACCGGCTCATTCTCAAATCCAATACGAACCTTCACTGTAAGTGGCTTCTCAATAGCCGAAGAAACACTTTTCACAATCTCCACGATCAGATCCGGATTTTTCAAAAGAGCAGAGCCTTCGCCGTTATTTACTACTTTCGGCACCGGACACCCCATATTGATATCCAGAATATCCAAAGGTTCCCCCTCGATTTCCTTTGCCACCTCTGCCATAAGCTCCGGCTCACTTCCAAAAAGCTGGAGAGAAATAGGATGTTCCACAGGATCAATCTCCATCAACGCCCGGGTATTCTTGTTCTTATAGGAAATGGCCTTGGCGCTGATCATCTCCATGCAGAGAAGCCCTGCGCCCTGCTCTTTGCAAAGTCTGCGAAAAGCAAGGTCAGTAACGCCCGCCATCGGTGCTAAAACAAATCGGTTAGGAATCTCCACATTACCAATTTTCCACTTCATGTTTCTCGGCACTTCATATTTCAAATTATCCACACTGCTTACTCTCCTTGAGTCTCTTTATCCACATCTTCCCCAAGGAAAAACACACGATAATACATTTCCAGAGATTCCAAAAGCTCCTCTTTCTCTACGCGCAGCTTTTTAATCTTCAGTGCACCGCCGATATCGTCATAGAATCCATCTGCCTCGGTAGCCTCTGTTTTAAACTGAAGATTTCCGTGATCATCAAATTCCAATGTGAAAATTCCGCCAATCTCTTCTGTAAAAAGAACGCACATGATCTGTAGTTCCTTCTTCACATGGTCTGGCAGAGAATCAAAATCTTTATTAAAATAGTATTTCTGCTCATAGGCACTTGCACCGCAAAGTACTACATTCTCCTGATACAATTAAGTCCCACCTTTCTATTTTTATCTATATCAACAACATTTTCGCGGCTGATGTTCCTAAACATTCACCTTTTGTTACACCAATCTATGTGACATATTATTTGCAAAGCCGCACCTAAGTAACCCGCTCCTTACACGTAGCTATATAATCCACGTACAGAAACTTCACCAGCACTGACGACTGCAATCGTTCCATCCTCTTTTTCCACAAGCAGCTCGCCGCCATCTGTAATGCCTCTGGCAATGCCCTCATAAGGCTCTTTCGCCAGCACACGCACCGGCTGATTGTAATTGGCAAGGATGCTCTCATATTCATCCTTCAGCCCACTAAGATCACAGGTTGCTGCAAATTTCTCGTAATATTCCTCAAAAGCTTCCATTACAAGCCCCGGGATCTGGCTTCTGTCAAATTCCCTGCCTGCCTCCAGATAAAGGGAGGTCGCCTTATCTGCCATCTCCTCTGGAAACCCTTTGATATTTACATTAATTCCCACTCCGATAACCGCATAATCGATTTTTCCATCGCGAACGCCCATTTCGGTAAGGATTCCACATATTTTCTTGTGGGAAACCACCACATCGTTTGGCCATTTAATACTTACGTCAAAGCCAAGATTCTTTACTGCCTTTGCTACTGCCATACCCATTACAAGCGTAAGGGTTGGCGCATACTGAGGCTCAAATTTCGGTCTGAGAAGAATGCTCATCATAACCGACGTACCCTCTGGCACCTCCCAGGAACGGCCAAGACGGCCTCTGCCTGCCGACTGAAACTCTGCCAGAGCAAGAGTTCCCTCAGGAGCGCTCTCTTTCGCCAGACGCTTGATCCATAAATTGGTGGAATCCATTTTTCTTGCAAAATGGACGGTTTTGCCCGCCCATTTTGTATGTATCTGATCTGCAATTGTGTTCTCGTTATAGGTTAACATTATTTATTCTCCGGCTCGCCCAGTGTAGCAACCATAACCGCTTTAATGGTATGCATACGGTTCTCAGCTTCGTCAAATACCTTGGAAGCCGGGGACTCGAAGACTTCG
>OLPE01001708.1_pt1 | contig 11016 bp, 8 predicted proteins | sample 1671901 | NCBI WGS metagenome assembly OLPE01 (sample SAMEA3136624, study PRJEB25190) | human gut metagenome | biome: human gut; feature: human-associated habitat; material: faeces | place: Austria | collected 2013 | reverse complement strand
CAGCTGGAGCAGACAAGCCAATACGGGACTGGATCTCGTGCTCTCCATCACGGTTATCTGTCCGAGGTTTCAGCAGCACCGCATACTGACCACGCTCTTCATAATTATAACGAACCATCAGAATATTGGCAGACTTGGAGCTGCCCATTGCACCATACCGGAAATATAACTTTGCCATTTTATAACCTCTTCCTCTTTTTTCTGTAATGATTATACATGATTCGCAAAATCCAGGCAACGAGCAAAATATGCTCCGGACACTTTCCGACTTTGTTTCTTCTGCGGAAACTGACAGCAACGTACAAAGTAAAAGAGGGATAGGAAGGGCCAACTATACCTTTGTACATTTGACAACAAAAAGGGGGATTCTTTTTTCTCAAATATATGATAGTATATTTCGTATATGGTGATATCACTAATAGGCAACATGTCCGTTTTGGGGAGGTTTATTCATATGAAGGTTGTCATCGCAATTGATTCTTTTAAGGGAAGCTTAAGCTCAATAGAGGCCGGAATGGCCATCAAGGAAGGAGTTCTTCGGGCAAAGCCGGATGCCAGAATCGTTGTAAAACCTCTCGCAGACGGCGGAGAGGGCACCACGGACGCCTTGATCGAAGGCATGAACGGAGAGCAGATCGATCTGACCGTCACAGGTCCCATGCACACTCCAGTCAATGCTTATTATGGATATTTGAAAGACAGCAATACCGCTGTTATGGAAATGGCTTCCGCGGCCGGGATCACACTGGTTCCGGATGATGCAAAGGATCCTCTTCTTGCTACCAGCTACGGTGTGGGCGAAATGATAAACCATGCCCTCCAGAAGGGTTGCCGCAATTTTATCATTGGAATCGGTGGAAGTGCCACCAATGACGGCGGCATCGGTATGTTAAAAGCTCTTGGCGTACGTTTTTTCGATGAAAATGGTGTGGATGCCGGCGAAGGCGGACAGGCACTGGCGAAGGTCTCCGGAATCGATATTTCCAGCCTGAATCCTCTTTTAAGAGAAGCTCATATTCAGGTAGCATGCGATGTGAATAACCCTCTTTGCGGTGAAAATGGCGCCACCTATGTTTACGGTCCGCAAAAAGGTGTAACAGAAAATCAGAAAAAACAATTAGATGAAGCTATGGCACATTTTGCCCAAATCACTTCCAAAGCTCTGGGAACAGATTACTGCAATACCCCTGGTGCCGGTGCTGCCGGAGGGCTTGGCTTCGCTTTTCTCTCCTACCTGGGTGCGACGCTGATACCTGGTATCGAACTTATTTTGAATGCTGTAGGACTGGAGCAGGAACTTTCTGATGCAGACGTGGTAGTCACCGGTGAAGGCCGCCTGGATTTTCAGACAGCCATGGGAAAAGCCCCTGTAGGCGTGGCGAAGCTGGCAAAAAAGCACCATGCAAAGGTTATCGCATTTGCCGGAAGTGTCACAAAGGAAGCAGCCTCCTGCAATAAAGAGGGAATTGACGCTTTTTTCCCAATTTTACGAAATGTCTGCACACTTACGGAAGCTATGGAGTCTGCCACTGCAAAGGCCAATATGACCGCTGCTGCCGAGCAGGTGTTCCGGCTGCTTTAAAGCGATATAATGGTTTAATTCTGGCTGTAAACCGAATTAAACCATTATATCGCCATTCTCCATTTATTCTATTAAAACTTTTTATAAAGGCAATTTCCGCCAGTTTAAACGTACCACAGGAATATACCTGACTTGTCCCTGTCAGCGTCCAGGCGTTATTCTCCAGAAGGATTTCCTCTGCCTTGGAACCAGCACGCACCGCAATTCTTTCACGACTTCTCAGGTCCTTCACAGTTTTGTCCGGACAAGCTGCATCTACCAGAACCTTCAGCTCACTTTCCAGGTAAGATTCCGTCCAGTAATACGCATCCTGCCCTCTCCCGCCCCCAAAAGGCGCAAAAAATATAATTTTATTATATGCTTTTCGTCTTTTATGTCAAAAAATTTATTTCCAGCAGATTGATATTTTCAATGTATTGTGTAAAATAAAATCATCAGGTTTTATCTAAGGAGGGAGTTCTATGAATCAGAAAAGAACCAGCCACATTATTCTGGGGACAGTTATTTTTTTCCTGTTAATGTTCCTACTGTCTCCGGGACGCAGCACTACTGTACAGGCTGCAGCAAATAATAATGAAACTGTACAGATCAAACTTGCAGAGGGCGTTTACCGCTACGATTACGCCTATCAGATGCTTGAAATTGTTAACCAGGAACGCGCCAAATATAACCAGGCGCCTTTAATCATGGACCAGAAGCTCCTTGAGCATGCCATGCAGCGATCAGCTGAAATCAGTGTCCGTTTCAGTCATTCCAGGCCCAATGGATACGGATACGGTTATCAGTCCGAGTGTAGTATATTAAGTGAAAACCTGGCGATTACCCCGAATAATGATAATCCGCCAGCACAGGCAATGGATAATCTTATGAGCGATGGTCCTCATTCCGCCGCAATTATTTCTTATCAGCATGTTTCCGTTGGAATCGGATGCTTCTACCAAAGCGGACGTTACTATTGGGCACAGGAGTTTTCCACAGAAAGTGCAGAAGCATATTCACAGCCGGCAAACTGCGCAGTTACCCCTGTAGTAAATACCCAGCCTAGATTTTTAAATGCACACTTTTTAGAAGCAACTCCACTTACTTTTACAGAGAGTTCCAAAACCATAAATTTATATCTTTCCTGCCTTGACTCTTTCTATGTCAAACTGGATCCATCTAACTTTTTATGGCAGTCTGAGGATTCTTCTGTAGCCACAATTAGTCAGACTGGTGTTATACAATTAAAAAAAGCGGGAGACATCAGCGTTACAGCGACTTTAAAGGTCTGCCCATCCATCAGCGTAACTATCCCACTTAATGCCTACTACGATCTGGAAAATTCCAGCGAAGTCATTGTCCACTATACAAATTCTTATAATTACACAGGAAAAGAAATTAACGTTTCTCCGTCCATTTCTTTCCATGGACGCACTTTGACAGAAGATGTAGATTACTCACTTTCTATTGACAACAATATTAATGCAGGAACAGCCCACATGACAATGAAAGGACTGGGTCTCTATCGCGGAACCCTGTATTATAACTATTACATTGATCCAATTCCCCTTTCGGATCTGACACTTTCCCTGCCTCAGTCAACCTTCTACTACGACGGAGAACCGATTACACCGAAACCAACCATAACCTGGAATGGAACAGAACTGGTTGAGGGAAAAGATTATACCCTCTCCTGGATTGACAACAATCAGCAGGGAAATGCTTACGTTCTTGTTCAATTATGCGGCAACTTCACAGGCGAGAAATATATGACCTTCTATATAGATAATATTTCCATCCACGATGCCGTTATCGGAGACATTCCTCCATTTACCTACACAGGTCAGCCATGCACCCCAGAGCCAACTGTTACCTACAATGGACAGGTTCTTCAAAAGGACGTAGATTACATACTTACTTATGTTAATAACATTAATGTAAATTCCATGTACAGCAGACCTCGTGTTCAGGTAAATGGGATCGGAAAATATAAAAATGGACCAGTAAAAGAATTTACCATTAATCCGATCACCGTTTCCGGCGAAACCTTCCAGCTTCCAAATGCGAAATATGGTGATGAGAACAGTACTGATTTTCTGCAAAATAATTTGATCATCATGTATAATGGCTCTCGTCTTCCTTCAGATAGCTTTACTGTAACTTCCGCTTTAATGTCCGCAGATAAAGAGATTCTCTTATTCTCTATCTCTTATTCTGGAAATTATACCGGAACCTCACATAATTTTACCTCTGTAAAAAGATGTAATATATCCACTATTTCCGATCAGACTTATAGCGGTAAACCTGTCACTCCTGAAATAACTATAAGAAATGGTTCTTATGTTCTGAAGGAAGGTACTGATTATACCCTTTCCTGGGAAAATAACACAGAACCAGGAACTGCTTCTGTAACCATCACTGGCATGCAGGATTATTTCGGAAGTGCTGCTTTAAATTTCCAGATTGTGAAACCGGCGCCACCAGATACACCAAGTCCGGAACCGACCAAGCCTGCCGTTACTCCGACTCCGGAACCGACCAAGCCTGCCGTTACTCCGACTCCGGAACCGACCAAGCCTGCTGCCACTCCAAGCCCGACTCCGACTAAGCCAACCAACACTCCGGCTCCAGCCAAGCCAGCTACCACACCGGCGCTTCAGATTACTTCCGCCTGGAACAAAGTCACTCTCCGCTGGACTGCTGTAGACAATGCCAAGAATTACATCGTCTACAAAAAAACCGGTTCCGGCGCCTACAAAAAGCTGAAAACTGTAAAATCCAACGTTCTGTCCTACCAGGACAAGAAAATAAACGTAGGAACCACTTACCAGTACAGAGTTCGTGCCGTATTAAAATCTGGTGCAAACAGCCCATACAGCGCCACCATAAAAGTACGCCCAACCTTATCCCGCCCGAACCTTGTACTAAAAACCCAAAAAAGAAAACAAACCCTTTCCTGGAAAAAAGTTTCCGGTGCCAACGGCTACATCCTATATCAGCAAACTAGAAAAGGCAAATTCAAAAAAATAAAAACCCTTTCTGCAAAAACCACCCGCTATACCGTCCGCACTAAGAAGGGCGTCACCTATAGCTACAAAGTAGTTCCATACCGCACTGTAAGTAAAAAAGCAAAAATGGGAACTGCTAGTTTGATTAAGAAGGGAAAAGCGAAGTAATAGATTACTGTGATTAATTAACTTTAGAGAGCTTTCCAGAAGAGATTTTGGGCAATACATGCCAAAATCTCTTCTGGAAAAACTTTAAACATTTTATTCTCCCAGTGTCAACATGGTATCAATACAGGCCTTCGCCTTCACTCTCACATTCTCATCCAGCTGGATCTCTTCTCCCCCCTGGCCGCGAACGCAATTATAAACATCCATTAAGGTTGTCAGCTTCATGTTATGACATACACAGTCCTTTGACAGTGGGTAAAATTTCTTATCCGGACACTCGAACTGGAGATGCTGGACAATGCTGTTTTCCGTTCCGATAATGAATTCTTTGGCATTACTTTCCTTGGCGTATTTCATAATTCCAGTTGTACTTCCAATGTAATCCGCCATTGCAGAAACCTCTGGCAGACACTCCGGATGAACCAGGAATTTCGCTTCTGGATGAGCTGCCCTGGCTTTTTTCACATCTCTTACAGACATTCTCAGGTGGGTAGGACATCCACCGTGAACAAATTTGAAGGTCTTCTCAGGCACCTGCTTCTCCACCCATGCGCCAAGGTTGCAGTCTGGAATAAACAGGATCTTGTCATTGTCGATATTCTTCACGATCTTTACAGCAGAGGAAGAAGTTACACACACATCACAGATTGTTTTCAATTCAGAAGTGGTGTTGATATAAGCCACAACAGTATAGTCCGGATTGGACTCCTTCAGTGCGGAAAGCATCTCCACATCCAGCTGCTCTGCCATTGGACATCCGGCGCCGCTGTTGGAAAGGTAAACCTTTTTCTCCGGGGAAAGGATCTTCACTGTCTCCGCCATAAATCTTACGCCGCACATCAGCACGTTCTTCTGCGGAGCTTTGGCGGCCTGCTGGCTCAGTCCGTAAGAATCGCCTGTGTAATCTGCCACCTCCAGAATCTCCTGGCTCTGGTATGCATGAGCCAGAATGCAGATATCCTTTTCTTTCTTTAAACGCAGAATTTCATCCTGCAGTTCTCTTGTAGTCATCATAATCTTTTTTCACTCCTGTTTTTTCACTTATCAATAGCGTCCCACTTTTCGGACATTTTCTTAGGATTATATTACCTGTTGCCTTCACTGTCAACAAAAAAGTTTACAGCTATCTTGTCAATTGTAAAGTTTAGTGCTATACTACAGGACATGTCGTTCGGTCACACAGCAGTCCGAATAACCAAAAGCAACTATTCATCAAGGGATTCTGCAAAATATTACATTCTATGTACCACTGAAAAGGTTACTGTTCACGGAAATATTCAGAAGGCAGTATTCCGCGAGGCATTTTTTGTGAACATAATTCACAGTTACTAATTTTTGCAATTATCTCCCATGAATGCAAATTTACCTCACAAAGAAGGACCAACAATTATGAAAACAGATATCCTCATCGCAGGAAGCGGCTGCTCCGGCCTTTACTGTGCCCTCCAGCTTCCCCGCGATAAAAAAATTACCATTATAACCAAGTCCGATCTTACCAGCAACGATTCCTTCCTTGCCCAGGGCGGCATGTGCATGCTGAAAGAGCAGTCCGACTATGACAGCTTTTTCGAAGACACCATGAAGGCCGGTCACTACGAAAATGACAAAAAATCCGTAGAGATCATGATCAAAACCTCCCCAGAGGTTGTCAAGGATCTGGTCTCTTACGGTGCCCAGTTTGAGCGAAACGAAGACGGCAGCCTTGCCTACACCAAAGAAGGCGCCCATTCCACCAACCGTATTATTTTCCACGAGGATGTAACCGGAAAAGAGATCACCAGCACTCTGCTCCGCGAAGTCCAGAAGCTTTCCAATGTAGAACTTCTGGAATACACCCCCATGGTTGATATTCTGGAAAAAGACAACCACTGCTATGGCGCTGTGATCCGTCGTCCAGACGGTTCCCTTGACACCGTTACTGCCACCTATACCGTTCTGGCAAGCGGCGGCGTAGGCGGACTTTACAGACATTCTACCAACTTCCGGCACCTCACTGGAGACGCTCTTGCCATTGCCAGCAAGCATAATATCGAGCTGCAGAACCCGGACTACGTGCAGATCCACCCTACCACCTTCTACACCAAACACCCAGAGGACCGTAGCTTCCTGATTTCTGAATCTGTCCGTGGCGAGGGAGCCAGGCTCTATGATAAGAACATGAACCGTTTCGTAAACGAGCTGCTGCCCCGTGATCTTCTTTCCGAAAAGATCCACGAACAGATGGCAAAAGACGGCACAGACTTTGTCTGGGAAGACCTGCGCACCATCCCGGCAGAAACTCTCCGCCACCATTTTCCAAACATTGTTGCACACTGCAAGGAAATGGGCTATGATGTTTTCAAAGAGTGCATTCCGGTGGTTCCTGCACAGCATTATTTCATGGGCGGCGTAAAGGTTGACCATAAAAGCCGTTCTTCCATGGAAAATCTCTATGTAGTAGGCGAAGCCGCCTGCAACGGTGTCCACGGAAAAAACCGCCTGGCAAGCAACTCCCTGCTGGAAAGCCTTGTTTTCGCAAGACGGGCTGCACAGGATATAGCAGAGCATGATCTTAAGGATGTTGCAGAAAATACAGCAAATAACTGTAATACATCTACAGGTAATTGCAATTTCGTTGACGATGCTGCAAATACGAATGCTTCATCCCAGAATACCAGCGAAGTTGCAGACTACCTCGCCGCCCACGTAGACTTCACCCCATACCAGAACATCCAGTCCCTGGACGAAACTTATCACCACCTTGCCACACAGGCCATCACCCTTGGCCAGAATCCAGAAGGCAGAAAGGAATTTTTATATGTATGATCAGGTAACTCTCGGATTAAATGTTGATCCGTTCATTTTAAGCGCATTAAAAGAAGATATCACAAGTGAAGACGTGTCCACCAACAGTGTAATGCCAAATCCCACCCCAGGTGTTGTAGATCTTATCTGCAAACAGGATGGAATCATCTGCGGACTCCAGGTTTTTGAACGTGTTTTCACACTTCTGGATTCATCCACAAGAGCTGAATTCTATGTAAAAGACGGCGACCACGTAGAAAATAAACAGCTTGTTGGAAAAATTTACGGAGACATCCGCGTACTCCTTTGTGGGGAAAGAACTGCCCTCAATTACCTCCAGAGAATGAGCGGTATTGCTACCTACACCAGCCAGGTTGCAGCCCTTCTTGAAGGCACCGGGATCAAGCTTCTGGACACCAGAAAAACCACCCCGAATAACCGTATTTTCGAGAAATATTCCGTTCGCATAGGCAGCGGCAACAATCACCGCTACAACCTTTCCGACGGTGTTCTTCTGAAAGATAACCATATCGGCGCCGCAGGCGGCGTAAAACAGGCCATCTCCATGGCAAAAGCCTATGCTCCTTTTGTCCGTAAAATCGAAGTGGAAGTCGAGAATCTTGACATGGTAAAAGAGGCTGTGGAAGCTGGTGCAGACATTATCATGCTGGATAACATGACCACCGAACAGCTGAAAGAGTCCATCGACTACATCGCAGGCCGCGCCGAAATCGAGGTTTCCGGAAATGTGACAAAAGAAAACATTGCCAGACTTACCGGTTTGGGTGTAAATTATGTATCAAGCGGAGCACTTACCCATTCTGCTCCTATTTTAGATTTATCTATGAAGAATCTTCATCCGGTGGAGTGATTTTCCACCGAGAAACCAGCAGACAGGAGATGAAAGAATGAAAGGTGAAGAAAGAAGAAAACAGCTTTTGAATATCCTATCCTCCAGCAATAGTCCCGTTTCCGGCGGTACTTTATCTAGGGAATTAGACGTCAGCCGCCAGATTATTGTCCAGGATATTTCTCTCCTGCGTGCCAACGGAGCCACTATTTTTTCCACCAACAAAGGCTATCTGCTCCAGGAGGACAAGAAATATTCCAGAGTTTTCAAGGTCTACCACACAGATGACCAGGTAGAAGAAGAGCTGAGCACCATCGTAGATGCCGGCGGACAGGTCCGCGACGTATTCGTCTACCACAAGGTTTACGGTGTCCTGAAAGCTGACATGGGAATCAAATCCCGCAGGGACATCCGCGCCTACATGGAAGAGATCAGCACCGGAAAATCCAGCCTGCTGAAGAACGTAACCTCTGGCTACCACTACCACACCATCGACGCCGAAAGTGAAGAAATCCTGGACGCCATCCAGGAAGAACTCCACCAGAAAGGCTTACTGGCGAAATTACAGGACTACGAACCCGTGGATTTCTGGGGCGGACAGGAATAAAAAGCTTCTCTTGAATAAGACACTTATTATAAGCGTTTATTTATCCTCATGCGTAGGATTAAATAAACGCTTTTTTTCACTGTTTTCTCTTTATCTGCTATGTACAGTTTCAAAAAATAAATTTTTTTCAATATTATATTTATTGACTTTATGGACTTAGACTATGACAAAATCAAAGAATATCATGCATTGCACACCTATATAGAAGAACATTACCAAGCCGGAAAAACAAACTACCTTTTGTGGATGAAATCCACGTATTTCCTTTTAGTTTTGGGGAGTATTGTGAATACTATAAAGAAATTTCTGATAAAGACCAGCTTTTTGATGATTACTCTATGAACAGCGGCCTGGCTGGATCTTATGCATACAGAACTGAGTAAGTGATAACATTTCCGGACAAGAAACCTTTGAACGAGAAATTTCTCCTTTACTTCAGATTCGGGATGCATATTCAATTCTGAAAAAGAAAAAATATGAAAAAGTATGCCAACTAAATGCTAAATCTTACACTCTTTTCGCGCATAATTCCCCCATATTTTCACATACTATCCATACACTACAAAATATGGAAACCTACGAAAAGTACAGGAGGAACAGATAAATGAAAGCGACAGGAATTGTAAGAAGAATAGACGATCTGGGCCGAGTGGTCATTCCAAAGGAAATCCGCCGGACCCTGCGAATCAAAGAAGGCACCCCACTTGAAATCTTCACCGACCGTGAAGGCGAGATCATCCTGAAAAAATACTCCCCAATCGGAGAGCTCAGCCTTTTTGCAAAAGAATACGCCGAATCCCTTTCCCAGTCCACCGGCATGCTTTCCTGTATCACCGACCATGACCAGGTCGTAGCTGCTGCCGGTCCAGGAAGCGGGGAATTCATTGGAAAAATGATCAGCAGCCAGCTGGAAGGCGTCATCAATGACCGGGAATCAAAATGTCTTAGTGCCAAAGACCGGGGCAAAGTCCCTGTTGTAGACGAACAGCCCGCCCCTGCCGCATCTCAGGTCATCCAGCCTATTATCGCCGCAGGTGACGCCATTGGCAGCGTCATCCTCATGGGAAAAAATGACAGGGACATTCTCGGCACCAGTGAAAAGCTTCTGGCCCAGACTGCCGCCGGATTCCTTGGCAGGCAGATGGAGCAGTAAATCCCCCCAAACACGTTCTGCCTGTTTTGCCTGTTATTCGAACAATTGCCAATCACTTATGCAAGCAGGAACTTTGGCTCGTTGCTTATGTAAATAAAAAACTGCTGTAATCATTTAGGGAATCCGCTTTAATATTCCATAAATGGTACAGCAGTTTTCATATTTCATTCTTTATACACTGCAACAATCCTGCTCTATTTTTTTCAGATGCCTATCTTCCCTACTTCCCCTGCTCCCGCATCTTCTGCCTCTGCTTGGTAATATCAAAATACTCTGCCGACACAATACCATGCTTCACCAGTGCATCAAAAACCTCCTTCTGCTCTGGCGTCATCGCCATGCCCACCGTAGAATTATAATCCGTAAGCACACATCCCGTCTTCTCGATCATCCAGAACAGCGCCGAATCATTCTCCGGGATCATTTTCCAAATCTCTTTCTCCGGATACGGCAAAAGCTCCATCATGGTCTGAAGATGCCCTTTCTCCTCAATCAGTATATAATCCCCATCCGGCATAATGACTCCATCTGAAAAATTCAGAATCTGATCAGCTTTCTGCAAAAGCTCCTCTGTAATCTTCACCACAAGCTACCCCCTGTAAAGTATTTCTTAATACATTCTCATTTATTGTACGCGATTTTTACAACAGCACACTTCACAATGAACCAAATTCCGCATTCATACTACTTACTAATTTTCGTTCAAGTGTAATGAAAGCAACTCAATCGCCGCACACACATTTTCGTTTATTATAACATGTAGCGTATCTAAGCGCCACCAATTTAATTTTTATCCAATTTCAGCAAATAATGAATAATGTCCCGTATTCTGGACACCCTATAAATACAGACAATACAACAGCTGTGAACAGAATGTATGTAGAG
>OLPE01001705.1_pt1 | contig 11025 bp, 17 predicted proteins | sample 1671901 | NCBI WGS metagenome assembly OLPE01 (sample SAMEA3136624, study PRJEB25190) | human gut metagenome | biome: human gut; feature: human-associated habitat; material: faeces | place: Austria | collected 2013 | reverse complement strand
ATTAGGGCTATGCCCGAAAATGAAAAACCACCCGCTAGGCGGGTGGATGTTTATTGCACAGCGACGAGCTAAAGTCCGGGTGTGAAAATTTTATGAATATATCAACTTGGAAATTCAGATAAAGAAGATACAGAAAAAATAAGTGCGACAAAAAAGTGATGTATTGTAACATAGTTTTTATGATTGATATTTTCGTAATAAGCAAAATAACGCAATATCGTTATTATGTTATTGCGATAACGGATGTTAGATCTCTGGGTCTAAGCACAAAATGGAGGACACTTATGATTAAAAAAACTATGAAAGTACGGGAAAATACATTTAGAAAATTGGAAGATCCTTTTGAAAATGGAGCGGCTAAGAAATATGTATTTTATGTTAAAGTAGATGATGTGGCAGAAGGAATTCCAATGGCAACAAATCCGAGGGATCAGAAATTAACGTCAGGTGTTGCGACTGCGATTAAAGAGTCCTTATTAAGCAACGATGGATATTTTCATTTAAAGAACAGAGGTATTGTTCTTTCTGCAGAGAGTGTTCATTACAATAATAAAGAGAAAATTGCAACGATTATTTTTTCGGATGAACTGAGCCATGGGAATATTGATGGTGGACATACATACAAAATAGTCTGCGAACATAAAGGTGAAAATTTAGAACAGTATGTGCAGTTTGAAGTAATGACAGGAGTGGAAGATATTATAGAGAATTTAGCTGAGGCTCGAAATACGTCTGTTCAGGTAGATGCTAAATCAATGGCTGAATTAGCAGAAAAATTTGATCCTATTAAAGAAGGATTAGAAGGAATGCCATTTTTTAAGAGAATTGCATTTAAGCAGAATCAGATTTCCGTAGATGATGAAACAGGTAAGAAAAATAAAATGATTGATGCTCGTGAAATTGTTGCAATTATAAGTATGTTTAATATTAGCTTATATGATGCGCTTCATCATCCTACCCAAGCATATTCATCAAAAGCAAAAATGTTGGATATGTACCTTAAAAATCCCGAAGAGTATAGAGAATATGTAAATATTATGCCGGATATTTTTGATCTTTATGATGCAGTTGAAATGGAATTTGCTGATGCTTATAATGCTGGTGGCGGTCGTTATGGAAGAAAAAAATATGCTGGTTACAAAGATGGGAAAATTGTAGCAAAAAGCAAATTTGGCTTAAATAAAATGCAGTATAAGGTACCGGATGGTTTGTTATATCCTGTAGTGGCAGCGTTTCGTTCACTTCTTGTAAAAAATAAAGTTACAGGGAAATATGAGTGGAAAAATGGAGTTGGACCGATTGATGTATGGGATAATAACAAAGAAGATCTCGTTAATAAAATTATGAATTTTGCAGCATCAATCGGAGATAATCCTAATGCGGTTGGTAAAGATTCAAATATTTGGGATCTTGCATATATGACTATAATGTTAAGGAATATGCCATAATATGAAAAAGAAAAATTATAAAGTAAAACTTAAAGTTAAAGAATTGTTGGAAGAACGAAATATTACACAGAAAAAGCTTGCACAAATATCTGGCATTAGAGAATCTACGATAAGCGATATTGTTCGCGGCACACGAACGGTAATTAACTTTGAACATTTATCTAAGATAGCAGAAGCATTGGAAATTGATAATATTTCGCAGCTTATTGATTTTGAGGAAATATAATTATAGGGGAGTTGAATTGCGCTTCCCTAAGTTAAAAAGACAAAACGCTACCTTTTTCTAAAACTTTTGTTTCAAGCAAAATAAAGTATACATATTTGTAAGGCAAGAGATGTGTATGACTTTGGAGAAAATATATTTATGAATAATGAAAAATATTTAGATGAACTGGATGGTAGATTACAGGTTTTGAATGAATTACGAAAAAGAATAATCGAATTGAGTAAGGCAATTATTGGAGATACACTTTATAAGGAGGATTTCTTTTTTACTTCAATCTGTAATTTGGCCAAGGCAATAAATGATTGCCACTTTTCTTCGTCATAAAGATATTTCAAAGTATCGAAAATCTCTATTCTTCTGCACATTATATTATGCACTTCAATTCGTGAGCGAAGATATTCAAGTATATTATTTTCGGTTATCATACGAGCTATTTCTGCTTTATATGCAGAATAGTCATTTTTCTTCAACTCTATGTATTGCTTTATTAAGTCTAAATAATTATCTAATTTTATCCCCGGTATAAACCTTATTTTTGCCTCTGTTGAAAAATCATAATCGGCATCATAATATCGTTTATAAAATCCATATTCATAGCAACTTGCTAATCTTAGGTTCAACAGTTCGTCATCTTGTCTAGATAAATAGTTCACTGATTTATGTTCTAGTAAAAATTCAACTAATCCACCAGATATAAAATCAATTATTTCGTCTTTTGCCTTCCTGTTCATTTCAACAAAATACCGCAATTTCTTATGTACATAATCTCTTTCTGTCTATATCGTTCATTACTCTCTGTGTCACATATATATAATCCGATATGAATAATTCGCAGTCGAGTTCATCATCCAATGCCGGAGTAATAACCTCTTCAAGTTTTTGACACAACACTTCTTTAGTTAATTCTGTTTTCCCCTCCACAGAGGGAAAAACTCCTGCTATCCCTTGTAAAATCAGATCTATCTTACCCATTCTTCACCAACTCCTCAATTATATATAAAATGTCCTTTTACACTTCCAATTTTAAAGTTATCAATCGTAGTAAAAACTTGGGCGCGTTACTACCAACCTGCTTTCGAAATAACTATTTGATTAACAAGATTATTTTGTAATTTTACATAATATACAAATGCATTCGCTACTTCAAGCAGTACAGGATTTGCTTTTTCTTTTAATGGCAATCCAACTGAGAACTCAATATCATACTGTTCTGATGAAGATGTAGTTACACTCGAATAAAACGCTTTTTCGGCCAAATGGACATATTCCGAAAAATTTCTATACACTAAATCTAATTTAGCATCATATTCCGCTAATCTTTGTCGCAAAATATAGTCCTTCATTTTATTTCCACGATTATCTTTCATATCACTAATTTTCTTTCCAACAAAGAATCCGTCAATAAAATCTGTCTGACTTTCTGCAATAAAGGCCGCGAAAATCCGCATACAATTATCTATCTGCGAACGTACAAAATCCCTCCACAAGCTAAGTTTCTATTTTTTATCATCTCAGAAATTCCATCTAATAAAACAACGCTTCGATCCATAGCAGAAGGATTATTTTTTGACTGCTGTAATGCATTAAAAATAAATGATTTGAGTAAGACAGCTGGAACGTTTGTTGAAAAGGTTGAGAAATCATTCAGAGATAACAATATAATTATGATGTCTGTGTATCCTTATTATAATTTTGACGTACCAGGCATTAGAAATGAGATTGCGCATACGGGTTTTTATCGGTCAGGTGACTTGAATCATCTTGCTAACGAACTTATTTTGGATCTAAATACAATTATTTCCTGGATATATGGAATTACGCATGAAAAGTATACTGTCTTGAAAATGATTGAAGATAAATTAGATGAGGAACCACAGGCTGATACCGAAAAAAAAGCAATGACGCTTGTATGTGAAATGTTGTCTTGTACAAGTGTTGCGGATTATAGCTACTTAGATTTATTGAAATGTCCGACAGATTTCTCGGAAGAAATGCAATGTATGAAAACTCTTGATGGATATTGGGATGAAATTATAAATAAAATCATGGCAATAATTAAGACGGAAGAATTTTGGAAATGTATAGATAATAACATTTCTGAGAGAGAGGTATATGAACGGAATAAGTCGTACAATTTTGTTGTGTTGGCTGACAAATTAAAAAATACTTTTATTCCTATCCTTACGGCAAATTCACCTGAAAAAATTGCTTGTCAGAGAGTTGCTACAAAAGTGCAAAGATGTAAAAGTAATTACACATCGGCTTAAAGGGGTATGCTGACATATTTCTATTTGGAAGCAAATCAAGCTTATGTTGTTTCATACCATAGGTTTATGCTAGAATAACCGCAGTAGTAACACACCCCAGTTTCTACTACGTTTTTACTACGATTGATGTCCGTAACTTGTCTCGATTTGCCGCATTTTGCTTATTCTGTGACAGATTTAACAATCTCACAGGCGAAATGCAACTTGGCAAACTGCGGAAAATCGGGGCAGAATACGGTATTTTAGGAGGATTTTCGTTTATGATAAAAGTATTATTCATCTGCCACGGCAGTACACCAATTTTCATGTCTTAACCATTGATATTTCTTGAATTTCTGTAACTTTCCACATCAATTTACTACCTATTTACTACTTCTAAAAACTGATATTTATTGCCCCGTCACGATGAAAAAAAAGGGCTTAATTGGTATATTTGAACCTTTCCCTCTTTCTTCTATATAATGAAGTTAAGAACGGAGGTGCTGACAATGAGAGAAACAAAATACCACGCATATCTGGATAGTGAGGAAAGAACAATTCTTTTACATAGCCTTGTGGAATTGAAAAATCAACTTATTCAGCAAGGCAGATATACAGACTGTGTTGACGAGCTGATTGTCAAAGTCATAAACGCCCCTGTGAAGAAACTAAAAGTATTGGTGTAGGAGGTTGTGATGTATGACAAAGATTTTGCCGAGCTTGTGAAAATTGCAGCGGAGAAATTAAAAGAAGATACCGTTTATAAAATGCTCATACACAGCGAGGATTATCAAAAAGAAAGCGACGAAAGGGATAAGGCGGAACGAAACTATGAACAACTTGATTTGACAATGGAACAGAGAAAGGTCTGTGATGTTTTTTTAGATTACAGAGATAGGCAGAGCTTGGAATACTCTGATTATTCCTATTTGCGAAAGGTGCGGTCACTTATGGTTTGGAGCTGATGATGGCTCTTTTTAATATCGTACAAGGTTTGATTTCTACTATAATGAACGCCGCAGGTTTTGGTTCGGCAACCGATACGGTATTGCCGCAGGAAATTGTAACAGCAGTTGAGGACTGTGGCTTTTTCGAGAGTATTCCCCTTTGGGCAGTCACCTTGATCGGCGGTCTGTTTATTACGGTATTGTCGTTCATTATGATTATGTCGGTGTACGGCAGGTTTTTTAAGCTCTATCTTTATACCGCCATTGCACCTGTGCCGTTATCTGCCTTTGCAGGAGAGCCGAGCCAGAGTGTAGGCAAGAGTTTTATCAAGAGCTATTCTGCGGTCTGCCTTGAGGGAGCGATCATTGTGCTTGCCTGTATTATCTTTTCACTCTTTGTCGCAGCACCGCCCGTAGTCAATCCTGATGCGGCGGCGGTTACGATGGTGTGGAGTTATGTAGGCGAGTTGATTTTTAATATGCTCATCTTAGTCGGTGCGGTCAAAATGGCAGACCGAGTAGTGCGTGAGATGATGGGATTGTAACGCAAAATTTTTCTGTGCGTATTGACTTGGTTGTATAAAATGAGTATAATATGGGTAGAATACTACTATCTAATATACGAGAAGGAGGTTTTGTTATGAATATTCGTCCATCCGCAGCAATCCGCCAGAATTACAATGACATTGCCGATATGTGCAGAAAGACCGCAGAGCCGATTTTCCTTACCAAGAACGGTGAAGGAGATTTAGTCGTTATGGATATTGAAACTTATAACCGCAGGGAAAAAATGCTGAAGCTGCGTGAGGAACTGCTTGCCGTAGAGGAAGATAGGATGCGTGGAAGCAAAGGCTACTCTGTTGATGAAGTCGCTGCGATGATGCGTAGTGCAATCAAGGAGGCGGCAGGTCATGGAACAGCAGAATAAATACCATGTGATTGTATCGGAACGGGCAACGCAGATGCTTGTTTCCCACGCTGCTTTTCTGGCACAGGTCAGTCCAGAAGCGGCGGAACGGCTGACAGCCGAATTTGAAAAGGCTGCAAATTCATTAGAACTGATGCCGCAGAGATGTCCGTGGCTCACAGGGGAATATATCCCAAGAAATGCCTATCGTTTTATCCTGTTTGAGAAACGCTATATGATCATATTCCAGATAGTAGACGATATAGTCTACGCTGATTATGTGGTGGATTGTAGGCAGGATTACAGTTGGCTCATTCGATAACAATAAAATAACTTTCAGAAATCGTCACTTACAGTTGGGTGGCGATTTTTTTATGTCTGAAAGTATCAACAAGAAAGGATGATAGAAATGAAGAAAGAAGAAAAATATTACCAGATTTATCGTATCCATTTACTGAATGGAGAAGTAATTGAAGCGTCAGAAGAATACGACCTGCCTGTTGAAAAAGGACTGGTGGGAAAATTCCAAAAGGCAGACGACAACAAAATATTTGAAATAGGAGATGCTGTTTCTGGATTGCTTTATGTTCCAAAACGCAGCATCCTTTTTATAGCGACGGGAGAGATCAAGAAGGGATGGTGCTAATATGGAGGTCAAAAAGAAGGGATGCAGTACCATGCAGGCAGAGAACGAAGTAAAAAATATAAGACACGCTTTAATGCCTGTTGGTTTGGCGAAGAATATCCGAAAGCGACTTATAATTCTGTATGGCAGAAACAGCACCAAATTTATCATCCAACAGAAGAAGCTTTTGCGGAATATGTTGCCAAGTGTAAGGAACTTGCTCTTTATGATACGGGAGTAAGTGCGGAGTATGGAGATAAGCTCATTACCCTTTCGACTTGTGAATATTCTGCTCAAAATGGCAGGCTTGTGGTTGTGGCAAAAAAGGTTGTTTAATGTGACCGCAAAATCTCAAAGGATGTGCTGTATTCTTGGAAGGGAGGTTTTGTATGGCGAAGATTAAAACCAGAGATGCGGTCAAAGGAACAATCAAGACCATTGATAAGGCTGCTGTTGCTTCGGAGCGTATGAAATCTGCTTATACCAAGACAAAGGATAAAGCAGAGCAGAGCTGCTATGCGGAGGAAAACTCTGCCACAGAATATGCCGCTGATAAAGTGTCCCACACCGCTGAGCGTGTGACTACCGAGGGTGTCTATCAATTTGACAAGCAGGGACAGAAAAGCGTTCGCACCACGAAAGAGAACATTGTTAAGGCGAAGGACAAGGCTTTTGAGTTCAAGCAAAAAAGGATGATGAAAACAGTCCAAAGCCAAAGGGCGAACTTCTTAAGCATTGTAATGATAGTTTTTCCGTTGCTGAAGCATTCCAGATATTAAAATCTGTGAAGCAGGAAGGAATATGGGCGACAAGAGTTTCCTTTGTATATTCAGTAAATGAAAATAGAGTATATTATGTTGAGAATAACGACTTTGAGCATATTTTAAAATACGAATTTAATAACAGCCCAGACCTTATTATAACTTCAGGGAAAAAAGTTAAAGATCGAGAAAGATAGTATGTAAAATCAAGGATACTATATCATGTTTGTGACAATAAAACTCGTGACAGGCTTAAAGAAGATACAGTGTTGAAAAACAATCCTTTTTTACTGTACTAAATGAAATCAGGAAACTCAATAGAAGTAAAGAATGTATAAGTAATCGCCCATCAAAGAGACAGACGCAGTGCCGTTGAACTTGTGTGTTATCTCACAGTTCATCGACTTTATTTAATTTTTTTATCTGAATACAGTAATCAAAATGATATAAGGTTTATACCTTTGCTTGACAAAGCGACACAAGTGTCGTATAATTTATTTGCGACACTTGTGTCGCAAATAAAAGAGAAAGGAAAAACTTATGGGGAAAAAGGGTGAAGATACGAAAAAACTAATACGAGAAAAGGCAGTATCACTTTTTGCAAGAAAAGGGTTTAAGAATGTAACTATGAAAGATATTTGCAGTGTTACAGGCTTGAGCAGAGGTGGGTTATATAGACATTACAATAGTACGCAGCAAATTTTTTCTGAAATTATAGATATGCTTATGAGTGCACAGGATAATGAGTTGTCAGAAAAAATGAAGGCAGGATTTCCAGCCCAACAGATACTTGATGAAATATTAGAACGCTATCGGTATGAAATGTTAGACGGTGAGGCATCTTTGAGTGTGGCACTTTATGAGTTTTTTAGTGAAAATTTTTCTGACAAGCAGGATAACTTACTTTTGAAACAGTATCAATATTCCGTAGATATGTGGAATGATTTTTTGTCCTATGGAATAGAACGAGAAGAATTTAAAAAAGTGGATTGTAAAGAAATTATTGATATTATTTTATTTTCGTATCAGGGAGTGCGTATGTATAGCACGATTATTCCATTGGATGAGCAAATACCGATGAGGATTGTTAATCATATTAAAAAAGCATTATTAGTTTAGGAGGTGGATTATGGAAACTGTATTTCAGAAATATCCGAAAGAAAAGAGGGCATTTATCAATCCAGAAGATTATACAAAACAAAATCCCAATATTCCAGAACTTTGTGTTTCAACCTTCTCCAAAGGGATTATTGATAAATTTGCATCTTTAGATAGTGTGAAGGTAATAGATCATTTATATACCGCAAACGGAAGTGTCCCTATTTATCAGATTATTTACAAGAACATACCGATTGCATTTTATTTATCAAGGGTTGGTGCACCTGCCTGTGTAGCAGGTATAGAAGAAGTAGTTGCTTTAGGTGTGAAAAAAATCGTGTTGTTTGGCAGTTGTGGAATTTTAAATAAGTCTGCCGATAATAAAATTATTATTCCAACATCTGCTGTGCGTGATGAAGGTACAAGTTATCATTACTTAAAAGCAACTGATGAAGTATATACAGATGAAAATATAATAAACAAAGCAACAAAATGTCTTGAAAAGTGTGGCTATTCATACATAAAAGGAAAAACTTGGACAACAGATGCCATATATCGTGAAACAGAATCAGTAATTACGGAAAGAAAACAAGAAGGATGCTTATGTGTAGAAATGGAATGTGCTGCTGCTTTAGCTGTGACACAATTTCGTAAAGTATCTTTTGCACAATTTTTATATGGGGCAGATAATTTAGATAGTCCTGAGTGGGAGCCTCGTGATTTAATAGAATATGGATTATCAAATGCTGAAAAGTATTTTGCTTTAGCCTGCGAATGTGTCATTGAGTTATAGTATAGGGAGTAATAATTATAGGAAGAAAATGGATAATGTGTCCGATATGTGGCAATAAAACCCGTGACAAAATCAGGGAAGATACGGGATTGAAAAACTTCCCCCATCTATTGTCCAAAATGTAAACAGGAAAGTTTAATTGATGCAAAGAACTTGCCAATAACCGTCATCATAGAGCCAGATGAACAACTGATGACCTTGTGAGTTACTTCACAGTTCATTTGCTTTGCATTTTATTCATGGCAAAAGTATGTAAAATTTTACTGGATAGTCTTCTCGAAAACGGTCAACAGAATTATAATACACTTATATTAACCGATGAGGTCAATAGAGGTGGATTATGAATGATAAATTTTTTCAGTTACCGTTTGAAAAACAACGGAGAATTATTAATGCTGCGTATAAAGTCTTTTCTCAAAATAGCTATAAAAAGGCACCTATGTCTGAGATAGCTGATGAAGGAGGTATTTCTAAAGCGTTGCTGTTCCACTATTTCACTAACAAATGTGAATTGTATATGTTTTTATGGAACAACAGTATTGAGCAAATTCAAAAAGCATCTTCTGAATATCATGTTACCGAGGCAACAGAGTTTTTTGAAATGTTGTATCGCAGCTTATTGGCAAAATGTTCAGTTATTCGCTTTTATCCATATTTATATCAATTTGCTGTCAATGCTTATTATGAGCAAGAGCCTCAAATAAAGAGAAACATTCAAGAAAACTATTATCTTGTGAGTAAGAATAGTGAAAATATATTATGGAACACGATAAATGTATCCGAATTGCGTCAGGATATAGATGTAAAACTTATGTATCAGGAAATTATTTGGACTTCTGATGGTTATTTAAGGCAGATGATATTTTTGGGTCAGTTGAATGCAGACCAAATGGAAAAAGATTTTGAAAGGATGATTGAGCAGTGGAAAAAAGTATATTTGATATGATGATGCAAAAACAGTTTGATACAGAAAATGGAAATATTGTGTATTGGATAAATAACTGCTCTAAAGAAGCTTATGCTCTTGTTTTTCTTCATGGTCTTATAGCAGATCATACTTTATTTGAAAAGCAGGTTTCTTATTTTGGGGAACGATTTAAGGTTTTTTGTTGGGATGCTCCAGCCCACGGAAAATCACGCCCATATTTGAAATTTTCATATCGTAGTGCAGCTAAACACTTAAAGGATATTCTGGAAAAAGAACAAATCAAGAAAGCTGTTTTTATAGGACAATCTATGGGTGGGTATGTTATTCAAACTTTTTTGAAATATTATCCAGAGCTTGCAATAGGATTTATTGGAATTGATACAACACCGTTTGGATTATCTTATTATTCTAATTCAGACAAATGGTGGCTTCGGCAAATAGAGTGGATGTCACATTGCTGTCCGTATAAAGCGTTAGTTAAAGCGATTGCTAAATCATGCACCTGTACCCAATATGCTTATAAAAATATGTATACTGCACTCAAGCAGTATACGAAGCAGGAAGTGTGCCATTTAATGGGGATTGGCTATGCGGGATTTTTGGAGGAAAATTGTGATTTAGCTTTAAGAATACCCGTTCTAATTCTTATTGGAGAAGATGATAGGACGGGAAAGGTAAGGGAGTATTGCAAAGTATGGCAAGAAAAAACAGGATATCCGCTTCATGTGATAAAAAATGCTGCACATAATTCTAATATAGATAATTATGAACAGGTCAATAGCGAAATTGAGAAATTTGTAAATAGATTGAAAGGATAAAATATTGAATATATTATCAAAAAGAGACAAGTTAAAACCCGAATGGGTATACTGCCCTATTTGCAGAAATAAGACAAGGTTACAAATAAGGGCAGATACAGAACTTAAAAACTTTCCCCTCTACTGCCCAAAGTGTAAACAGGAAAGTTTAATTGATGCAAAGAACTTGCAAAGTAAGCGCTTAATTTTTAGGTATGATAGAAAAAATCCCCGACTACTTTTCAGTAG
>OLPE01001689.1_pt1 | contig 11106 bp, 9 predicted proteins | sample 1671901 | NCBI WGS metagenome assembly OLPE01 (sample SAMEA3136624, study PRJEB25190) | human gut metagenome | biome: human gut; feature: human-associated habitat; material: faeces | place: Austria | collected 2013 | reverse complement strand
TGGCCGGCGGCGGCAGCGGCTCGCCGCGCATGCGCCGCTGCAGAGCGGTCTGCTCCTCATCCGGCGTGGGCATCTGCGGCGGCAAGGGCAGAAACGGCAGCGTGCGGTAATTGAGCATGCGTTATTACAACGCATTGCTACATCGCTTTGTCCAAGTGCTCCCTGCAAGCAGATCGGTATGTACAGCACTTTCTACGACGTGTGCAATGTGCGTGTCAGCATACATTTCTGCAGAGTCCCCCGGTCACTCCTGAGCTTGAGCAGATGCGCTCTGGCAAACCAAATCATAAATCATTCAGGAGATCTTAAATGCTACAAATCGCAATTTGTGATAATGAACCGCTTCATTGCAAAGAACTTACCCGATATGTGGAACACACGGTTCAGTACAGGCAGGCGAACATCCGCACATTTCAAAAATCGAAGCAATTACTTGATCTGATCCACCAGCAAAAGTACGCGCCTCACATTGCCGTGATTGAAGTCTGTATGCCGGATACGGATGGCATCACACTTGCCAAGTACATAAATGAACTGCTTCCGAATTGCCAGATTATCTTTTTCGCCAGCTATTTGTCATTTGCTTTGGACGTGTATTCGGCCAACCATGTATATTTCATTCTGGAGCAGCAGCTTCCTCAAAGAATCGGACCAGCAATGGAGTTGGCATTATCCAATCTGCAGAAAAAGTACGCACAGATCCAAGTGCAAAAACTGAATTCGTTTTTTGTCATTCCTGTCAGTGAAATCCAGTATGTAGAGCGCACGCAACGGAAAACACAAGTTATCACAACGTCTGACTTGTATTTTTCCGGCAGCTCACCTTCTGAATTGATTGGCGCATGTGAACTCTTTGTGCGCTGTCACCAGAGTTATTGGGTCAATCTGAAATACGTGCTCGGCATGGAAAACGGGTGCTTCCATATGCAGTGTGGGGCACATATCCCAATCAGCCGTTCCTATCAACATGAAGCGCGCACATTTTTCTTCCGTTCCGCACTTATCACCACAGCCTAGGCTTATTGCCGGTCATTCGCACAGAAACAATCGCTTACTTCATAACGGAATTTAAAATAAAAACAGGGTCGCGGAAATTCCGCGACCCTGTTTTACTATTGCAATCATTTCCCGGGATAGGCGGCAAAAAACGCCTCGATCACGGCGGCTGGGGCCGTACACGAACCCTGGATCATGGTCGGCTTGCCGCCGCCGCGGCCGGAGATGGCCGTGTTGATGGCCTTTGCCTCTGCGCGCAGATCGACCGTGCGGCTGCCGATGATATAGCGATAGCCCTCCGCGTCGCTGCCGGTGAAGGCGGCGCAGACGCCGCCGGCGAGCAGCATGCCGGCGTTGACGAATTCGCGCATGGCAACCGGATCGTCAAAGCGGTCGATGACGCAGATGCTGCCGGGCGTCTCGTGCAGCTGCTGCAGGCGCTGCGCGTTGAGCCGGTTCTCAAGCTCTGCGGCCGCTGCCTTGTGCTGTGCGATCTCGTCGAGCAGACGCTGCACAGCCGGAACGACGTCCGCCTGCCGCACGGACAGCTGCGCCGAGAGCGCCGCGACCTGCGCACTCTTTTCCCGATAGTCCGCCTCCGCGTCCGACCCGCACAGGATCGTTACACGCACACCGCCGCGGTGGCGCATGGCCGACGTGAACTTGATGGCACCGATCTCGCCCGTGTGCGATACGTGCGGCGCGCAGCAGGCGCAGACATCGTAGCCCTCCACGGTCACGATGCGCACATTCTCCTTCAGGTCGAGCTTGCTGCGGTACTCCATATGCGCCAGCTGCTCCGGCGCCGGGTACTCCGTCCGGATCGGCACATTGTGGTACACAGCCTCGTTCGCGAGCCGCTCGATGTGCATGAGCTGCTGCCATGTGAGCTCGCCGCTATAATCCATTGTGATCGCGTCTTCCCCGAGGTGGAAGCCGACGTTGTCAAATCCGAATTCACTGTGGATCAGTCCCGAAATGATGTGCTCGCCCGAGTGGCCCTGCATGCGCCGGAAGCGCTGCGGCCAGTCAATTTCCCCGCGCACCAGCGTGCCGGGCGTGAGCGGCGCGTCCGTATAGTGCACGATCGCATCCGGCAGCAGCTGCACATCCAGCACATGCGCGCCGCCGAGTACGCCGGTATCGGCCGGCTGGCCGCCGCCCTCCGGAAAAAACACCGTCTGATCGAGCACGACGGCGTAGCGCTCCCCATCCGGGTCGCAGCGCAGCACGGTCGCGGAAAAATCACGGCGGTGACTGTCAAGATCATATAATTTCCTGGTCATGGTCAAATCCCCCATTTCTCATACTAGTATAACAGGATTTTTCGTCGCTCTCAACCCTTGCTTATTTGTGTCGAATATCGTATCCTTGAGCCACTACAGAAAAAAGGTGATACATATGAACCAGAAACTCAGAAACCTCGTCTACACTGCCATGCTCATGGCGCTGTGCTGCGTGGCGACGCTCGTCATCAAGATCCCGACCGTGACCGGCGGCTATCTCAACGCCGGCGACATTGTGGTCGTGCTCGCCGCCCTGCTGGCTGGCCCGCTCTACGGCGGCGTGGCAGCCGGTTTTGGCTCCGGTCTGGCGGACGTAATCTCCGGCTATATGAGCTATGCCCCCGGTACGCTCGTCGTCAAAGGGTGCGCCGCCGTGGTCGCAGCGCTGATCTTCCGCGCCTGCCGCAAAAAGAGCTTCGGCTTCGCGCTGCTGAGCGCCATCTGCGGTGAGATCGTGATGGTGCTGGGCTACTTCGTGTTTGAGGACTTTGTCCTCGGTTACGGTCTGGCTGCCGCCGCTGAGATCGCAGGCAACGCCGGACAGGCTGCCGTCGGCATCGTGGGCGGTCTGGCACTGTACTTTGCGCTGAACAAAGTGCCGCAGATCCGCGATTTCTCCGAGGCAGCGCTGGCGAAAAAGCAGAAATAAATCTACTCCATATGCAAAACGGCGCTCCCGACCGGGAGCGGCTGTTTTTCTCTTTATTACACCACGCGCACGCGGATGACCTCCGGGATGCAGTCGATCTTTGCCACCTGATCGGCATCCAGACGGCCGTTGAGGTCGATCATGGCGTAGGCATATGCACCGTAGGCCTTGTTGATCATGTTCTCGACATTCAGGCCCGTGCTGCAGGCGATCTCAAGGAACTGGTTGAGCATCGTCGGGACGTTCTGGTGCAGAATGCACACACGGCTGACGCCCATGCGCTCGAGTGTCGCGTCCGGGAAGTTGACGGAGTTTTTGATGTTGCCGTTGGCGAGATAATCATAGAGCTCGCGCGCGGCCATGACGGCGGACTTCTCCTCGCTCTCGGGCGTGCAGGCACCCAGATGCGGCAGCGCGATGATATTCTCCACGCCGACGACCTTCTCATTGGGAAAGTCCGTGACATATTTGCCGACACGGCCGGAGGCCAAGGCGGCAAGCATGGCGTCGTCGTCCACGATCTCGGCGCGCGACTCGTTGATGATGCGCACACCGTCTTTCATCTTGGAAAACGCCTTGGCATCGAGCATGTGGAACGTCTGATCCGTATACGGCACGTTGATGCTGATATAGTCCGCCTTGGCATAGATACCGTCGATGTTCACCTCATGCTTGACATCGCGCGAGAGGCGCCATGCGGCATCTACGGATAGGTACGGATCGTAACCGCAGACGTTCATGCCGAGGTTCACGGCGGCGTTCGCGATGAGCGCGCCGATGGCGCCGAGGCCGATGACACCCAGCGTCTTACCCATGAGCTCCGGGCCGGCAAACTGTGCCTTGCTCTTTTCGACGAGGGCGGGAATGTCCTTACCCCTGCCGTTGAGGCCCTTGACCCAGTCGATGCTGCCGAGCACATCGCGCGACGAGAGCACGAGCGAGCAGAGGATCTGTTCCTTAACCGCCTCGGCGTTTGCGCCGGGCGAGTTGAATACGACGATGCCGCGGTGGCAGCAGTCCTCGAGCGGGATGTTGTTCGTGCCGGCGCCGGAGCGGGCAATGGCGATCAGGCTCGGCTCAAAGGCATAGCTGTGCAGGTCGGCCGAGCGCAGGATCAGGCCGTCCGGATCCGGAATGTTCTCCCCGACAACGCAGCCGCGCTCCTCGAGCTTCTGCAGGCCGCAGGGGGATATGTGGTTCATGGTCTTGATTTTATACATGATGTTCTACCTCAAACTGTTTCAGATAATCCACGAGCGCATCCACGCCCGCCATCGGCATGGCGTTGTAGAGCGAGGCGCGCATGCCGCCGGCTATGCGGTGGCCCTTGAGATTCAGCAGGCCGCGCGCCGCCGCGCCGCTGATAAATTCCTTATCGAGCGCATCGTCCCCGGTGCGGAACGTGACGTTCATGTCCGAGCGGGAGCCCGGCTGGGCGCAGGCATGAAACAGCGCGCTGTTATCCAGAAAATCATACACCTTTGCGGCGCGCGCATGCTTGAGTTGCTGCATGCCTTCCACGCCGCCCTGCCGCTCAAGCCACGCGAGCACGAGGCCGAGGATGTAGATGCACCAGCACGGCGGAGTATTGTACATGGAGTCCTTGTCGATCATGCGCTGATAGCTGTACATAATCGGCGTGATGGGCAGTTCATGACCGGCAAGGCTGCGGTCAACGATCGCGACCGTCAAACCCGCAGGGGCCATGTTCTTCTGCGCGCCGGCAAAGATCACACCGTATTTTGACACGTCGACCGGGCGCGAGAGAATATCCGACGACATGTCGCACGCGAGCGGCACGCGGCCGGTCTCCGGCACGTACTGCCACTCGGTGCCGTAGATCGTATTGTTGGCACAGTAATAAAAATAGGACGCGTGCGCATCGAGCTGCAGTTCGCTCTGCTGCGGGATCCGGGTATGGCCGCAGGTGGAGGTGTCCGCCGCGATGTGCACCTTGCCGTACTTTTCGGCTTCTTTGGCCGCATTGCCGGAAAAATGCCCCGTCACGGCATAGTCCGCCGTCCCCTGCTCGCCCATCAGATTGAGCGGGATCATGGAAAACTGTGCCGTGCCGCCGCCCTGCAAAAACAGGATCTCATGTGTGTCCGGCACGGACAGTGCGGCACGAAATCGCGCCTTCACATCCTGGAAAATATCCGAAAAGGCCTGACTTCGGTGACTCATCTCCATCACAGACATGCCCGTGCCATGATAATTGAGCAGTTCTGCCTGCGCCTGCTGGAGCACTTCCTCCGGCAGGACCGACGGTCCGGCAGAAAAATTGAACGTTTCACTTCGGGTCACAGAAATCGCCTCCAGAGATCAAAATTCGTCACATACAGCACATTCTGCATGGATTGAGAAAAGTCTAACACGTTCCGCGAAGCGCGTCAAACCAAATCCCCCACAAGCATTTGCCCGGAAACGGCAGAGATTTTGACATTTTTCACAAGTCCGCGCAGATCGTCCCCAGCGGCACGCACCAGACAATAATTATCCGAGTGCCCGACCCAGTTTCCATCGTGCTCCGTCTCGAACAAAACGGGCAAAATCCGGCCGACCTGCTGCGCCAGATAGCGCTGCTTGCAGCCATCGGCCACGCGCTGCGCCTCGTGCGCACGCGCCGACTTGACCGCGTGGCTGAGCTGCTCCGGCATGGCGTCCGCCTTTGTGCCGGGGCGGCGGGAATACGGAAACACGTGCACAGCCGCGAAGCCGACCTGCTCCAAGAATGCCACCGCTGCCGCCTGATCCGCCTCCGTCTCGCTGGGGAAACCCGTGATCATGTCCGCCGTGAGCGCACAGCCAGGGAAATACCGCCGCAGCCGCTCGACACAGGCGAGAAACTCCGTGGTGTTATACTTGCGGTTCATGCGCGCGAGCGTGCGGTCGCACCCGCTTTGCAGCGAGAGATGGAAGTGCGGGCAGACCTGCCCGGTCACGGCGGCGCGGCGGCAGAAGTCCTCCGTGATGACTGTCGGCTCCAGAGAGCCGAGGCGCAGGCGCATCTGCGGCGCAGCAGCCGCGACCGTCTCTACGGCGTCGGCCAGTGTCAGCTTGCCCGGCAGATCCCGGCCGTAGGACGCGATCTCGATGCCGGTCAGCACCAGCTCCCGGTAGCCCTCGGCAGCCAGATGCGCCGCCTGATGCGCCATTTCATCCAGCGGCAGGCTGCGGATGCGGCCGCGCGTATACGGGATGACGCAGTAGGTGCAGAAATTATTGCAGCCATCCTGAATTTTCAGCATCGCGCGTGTGCGCCCGTAGGCAGCACCTGCCGGCAGCGGTTCAAAGTCAAAGCGCTGGAACGGATTATCCACGCACGTGACGGGCGTGTGCTCGCGGAATGCGCGCAGAATGTCATCCACAAACGCCTGCTTGCTGCCGCTGCCGTGCACCACATTGGCGCCGATGGACGCCGCATCCTCAGGGCTGAGCTGCGACCAGCAGCCGCACACGGCGCACAGCGCCTGCGGGTGCTCCTCGCGCAGCTTGCGGATCATCTGGCGTGACTTGCGTCCGCCCTCTGCCGTGACGGCACAGGTATTGACGACGATCAGGTCGACCGGCTCGCCGTCCGCCGCGGGCGTGAAGCCATGCGCATGCAGGAGCGTTTCGATCGCCTGCGCTTCATACTGGTTGACCTTGCAGCCGAGGGCGGTTATAATGTAGTGCATAAAAACATCTCCAAATCGAGGTAAGAAATCATGGTTTATCTGGACAATGCCGCAACGACCCGTGTCTGCCCGGAGGCGGCGGAGGCGGCAGTACATATGATGACGGAGTGCTTCGGCAACCCGAGCACGACCTATAAGCTCGGCCGCGAGGCCAAGGCCGCTGTGGACAAGGCACGCGGTCAGATCGCGAAGGCGCTCGGCTGTCAGCCGGACGAGGTATACTTCACGTCCTGCGGCTCCGAGGGCGACAACTGGGCGCTCATCTCCGGCGCGCGGTACATGCACCGCCGCGGGAAACACATCATCAGCTCCGCCGTGGAGCACGACGCGGTGCGCAAGTCGCTGGACTTTCTGGAAAAAGAGGGCTACGAGATCACGCGCCTGCAGCCGGACAGCACCGGCGCCATCCCGCTCGAGGCGGTGCGCGCGGCGCTGCGGCCGGACACGATCCTCGTCTCGCTCATGATGGTCAACAATGAGACCGGCGCGGTCAACGACATTGCCGCCGTCGCCCGGATGCTCAAGGCGGAAAACAGCATTGCCCTGCTGCACACGGACGCGGTGCAGGGCTTTCTGAAGGTGCCATTCTCGGCGAAAGCGCTCGGCGCGGACATGATCACCATCAGCGGCCACAAGATCCATGCGCCGAAAGGCATCGGTGCGCTCTACATCCGCAGCGGGCTGAAGCTGCCGCCCTATATCCTCGGCGGCGGGCAGGAGCGCGGCATACGCGCCGGCACGGAGGCCACGCCGCAGATTGCCGCCTTTGGTACGGCGGCCGAGATCGGCAGCGCAAAAATGGCCGAGGCCACAAAAACCATGGCCGAGCTGCGTGCCCACGCCATTGACCGGCTGACGGCCGAGGTGGACGGTCTTGTCGTCATCGGCGGCGGCTCACCGCATATTCTCAGCATTTCCCTGCCCGGCTACCGGAGCGAGGTTTTGATGAACTTCCTCGAAGCCCGCGGCATTTACACATCAAAAAGCTCCGCCTGCAAAAAAGGCGGGCGGAGCCATGTACTTGAGGCGATCGGGCTGCCGGCGAACGTGATCGACGGCGCGCTGCGCATCAGCTTTTCGCGCTACACCACGCGGGAAGACATCGACGCGCTGTGTGATGCGCTGCGGGATGCAAAGCAATCCCTCTTCCCGTCACTTCACTGAACCATCCTGCGTATCCTTAAGCGATTCGGGCGGCGCTTCCTTCGGGAGGCGCACCGGCCGCATCGTGGCATCGTCGATATAATCCAGATCCATATATTCTGCGGTCTCCGTCTGGAGGCCGCGTTTTTTCAGCCCGTTATTGACCAGCTTCTCCAGACCGGCATAGATCACAACGAACACCGGCACACCCAGCAGCATGCCGATAAAGCCGAACAGGCCGCCGCCGAGCAGGATGGCGAACATGATCCAAAAACCGTTGATGCCGGTGGAGTTGCCGAGGATCTTCGGCCCGATGATATTGCCGTCGATTTGCTGCAGGACAATGATGAAGATGACGTAGATCAGGCACTTCATCGGCGAGACAAGCAGAATGATCAGCGCCGTCGGCACCGCGCCGATAAACGGGCCGAACACGGGGATGATGTTCGTCACGGCGACGATCACGCTCACGAGCACGACATACGGCATGCGCATGATCGCACAGCAGATATAGCAGATGACGCCGATGATGGCAGAATCAATGACCTTGCCGCTGATAAAGCCCATGAACGCCGTGTCCGTGAAGCGGATAGTATTGAGGATGCGCTTGGAGGCCTTGACGGAAAACATGCTGTAGAGTACTTTCTTCGACTTGGCAAGAAACAGCTCCATATTCGACAGCACATAGCAGGCGACGACAAAGCCGATGAGCACATTGAGGATCGCGCGCAGGACGGCGTAAATGCCGGTCGTCACGCTCGTGACCACCTTGCCCATGGACGGCAGCAGCGCAGTCTTCGCCCAGTCGAGCAGGCTGTCCGACACGTTTCCGGTTGCGGAGAGGAGCACTTCCTCCACCTCGGGATTGTTCTCAAAGAACTTGTTGATCCACCCGGTGATCGTGTCATAGTAATCCTGCGAGTTGAGCACGATGCTCTCCACGCTCGTATAGATCTGCGGGATGATGAGCCAGATGAGGGCGGCGATGATAAGCAGCGCGACCAGAATCGAGAGCGCGACGGACAGGCCGCGCGCAAGCGAGGTGCGCACCGGTTTTTTCGGCCGGATCTTTTTGAGCAGCGGCTCAAAGAGCTTGCGCTGGAACACCTTGGTCAGCGGCCAGAGCAGATAGGCGATCACCAGGCCCCAGATGATCGGGCTGAGGATGCCGAGCAGCGAGCTGATCGCATCGCCGATCGATTTGCCGTGCTGCAGCAGCATGTAAAACAGGATCGAGCACGCGATCACGCCGAACGCCGTGATGCCCCAGCCGAGGTATTTGTTTTTTGGGTCAAATCGCTTCATAAACCGTCTCCCCCCATCGCGCCCGACGGCGCCCACCAGTGTCTGTAATCAGTCGGGTTTATTTTACTATCATGTGCCCGCACCGTCAAGCCGGTAATACCGGGCTTTTCGCACATTTCCGACACGGTGCGCCGCATCTTGACACGCTCTGAGCGGTTCGGTGTGCAAAAGCCTGTGCAAATTGTGGGAACCCGGACTGCTTTTCCACGCATCCCCGGCATAAGGTGATAAGGAGAAATCAACGGAAAGGGCTGAGCATATGAAACGATGGATCTGTCTGCTGCTGGCAGCGCTGCTGCTGCTCACACCCGTAATGGCGCTCGAGCAGCCAACGGACGAAGAGCTGAAGATATCCGCGCCGTCGGCGATCCTGATGGAGCGCTCGACCGGTACGGTGTTATACGAGAAAAACGCCGACGAGCACCTGTCCCCCGCCAGCGTGACGAAGATTATGACGCTACTGCTCATTATGGAGCAGCTCGACAGCGGCCAGCTCGCCACGAGCGACATCGTGACCGCCAGCGCCCACGCCAGCTCCATGGGCGGCAGCCAGATCTGGCTCAAAGAGGGCGAGCAGATGAGCGTGGACGAGATCCTCAAGTGCATCGCCGTCAACTCTGCCAACGACTGCGCCGTCGCCATGGCCGAACACATCTCCGGCTCCGAGGAGGCGTTCACCAAGCGCATGAACGATCGCGCAAAAGAACTGGGCATGGAAAACACGCAGTTTCTCAACTGCACGGGCCTGACCGACGACCCCGGCCACTATACGACGGCGCGCGACATTGCGTGCATGTCCCGCGCGCTGCTGGCCCATCCGCGCATCCGCGAGTACACCACCATCTGGATGGACACCGTGCGCGACGGCCGCTTTGGTCTCGCCAACACCAACAAGCTCATCCACGCCTACCCCGGCGCGACCGGCCTGAAAACCGGCTACACCCAGCAGGCCATGCATTGCCTGTCGGCCAGCGCCGAGCGTGACGGCGTGGAATACATCGCCGTGGTACTGCACGCCGAGAGCTCCAAGGCGCGCTTTGCCGACGCGGCGACGCTGCTCAACTTTGCCTTTGCCAACTATTCGCTCTATTCCATCGCGGCCAACACGGTCATTCCGCCCGTGCGCGTGCGCTTTGCCGAAACGGACAGTATGCAGCCGGTGCTCTCCGGCGCAGACGCCATCGTCGTGCGCAAGGGCACGGCCGCACCGCAGACGGACATCGCGCTTGATGAGGAGCTGTGCGCCCCCTTAGAGCCGGGCGCGCAGGTCGGCACCGTGACCGTCACCGACAGCAGCGGCGACACGCGGATCCTGCCGCTGGTCGTTCCGGACGGTGCTGCGCGCATCTCGACGGCACATCTCTGGCTGCAGCTGCTGCGCGCGCTGTGAGACGACAGATTTTCGGTTGCGAAATCCGGATTATCGTGTATACTGGTGATATCCTTTAAGAGAGAAGGTATCGCAATGATCAAAGTGGATCTCTCCGGCGCGGCCGGATTTTTTGACCCCGCAGGGCCGGACTATGCGGCCGCTGCACAGGCGCATCGCACGCTGCTCGAGCACACGGGCGCCGGCGCGGATTTCACCGGCTGGCTCGATCTGCCGGGGCGCATGCAAAACGGCGAACTCAAGCAGATCCTCGCCGCCGCATCCCGCATCCGCGGCCGCTCGCAGGCGCTGGTCGTCGTGGGCATCGGCGGATCGTATCTCGGCGCGAAGGGCGCCGTGGAACTGCTGCGGCCGCATCCGCAGCCCGGCGACCCGAAAATTCTCTTTGCCGGCAATTCCCTGTCCCCGGACGCGCTGATGCATCTTCTCGAGGAGCTGGGCGATCTGGACTTTGACCTGAACGTCGTCTCCAAGTCCGGCACCACGCTCGAGCCCGCGCTCGCATTCCGGATGTTCCGCGGTCTGCTGGAGGCAAAGTACGGCCCGGAAAAGGCCAAAAAGCACATCTTCGCCACGACGGACGCCCACCGCGGCGTGCTCAAGCACATGGCGGATGAAGAGGGCTGGGAGACGTTCGTCGTCCCGGACGACGTCGGCGGG
>OLPE01001686.1_pt1 | contig 11121 bp, 9 predicted proteins | sample 1671901 | NCBI WGS metagenome assembly OLPE01 (sample SAMEA3136624, study PRJEB25190) | human gut metagenome | biome: human gut; feature: human-associated habitat; material: faeces | place: Austria | collected 2013 | reverse complement strand
TATGCAGATGATGCGCTGCAGCAGGGCTTCATCTCAGCAGCAAAGACGAGCGAGAACGCCGATATGTCCACGCTGGCTCCGCTGTTTGCAGAGTACTATGATCTGGCGGCACAGATGAACAACTGCTCAATTTTTGACTGTGTACTTCCGGCAGAGGTTGGCTCCGGCGTCCTCTATGCAGATACACAGCAGCTGATCGCAGGCTCCATGACACCAGAGGATATGGCAGCTGACTGTCAGGCGGCACTGGAAGCGAATTATTAAAAAAGAACAGACAAAGGAATATGCAGGACTGATCTGCAACACATAAGGTGTGGGCCGCTGAACCATCGTTTGGACGTGGGGCAGCGGCCCCGTCTGTAAAGAGCGGTACGGTTGCAGAAAGGCGGAAAGGAGCATACAGCGTGAATACAAGAGAAATACAGAATAAAAAGCAGCGCATCCTGATTTACCTGCTGGTACTGATTCCATTTCTTTACTTTCTGTATATTATGGTATATCCGCTCGGGGTATCGGTATATTACAGCCTGACCAAGTGGAAAGGGATCGGAAGCCCGAAATTTGTCGGGCTGGCGAATTATAAGACGCTGGTAAAATCAGGAGATTTTTGGCTTGTGACAAAGAATACGCTGTTTTTGTCACTGGTCTGCACGATCGGACAGGTCGGAATTGCATTGATTATTGCGTTTTTGATGACCTTACGCAGACTGCGGTTTAAGGCATTTCACCGGGCGGTCATTTTCTTCCCGGTTGTCATGTCGGCGCTGGTAGTCGGCTATGTATGGCGTTTCATTTACAACAGCAATTATGGACTTTTAAATATGTTCCTGAATTTTATCGGGAAGCCGGAGTGGATTCGTCTGTGGCTGGATGATCAGAGCATTGTATTAAAGAGTGTGTCGATCCCGGTTGTATGGCAGTACATTGGATTGTATATGGTGATTCTGATGAGTGCTATTTCTGCAATTCCACAGGATATCTTCGAATGTGCGGAGATCGATGGGGCGACCGGATTCAAGAAATCCATTTACATTACACTCCCGATGATCTGGAACAGCCTGAAGGTGTGTATCATCCTTTGCGCAGGCGGTACGATGAAAATTTACGATCATCTTGTAGCCCTGACAAACGGAGGGCCGGGAAGAGCATCCGAATCGCTGGCGATGTACTGCTATGAATTTACATTTCGATTCGGCAATTTCGGAATGGGAGCGGCGATTGCGGTTGCAATCCTGGTATTTGCACTGCTGATCAGCGGGGTGATACAGCTTTTAATGGGAAGGAGGGAATCGGAATGAAAAAATGGAAACGATGGGGAGTAAATCTGCTGGTCAATATTCCGATCATGCTTCTTTCGCTGACCTGTATTTTTCCGGTTGTGTGGCTGCTGTATTCGTCCTTAAAAACGGATGTGGAGTTTGCACGAAGCCCGATATCGCTTCCGGCAGTTCCGAATTTTGGCAATTATGTGACGGCTTTTCAGCGTGCGAGCTTTGGCATCTTTACTTTTAACAGTGTTTTTAACAGCATCATTTCTCTGGTGCTGGTGCTGGTGATTTCGTTTACGCTTGGCTATCTGCTCTCCAGATATCGCTTCCGCGGACGCAACCTGATTTATGGCGTGCTGATGGCAGCGATGATGGTGCCGATCTATGCACTGATCGTTCCGCTTTTTATTCAGGAGAAGAAGATTGGAATCCTGAATTCGAGATGGTCATTGATTCCGGTCTATGTGGCGATGGAGCTTCCGATGTCGGTATTTTTGATTGACAGCTACATGCAGGGGATTTCGATTGATATGGAGGAGGCTGCAGCGATTGACGGAGCCGGGCTGCTAAAGACGATGTTTATCATTATGATGCCGCTTTGCAAGCCGATCCTTTCGACGGTCGTGATTCTGACCTTTATGCATGTGTGGAATGAATTTGCATTTGCGCAGGTATTGATTTCGCAGGAATCATTAAAAACCATACCGATTGGTCTGACGTATTTCACCTCGCAGTATATGACGAGCTATACGCTGCTGCTTGCGGCGCTTGCAATGGCAACGCTGCCGGTGCTGGTGATCTATCTGTTTTTCTATAATAAGATTATGGAAGGCATGATGGCAGGCGCGGTGAAGGGATGACAGGGCAAAAGAGACCGGAGAATGAAGAGCGGAAATGTCTTGTGGCGGAAGAAAACAGGAGAGGCAGGTGAGGATATATGTGCCGGATGGAGGGTGTGGATTTTGCAACGATCAGCCCGTATGTGCGTATGATGCGTTTGAAAAAGGTGACGACGATGTTATCCGGAAAATGGAGGGATATCGATCATGTATATACTTATATTGCTTCCGGCAGCGCGGAATTTATTATCGCGGGAGTGCGGTATCAGCTGCATCGGGGAAATGCGATCATTATACCGCCGTACATGACGCACATGATTATCCCGGATGGGGAAGAGCCGTTTGTTCAGTACATTATTCACTTTGATTTTTATGATATGCCGGAGCGCAAGGCTCTGATTCATAAGGATGTGCTTGATGAGGCAGAGCGTCAGCTTACGATTCCGCCGAAAGAGGATCTGCTGCATCAGCAGGTCGTCGTATCAGAGATTCCGGAGAGCGAGAGGAACCGTCTGGTCCGGCGTTATCTGGATATGATGCGGGAGTTTCATCTGGATCGCCCGGGAAAGGATGTCATCCTTCGCTCGGAATGTACGACGTTTCTGATCTATGCATGGCGCTATCAGATTGACGGGGAGAGCCGCATCAGCCGAAATCCGATCAAGACAAAGGCATGGATCCATATTGAAAAGGCAATTGATTATATACAGAGCTGTGAACCGGGCGTGGATATGGACAATGACAGCATTGCGGCAGTGATCGGTGTGACACCGAACTATCTGACCGGTATTTTTCAGTCGCACTTGGGTATTTCGCTGCACCGGTATGTGACGAATATCAGGATCGACCGTGCGCGGCAGATGCTTTTGAAAAGTGACCTGAATATTACAGAGGTGGCACGACAGACCGGATTTTCCGGAATTCATGTGTTCAGCAAGACTTTTAAAAATCTGATCGGCGTCTCACCGAGCCAGTTTCTGGATGAGATGGTGAGCCGGGAGCAGATCGAAGAAAATATGAGCGAGTGCGTGGAGTGATTCGGAGTAAAAACAGAGCGGATGGTGAATAGCCGCTTTACAGGAACAGGAGGATAGATACATGTGGATTGAAGGTAATTACAGAAGAAATCTGATGGATATGCACATCGATGACTGGAATGAAGAGTTTTTGAGCAAAATTGATGTTGATGAATATGTAGACGCCCTGAAGGATGCCGGGATACAGGCAGCGATGGTAAAGGGGCGGCCGCACACAGGGCTTGCCTATTATCCGACGAAGGTCGGAAGGATGCATAAGGGGCTGAAAGGATTCGATTTCTTCGGGACGATGGTAAAAAAGTGCCATGAGAACGGCATTGCGGTCATCGCCTATTTTACCCAGATTTTCGACAACTGGGCATATGAGAATCATCCGGAATGGAGGCTTATTACCGCGGATGGCAAAAATATGCGTGAGTACCGCGGAGGTGATAATTTCAAGACCGGGCGCTACGGCATCGTCTGCCCGAACAATCCGGGATACCGTCAGTATGTGAAGGACTGCCTGACCGAGATGAATACAATGTACGACTTTGAAGGCATGTTTCTCGATATGACATTCTTCCCGGAGACCTGTTACTGCCCGAGCTGTCGGGAGCGCTATCTGCGTGAGACCGGAAAAGAGCTGCCGCGTATCATTGATTGGGAGGACCCGGACTGGCTGGAATACGTGCATCAGAAGGATCTGTGGATCGCAGACTTTGCGGCTTTTTCGACGGGATGTGTCAAAGCAGTGAAGCCGGAGGTGACGGTGGAGCATCAGTTTTCCCGGATTGCCTGCTCATGGATCGACGGCAGCTCTGAGTATCTGGCTGAACATGTGGATTATCTTGGCGGCGACTATTACGGTGGATTTTTACAGCAGAGCTTTATCAATAAATATTATAAGAATGTATCTCCGAATCTTCCGTTTATCTATCATACTTCACGATGTGACCCGGAACTCAAATATCATACAACGACGAAGACACAGGAGGAGCTGCTGCTGCACGTCATCACAGCATTGGTACATAACGGAGCATTTCTGCTCGTCGACGCGATCAACCCGGACGGAAGCATCGTGCCGGAGGTTTACCATGATATCATGAAAGGCATTTACAGCAAGACGAGTCAGTACGAGAAATACATTACCGGAAAGCTCGACCATGACGCGGCGATCTGGTTTGCAACGCATGCAAAATATGACCCGAACGAGACGAAGATCGATGTCCGGGAAAAGAGCTTTGAACCGAAGTATTTTCTGGAGGGACCGCTGAACGCAGCAAAGACACTGCGTGAGAACAATATTCCGTTTGAGGTTATCGGATCAAAGAATATCCGGGATGAAAAAGCAGGCGTGATGATCCTCTCGCATGTGGCAAATATCCGCGAGGAGGAAATGGATGACATCGAGGCCTATGTAAAAGCGGGCGGCAACCTTCTGATCAGCGGACCAATCGCGAATCCGAGGCTGCAGAAGATGCTGGGTGTAAGAGTAACTGGAAAGACGGCCCACAATTTTACCTACATGAGCCCGACCGAGGCAGGAGCAGAATTGTTTGCAGGATTTACAAAGCGGACACCTCTTACGATCGATATGCATCAGATCGAGATTGAGGTGGAGGATGATACAGATATGACGGTGCTGGCGACGCTGACGCTGCCATATACGATGACAAATACGTATGAGTTTGCGGCGATTCATTCGAATCCGCCTGGAATTTACACCGACCGGCCGTGTGCAATTCTGAAAAAGGTCGGCGATTCTTCGATCATCTGGACGGCAGCACCGATTGAGATGGCGCGTCCGTATATGAGCCGTCAGGTATTCCGGCGGATGGTAAAGCTGCTTGTTGGAGAGCCGACGTTTACATCCAATGCACCAAAGTTTGTAGAAGTGCTCAAGTGGCAGAAGGATGGCGCGGACTATTTTGCAGTGATCAATGAGCAGGAGGAGTCCCCGATTGCTCCGATGTATGACATCACGATTGATGTGAAGGCACCCGGAAAGGGGGCATATCTGCTGCCGGATGGCGGGGAATTGCCGACGGAGGAAGTGGATGGTATGCTGCGGATCCATCTGCCGAAGCTGGAAGTATTCCATATGTTGGAAGTGAGATAAAGGCTGCATGGCAGATTACGAATATCCGCTTTGGCTGATGGGATAATGGAAAAGACAGGGGGAATTGCAATGAAATATGGAATTTATTTTGCCTACTGGGAGAAGGAGTGGGCGGCGGAGCAGATACGCTATATATCGAAGGTAAAGAAGCTTGGTTTTGATATTTTGGAAATTTCCTGTGCAATGCTCAAGGATATTTCCGACGAAAAGCTGAAGGAACTGCGGCATGAAGCAAAGGCAGAGGGGGTGATCCTGACTGCCGGTTATGGACCGAATGCATCGGAAAATCTGGCAAGCGCTAATCCGGAGGTCGTAAAGCATGCAATCGCATTTTATACGGATATTTTAAAGAAGCTGGAAATTTTGGATATTCACACATTGGGCGGCGGCGTTTACTCGTATTGGCCGGTTGATTATTCAAAACCAATCGACAAGGCGGGCGACTGGGCACGCAGTGTTGAAAATGTGCGCAGGGTCGGGAAAATCGCAGGTGAGTGTGGTGTAGACTACTGCCTAGAGGTGCTGAACCGCTTCGAAGGCTACCTGCTCAATACATGTGCAGAGTGTAAGAAATTCGTCGAGGAGGTCGATGTCGATGCAGTCAAGATCATGCTGGATACCTTCCATATGAATATTGAGGAGGACAGCATGATCGAGGCGATTCTGCTGGCAGGCGATAAGCTCGGACATTTCCACGTGGGTGAGAATAACCGCCGTGTGCCGGGCAAGGGCGGATTCCCGTGGTATGAGATCGGGCTGGCGCTGCGGGCGATCGGCTATCAGAAAAATGTGGTTATGGAGCCGTTTGTCATGAGTGGCGGCGGAGTCGGAAGTGATATTAAGGTGTGGAGAGATTTAAGTAACGGTGCGACGACGGAGCAGCTGGATGCGGATGCAAGGCGGTCGGTGGAATATCTGAGGTATGTATTTGAAGGGCCGAATTCAGATTACCGGAGTGTGCTGAGAAAATAACGGACATTTCAGAGACGAAAGGAAGGGTGAGCAGATATGAAAAGTTATCCGGCGATCGGGATTCGCCCGATTGTAGATTCAAGAAGACTCGGCATCCGGGATGCATTGGAAGGAAAAGTGCGGGAGATGGCAGAGGCAGCAAAGGCGCTGATCGAGCAGAACGTCTTTTATGCGGACGGGACACCGGCGAAGGTCGTCATTTTCTCCGGCAGTATTGCAGGCGGAGAGGAGGCTGCCAGGTGTGAGCAGGAGTTTGCGGCACAGCATGTCACCGCGACGTTGAGTGTCACGCCAAGCTGGTGCTATCCGCTTGAGACGATCGACTTAAATCCAATGACAGTAAAAGCGATCTGGGGCTTTAACGGAACGGAGCGTCCGGGTGCGGTCTATCTGGCATCGGCGCTGGCTGCACACAATCAGATGAAACGTCCGTGCTTTTCGATTTACGGACGGGATGTGCAGGACATGGAAGAAAAGGAAATTCCGGCAGATGTTGCAAAGAAGATCCTGCGGTTTGCACGCTGTGCGCTGGCCGTCGGACAGATGCAGAATAAGGCATATGTCGGATTTGGCGCGGTATCCATGGGTATTATGGGATCGTTTCTTGATCCGTCCTTCTATATTCAGTATCTTGGCATGCGGCCGGAGTGGGTCGATATGACGGAAATTCTGCGCCGTATGGATCAGGGCATCTATGATCCAAAGGAGTTTCAGGAGGCACTTACATGGGTAAAACAGCACTGCAAAGAGGGCTATGATCCGAATCCGGCAGAGCGTGCGCATACACGGAAGCAGAAGGATGAAGAGTGGGAATTTGTCGTAAAAATGACGATGATTATCCGTGATGTGATGCTCGGCAATGAAAAGCTGGATGCAATGGGCTTTAAAGAAGAAGCACTCGGAAGAAACGGACTGTTCGGCGGATTTCAGGGGCAGCGGATGTGGACCGATTATCAGCCAAACGGCGATTTCACAGAAGCGATTCTGAATTCGTCTTTTGACTGGCATGGAAAACGTCAGCCGACGGTATTTGCGACAGAAAATGATAATTTAAACGGACTGTCCATGCTGTTTGGTAATCTGCTGACCGGAAAGGCGAGCGGGTTCTCGGATGTGCGCTGCTACTGGAGTCCGGAGGCAGTGGAGCGCGTGACCGGCTGGAAACCGGAAGGCGATGCGAAGGATGGATTTATCCACCTGATCAATTCCGGATCGACCTGCCTTGATGCGACCGGTAAATCGACTGATGCAGATGGCAACGGTGTGATGAAGTCGTGGTGGCAGATGGAAGAAAAAGACATCGATGCCTGCCTTGGTGCAACGGACTGGTGTCCGGCAGAGCTCTGTCAGTTCCGCGGTGGCGGATATTCCTCTCATTTCCGAACAGATGCGAAAATGCCGCTGACGATGGTGCGTGTCAACCTGGTAGATGGTATCGGTCCGGTACTGCAGATCGCAGAGGGCTGGAGCATCGTATTACCAGAGGACGTTCATGAGAAGATTGATCTGCGCACCGACCGCACCTGGCCGACGACCTGGTTCGTTCCGCGCACGACCGGTGAGAAAGCGTTTCGTGATGTCTACAGTGTGATGGCAAACTGGGGAGCAAACCACGGAGCCTTCGTACATGGTCATATCGGAGCGGATCTGATCACCCTGGCTTCCATGCTCCGCATTCCGGTCACGATGCACAACGTATCGGAGGAAGCAATCTTCCGCCCGCATGTATGGGCATCCTTCGGGACGAAGGATCTGGAAGCCGCCGATCTGGCCGCATGCCGGGCGTATGGGCCGAGGTATCGCTAAGATCCAGAATAGTATTTTTCGCTAAAAACAGAAGAGAAAGAACAGAGGGCGCAGGTTATGGATGACCTGCGCCCATGGCTTTTACAGCACTTTATATTGTTTATTTGCTGTATCTGTTATATAAATAAGATGTAAATGCAAATACAAATACGAGGAGGCGGCGTATGGAACAGACAAAAATGAAATTTTGGAAAATGTTATTTCTTGGAAGCATCAGTTTTTGGATATTCACAGCCAGAACGGTACTGGTACAGGCAAGTGTGGAAAATGTAGCTGCGCCGCTCAAGACGGTGTGGATAAACAGCATGAAGATGGATGTGAAAAAATTTGGAGAAGAGAAGACAAAAAAATTGCAGAAAGAACTTGCTCATGTAATGGATGCGGCAAATAAAGCAGAGGAAGTCGTGGAATTGCCGGAAGACTACTGGACGATTTGCCTGAAGTATGAAGATGGAACCACACAAAAATTCTGTCTCTTTTATAAAAATGAAGTTTGGTATATAGAAGATGCGGATGGAGATTTTTATCGCAATGCAACGTTTGCAGCAGAGTATTTTCCTGATTCTGAAAAGGTAAACGAGGATCCTTTTTTTGGGGATGTGTATTTTTCGGAAGTGTCTGATGAAGTGGATGCAGAACTGGAAAGCCAGTTTGCAGAGCATGATTTGACCTGGTATTATGTAGTAGAACGGAAAAAACTGCAGGATTCCGGAGTCTCAGAAGAAGATGCGAAAGCATATTTGCGGCAGGAATTGGAAAAAGCAGCAGTGCTCTGTATGTATGCAGAGGAGCATGGGTATACCTGTACAGAAAAAGAAATCCAGACCAGACGCGAAAAAATACTACAGGAAGCATTTTTCGAGTCGTTTGAAGAAAAGGCGGGGATTCCATATGCAGAATACTTGGAAAAATCAGATTTAGCATTGCAATATGGGATTTTGAGTGAAAAACTGTACAAAGATAAATATGATGCATTTCGATCCGGTGAGGACCAGATTGGTGAAACCGTTTGCGAGCGAGTATCCGATTACTGGGCAGAATTTTTGACGGAGGAAGTTTATACAAATATGGAGCAATACGATTTGCGGGAAGTAGATGCGCAGATTGCGGAAGCAGAAGATTATTATGAGAAGAAAAGCTGACAGTGCATACGAAGGCAAGAGTATTTTATGGATTCTGACTGACAGGAAGGGATCATGTCTGGACGAATGAAAGAACGCGGTAAAATGATGGAGTAGAAAGAAGAAAAGGCAGCGATTCCGTAACAACGGGAGCTGCCTTTTTGAATACCGGCATTCAGTCGATCAAATCATTCTGGAACCGCGACAAATGCTCATAAGGCAGAATCAATCGCCCCCGGTAAAGGCCGCAGCCATCGTTGATGAGGCTGTTGTTCTCTGCGGAGAACATGTTGACGTCCAGCTTGGAAAGTTCCAGGTTGAGGAGACGCATTCCCCTCTCGTAAGCTTCATCAAAGTAACGGTTTTCGCCCACGGGAATGAGTTCCCGGCGGCTCATCTCATTTTCCTGGCGTTTCTCGTAGCCCAGGTGGTTGGCCGGACCGATCTCCGCCACATCGTCCATGGCCTTCGTCCGAAGCTGGACTTCCATGTAGCTTCTGGAGCTGTTGTCATAGAAGGTGATGTGAAGGGACTGATATTCATAAGGACCGTGGTTCGATATGTAATCCCGGTAATAGGGACGGATGGTCTCGTCCATCAGGTGAGAGGTGCTCTCCTGCACGCCGTTGGCCGGCTCCGCGGTAAAGCCCCTCTCCTCCAGAAAGCCCGGCAGAATATTGGCAATATCATAAAGACAGTGGATCTCCGCTGCTTCCCGCTCCGCCTCATCCTCATAATGACATTTCGGCATGGAAATCACAATCCGATAGGCGATAAGATCCCGAAAGCAGCCCAGGCGCTGTTTCAGCTCGGCTATCGGCGGATAACTTCCGTTTTTCTCATAATAATTGTAAATATCTTCTACGATATAGCTGTTGAATTTTTCCTCCGCCCGGATCAGGGATTTGATCCGTCCCCGAAACGTGAAGGCAAGGAAAGGATACTCCCTGGCCATATATTTATAAAACTCCCGGATCTGCTGGGACTGGGCCGTCAGGAAATCATTATGAGCCAGAAGCTCCCGGATCTGCAGGAGAAAATTACAGTGGATCATATCGATCTCATTGCGGTTCTTCTTGGCTTCTTTCCGAAGATCGTCCATATAATTCTGCAGAATCCGAAAGATCGTATCTCCCGAATATAAGTAATCATTTAGTGTGATCATAGGCTGTACCTTTCCATCGCATTCTCATAACACCGGATCTGGTCGTCCAGCTGCAGTCCTTTTCTCCATAATCCCGCATGCCTCCCGCTGTGCGCCGTACCGGCGGAAGCATGCCCACCCGCTCAGTCTTTCATTGCTTTTTTAATCGCATCCAGAAGTTCCCCGTAGGTCTCATAGGCCGGAATATTTGGATTTTCTGCCTTGATCTTATTGGTGCTACGGAAAAGGAAACCGGCTTTGCTGGCCCGGATCATGCCAAGATCGTTATAGGAGTCTCCGCTGGCAATGGTCTCAAAGCCGATGGACTGCAGAGCCTTCACCGTCGTGAGCTTGGACTGCTGCACCCGCATTTTGTGACCGGTGATCTCGCCATTTTCCGCCACTTCAAGAGAATTACAGAACAGCGTCGGCCAGCCCAGCTTCTTCATCAGCGGAGCGGCAAACTCCGTAAAAGTATCACTGATAAGGATCACCTGTGAAAAGGTTCGAAGCTCATCCAGGAACTCCTTTGCTCCCGGCAGAGGATCGATGGTCTCGATGGTTTTCTGAATCTCCTTCAGTCCAAGACCATGTTCTTTCAGAATATCCAGCCGCCATTTCATCAGTTTGTCATAATCCGGCTCTTCCCGGGTGGTTTTCTTCAGCTCCGGAATCCCGCTGGCCTCCGCAAAAGCGACCCAGATCTCCGGTACCAGCACTCCCTCTACATCCAAACAGGTAATATACATATTCATCCGCTCCTTCCTTATACACTGCATCGCGTTACTGTAGTCCATCATACCATACTTCCGGCCACCATGCAAGACAAGCCT
>OLPE01001685.1_pt1 | contig 11121 bp, 8 predicted proteins | sample 1671901 | NCBI WGS metagenome assembly OLPE01 (sample SAMEA3136624, study PRJEB25190) | human gut metagenome | biome: human gut; feature: human-associated habitat; material: faeces | place: Austria | collected 2013 | reverse complement strand
TAAATTATAGCATATAACGTCCTTTTTCTCAAGCCGTTGCGTGAAAAAACTCTCCGCCTATTTGTAAATTTTTCGGAACCTCTTATATCACCAGTTTCTCACTGATGAACTGTTCAAATTCCTTTCGCTTGACCAGTTTCTTTGTGCCGACGAAAAGCACGAACGGGCAGTTGGGCGTTCTCAGCATACTGTCAATCTTGTTGATACCGATATTGCTGTATTCTGCTGCCTCTCTGGCGGTCAGCGTCATTTTCAGATGGATCGGAACGGTGCCGATGCAATTCTCCATGTAAAAGCTCCTTTCTTGGGTTTATCAGCCGAGCAGACGAGCCGCCGTTTTTAGATTGTCGGCAGCGGTGCTTTTGCGGAAGCTGTCTCCATCGAACATGATCGGGACGCAGACCTCCAAGATGCGGTCAAAAATACGGCGGTCATCCAGATCGACAGCTTGTTTCATAACGGAAAGAGGGATATTCGTGGTGACAATCATTGGCTTGCCTGACAGCAGCCGCTTGTCAACCACATCGAATACTCGCTCCTTACCGAAGCTGGTGTTACGCTCTGCACCCAAATCATCCAGAATGAGGAGGTCAGGGCGCATAAGCGATTTCATGTAATGGTCGCGGTCCGTGCCGAAATTACCCTGCATACGGTTGACCACATCGGACATTCCCACAAAGAGGACAGACTCCAAACGGTCAATCAGAGCGTTGGCAATGCAGCCAGCGGCATAGGATTTTCCCGTGCCGACATTCCCGAACAGGAGCAGCCCGATTCCTGCTTTTTTGAACTCGTCCCAGTTCTGCGCGTAGCCTCTCGCCTTTGCAAGTTGGGGCGTTGTAACTGCGGCTGACTCAAACCGCCAGCCAGAGGCGGGCATATCGCGGAACGCTTCACTGCGGAGCATTGTCATGTAGGACATTCTCTCGTATTCCCGGCGCTTTGCTTCTTTCCGTTCGCGGCGCTCGTCAGCGCACTTGCACATAACCGGGTGCTTGGTAAAGCCCTGTGCCTGAAGGTCAGCGGAAAAAAACGCTTCTTTCGGCGTGTGGCACTTGCCGCAGTATTTCAGCCCATCAGCGGAATTGATGTAATCGTCAGGTGCGGCATTAGCCGCTTCAACGGCATCAACCATTTTCGTAAAAATCGGATTCATAGACACTCTCCCTCGTTATCGTCGTAGGTGTAGTTTTTCGCGCTCCTGCCCTTGCTGTCCTCGTCCAACCACTTCTTGATGGTGGCGTAATGATTGGCATAGTGCCTGTCATTGGAAGCCATATACCGGGACAGCCGCTCAATGTATTCGGCAGCTTTGCCGGGATAAGCCGTTTCCAGCCGGGAATATTCCGCTCCTGACAGAAAAACATTTTGAAACTCTCCATATCGGCGGCGCGTACTCTCTACTCTTTCGGCCTTACTATGTTCTTTATATTCTGTATCAGTATTACTTGTAGGCAATTTTTGCCCCATGCAAGGGGAAGAATCCTGCACATCCATTGGGCAGATATTGCCCTCTGGACGGGAAGAAACCTGCACCCTGTCCGGGATTTGCAGAAAGATGCGGTTTGCCTGATTCCAGCCCTGACGGATGCGGGTAATCAATCCGGCATTTTCCAGCTCCCGCAGGGCGGTCTTGACCGTCCGCTCACTCCGGTCAAGATCGTTTGCCATCTGCTTGATTGTATAGATCACATACACATTTCCGTCCTCGGACACCCAGCCGCTTTTCTGGGAAAGCATGGTGCGGTTAAGCAGAAGCCCATATAGCAGCTTGGCGTTGATGGAGTATTCGCCCGCCAGCATGAAACGCGGCAAGGGAATAAACGGCGGCAATGCGGTGTTCAATTTGCAATAGATTTTTCATCACATCCTCTCTGGTCTGGTGTGATACGGCTACTATGGAGGCTTGTCCGTTGGTCCCCTCGGAAGCGAGGCGGTGCGCCCCGCCTTGGAGCGTTTCGACTGATAATGCGGGCAAATAACGACAACCGCCCGGAAACTCTGCTTGCAATCGTGGACGCAGCGGCGGCAGAACGTGTTGTACGCCTTGCGTCCCCGGTCATTCAGAAAGAACGACCATTCCAGTTTTTTTGATTTACTCATGCGCGGCATATCTGTACTCCTTTCCCGAATCACAATTCGTTTCTCTGCTGTGCTTTCAGCAGCTTCCATACGTCAGCCATCCGTTCTTTCAGCTCGGCAACGTCGGCATCGTAGAAATGCCTGGTGCTGTTAATGCGGCGGCAGACGTGGTTGATGTTTGTGGCAATCCTGCTGACAGCGGCAGCTAACTTTTTCTGCTCGGTGTAATCGACTTTGATGATGTACCCGTCAATCAGCATTTTCCGGGCGTATGCGCCGAAATTGCGGGTAGAAAGTTGATTCATCTTGTGGCGAACTACGCTCAATTCCTGCTCATTCAGGCATATTTCTTTGCGGATGGGTCGCGTGCGGTCTGGCATATCAAAGAACTCCTTTCACTTTACAACGGACACCTTTTTGCCGTTTGTTGAGTATGGCGGCAAAAAATTTTTTCCTTTCACTTTACAACGGACATTTTTAAGTCAAAACGCAGGTATCGAAATGAGAAATTTTCAAAAAATATGCGCCCCTGCTTTTGCGAAAGCGGGAGCGCGTTGTATCTGCGGATATGAGATTTGAGAGAATAGCAAGCACATCCGGTGTCCGTACACACCGGAAAAATGAGCGGTTCAGCCCTGCGCCCGAACTGCTCATTTTGTTGTTGGGGAATCCCCACACCCCTTTCATGTCTGAATTGAAAATACTTCCTGAACTTTTCAGAAAGCCCTTGCTTTTATTCGCTTTGACGATTATAATTATACTGTGATTTTATAAGCAGACGCAGAACTGAACTGCAACAGGAGTACTGCCCATGAAGTATTTATCTATCACGCAAACCGCCGAACGCTGGGGTATCTCCACCCGCCGTATTCAGATTTTGTGCGGCGAGGGGCGCGTCCCCGGTGCGATCCGCATTGGCACGGTCTGGGGGATCCCAGAGGACGCAGAGAAGCCAGCGGACGCGAGAATCAAGAGCGGCAAGTATATCAAGAAGCCCGTCGAAAATGAAAAATGAGTCGCAGATATTATCAGCGACTCTAACTCGAAATAATGGGGTCTATTCCACCTCGCGGGTGCGAATGGGCGCACTGACCCCTTGGTTACGACTCTACCCAAATCGTCGATTCGACAAACAACGACAAAACCCTTTTGTTTGTTTCTTCTGGAAAAAGGAGAGGTGTTATGGCATATAAATCGATGAGTGTCGAAATCACGCAAGAGCATTTTGAACGCAGTATAAAGGGATCCCCCCGTGAAGCCATCAAAGAACTGATTTGGAATGCCTGCGACGCAGACGCTCAGAGCATTGAAGTAACTTTTGGATATGCCGGTCTTCCCGGCGCAGAAACCGTGTCTGACATCTATGTAAAAGATGACGGTCACGGCATTCCGGTTGACTGCATCGAGGAATATTTCGGCAAATATGGACTCTCTCGGAAAAGTGTTGCCGAAAAAAGCCCAGCAGGACGAATTTATCACGGCAAACTCGGACAGGGTCGCTATAAAGCGATGGCTGCCGGAAACTTTGTCGATTGGCTTTCTGTGTTCAAAGATGAAGATGGCAACCTCTATTCAAGCGAAGTCCACATTAACGCAGGTTCTCGCATGGATATCCACTATAGCGAAACTGCTGGAAAAACAGATGCAAAGCATACTGGAACTATCGTTCATATTCACGGGATTGCCGATGATAAGATCGGCGCAATTTCCAAAATAGCTGATCCAATGGAATTTATGCCGGATCTTTTGACAACATTCGCTCCGTATCTGCTGGCATATACGGATATCACCATCAAATACGACGGTGCAACGATAGACCCTGTACGCCAAATCAAGAAGCAAGACGAAAAAGAACTCGTTTTTGTAGAAGAAGGAAAAGTCCCAGTAAAAGCAAGGGTCAGCGCGATTACTTGGAAGCAGGCACAATTCAACAAACTATTTATCTGTGGTAATTCCGGGGTTGTATATGCAGAGCTAGATTACGGTCCACTGCAGAAATCTTCTACTTCTATCTACCTCATGGGAGACCTCTTTGAGCAGATGCATCGTGAAAACCTGCTGGCAATGGGTAGGGCAAACCCTGCGTATGCCTATTTTGAGGATGAGGCAAAAAAATTTGTGAAAGAACTCATAGGGGAGCAGGAGGCAGATAATGCTGCAACAGAGGTAACACGCATCAAGGAAGAAGGCGTTTATCCTTATGAGGGTGAGCCAGAAGACGAAATAAGAAAAGCCGAACGGGATGTTTTCGATGTGCTTGCAGTCCAGGTGAACCGCGCCGTTCCTCAACTGAAAACATCTCCCAGGCAAACCAAAAAGCTGACCTATCGCCTGATGCGCGAGGCAATCAATACAAACCCAGCCAGCATCAAAACGATTTTAACAGAAGTATTTAACCTGACACAGCAACAGCAGGATGATCTGGCCGAGCTACTTACACATACGCATCTGCCAGAAATCATCGATACGGCCAAAACAGTAAGTGACAGGCTTGTATTTCTGCAGGTGCTCGAACAGATGGTGTATAACAATTCGATAGGTGCACCAATCAAAGAACGAACCCAGTTCCATAAGGTGCTGCTGAAAGAATTGTGGATTTTCGGAGAAAAATACACACTTGGAACTTCAGATCAATCGCTCAGAAATCTACTGAAGGCGCACATTAAGTGCCTTGGTCGCGATGAATTGCTCCCCGAAATCCCGCCTGAAGCCATAGATGATCTGACTCGTATACCAGACATTTGTTTGTTTCAGCAGATTTGTCCCAGCTACGAGAACTTTGAACATCTGGTCATTGAACTCAAAAGGCCGACGTTAACCCTAACCCTAAAGGAACTTGATCAGATTCGAGACTATGCCCTGACAGTGGCAGATAATCCAATGTTTGATAAAACCCGCACTAAATGGTATTTTATATTGCTTGGTCAGGACCTTGATCAGCGGGTACGAAGTGCCCTCGAAAATCAAGTTATTGGTGACGGTAATTACTACAATGCCGGAAACATTTCTATTTCTGTATTTGAATGGTCGAAGATTATTCAGGACAACAAGCTCAAATATGAATATCTCCGCAAGAAACTAAATCACCAGCTGAGTGATGATCCAAATTTTGCTGTGGACTATCTGCGCGCCAAGCATGCAGAACTATTCCCAACCAAGGAAAAGGAGGACAAATAAATGGCTCGTCCAAAGAAACAACTGGCAGATGCTGAAGCTGCAAAAATGCGCGACGTGGAAGCCTATACCCACGATGATAAAAAGCGTACAAACAATCCTCCTGTTGGAATGGCACAGCATGATAAGGCAGAGGAAAAGGTGAAGACCTATCAGTTTGATCCACATCTGGATCCGACCCTGCAATGGGCAGGTAAAGTTGAGGGGATGAGTTTTGATGTCCCGACTTCCTCTATCCATATTCATGAGTCCATCAAGCCCCATAGCATTATTGCGCGGGTCATGAAGGAATATTCCAACGCACTGGAAGGCCAAGTAGAAGGTCAGCAGTCTATGTTTGAGGCTGAGACTCCCGCTGAGCGTATGCGTCGCCGCAGAGAAAGTATTGAGTTCTACCAGCATGGTGTCAACTGGACAAACCGCATGATCGCCGGTGACAGTCTGGTCGTTATGAACTCCCTTCTGGAGAAGGAAGGTATGGCTGGACAGGTGCAGATGGTTTACATTGACCCTCCTTATGGAATCACATATGGTTCTAATTTTCAGCCGTTTGTGGGCAAAAAGGATGTCAAGGATCGTAAAGATGATGACCTAAACCAAGAACCTGAAATGATTAAAGCATTTCGGGATACATGGGAGTTAGGGGTACATTCTTATTTAAGCTATCTCCGAAATAGATTACTCTTAGCAAGAGATTTACTCTCAGAAAGCGGCAGCATTTTCATACAGATTAGCGATGAAAACCTACACTACATTCGCAATATGTGTGATGAAATTTTTGGACACACAAATTTTGTCGAAATGATTGCCTTCCGAAAAAAGAATATGACTCTTGGAGGAACTCTCCTCGAAGGCGTATGCGACTACATAATTTGGTATGCTAAAGATGTTGAGAAAGTCAAGTTTCACAAGCTGTTTTTACCCACTCAAGCTGAGAGTGACTCGCACTGGAATATGTATGAAGCCCCTGATGGGACTTCGCATAAAATGACAGCAGAGCAAATCGAAAACCATTCGTTCCTCCCTAGTGGAGCAGAGGTGTTTCAATTGGCATCGCTGTACCCTGCAGGCTCATTTGATACAGGTATCTTTCCTTTCGAGTACAACGGAAAAATATACAATCCACCGGCAGGGCGCTCATGGAAAACACATTTTGATGGTATGTGCCGTTTGGCTGCATCCAACCGACTGTTTCCGTATGAAACTGGCGATACGCTGCGGTACAAAATGAAACTATCAGACTATCCGGTCAGCCCACTTCACAATGTATGGAGTGATACTGCACCTGCAGCTAATAAGATTTATGTGGTTCAAACTGGCGAAAAAGTTATTCAGCGCTGTATGCTTATGACTACCGATCCCGGTGATCTCGTTTTAGATATTACCTGCGGTAGCGGCACTACAGCCGTCGTCGCCGAACAATGGGGCCGCCGCTGGATTACCTGCGATACATCTCGTGTAGCAATCACACTGGCAAAGCAACGGTTGATGACCGCAACATTTGATTACTACAAACTTGCCCACGAAGAGCAAGGCGTCGGCAGTGGATTTGTCTATAAAACGGTTCCCCATATTACGCTGAAATCTATCGCCAACAACGAGATTCCCGCTACCGAAACACTATATGATCAACCAGAAATCGATAAAACCAAAGTCCGTATCACAGGTCCTTTCACTGTAGAAGCTCTTCCTGCACCCGTTGTAAAGCCCTTGGACGACATCGGCGATTCCGAAGAAGATTATAGTGCCAAGCAGACCGACTGGCGGGATCAGCTGCTGGCTACCGGCATCATGGGCCGTGGAGGCGATAGATTGGAGTTCAGCCGGGTAGAAGCGCTTTCCGGCACAAAATTCCTGCAGGCGGAGGCAGAAACTAAAGAAGAGACGCCCCGCCGTGCTGTAATCTGCTTTGCCGGTGAAACCAAGCCTCTGGACTCCCGTATGGTAGCCATGGCAATGGATGAAGTAGAGCGCTTGCGTCCGGCACCTAAGCTTGTTATTTTTGCTGCTTTCCAATTTGATCCTGAAGCGGCAAAAGATATTGACGAGTACATCTATCCTGGCGTGACGGTTCTCAAAGCGCAGATGAATACGGATCTGATGACAGAAGACCTGAAAAAGAAGCGCTCCTCTGATCAATCCTTCTGGCTGGTGGGCCAGCCGGATGTGGAGTTGATTCGCGATGGCCGCAGCAAGCGCAAATTCAAGGTTAAGGTTAACGGCTTTGACTACTACGATGTGAAGAAGGGCACGGTAGAGTCCGGAAGTACCTCCCGAATCGCCATGTGGATGTTGGACACCGACTATGACGGCATGTGCATTGAGCCGAAGCAGGTGTTCTTCCCCATGGGCGGCAAGAAAGACGGCTGGAACAAGCTGGCCAAGACGCTGAGAGCAGAAATCGATCCGGACCTGATCGAAAAGTATGCCGGAAATGAGTCTTTGTGGTTTATGGCAGAACCGAATACCCGTATTGCAGTAAAAATCATTGACGATCGCGGCATTGAAAGCCTGAAGGTGATAAGGATAGGTGATGAGTAATGGCAGGCATTGATCAGTTAATCATTAACTCTGCTTACCGTGAGCCGACCCATCACTGGAAATATGATCTAAACGGACAGACCTTTGTGCGCGAGGAGGGCCGCCGTCCAGCCGGATATTTTATTGCTGGTCAGGGATCCAATCAGTACAATGATATCGGGCAATTTATTGAGCTTCCACTTGTCAACCGAATCCGCCCTCGTGTAAAAGCATGGCGCGAAGCGGGATATCCCGGCGTAACCGGCGTAACGAGAAAGCTGCTGGATCATTGGAACGATAAAGATGCACGGCAGTATCCGTTTTTCTACTGCCAAATGGATGCCATAGAGACACTGATCTGGCTAACGGAAGCTCCTGATGCGGAGAAGGTCGGCATTGATATCCCCTCTGATGGCGGAGCATTCCGGCGCCTATGTACCAAGCTTTGTACCGGCGGCGGAAAAACGACCGTCATGGCCATGCTGATCGCATGGATGATCTGTAATAAAGTTACATACCCACAGGATAAGCGCTTTACAAAGTATGTGTTCATTGTTGCGCCTGGATTGACAGTCAAGAGCCGCTTGCAGGTTTTGCAAACAGGTGGCGATAATAATTACTATATCCAGTTCAACATCGTTCCTATCGGTCTGATGGACAAGCTGCATCAAGGTAAAGTCATGATCACCAACTGGCAATCGCTGGCATGGGACAGTGAGGAAACCATTGCCAAGAGGCGCAGTGTTGATAAGCGTGGTGCAAAGAGCGACGAAGCATATACCCGCGAAGTTTTGGGCGAAATGGCTAATGCCTCCAACATTCTGGTCATCAATGACGAAGCCCACCACGCATGGCGCAAGAACCCGGAAAACAAGGTGAAACTTACCAAGGAGCAAAAAGAAGCAGAACAGCAAGCCACTATCTGGATCAGCGGTCTGGATCGCATTCACAAGACCAGGGGGATTCTCTCTTGCTATGACTTTTCGGCTACGCCCTTTGCTCCTTCAGGGAAGAAGAACGATGAAGAAGCCCTGTTCGGATGGATCGTCAGCGACTTTGGACTGAATGATGGTATTGAGTCCGGCTTGGTGAAAACACCGCGTGTTGTTGTGCGAGACGATGGAACACCGGATGCGGAAAGCTTTCGGTCAAAGTTATATCACATCTATGCAGATGAAACCGTTAAGGATGATATCAATCGAGCTGCCGATCCGGAAGAACCTTTACCTGATTTGCTTACGCAGGCGTATTACCTTCTGGGAAAGGATTGGCAGGCCCTGTATTATGCATGGAAAGATGCTGGTGCAGATGTCCCTCCGGTGATGATTACTGTAGCAAACAGGACGGAAACTGCCGCACGTATCAAATATGCATTTGACCATGGGCGTATTCCCGTTCCCGAACTCTGCGATCCGAATTTAACAATCCATATTGACTCCAAGACAATGGATGCGGCTACAAACGTGGTTGCGCCAACTGTTGACGAAGATAGTGAAGCAAAAATCAGCAAAGCAGATGCAGCAGCAATTCTTCGTGAGACTGTTGACACAGTTGGCCAAAAAGGCAAACGAGGCGAGCAAATTCGAAATGTGATTTCTGTAGGCATGCTATCGGAAGGATGGGATGCAAAAACAGTAACACATATTTTGGGATTGCGGGCATTTTCCAGCCAACTTCTCTGCGAACAGGTTGTTGGTCGCGGCCTTCGCCGAACCAGTTATGACCTGGCCGAAGGCAGTGACACGTTTACGCCGGAATATGTCAATATCTTCGGAATTCCCTTCACCTTTTTGCCTCATGAATCGGATGAACAAGGCACGCCTCCAACGACTCCACCCAAAACGCAGGTTGAGGCATTAAAAGAGCGCTCTGAATATGAGATTCGCTGGCCCAATATCATCCGATTGGATCGTGTGTTCAAACCACAGTTAACAGTAGATTTGGACAAAATTGATACGCTGGAACTGAATGCAGCAGATACCCGATTGAGAGCTGACCTTGCTCCGATCATTGACGGCAAAACGGATCTGACGAAGTGTACCGAAATTGATCTACAGAAACTGGATGCGGAACTGCGTATGCAGCGCATTGTTTTTGAAGCATCTGGGCAGGTCTACGATCTGATGAAAACATCGTGGCAAAATGAGGCAACGAAGTTTGCTCTGTTGGGACAGGTCATTCGACTTGTGGAGGAATATCTAAAATCTGGTGCCATTGTAATCAATCCGCCGCTCTTTAATACAGATCCCGTGCGTCAGCGAATTATCTACATGATGAATATGAACAAGATTGTTCAGCACCTGTGGAGTTTCATCAAACTGGAGCAGACGGAAAAAATCGCACCTATTTTTGACCCCAACAAAAAAATCCGATCCACAGCGGATATGCCTACTTGGTTTACAAGCAAACCGTGCTGCATTACCAAAACATCACAAATTAGCCATTGCGTATTCGACAGCGCATGGGAAGCTACAGAGAGTTATGTGATTGAAAAGAATCCCCATGTTACTGCATGGGCAAAGAACGATCACCTCGGTTTCGAAATTCTATATATCTTTGATGGTGTTGTCCGAAAATACCTCCCAGATTTCTTGATTCGATTGGATAACGGAAAGACCCTGATTCTTGAAACAAAAGGACAAGAAACTCGCCGCGATAAAGAAAAGAGGAAAGCTCTGTCCGAATGGGTTGCCGCGGTAAACAGCTTGGGTGAGTATGGCGAGTGGTGTAATGATGTATCTTACAACATCGCAGATGTGGAGGGTATCATTGCCAAATATATCTGAGTAAAGACTAATCAAACGTAATCAAAACCTCCGGCTAAGCCGGAGGTTTGACCAGGCCCTATAAGGGCCTATTACGGACGAAGCCCCTTAAGGGGCCCGAAAGGTCTGCCGACCGCATTCCTTTCTCGGGCTACCCCTTAAGGGGTTTTTATCTATGCCTTGGGATTCTTACTACCCGTAAACGGGTCTATAAATTCCTTTATGCTAATCTGGTCAGACATTTTGTCCTCCTCCAACTGGTTCTGTATATACGCCTTTATCGCTTTCTTGTTTCGGCCTACCGTATCCACAAAATACCCTCTTGCCCAAAAGTGCCTGTTCCCGTACTTATACTTCAGGTTGGCATGTCGGTCAAATATCATCAGGCTGCTCCTTCCTTTCAGGTAGCCCATAATCTGGGATACGCTGTACTTCGGCGGGATGCTTATCAACATATGGATGTGGTCTGGGCACGCTTGTGCTTCTATGATTTCTACGCTCTTTTGCTGGCACAACTTCCGCAGTATAATCCCTATGTCCTCTTTTATCTTTCCATATATCTCCATCCGTCTATATTTCG
>OLPE01001684.1_pt1 | contig 11132 bp, 10 predicted proteins | sample 1671901 | NCBI WGS metagenome assembly OLPE01 (sample SAMEA3136624, study PRJEB25190) | human gut metagenome | biome: human gut; feature: human-associated habitat; material: faeces | place: Austria | collected 2013 | reverse complement strand
GGGTGAAACTGGTTATTTTTAAGAGAAATGGATTAATCATTGACGATACTCCTTTCATGATACAGATGGAATTAAAGCGGTTAAGGGCTGATTAAAAAGTTTTGGAGGTATAACAAATAATGGATGGATTGAAATATGCGGCACAGGTGGAAAAATGGGATCTATTTGAGATAGAAATACAGGGAAAAGCAGAAGGCAATCCTTTTACAGATTATGAAATTCAGGGCGTTTTTACAGGAAAGAATGAGACTGTTACGGTTGACGGTTTTTATGACGGTGATGGCATTTATAGAGTGCGGTTTATGCCATCTTTTGAAGGAGAATATAGCTTTAAAGTGACTGGAAGCTTTTTAAAAGAAGAGTATGAGGGCGGTTTTACAGTAACAGCTCCTTCAAAAGGCAACCATGGACCAGTGCGGGTGGCAAATACCTATCATTTTGCCTATGAAGATGGTACTCCTTATTATTCTATTGGAACCACCTGTTATGTGTGGAACCTTCAGTCTGATGAATTGATTGAGCAGACTTTTGAGACACTGAAGAATAGCGCATTTAACAAAATACGCTTCTGCGTATTCCCGAAACACTATGATTACAATTTGGGTGAACCGCGCTCTTATCCATATGAAGGGACACCTATGGATTCCAGTGTATTAACAAAGGAAAATTTCTCAGAATATACAGGAAAAACAGAGGGAAATCACTGGGATTTTACCAGATTTAATCCGAAACATTTCCAGCATATTGAAAAATGTATCTTGAGACTTCGGGATATGGGGATTGAAGCAGATTTGATTGTTATGCATCCTTATGATCGCTGGGGATTTGCTCAGATGACGAAAGAACAGGATGCTTTATATTGGAAATATGTGCTGGCCAGATTTTCTGCGTATCGCAATATGTGGTGGTCTCTGGCAAATGAATATGACTTATTTGACCACAAGGCAGTGGAGGATTGGGAAGGTTATGCAAAAATTATTTGTGGAAAAGACCCATATCATCATTTGCGTTCTATTCATAACTGTCTTGCATTTTATGACCACAATCGTCCATGGATTACTCATTGTAGTATTCAGAGACAGGATTTATACAAATCTTCAGAACTGGTAAACGAGTGGAGAGAAAAATATCAAAAACCGGTAGTATTAGATGAAATTGCCTATGAAGGAAATATACAGCATGGATGGGGAAATATCAGTGGTGAAGAACTTACCAGACGTTTTTGGGAAGCAGCTTGCAGAGGAGGATATCCGGGACATGGAGAAACCTATATGAATGATAAGGACATTCTTTGGTGGTCTCATGGGGGTACACTTCATGGAGAGAGTTATAAGAGATTTAAATTGCTTCATGACATTATGTGTGAAACTCCGGGAATCGGGTTGCGTCCTTATGAAAATGGCGGATGGGATGAAGTATGTGCAGTACCAGAAGAGACTATACAGAAAATGAAAAAAGTGAAAGACTACTATCTGATTTATTTTAGCTTTATGAGGCCGTCTTTTAGAGAATATTATTTTGATGATGAGACACAATTTCGGGTAAAAGTAATCGATACCTGGAACATGACTGTGGAAGACAGAGGAGTATTCAAGGGAAAATTTAAGGTAGAACTTCCGGGAAAACCATATATGGCTATTCAGATTAAGAAAATTCAGTAAGAATTGAGGTGAGACGGTGAAGGTAAATATCAGAAAAATTTCTGAGAGAACAGGTTTCTCACCTGCAACGGTGTCAAATGCCTTAAATCATAAAAGAGGTGTGAATAAGGATACGGCAGCAGAAATTCTGAAAACAGCCAAGGAAATGGGATATGTGACAGAAGCGGGAATTACGAAAATTAAGTTGGTAATTTACCGGGATAGAGGTCTGATAGTAGGCGATAATCCATTTTTTTCATTGGTTGTAGATGGGTTCGAGAAGGCTTGCAGAGAGGCAGGATATGAAATGGCTCTGCTGAACCTGGACCGTCAGGCAGAAGATTATGAAAAACAAGTAGAAAATTTATTGTTAGATCAATCTACAGCGATTGTATTGTATGGTTCAGAGTTGACGGATGAAGAGACGGCAATTTTTAAAAAGGCCAGGACACCATTTCTGATTTTGGATTACTGGAATCACGATATGTCTTTTAATGGCGTATTTATCAACAATGCAGACGCTGCAAGGATGGCAGGAGAATATCTGATAAAAAAAGGGCATACGGAAATTGGATATCTAAAAGGTTCATACAGAATTAAAGCTTTTGGTTCAAGATCAGTAGGGCTGCAGATTGCTATGAAAAAGCATAATTTAAGGTTGAAGCCAGAGTATATTGTAACTTTGCCGGTAACTATGGATGATGCTTATCAGCAAATGTTGAAATACTTGGATAGAAACCTGAAGCTTCCAACAGCCTTTTTTGCAGATAATGATAATCTGGCGTTAGGGGCTATGCAGGCATTGAAGGAGCGAGGGTTTTCTATCCCTGGTGATATTTCCATTATTGGATTTGATGATTTACCCTTTTGTGAAATTGCGGTACCCAGACTTACCAGTTTGAGGGTGCCAAAACTGGATATGGGAAGGCTGGCAGTGAGAGAAATTGTAGATATGATTCAGGGGAAGAATACTACAAAAACTAAGATACAGATTTGTACAGAATTTATGGAACGTGACAGTGTGCGAGATTTGAATGATACAAAAGATGCAAGAGAAATTTAGAAGGAGGAATGAGAGAATGAAAAAAATCAAACTGGGATTTGCACCTACCAGAAGAAGCATTTTCAGTGCGCCGGCTGCAGTGGAATATGCAGATTTAACCAGAAAGAGATTGGATGAATTAGGCATTGAATATGTAGACATCAAAGATATTAATAAAGAAGGGCTTCTGTATGACGAAGGTGATAGAATCAGGATTGCGGAGAAATTTAAAGCAGAAAAGGTAGATGGCTTGTTCCTCCCTCATGGTAATTTTGGCACAGAGTATGAATGTGCCAGACTTGCGAAAGAATTAAATCTTCCGGTTCTTCTCTGGGGACCAAGAGATGAAAGACCGGACGAAAACGGGGTTCGTTTAAGAGACAGCCAGTGTGGGCTTTTTGCAACCGGAAAAGTACTGAGAAGGTTTCAGGTGCCATTTACTTATCTGACTAATTGTAATTTAGAAGATGCGGAGTTTGAAAGAGGAATCAAAAACTTTCTGGCAGTATGTAATGTGGTAAAAGTCTTTAAAAATACCAGAATTCTTCAGATTGGCCCAAGACCTTTTGATTTTTGGAGTACCATGTGTAATGAAGGAGAACTCTTAGAAAAATTTAATATTCAGCTTTCTCCCATTCCAATTCCTGAACTTACTGCCCAGATGAAAAGAGTAAAAGAAGAGGGAACAGAGGTTTCCAAAGTTATTAAATATTGCAAAGATAATATGTGTATTAAGATTAAAGAGCAGGAACTGGAGAATGTAGCGGCATTAAAAGTAGCCATGAAAACTCTGGCAGAGAAATATGGTTGTAATGCCATTGCTATTCAATGCTGGAATGCTCTGCAAGACGAAATTGGTATCATGCCTTGCGCAGCAAATTCTCTGTTGAATGAAGAGGGAATTCCAGTAGTCTGCGAAACAGACATTCATGGAGCTATTACAGCAGTGATGGCAGAGGCAGCAGGCATGGATGAAACCAGAACATTTTTTGCTGATTGGACTGTGCGTCATCCGGATAATGAAAATGGAGAACTATTACAACACTGTGGTCCATGGCCAGTCTCCGTAGCAAAGGAAAAACCAACCATTGGTTATCCGCTGGCTTTTAATCATCCAGGAGCTGTAGAGGCGGAAGCAAAACATGGGGATATGACATTGTGCAGGTTTGATGGGGATAACGGAGAATATTCTCTGCTTTTAGGACATGCAAAAGGAGTGGAGGGGCCTTATACAAAAGGAACCTATGTGTGGGTAGAGGTGGAAAACCTGAAACGTCTGGAAGCAAAGCTGGTGGAAGGTCCATACATTCATCACTGTGTTGGTATTCACAAAGATGTTGTGCCGGTTCTCTATGAAGCCTGTAAATACATAGGAGTAACACCAGATTTATATGACCCTATTGAAGAAGAAGTCAAAGCATATTTAAGAGGTGAATGATTATGGAAAATTTAAAGGTAAAGGCTTATGACTTACGAAAAGATGTAGTAGATATGATTCTTGCAGGAAAAGGTGGTCACATTGGCGGTGATATGAGTGTTATGGAAATCCTTGTAACCTTGTATTTCAAGCAAATGAAAGTTTCACCTGAAAATCCCCAGGATGAAGACAGAGACAGGTTTGTTTTAAGTAAAGGACATTCAGTGGAAGCCTATTATGCGGTGTTGGCTGCCAGAGGATTTCTGGATATTCAGGATGTAATCGCAAATTTTTCAAAATTTGGTTCTAAATATATTGGACATCCCAATAATAAGCTTCCCGGAATTGAAATGAACTCAGGATCTCTGGGGCATGGACTTCCGGTTTGCGTAGGGATGGCATTGGCAGGAAAAAAAGATAAGAAAAACTATCGTGTATATACTGTTATGGGTGACGGTGAGCTGGCAGAAGGATCTGTTTGGGAAGGGTTTATGGCGGCTCATCAGTATAAACTGGATAATCTCTGTGCAGTTGTAGACAGAAACCGTCTCCAGATTTCAGGAAATACGGAAGATGTTATGGGACATGATGATTTAGTACAGCGCATTGCTTCTTTTGGATGGCATGTAATTGATGTGAAAGACGGAAATAATATTGATGAGTTAAATGCAGCTTTTGAAGAAGCTAAAACTGTAAAAGGAAAGCCCACTGCGATTATTGCTAATACAGTAAAAGGCTGCGGTTCTTCTGTGATGGAAAATAAGGCAAACTGGCATCATAAAGTACCTACACAAGAAGAATATCAACAGATTATAGCAGATTTTGAAGCAAGGAAGGAGGCTCTTCTTTATGAATAAAATTCCAAATAGACAAGCTATTTGCAATGTGTTAATGGAAAAAGCAAAAGAAGATAAAGATATTATGGTTTTGTGCAGTGATTCCAGAGGATCCGCATCTTTGGCGCCTTTTGCAGAGGCATTTCCAGAGCAGTTTATAGAAACTGGTATTGCAGAACAGAATCTGGTGAGTATTTCTGCAGGTTTGGCAAAATGTGGTAAAAAACCATTTGCTGCTTCTCCGGCCTGTTTTTTATCTACCAGAAGCTATGAACAGGTAAAAATTGATGTGGCATATTCCAATACAAATGTAACTTTAATTGGTATCAGTGGAGGGATAAGCTATGGAGCATTGGGTATGAGCCATCACTCTGCTCAGGATATTGCAGCTATGTCTGCAATTCCGAATATGAGAGTTTATCTGCCAAGTGACAGACACCAGACAAAATACCTGATAGAGTCTCTTTTACAAGATGACAAACCGGCTTATGTGAGAGTCGGAAGAAATCCTGTGGAAGACATCTACACAGAGGAAAATTGTCCTTTTGAAATAGATAAAGCTACGGTTCTTACAGAGGGAGATGATGTTGCTATTATTGCCTGTGGCGAAATGGTGAAACCATCTTATGAAGCGGCAAGACTTCTGGAAGAAAAAGGTATTCATGCCTGTGTTCTGGATATGTACTGTGTAAAACCTATGGATGTAGAGGGGATTTTGAAAGCAGTAAAGGATGTGAAGGCTGTAATTACTGTAGAAGAGCATTCGCCTTTTGGCGGACTTGGTTCTATGGTAAGTCAGGTAGTGGGAGAGAATTGTCCGAAAAAAGTAGTGAATTTTGCGCTTCCTGACGCACCGGTCATTACAGGGACTTCAAAGGAAGTATTTGATTATTATGGACTAAATGCGGAAGGAATCGCAAAGAAAGCAATGGAGCTGGTATAAATGGGAAAATATATCATTGGCATAGACCAAAGTACCCAGGGAACAAAAGCCCTGCTCTTTGACGAGCAGGGGACATTGCTCACAAGAGCAGATAAGTCTCATAGACAGATTATTAATGACAAAGGCTGGGTGGAACATAATCCGGAGGAGTTTTATGCAAATGTAATACAGACAGTAAAAGAGACTGTGGAAAAAGCAGGAGTTTTAAAAGAAGATATTGTGGGTGTAGGAATCAGCAATCAAAGAGAGACGGCGCTTGCCTGGGAGAGAGATGGGTGTCCTGTATATAATGCCATTGTATGGCAATGTGCCAGAGGTCAGGAAATCTGTGAGAAAATTGCGGATAAAAAGGCAATGATACAGGAGCATACAGGGCTTCCGCTTTCTCCATATTTTTCTGCTGCTAAGATTGCCTGGATTCTTGAACATGTAAAAGGAGCAAGAGAAAAAGCGCAAGAAGGGGCATTGTATTATGGAACTGTGGATAGCTTTCTGATATACCGTTTGACAAAAGGAGAAGTCTATAAGACAGATTATTCTAATGCCTCCAGAACACAGCTTTTTAATATCAGAACGCTTACCTGGGATTCAGAAATTTGTAATATTTTTGGTATACCAGTTCAGAATCTGGCGGAAGTGGAGGATTCTAATGGAGATTTTGGAATGACAGATTTTGAAGGATACCTTCCATATAAAGTACCTATTCATGGGGTGTTAGGAGATTCCCATGGCGCTTTGTTTGGACAGGGGTGTCTGGAAAAAGGAATGATAAAAGCTACTTACGGAACCGGTTCTTCTGTGATGATGAATGTAGGAGAAAAACCAGTATTCAGCAAACATGGAGTTGTGTCTTCATTGGCCTGGGGTATGGATGGCAAAGTAACTTATGTGTTGGAAGGAAATATTAATTATACTGGTGCAGTGATTACATGGTTGTGTAAGGACTTAAAACTGATTCAATCTCCAAAAGAAACAGAAGAGTTGGCCAGACAGGCTTCTGTGGAGGATAGTGCTTATCTGGTACCTGCGTTTACAGGTTTAGGTGCTCCTTATTGGGAAAGTAATGCAAAGGCGCTTTTATGTGGAATGAGCAGAACTACAGGAAAGGCAGAGGTTGTACGAGCGGCATTAGAGTGTATAGCATATCAGATTACGGATATTATCAAAGCAATGGAGGATGATTCTGGTATTTCCATACAAGAATTAAGAGTAGATGGCGGTCCTACAAAAAATCAGTATCTTATGAAATTTCAGAGTGATATAGCAGAAAAACCTGTACTGATACCAAAAGAAGAGGAATTGTCAGGAACTGGAGCAGCTTATGCGGCGGGAATTGGTCTTGGAGTTTATGAAAAACAAAAATTATTTTCTAGGATAGAGAGGCAGACCTTTTTACCTGAGATGAGTAAGGAATTGGTAGAGAAACAATATCAAGGCTGGAAGGAAGCTATATATATGGTGTTGGGAAGAAAAAATGAAGAAATTAAAGCTTCATGAAAAGAAAAGATATTTGTGTTGGGAAGATGGAGGTTCTTTTTATTATTTGTGAGATACTGCATGGGGAATGTTTCATAGACTCAATAGAGAAGAGATAAGATATTATCTGGATATTAGGGCTTCTCAGGAATTTTCTGTGATACAAATTGCAGCGTTGGCAGAATTAGATGGTTTTAATGAACCTAATGCATATGGGGGCTGTCGGGAAATAGACAGCCCCTTTTGTGGAAGAATTTGAACATAATCCAAAGGTATCTCAGAATACAAACCGAAGCAGCAGCATATAGCAGATCGTCCCGCCGGAGATTGAGAAAAGCATCTGGCGCTTCCAGAGGTGGAGGCCGACGGTGATGGCGATCGCGAGCAGCTCCGGGAGACCGTGGTTTCCGCTCAGAAAGCTGACATTTTTCAGGCAGTAGATGACGAGCATGCCGAAAACTGCAGAAGGGAGAAATTTCCCAATGTACCGGATGAAAGCTGGCGTTTCCTGATTCTCCCGGAAGATGAAAAACGGAAGAAAACGTGTGAGCATCGTGCTGAGCACGCACAGACCGACCGTGATGATTTGCTGTGGAATAGTCATATCAGTGTATCCTCCTGTTGTCTTTCAAGCCTTGGGCGCAGCAGTGTGAGCAGGCCGAGGATGATGAGCATGGTCGGGATCATAAAGGAGTCCGGTCCGAAGCAGATGAGACACAGCGCGGATACAGAAAGGCCAATGATAGAAAAAACTTTTTCCAGCCCATCCCCTTATATTTTTCCAGCATAGACAGCCCATAGAACAGATGACGCGCCTGAATGAGCAGCGCCATGATAAATACCTGCAGCGGTGCGAACGGGCTAAGCAGCATTTCAACTGCGACAAATTCCAGCGAACCTCCAAAGATGAGCATGCTCATCAGCATTGGATAGTAAAACGGAAAGTCGGAGGTATTCATATAAATACCGTAGGCCAGACCGAGAAAGGCAAATCCGGTAAGGATCGGCAAAGTATGCGGGAATGCCGCTTTCAAAGCCTTACGTCTCATAAAACCTCCTTGAAAATTTTGAAAAACAGGTGTAAGATTCTTCGTTGGGTGTTCTGCATGGGCAGAACTGCCCGAAATTATAGCATAGTCGGTTTAATCGAGTCAAGTAAGCCTCCGTAATCTGTAGCGCAGGATGATGAGCAGTGCCGGGGGCTTCAGGTGTGTCAAATTCAGGAAGGAGAGGAAGATGAACGAAATCGAAGGTCAAAAGGACTATCACATGATACGGCCGATGATGGCGAAGGATACGGATTGTGTGCTGGAGATGATGCAGGTGTTTTATGCATCGCCAGCGGTATTTACGAATGGCTCAGACAACATTTTTCTGAGCGATATCGCAGCCTGTGTCGGCGACAGCCCGTATCTGGAAGGATATATTTTTGAGGAAGGGATGGAGATTCTGGGCTACGCAATGATAGCAAAGAGCTTTTCGACAGAGTTTGGAAAGCCATGTATGTGGATTGAGGATCTCTATATTCGCGAAGCCTACCGGGGAACCGGTCTTGGAAGTAAGTTTCTGGATTATATAGAAGCGAAGTATCCGGAGGCGTTGCTTCGTCTGGAAGTGGAAGAAGAAAATGAGCGGGCGGTCCGTGTTTATAAAAAGAGTGGATTTACTGTTTTGCCATATATGGAAATGAAAAAATAAAAAAACAGCTCCTGACAGAATGATCTGCCAGAAGCTGTAAAGACTGTCATTGCAGGTGATAAAAGTCGTAGACATCCAGCGCGTCGGAATGCACCGATCCCGGGATTGCAGCCGGGCGGGCGAGACAGAAGCCCTGAAGCAGATCGACATCGAGCTCGAGTACCTTGTGGATTTCCTCCGGCGTTTCGAGTCCCTCTGCGATGATGAGCATCTTACGCGGGTGTGCGTAGGCGACGATATTTGCCACGATTTGCTGCTTGTCCGGGTCAGTGTCGATGCCGCGGATGATCGAGAGGTCGATCTTGATGTATTTCGGAGAGAGCTCCAGAAGATTCTTTTCACTGCTGTAGCCGCTTCCGTAGTCATCCAGGGCGAAGGTGCCGGGAAAGCCCGGTGTTCCTCTCTTGACCTCCAGAGAGGCCGGATCCAGCATTTCTTCTTCGGTAATTTCTACGACTATCTGCTTTTGCATTGCCGCGAAGCGACGGCAGTATTCTTGATTCTCCTCGTCAGTCATATGCTGGCTGGCAATGGAGTTTACGAAAAGCAGCTCCGTGCCGCGAATCAGGCCGCGCTCCTGAAGGGAGAGATAGGCCTCGGTCGCTTTAAACATAGTGATCCGCTCAATGTCATGCAGACAGTTTTCCTCTCTGGCCAGCTTCATGATCGTATCCGGAGACTTCAGGGTCGGAAGCATGGAGCGCATCAGCGCCTCGTAGGCGACGATCTGTCCGGTTCGGGCAGAGACAATTGGCTGGAAATGATAGCTGAGCATCTCATTTTCGATCAGTCGGTGCAGGTCCAAACGGGCCTGCGCGGAGTAGGCTTCCTGATTGTAGCTGCCAAGATCAAATTCACCAAGTGCGCCTTTGCGTGAATGCTTGATCTGATACATGGCAAAGTCTGCATATTTTTTCAAAATATCCAACTGTGTGCCATCCTCCGGATACCATGCGATGCCGCCGGAGATACTCAGGTGCAGTACCTTGCCATCCGGAAGCGGAATCGACTGCTGGTGCAGCTGTTCCCGCAGCTTGGTGAGTACCTTGCGGATTTCATCCTGACTTTCATAGCCGTAGAACAGCAAATGGAATTCATCGCCGGAAATCCGGGCACACAAGGTATCCTTTGGTGTATAGTCTGCGAAGCATCTGCCTGCCTGTCTGATATACTGATCGCCCCAGTCATGTCCATAGGTATCATTGGTATACTTGAGGTTGTCCATGTCCAGCATAAGCAGGGCAGCATGCTTCAGCTGTTTTGGTTCGGAGAAAAGTGCTTCGCTTTCCCGCTGGAATGCCTGGCGGTTGTAGAGCCCGGTCAGCGTATCATAATCTCGTTCATGCTCGATGCGGAGCCGTTCAAAGGTGGTCATCGTGACGTCCTCGATCAGCCCGAACTGAGCCTGGCCTTCCTGCCTGACCTCCATACGGAGATAACGAGTTTCTCCATTTGGCCGTACAATGCGGTAGACCCGTCCGCCGCTTGGCGAGGACGTATGGGGGCAGGAGGCAGTAAAGGATTGCAGCCGTTCCTGAAACTGGACAGGTGTCAATACAGTCGACTCCTCACTGTTCACGCCGAGCATGGAGAAGAAATTATCGGTAAAGTATACACTGCCGGTGTCAAAACGGATTTCGTAGCCGCCGAGCTCGACACTGGCCATATCCATGATCTGCAAAAATTTTGTCGAGGTCATCAGAATATCCCGGCTCAGGGTCGTGATCGCAGTTGAGAACTGATCCAGTTCCCGGATGCCGGTCAGAGAGAGGTTCGGGATCGTGCTCCGGTTCTTCTGTACAGCAGCCACTTCCGCGGAAAGGCGGGATATTGGACGTGCTAGCCTGCGGCTGCAGATCAGACTGCAGATCAGTCCGACGATCAGCATCAGGAAAATGTTGAGTCCGAGCAGCAGAATCACATGGTTGGAGAAGGAAAACAGCTGCCCAAACTCCACTGCTCCGATCAGAAGCCACTGCTCGGAGGAGAACGGTGCATTGCGGTTGTAGAAGCTTAAGGGGGTGAGTGCCGCATAGTAGCGTTTTCCGTGATTGGTCAGAAGAAACTGCTGCCGGTTCTT
>OLPE01001665.1_pt1 | contig 11251 bp, 11 predicted proteins | sample 1671901 | NCBI WGS metagenome assembly OLPE01 (sample SAMEA3136624, study PRJEB25190) | human gut metagenome | biome: human gut; feature: human-associated habitat; material: faeces | place: Austria | collected 2013 | reverse complement strand
GAAAAGGTTGAAGAAATTTGGTGCGATTATTTGTGCCATTGCAATGATAGTATCTTCGATTACATACTATCCAACAAGCAATGTAAGTGCAGCAAAAACAGCAACATCATTACCTGAGAAAAAAGTAATAGGACTTGTTGCTAATAGCAAAAGTGGTTCGGATACAATTGAAAATGCAATTATGTTTGCATGGGCAGGAGCCGATGACCCAGCAAATGTAGCTGGATATGATCCAACAGTTACATCAACAGTTATTTATATTTACAAGGATGGAAAGTTAGTTACAAAGATTGGTAATGCTACAAAAGGCGGTGTAGTAGGTGGACTTTCAGCAGGTTCATATACAGCACAGGCTGCAAATGTAAACAGCATGGGTGAGGGACCATTATCAGAAACAGTTAGCTTTACAGTAACAGGAGCAACTCTTAATTACACATATCCTGTTAATTGCATAGGTCCAAAAACACCGGCGGGATTAAGTTATATTACAGGAAATCCGGAAGTTCCTGCTGACAATCCGGCGCAGAAAGACAATAAATTAGGTGTTGCATGGGCACCATCATCAGAAGCAAGTATTCCATCAGCAGATTCATCAGTTGTAGGTTACAATTTATATTTATTTGATGCAAAGACAGGTACACCTTACAGACGTGTATATGTAGACGGAATTACCAAGTCAAATGTTATATTGGAAAGTGTATCGGCAGGTGAATATTTGGCATATTTATCAGCAGTGGATGCAGAAGGCAGAGAGTCAGCTTTGGCGGCAACATCATTTGGTCGGTCATCAAAGGTTACTGTTAAAGGTCAGTTTATAGATAATGCACAGTCATTTGACAAACCAAATCAGCCAACATTACCAGATGGACTTTCAATTTTAACAGAAGGTATAAAATATGGATTTACTATTGCATGGTCTGGTGAGGCAGATTTAACAGGTCAGAGATTGAATCTTTTTGTAGATGGTGTTTGTATCAAGGCAGGAATCAATGGGAGTGTGGCAAGTTACTATGAAAACAGACTTGCGACAGGTACATATGAAGTAGAAGTAAGATCACAGTATACAAGTAACAATGTAGAATCATTTGGATTAAAGAAAACTGTGTCAATTAAGGCAGACCCTGGACTCACAGGAAAAACACCTGCAGAACTTGCAGATCCTGCATATTCAGAATACAAGGAACCAACTACAAATCCAACAACTACTACAAAACCAACTTCAGAAAATGAAACAACCACACCAGTGGCAGTAGAGACAACCACATCAGCAGCAGTAGAAACAACTACAACAAAAGCAGTAGAAACAACTACAACAAAAGCAGTAGAAACTACAACAAATACAAATGCACAAACAACAACTAAAAAACAACCAAGTCAGACTACAAAAACATCATCTGTAAAGGTTGGAAAGACAGTTGTTAAAAAAGCAATTAAAAAGAAAAGTGCTAAGAAAATAAGTCTTACATTGAAGAGAGTTAAAGGCGCAACCAAGTACAAAGTACAGATTGCAAAAGATAAGAGGTTTAAAAAGACAATAGTGACAAAAACAACTAAGAAATTGACATATAGTGTATCAAATAGCAAGTTTAAAAAGGCTAAAAAATTGTATGCAAGAGCAAAAGCCATTGTTGTCAAAGGAAAGAAAACTTATCAGGGCAAATGGTCAAAGCCAAAGCAGGTTAAGATAAAAAAATAAAATTATAAACAGTTAAATAGAAGGGAAAGCCAAAATCCGGTTTTCTCTTCTTTTTTAATGCTTGGAAATAGACAAACAGCCATATGACAAAACGTTACCTCAAGGATTGGGCTTATTCAAAAATTGTAGACTATCAATTAACCGCTAAAGTCTTTGGCAGTATGGCATTAAGCGAGCGTAGGTCTTGTGCTCGAAGGTTCAAAGTCTCACCTACCGGCTCGGTGGTTGCTTTATGTATTTTAAATTTATGCGAAAAAATTGCAAAAAAATGTTGACAGAGTTGTCTGATTATGTTAATATTTTTCTTGCGTGTGACGCACACGTACAATGCGCGAGTGGCTCAGTGGTGGAGCACCTCCTTGCCAAGGAGGGGGCCGCGGGTTCGATCCCCGTCTCGCGCTTTTTTTCGTGTTAGGCATTAAGCCGTGCAAAAACAAAGAAACAGAGTCTTGATGAATGCTTGCATTCGTGAAAGACTCTGTTTCTTTGTTTTTATAGGGCGCAAGCCCGCGACGAAGTAGATGCGAAAGCATCTACGAGTTGTACGGCTCAGGGTGCTGTTTTTTGCATTAAACGAGCGTATGTCTTGTGCTCGAAGGTTCGAAGTCTCGCCTGCCGGCTCGGTGATTGCTCCTGCGTTAAATGGTATTTTTAGTTTTTTCAAGTAAATACAATTGAGAGATATTAATGTTTTTATGCAGTTTTACATGAAATAAACTATATAACAAAAAGTATAATATTTATTTCACAATAAGTAACTTTTAAAGATAAAACAGTTTTTATTCAATATTTCTATAAAAAACGATTCATTTTTCTTTAATTTTATACAAACTGCACTTGAAAAAGAATGATAAAAATGATATTTTATAGTTAAGTGACAAAAACATATAAAGGAGAATGAAAAAATGAGAAAATTATTCAAGAACTTAACAGCAATCGGTTTATCAGTAACTATGGTTGTTGGTACAGCATCAATGGCATCTGCAGCAGTAGCTAAGGGAACAGATGTATCTAACGGAAAGGCATGGACATCATATTCTATCCATACACGTGAAGATAACGGCTCTTGGGAAGATAAGCTTATCGGAGCAGGACAGAAATATCAGAATAAAGAGAATACATACAAGAGTTATGGTGAAGATGCAAAGATTACAACACAGACATCAAGCAGTTTTACAATGAATGTTGTAAGTACAGGATGGAGTGCTAACTGGACACCAATGGGAACTGTAGGACAGTCTAACCCATGGGGCGTAACAGCAGATAAGGTTGTTAATGTAGAAAGAGGACGTTATTACACAATTTCATTTAAGATTAAGAGTACATTAAAGAATGAAATTATGAAGAGTCAGGACAAGAAAGATGCTAAAGGCAACGTAATTAAGGATAGCGAAGGAAAAGCTATGGGTGAAAATGTTGGTACAGGTAAGTACAACTACGTAAAACACATTCACTTTAAAGCATTTGATAACACAGATAAAGATGGTGCAGCTCTTAAGCTTTCAAATGTTAAGGCTACAATCGGTGGTAAGAGCGTTCTTTCAAGCACAAAGGATTTCAGCCCATTTGTTGCACTTGACAGCCAGAACACAGCAGATGACGGATATGTAACAGTATCAGCAGATGTTAAGATTCCATCACTTAGATCAGAATATCAGAAGAAAAAGGCTCAGGCTACATTAGGTATTAAGTTTGCATTTGGTGCATTCTTAAAAGAATACATCGATGAAAACGATATGAGTGGAACAATCGACGTTAAGGACTTCAAGATTACGGCAGGTATCCAGTCACCTTCACAGGTTAAGATTTCTAAAGTGAAAGCTAAGAAGAAAGCTATGGTTGTTAAATATAAGAAAGCAAGCAAGGCTAAGAAATATGAAGTTCAGTACTCATTAAAGAAGAATTTCAAGAAATCAAAAGTTAAGACAACAAAGAAAGCTAAGATCACAATTAAGAAATTAAAATCAGGTAAGAAGTATTATGTAAGAGTTAGAGGATTCTTTATGAACGGAAAGACTAAGGTTTATGGACCATACTCAGCTAAGAAGGTAGTAAAGATTAAATAATATTCTTTCATAAATTATTTACATATTAATAAAAGGGACAATCGGCCATAATGGTCGGTTGTCTTTTTTCTCTTAAAATGATAGAGTATAAAACATAACTAAAAAGGAAAGGATGTTAACTCAATGGCAATTGATTGGTTAATTTTAGAAAAAATACAACAAATATTCGGTAGTGGATTTTGTGACTGGTTTATGCCTAGAATTACAGTTTTGGGAAATGCAGGGATTATTTGGATTATCATAGGCGTTGCAATGCTTATATCAAAAAAATACCGTAAATATGGAGTTTTGGTTCTTGCGGGGTTGTTAATAGGATTGATTATTGGAAACGGAATAGTGAAAAACGTTGTTCAAAGAGCGAGACCATGTTGGATAGATACAAATTTTAAGATGCTTATAGCAATTCCAAAAGATTATTCATTTCCTTCAGGTCACACACAGGCATCATGTATAGCTACAACAATTATAACGTTAACCAATAAGAAATTCGGTTGGGTGGTTATTCCGCTTGCTATAATAATCGCTTTTTCAAGAATGTATTTATATGTGCATTTTCCAACAGATATATTGGGAGGAGCAGTTCTTGGAATAACAATAGGTGCGTTAACATATGTATATGGAACAAAGATTTTAAAAATAAAAAAAGAATAATCCACAAAATTAAGATTTTAGTGATTTGAAACTATAATCATATAAAGTGATTCTAAAAAATTTTTAAAGAAACATAACAATATTTATACGACAATTCCTATAAAAATAATCGGAATTAAGTTGATTTTATTGTGGCGTTAATGTATACTAGTAGGAGAGTATTTACGACAGAGAGGTATTTAGAGATGATGATTTCTACAAAAGGCAGATACGCTTTAAGAGTTATGATAGATTTGGCTCAGAATGATGGCGAGTCTTTTGTATCACTGAAAGATGTGGCAGAAAGACAGGGAATTTCCATGAAGTATTTGGAAATGATTGTATCGTTATTACATAAAGGACATATGGTAAAGAGTCAGCGAGGCAAAGCAGGCGGATACAAGCTGGTGAAGAAACCGGCAGAATATACAATAGGCTCAATTCTCAAACTTACTGAAGGAACATTGGCACCGGTTGGCTGCCTGGAAGAAGGGGCTGAGAAGTGCGATAGAGCTACTGAATGTATTACATTACCATTGTGGAAGAAATTAGACGACCAGATAGATGAATACTTGGAAAGTGTAACACTGGAAGACTTAGTTGAAGGCAGAGTATAAAAACAAACAGCATAAGAAATAGTATAAGAATAAATTAAGATGTTTAAGACTCCGAAACAGATGTGTATTATCATATTTGTTTCGGATTTTTATTTGAGAAATTACTCTACAATTTCTACTAAAAAATTGAAGGTCAGTTTCTGAACAAAAAAAGAATCTTCAGAAAAACTGAAGATTCTTTTTTTATCTACTTATTTAAACTGGTGTCCGCCAATTGTTAATCTTGCACCTCTTACATATCCACTAAAGAATAAATATGAGTTCATATTTATTGTTCCATAAGAAAGTTTTACGTTCTTATCTCCATTAAGAACAGCCTTAGCAGCTTTAATTGAACCCTTGTCAAGTCGACCACTGTCATATAATGCTAATGATCTGTTTAAAGAACCGTTTCTTGCCGGTGAAAACTGTCCTGGCTGATAAATAACACCACTTAAAGTGTTAGGATAACTTCTAGAACTTACTCTGTTGGCAATTACAATACCAACTGCCTTCTTACCTGCATAACTCTGATCACCAGCTTCACTATAAATAATAGAAGACATAAGTCTTAACTGGTCTTTAGTGTATCTGTTCTTTACCTTTACATTAATTGTTGCATATAAAGCACTGTTATTCTTAGATTTTACAGTAATGACAGCTTTTCCGGCTTTTTTCGCTTTAATCTTTCCTGAAGAAGAAATTGTTGCAACTTTTGTTTTATTAGATACTAATGTGAAATTTTTTAATTTTGTTTTATTTAATTTTATGTCTTTTTTAATACTAGCCTTTTTGTTTACCTTTATAGTCTTGTTAACTGTAATTGATTTAACATATGCCGGAGTAGTTGTTTTGGCTACCGGAGTAGTTGTTTCTACGGCAATCACTGTTGTAGGGTTCTCAACAGTGGTAGTTTCGTTTTCGGCATGAACTGCAATTGTAGTAGATGCACACATCAAAAATGCTACTGAAAGTAAACCTATAAATTTATGTTTCAAAATAACCTCCATCTGTTACAAAAATGTTACATAGATATTACGGTTATTAATAATGCCAAAAAAAATGTAATTTGTCAAGGGGGTCTTTGTAACAATTTGCAAATATTAAGTTATTACATTATAATAAAGCAGGAAAAAACGGGAAAAAATAATAAAAAAAGAAAAAAAGTTATTTACAAATTAAAAATTAGGTTATATAATTCCTAGTGCAGAGATAGGAAAAAGAGATTTAAATATAGAATGGAGGTTACTCAAATGTATATATATGCAGATAATGCGGCTACTACTAAAACTAGTCAGGCTGCAATTAAAGCGATGAATGAGTGTATGGAAGATTTTTATGGAAATCCATCAAGTCTTCATAGTGTTGGACAGAGAGCAGCAGAAAAGCTACTTCAGGCAAGAATGGACGTGGCAGAATGCTTAGGTGCAGACTTTAAAGAAATTTATTTTACATCAGGTGGAAGCGAAGCTGACAATCAGGCAATCATTTCAGCAGCTACATTTGGTGCAAAAAAAGGAAAATTAGAAGATTTAGGCGATGGTTTTGTACCAACAGTTTTATTAAATCAATATATTAATGGGGTTAATGGAGATGATATTCCAGCATTCTTCTTTAGAACTACATACATTAGCTAAGTTAGAAAAACAGGGATTTGAAGTTACATTATTAGATGTAAACGAAAAGGGCGTAGTTGATCCTAAGGCAGTTGAAGACGCAATTAGAGAAGATACAGCTCTTGTATCAATAATGTATGCAAATAATGAAATAGGAACAATTGAACCAATTACAGAGATTGGTGAGATTTGTGAAAGGAAGGGAGTTATCTTCCATACATGCAGTTCAGGCAGTTGGACATGTTGATATTGATGTTAAGAAACAAAAAATTGATATGTTATCATTATCAGCTCATAAGTTCCACGGACCAAAGGGCGTAGGTGTTCTTTATGCTAATAAGAAGGTTCCACTTACTAATATTATAGAAGGTGGTGCACAGGAAAGAGGTAAGAGAGCGGGTACAGAGAACCTTCCCGGAATAGTTGGTATGGCTGTAGCTTTAAAGGATGCTGTATCTAATATAGAAAAATCAAGTGCAAAAGTTACAACTTTAAGAGACAGACTTATTGAAGGACTTTCAAAGATTGAACACTCAGTTTTAAACGGAGCAAGCGAAAACAGATTACCGGGTAATGTAAACTTCTGTTTTGAAGGAATCGAAGGAGAATCATTACTTTTATTATTAGATGCTAAAGGTATTGCAGCATCTTCAGGTTCAGCATGTACATCAGGATCACTTGATCCAAGTCATGTTTTACTTGCAATTGGCAGACCTCATGAAGTAGCTCATGGATCATTAAGACTTACAATAGCAGAAGACATTACAGAAGAACAGATTGACTATATGGTTAAGGAAATTAAAAATGTAGTTGATTATCTTAGAAGCATTTCACCGGTTTGGGATGAATTACAGAGAGGAGAGCAAAAGCATGTTATATAGTGAAAAAGTAATGGATCATTTTATGAATCCTAGAAACGTAGGAAAGATTGATGACGCAGACGGAGTAGGCGAAGTTGGTAATGCTAAATGTGGCGACATTATGAAAATATATATAAAGGTTGACAATAACATCATAACTGACGTAAAATTTAATACATTCGGATGTGGTTCTGCTATAGCAAGTAGTTCAATGGCAACAGAAATGATTAAAGGAAAGTCATTAGATGATGCATTGGAACTTACAAACAAGGCAGTAGCTGAAGCTTTAGACGGACTTCCTGCACATAAGATGCATTGTTCAGTACTTGCAGAGGAAGCTATTAAGGCTGCTATAGACGATTATAAAGAAAAACATAAAGATAATTAATTACTGAAATATTTTTTCTTTATAAAGAGGAATCACCTGAAATTATAAAAGCGTAAGCGAGATTAAAAGGTGAGAAATGATTAGAGATATTCAGGAAGAGATTCTTAAATTAAAGAAAGAAAAGGATATCTGTATTTTGGCACATTGCTACCAGAATCCGGAAATCCTTGAAGTAGCTGACTTTACAGGTGACAGTTTTGCATTGTCTGTTAAAGCAGCAGAAACAAAAAACAAGACTGTTATTATGTGTGGTGTAAAATTTATGGCTGAAACAGTTAAGATTTTATCCCCTGATAAGACAGTTTTGCTTGCAAATGGTGACGCAGGCTGTCCAATGGCAGAAATGATGGACAAGGATTTAATTGAACAGGTTAAGAAGTCTTACAGTGATTATACAGTTGTTGCTTACATTAATACAACAAGTGAATTAAAGACTATTTGTGATATTTGTGTTACTTCATCATCAGCAGTTACTATTTGTAACAAAATTGAAAATGACAAGATTTTATTTATTCCTGACTGTAACTTAGGTGACTGGGTTTCTAAACAGATTCCTGACAAGACATTTAAGTTGTTATCAGGCGGATGTCCAACTCATGCAAGAATGAGTGCAGAGGATGTTAAGAAGGCTAAGGCTGCACACCCTAATGCATTGTTCCTTGTGCATCCTGAATGTAAGCCTGAAGTTGTGGAATTAGCAGATTATGTTGGTTCAACAACAGGAATTATGAACTATGCCAAGGAAAGCGATGCTAAAGAGTTTATTATTGGAACAGAGAATAGTATTGTAACTCATCTTCAGATGGAATGTCCGGATAAGATGTTTTATCCATTATCAAAGGACTGCGTTTGTCACAATATGAAAGCAACAACTTTAACTGATGTATTAAATTGTTGTAAGGGTATTGGCGGCTTAGAAATTAATCTTGACGAAGATACAAGAACTAAGGCAAAACACTGTATTGATGAAATGATTAGGTTAGGATAAATGAAAAAGGCATTAATAGCAATGAGCGGTGGCGTAGACAGTAGTGTGGCTGCCGTATTTATGAAAGAAAAAGGATACGACCCTATTGGGGTAACAATGAAGTTATATGACAATGAGGATATTAACATGTCAAAGGAGAAGACATGTTGTTCTCTAAGTGATGTGGAAGATGCCAGAAGTGTAGCTTACAAAGTTGGTTTTCCTTATTATGTTTTTAATTTTAAGGCAGAATTTAAGGAGAAGGTTATAGACAAGTTTGTAGGTTGCTATATGTGTGGCATGACTCCTAATCCATGCATTGACTGTAACAGATATTTAAAGTTTGAAGAGTTATATAGAAGAGCAAAAGCTTTGGGCTGTGATGTGATAGTAACAGGTCATTATGCTAGAATCAGATTTGATGAAGCTACAGCCAAGTACCAGCTTATGAAGGGAATAGATGATTCAAAGGATCAAAGTTATGTTCTTTATCATATGACTCAGGATCAGCTTGCTCACACAATGTTTCCTTTAGGAGAATATACTAAAGATGAAATAAGAAAGAAAGCAGCTGAGACAGGACTTATTAATGCAGACAAACATGATAGTCAGGATATTTGTTTCATACCTGATGGAAATCATATGAAGTTCATTGAGGAGTATACTCACAAGAAAGTTGGTAAAGGTAATTTCCTTGATATTAATGGCAAGGTTATAGGTCAGCACAACGGGTATTACAGATATACAGTAGGTCAGCGAAAAGGGATTAATGTTAACCGTGATGGCAAGCATTATGTTCTTGAAATCAGACCGGAAACAAATGAAGTTGTAGTTGGACGAAACAAAGATCTTTTCACAGAAGAACTTGTTGCAACAGACTTTAACTGGATATCAGGTGAAGCCCCAACAGGAGAAATAAAGGTAAGTGGAAGAACAAGATATCACCAGCCATTAACAGAAGGTGTGGCAAAAGTACTTGAAAACGGTGATGTTAAGGTATCTTTTGACGAACCAATAAGAGCCATTACAAAAGGACAGTCAGTTGTATTATATGATGGAGACGTTGTTCTTGGTGGCGGAACAATAAAAGAATGTTAGAAAGCCTGTGGAACAGGTGGAGAATAAAGAGCTAGAATACCATAAGGATTGGTAGGCTGGCATTGAAAAGAGTTAGAATGCGAGATGTGTTCTGGCTCTTTTTTGCCCTTAAATATTATGAATTTTATAGCAATTTTTAAATATTTGACTTGAATTTGATAAATCACGGGGTGTGGAGAGCATCTCGGATGACTTCATGTTGAAAATGAAGCAAGAATAAGTGATATAATTAGTTTACATAAATTTAAAACGTACCACAAAAAATGAGAAAATAGCGATATTTGTGGTACATATAGGAAAAGACAAAAATAGAGAGAAAAAAACGACAAATTTATATTGAAATGTGTATCAAAAACACTATTTATTTGATACTATAGAATTACCAAATACAGAACGGAAAATATAAGACAAAAGAGGGGGATTAACATGATTAATATAGCGATATGTGATGATGACACTTTTTTTATTGATTACATAGAAAATGTTATTGTAGAAGTGAACGGAAGCGATAAGGATATAAATTTTTATGAATACACTAAAGGCAAGGTATTTCTGTGGGATGTGGAAGATGGAATGGATATCGACTTGCTGATTTTGGATATTAAACTTGATGATGCAATGGGAGATCAGGTTGCAGTAGAATTTAGAAAAAAACATTTAAATACAACATTGGTTTTTTGCTCAGGTTTTTGTAATCCGTCTCCTGAAATGATAAAGATTGCACCGTATAGATTTTTAATTAAACAGTATTCACGAGAAAAAATGCTGGATGAATATGAGGAAATAATAGATTATCTTAAAAATAAGAGAACGGCACCAATGATTAAAGGGTATAAGGAAAGAGAGCATTTTCAGATTGAGTCGGATGACATTATGTATATATCAATTGCAAGAAGAGGGACGAACATACATGTGTGTCCAAGAGGACTGAAAAATAACAATAATAATGTATTTCATTGTAAGAAGAAAATAGAGGATTTGTATGAACAGTTGAAGGAATATAATTTTGTATATGCTCATAATAGCTATATAGTAAATTTAAAATACATAAAAAAACGTGTAAAAGAGGAAATTGAATTAATGAATGGGGAAACATTGTCAGTTTCAAGAGCAAGGACTGCAGAGCTAAAAAAACGCATGGTGGAATATATGGAGACTAAGTACGAAAGATAAAAGTTTTCTATAGTACAAAAATTGACCAAAATAGATACAAAAATTGACCAAAAAGATATTGTTACGAAAAATATAATATTATTGAAGTAACAAGAAACGGAAAATTTTAATATCTAAGGAGGAGAAATAAAAACTGATGTGTATGAGGCGGAAAATGCAGA
>OLPE01001659.1_pt1 | contig 11278 bp, 10 predicted proteins | sample 1671901 | NCBI WGS metagenome assembly OLPE01 (sample SAMEA3136624, study PRJEB25190) | human gut metagenome | biome: human gut; feature: human-associated habitat; material: faeces | place: Austria | collected 2013 | reverse complement strand
TTTCTTCTATGTCCTTAACATCGAGAGCAACATGATCAATTGCATCAGCCCGAAGGACTGCTGCATGATTCTCATATGTTTCTACAACCAGAGTTCCAAGCTTCAGAAATACAACCTTCTCATCTGCCTCTTTATTAACTGTTTCAAAAGCGGTTTCAAAACCCAGTTTATGGTAAAAATCTACAGTTTTATCAATATCGTTCGTTGGAATTCCAATGTGCTGGACACCTGTTGAATAGTTTTTCAAATCCATTTTCGACCTCCTCCTATGTAGCCTGAATGTTTTAGCCTGTTAGAAATTTGCTTTGCCAAACAGCTTTTTTACAATATACGCACAAGTTTTCTTGTTTGTCAAGATTGTAAATCATCATTCCAACATCATTCCAACATACTGTTTGTTATTCAAAATCCAAACTCATTATAATCCTCTGGCAAAAATCTATGGTAAATAAAGTGAAATCCCTCATCCTTAAAGCAGTAATAATACATATCGTCTGCCTTATCCAGAAAACGGATATAGAAATCAAATTCTCCATTGTCCATTTCCTGACTTTCTGTTTTTTCCCAGTAGGAAGCAAACAGATCAAGTAACTTCTCCTTCGTGCAATCATGCTGTTGAACCAGTTCAATGAGAACTTTGATAAATTCATTCTCTTTCATATTCTCATGTACATAAACGCTTCCCGGCTCTGGAATATAGAAACAGAATCTGTCCCCTTTATGGGACACTTCTACTTCACCGAGCTTCGAAGTCAGCTCCTCTGGCATGTTCTGCAAACGGGATAACATTTCTTCTGCGCTGTCCTGTGCAGAAAAGAAATGATTCAGGGAAGACAGCGGATAATATAAGTGAATCTTCTCTTCTTTAAATCCCAGCTTCGCCTGTTCCTCTTTTATTACATCTATTAAACTGTTTTCCAGCTTCTCAAATCCAGTCATAAGTCCTCCTACTTCCCCAAAAAGCAGCCTTATATCCAATTCTTTCAGCTGAATACTTCCGCTGTTTTTTAATCAATTGACAATTTTCTTCTATTACGAGTATTTTCTTTGCTTTTTTATAACAAAATTCACAATTATATATTACTCCGGTTCAGCATTTCATATTCTATCATACTTCCAAGTTCGCGGCAACTTACTTTTTCACTTTATAAACCACATACTCATGACTGAAATGATATCCCAGTTTCTCTGCCAGTCCTACTGACATTTTGTTGGCTGCATCCCAGTTTGGATAAAGCCCGCGTTTGTCACACTCCAGAAGCAGCCGCGCTGCTCCGATATATGCCAGACCTTTTCTCCGGTAGTCCTCACGGGTTACTACCTCAATTTCAATTCCACCTTGACTGCCCAGATTCTCATCACTTCTTCTGCCATAACCAGAATAAGAAGAAATTCCGGCGACTACTTCCCCGTCCTTTAAAATACAAACACCAAGTCCATACTCTCTGTATTGACTATAGCTCTCATAGTTTGCTGTCAGATCCTTACTCCACTGTGTATCTCTGCAAATTTCAAAGAGCTTCTGGTCGATCAGTCTCATTTCGTACTCTCCCGGCAGACTTTGTGATACCTTCTGAAGCTGCTTTAAATCAAAAACCCCAGGTTCCTTTTTGATTGCATAACGAACTGTTTTCTCGGCCTTCTCTCCGTAGCACTCCACGATCATCTGTGACCAGTCATCATTTTGAGGCACCAGGATTACTTCCTCTGATGCACTGTTTCCCAAAACTCCGGAAATAACTTCTGATTCCGGTTTTCCACTCAGGAAGCAGAAATCCCCAAGCATAACAACACCACTCTCCGGTTTTTCCAGAGAATCCACATATATTTTTCCCATCACTCCCTGCAGTGCGGACCAGACTACACTATCCTGCCAGCCTGCAAAAAGGGTGCTGGCTCTGCCCGTTTCTTTTAATTCATAAATCATATTCATCCCCCTACGTAAATCAGGCGAGAGACCTTTGCCCCTCGCCATCCTTGCTTATTTCAATTATCTAAACGAACATGTCGGTGACATCACCATATATGAAAGTCAGCTGTTCCACGCCTACAAAACGCTTTAGAGCGTGTTTGAAAAAGGCTTTACGGTTCTATATATTTATCATTTGAAAAAGTGTACCCATTCTTATATTTCACCGTTAAATAGAATGTTTCTTTTCCATCTGTCACCTTTACAAAACAAACATTATTATCATCAAATTTGTCGGTAATGTCAATACTCTGATTATGAAAATAAACCCATACACTTCCATCTTCTTTATATTCTACATCCGGGGAATTAATTTCCTCCATAAGTTCTTCGGCTGTAAGGGCACGCTGAGTTCCGTCAGCATCTATAGATACTCCACCGCCACCGGTCTGCTGAAGTATGCCATCCTCATTATAGTATTCCATGGTATAAGTACCGTCATTGGAAACATCTAAGGTCGCCTGTGTCTGATCGCCATGGAGCCAGATCTGAACAGTACGCTGGATGCCTCCAACATTCGCTGCATATGCAGTACCGGTTCCTCCAAGGATAATACAGCCTGCAATCACTGCAGCTGCAGTTTTCATTTTTGTTCTTCTCTGTAATTTCGCCATGTTTTCAACCTCCTGTAATGAGCCCTTTGAAGTCTGCAATACGGAAAAAGCTTTTTTATATTTTTCACCATTCGTCATTTTCCCATTCCTCCTTTAAAGAATCCTTGAGCAGGGCTCTTCCCCTGGAAAGCCGAACCTTTACATTGCTTTCTGAAAGCTTCAGGATTTCGGCGATTTCCCTGACGGAATAATCTTCGTAATAAAATAAGTGGATCACAATGCGGTACTTGTCCGGAAGCTTCATTACTTCCTCAAACAAATCTCTTGACTGGGAATCTGGAAAAGAAAGGGTTTCCATATAATCCTCCAGAGAGCATTTATTTTTCTTCCAGAAAGTCCTGTTTATATTTTTCGCCTTATTGATAACCACACGAAGGAGCCATGCCCGGATGTGCTGCTCATTTTCAAATTCTTTTCTGCTGGTGTAATACTGAACAAACGTCTCCTGAACAGCATCCTCCGCATCCATCTGATTCTGACAGATATTAAACGCTGCGGTGAAAAGATTGTTCTGGTAGAGCTGGATCAGCTGTTGAACTGGTTGTCTCATGAGAACTCCTCTGGCTGCTGATCAGTATGAAAAGCAGCGGTCTGTTATTTTCTTGTGTCGGGTACCTTCACTAATTATACAAATAAAGAGGGAGAAAGGTTACAAAAAATTTTAACTTTTCACCTTCTATGAATTATGCTAAAATACACCCAAAACATACTTTAAAAGAATCTATCAGGCAAATATCCCAGATCTGCGTGGGAAATTTACTTGATTCAGTTAAAACAGAAGGAGGTTTTTTCATGGAATTTCAGACACTTATTGAGAACAGAAGATCTGTGCGTAAGTACAGTTCCCATACAAACGTTACCAAAGAACAGATCCAGCAGCTTGTACAGGCCGCTTTGGAAGCGCCATCATGGAAGAATACAGAAACAGGTCGTTATTACTGTGTTTTATCCGAGGATATGAGTCAGAAGCTTCGTAAGGAATGCCTGTGTTACGCCAATAACAATATCAAAACCGAGCATGCAGCTTTGATTGTCACCACCTTCGTACATAACCGTGCCGGTTTCCAGACAGATGGCACTCCGGATAATGAGATTGGAAATGGATGGGGCTGTTATGACCTTGGTCTTCAGAACGAAAACCTGATTCTGAAAGCCACAGAGCTTGGTCTTTCCACTCTGATCATGGGACTTCGGGATGGGGACAAGATTCGTGAAATGCTTTCTATCCCGGAAAGTGAAACCATTGTTTCCGTTATTGCTGTAGGAAAAGCGGATGAGGAGCCAGGCCGACCGAGACGAAGAGAGCTGGAGGATGTTTTGAAGTTCTTTTAAAACATGTAAATAAAACCGGCACCTCAAAACAACTTGACATTTAAACTGCTATAAGAATATTATGAGATCAGAACTAAAAATCAGAAATGAGGGATTTTATGGAAAAATCAACTGTATATTTCACTGACTTCCGCTGCAAGGTTGGCACAAGCCAGCTGGACAAGCTGAAAAAGCTGTGTATCGCAGCCGGAATCAAAAACATTGATATGGATGGTAAATTCGTTGCCATCAAAATGCATTTCGGAGAGCTTGGAAACCTTGCGTTCCTGCGCCCCAATTATGCAAAAGTAGTAGCCGATCTTTGTAAGGAGCTTGGCGGAATGCCATTTCTCACAGACTGCAACACCCTTTATCCAGGAAGCCGTAAGAATGCCCTGGAGCATATGGATTGCGCAAATCTGAATGGCTTTAATACTATCACTACTGGTTGTCAGATCATTATCGGTGACGGACTTCGCGGTACCGATGACGTGGAAGTTCCTGTAGAAAATGCAGAATACTGTCCTACTGCCAGAATCGGCCGTGCTGTAATGGACGCTGACGTATTCATCAGCCTTACTCATTTCAAGGGACATGAAGCCACCGGTTTCGGCGGCGCAATCAAGAATATTGGTATGGGCTGCGGAAGCCGCGCTGGAAAAATGGCTCAGCACAATAGTGGTAAACCAGTTATCGAAACAGACCTTTGCCGTGGCTGCAAACGCTGCGCAAAAGAATGCGGAAGTGACGCTATTACATATCCGGAGAAAAAAGCTGTCATTGATTATGAGAAATGCAAGGGCTGCGGCCGTTGTATTGGCGCCTGCAGCTTTGATGCCATTCATAACCCACACAGCAATTCCAATGAGCTTCTCTGCCGTAAGATGACAGAGTATGCACAGGCAGTCTGTCATGGACGCCCATGCTTCCACATTGCCCTGGTTCAGGACATCAGCCCGAACTGTGACTGCCACGTCGAAAATGATGCTCCTATCCTTCCGGATATCGGAATGTTCGCAAGCTTCGATCCGATTGCTCTTGATCAAGCCTGCGTAGATGCCTGCCTTGCAGCTCAGCCGATCCGCAACAGTCAGCTGGGTGATAACCTTGCGAAACCGGACTGGCATTGCCATCATAACCACTTTATGGACTCCAACCCAAATGTAGAGTGGGAGGCTACACTGGATCATGGACAAAAGATTGGACTTGGTTCCAGGGATTATGAATTGAAAAAGATTTGATTCTTGTAAAATCTTTAGTTATTGTTTTGAGTTCGTAAATTTTCTATAAAAAAATTCCGGTGAATGATTTCTATCATTTACCGGAACTTTCTATTTACATGAACAATGAGCCAAAGTTCGTGCTTGCACGAAGCCTTGACGGCTGCCGCGATAACAGGCAAAACTCGCAGAGCATATTTTATTCTTCTTCTATAATCTTCACACCCCATGCTGGCATTCTAAGTGCGGCTTTATTTTCAACTTGCACATCTTCCAGTAATTCTGTGCCAGTTTTATAATCATATGGCATTTCCAGTTCTACTGCTGAATAATTCAGGAAATAGCGGACTGTCTTGCCAAGGTCGTTGGTTCCTTTTCGAACGATGACTGGGTACTGGTATTCCGGAATTTCTACGTCTGCCTGTGGAAGAACTGCTTTGTAGACAGCTTTTAAGGTATCTTCGTCAGTCATGCAGCCAACATATACCGCCTGTCCTTTGCCGTAATGGTTTCGAGTGATGGCAGCGTAGTCTTTCCAGTTGTAGTGGTCGTAAGAAGCCAGTACCTCTGCTCCATCTGGAACCAGGAGTTCCATAAATATCTGTGCAGACGGGGAAGTACTATCTTTCGCATAAGCCTTGTCATCCAGACAAGTACTGCCTTTCTGACATATTTTCCCAGAAATAATTTTTCCAGTTAATCCTACATTTTTCGGGAAAGTAAACTGGTCGTAGTGAACACCAAAACAATTATTCAAAATGTGTGGCTGGACATCATGGCTCACTTTCACATTCTCATTTGCAAAAGCAGACTTAAAGGACGCGATCAGCGTTCCGCCATTTTCCACATACTGATTCAGCCGCTCTAATAATTCATCTGGTGCTGCATAAAGTGCAGGTACCACAATCGCTTTATACTGATCCAGATTCTCGGTTTCCGGCCAGATGAAATCGCATTCTACGTTCATATGATACAGAGTATCGTACATCCAGCGCATAACGTCATTATAATAGATACTCTTCGCATCTGCGCCTGGCGCCTGCTCCTGGATTCGGAACCAGTTCAGGGCTGTGAGTGCCTCGTTGCTAACCAGCACTGCCACCTCATTTTTCTTTTTCAGATTTACCAGATGGCTTCCCAGCTTTTTAAACTCATTTCCAATAATGCAGGCTTCCTTATACGGTGCATTCTCCTGGAAATCATGGCTCAGCAGACCTTTCCAGTAAGTTTCAAAGGAATTATGAATGGAATGCCAGTGCCAGTACATTACGCTATTTGCTCCAGATGCCAGGTGGCTGTATGCCTGTAATCTCAGCTGATTCTTATACGGTGTCCAGCCAGGAAATCCCTGTGCTTCGGTCTCGATCACCAGATAATTGTCCTGTTTTAAGGAACGGATCAGATCTCCTCCGAATGCAATTTCAGCACCGGTAAGGTCATCCTGTGTAGGATGATAAATGTCAGTTCCTGCAATTGTCAGACACTGGGACGCGTGGAGATGGTTTACATAAGGTTGAATTCCATAGGAATATCCTCTCCACTCAAAGTCCAGGTTATGGGTCACAAACTGGTCTTCTCTTCTGTATTCATTTACAATGTCTGCCTGCCAGCTTAAGAATTTGTCAACCAGAGTTCTCTGGAATTTCTCAAATTCTGCGCCAAGACTTCCATTGATAGTACCGCGCACATCTGGGAAATCCTCCCAGGCGTTGATACGGTTGCTCCAGTAATCCAGACCGAATTCATAATTCATAGCGTCCATATCATCGTGGAATTTTTCCCGGAGGTATTTGACAAACTGTTCCTGCACATTTTTGCCTGCAGTTCCGTAGTATTTCGTCTCATTGTCCAGCTGGAAACCGATGACACATTTTCTGTGGGCTGTACGCTTCATCAGCTCGCGGATCACACGCTCAGCATAAAAAAGATACACCGGATGAGTAATATCCATAATCTGACGGGCGCCGTAAATGCCTCTTCCCTCAACTGTCTCAGCCAGCACATCCGGGTGCGCCTTTACCATCCAGGTAGGCACTGCATAAGTAGGTGTACCGATAATTACGTTGATTCCCGCCTCTTCCATGGCGTCCATCACTCTTTCCACATGGGAAAAATCAAATACTCCTGGCTGTGGCTCGCAGGTGCTCCAGGTAGATTCTGCAATTCGAACAGTGTTGATCCCTGCTTTTTTCATCATAGCCACATCTTTGTCCAGACGGTCGTATGGCATATATTCGTCGTAGTATGCTGCTCCGTAAAGAAGTTCCTTCATGTTTTTCCTCCCTGATTTTCATTTATGCAATGTCTGCCCTGCCGGCATATTCACCTTGTTATCCTTTGTAAGTGATTTTATCAGAATTTTCCTTTTATTCATATCACGTATTTCAGTTATTTATCACTTTTCTCAGTAAGCGTAACTATTTACTCCATAGTAGATAACTGATTTGTAATGCACCGCCTAAGCGCGAAAATTTTCTTTGTCTTCTCCAATTATTTGAGGACAAAATCCGACTCCCATTTAATTACCACTCTATTTCCGTCAAAGTTAAGCGGCAGCCAGATATATCTGGAATCTGCCAGGTCTGTGCTGTTCCAGCGGTCGCCGTAGTAAATCCACTGACCTTCTTTCGTCTGGAAAACGCAGGTGCTCTGGGTGTCAAAGGTAATGTCGGCATCTGTGCCGACGCATGGGTTTCCATCATTTTGCCAGTCACCGAAGATTTCATCTGCGGACCAGACTCTGGCCTGGTTGGACATCCAGCCGGTGGTGCTGGAGGACATAAGATAGTATCTTCCATTGTCGCCTTTAAATAAGACCGGAGCCTCCCGCATGGCTCCTGGAAAAATGCGGATAAAATCTTCTTTATAAACCGCTTTCTCCGGGTCTGTGGACAGATATGTATAATCCTCATTCAGCTTGGAAATGTACAACGTCTTGTTATTTTCACTGGTATAAGTGACATAGGCAGTTCCGTCCTCATCCTGAAAAAGGTTCATGTCACGGGCTTCGCCTTTAGAGAATGGAAAGCAGTCAATCTGCTCGTCCGGACACTGACTTAGCCGGTATCTGCCAAGAAATTTGAATGGACCGGCAGGGGAATCGCTAACTGCCACTCCAGCCATACCCACATCATATTTATAGGTATTCTTTTCCGTACTATCATCGCTGTGAAACCAGAGCACATAGTTGTCATTTTTGTGATTATATAAGAGTTTTGGACGTTCTATTACGGTATTTTTGTTAATACAGTTATAGATTTCATTCAATTCATCGCTGGTATGATCCTGATAAAGCTCGTGGAAATAGGAATCCTCATCCAACTGTTCCCGGGATTCTACGGCCCGAAATACATCGCCCTGGAATTCCCAATGATACAGATCATCGGAAGTGTAAACAGCCACATCATTTCCCAAATGACCGGAGGATTTATCTTCACCTACCCAGACATATTTTTCTGTTTTGACCCCATTTTCACCTGGCACTGGCATAAGCTGGATCTGTCCGCCATGGGCCTGGATCACGTTACCGTCTGTGTCTAACCAGGACGCACCGGGGAGAATTGCTATTTCTGTTATCTCTTTCTGCTCTGCCTCATCAGTTATATTGTTATCCATACTCCCAGTTTGAGCTTCAGCAACTTCCGTTGGCATCTGTTGATTTTCATTCGCATATAAAGCCTCACTGCCTTTTCCAAGCCCGGAAAATAAATCCGCAATATCATAAAGGCTGCAGCCACTTAAAGTTACCGTTGCTGCCACGCACGCGGCCAGACCAATCAGTTTCGCCTTTCGTTTTCCTTTTTTATTACAATGTTTCAATTTCCATTATCCTCACATTTACTTTTTCACAATACACCACCAAGCATGGGTGCAGAAGGAAATACTGTCATCAACACTAATCCGGCAAGAAAGAAGCATTCTCTTACCTTATTTTCTTTTCCCTCAGATAGCCTGGCAATTGTCAGTAACAATAGGCCAGCACCATAGGGAATTAAAGCTACACTGTTAATTCCACAAAAAACAGCCAGCAGTGCTCCTGCCAGAGAAATCAGTAATTCCACAGCTTTTCCCCACACAGCCAGTCGAATTTCTCCCTTTTTCCACATCCAGCCAAACCAGATTCCACACAGGACAATGCTTCCAATTCCAGCCGCTTTCATACAGCCGTTCATCCAGTCATCACCAGTGGCATAAATGATCACGGCTGGGAATACCCAGATCATTCCAATTATGTAAAATATTCTACTACAAATCCCAACACCGATCGTCATCCGTCCTGTTTTCTCCGCAACAGATGTATTATTAGCAGCCCGCATATCCCCTTCGTTCTGCACCATATACAGTATTTCCGCCATGATACAAAATCCCATTCCGGCTGCCACGAACATCATAGTAAACGATGGACTAAACACCATCCCTTTATACGCGGCCAGAAAACACATTATAAATCCCAGAATAAATATAAGATTCTTTTTTCTCATTCATTATTACCTCAAAGATTTTACTGGTCTAAGTATAACAGCCTTCCCACTTTCATGTCCAGCCCTACGGCAAAGTCTTAACTTTCCCTAAAGTTTCTTAAGTTCTTCTTATCCAGCTTGTAACTTTCCTAAAACGTAGTATAATTGAGAACATAGTTATTAAAAACAACTTGAAACGGAGCTAACCCCATGAACACAAACACACCCACGGCTTCAAGCGTTTCCCCTTCCGCGCGCCAAAGATATACTGCTATCCTTCGCCGCTTGCGTCATCACTGGAAACGGAAGCTGCTTTTTCTTATAATTGCTATCGCCATCCTTTTCCTGGCAAAAGGTTTTTACCTGCTTTACCCATATATAAATCTCCCCCACGTCACCACCGCAGACCTGGATGCCCTTGATCTGGATGGCTACGACAAGGTAATGTTCGTCGCCCACCCGGATGACGACCTGCTCTGGGGCGGCAGACATTTAATTGAGGATGATTACCTGGTTGTCTGTATGACCCGCGGAAATGATCCGGTGCGAAGTGCAGAGTTTAAGTCTGTGATGGAAGCCACCGGTGATAAATATCTGATTCTCTCCTATCCGGACAAAATAGGGAAACGCCGGAGCAGCTGGACTTTCTGGAAAAAGGATATGGAGGCCGATATCGCCACCGTCCTGAATTACAAAGCCTGGACCCAGGTGGCCACCCACAACCCTCACGGCGAATACGGGCACCAGCACCACCAGATGACCCATGAGCTTGTGGAAAAAGAATATAAAGAAACTGGCTGCAAGGCAGATTTCTATTCTTTTGGAAAATATTATGTAAATGACAAGGTTCCCTACGACCTTGAAGAAATGCAAAAAGATCTCTACATCCAGAAACGCAAACTGGCCAGCCTCTACACCAGCCAGCGGACTACCGTCCGAAAAATGTATCACATGCTGCCTTATGAATACTGGCAGAAGGAAGATTACTAAAAAATCCTCCCGGAATAGCCGCGGTTGCACCGTTTCACCATTCCGGGAGGATTTCTTTTTTCATATTTAAAGTTATCCGCATAAACGGTCATCACCGTTTCGCTTCAACCTTTCCTGCCACTATTTATTTCTCAGCAGCCTCGCTCTTAGTAACAGTAACCTTATCCAGATGCCAGATATCATCTACATACTCCTGGATGGTTCTGTCAGAGGAGAATTTTCCGCTGCATGCGGTGTTCAGGAGAGCCATCTTTGCCCACTTCTTCTCATCCTTGTAAGCAGCTTCCACTCTCTTCTGGGCCTCAGCATAGGATCTGAAATCGCCCAGGATGAAGTACTGGTCTGCTCTGGAGCAGTTCTTTGTTGTAAGAAGAGAATCATAAATATCCCTGAACAGCTCTGTATCGCTGGAGAAGGTACCATTAATCAGCTGCATCAGTACCTGACGGATCTCAGTGTCTGTGTTGTAAATAAATGTTGGGTCATATCCGCCGTGGTTCTCATAGTTGATGATCTGGTCAGCGCTCATACCGAAGATGAATGCGTTCTCCTGGCCAACTTCCTCAACGATCTCTACGTTTGCACCGTCCATGGTTCCAAGAGTCAGGGCACCGTTCAGCATGAACTTCATGTTACCGGTACCGGAAGCCTCTTTACTTGCGGTGGAAATCTGCTCGGAAACATCGGCAGCGGCAAAGATCAGCTCTGCGTTGC
>OLPE01001653.1_pt1 | contig 11320 bp, 12 predicted proteins | sample 1671901 | NCBI WGS metagenome assembly OLPE01 (sample SAMEA3136624, study PRJEB25190) | human gut metagenome | biome: human gut; feature: human-associated habitat; material: faeces | place: Austria | collected 2013 | reverse complement strand
CGGCGGATTCTGTACCACGTACAGATGCTCATTATACGGCTCTATCATCCTCTTTCCGGTAAATGGATCCGCATTCTTGTACTGGGTATAAAAACTGCGCGCGTACGCAAGTTTTTCTCTCTTCATCTCTTCATATTCTGGAAGGGATATAGCGTCGTAGACGCTCTCCAGGCTTTTGGTCCGATATACGGTTCCTGGAATGAAGGTAATATCCTTGATATCGATTCCGCTCTCCAGCGCCTCGGCAATCTCAACGATAGAACGTTCCCCCATCCCATAGGAGATCAGATCCGCACCAGAATCCAGAAGAACGGAGCGCTTCAGCCTGTCAGACCAGTAGTCGTAATGCGCAAGCCGCCTTAGGCTTGCCTCGATCCCGCCCAGAATGATCGGCGTCTTCTTATAGACCTGGCGGATCAGGTTGCTGTAAACCACCGTAGCGTAATCCGGTCGTTTCCCTATCACGCCTCCCGGGGTAAATGCATCCGTACGCCTGCGCTTCTTTGACACGGAATAATGGTTTACCATAGAATCCATATTGCCGGCAGACACCAGGAATGCATACCTTGGCTCTCCGAATTCCGTAACGCTTTGCTTGTCCTTCCAATCCGGCTGCGCGATGATGCATACCTTATACCCATGCGCCTGCAATAAACGGGTAATGATGGCATGGCCAAAGGAAGGATGATCCACATATGCGTCCCCTGACACATAGACGAAATCAGGCCTGTCCCATCCCAATTCTTCCATATCCTTCCTGCAAATCGGCAAAAATCCTGTTCCCATCACAATACCTCGTAAGTCTCTTTCTTGATGTCATAATAATCCTGTATGTAGTAATCCGCCAGTTTCTTTTTCTTATCCTCCTGGGGCCTGGAAAAGTCGTCATCCACCGCACATACTCTCATGCCGGCATTCTTCCCGGCCAGGATGCCCATGGGGACGTCCTCGAACACCAGGCAGTTTTCCGGATGCACGCCCATCTCTTTTGCCACCAGAAGGTACACATCCGGAGAAGGTTTTCCCGCAGCCACGTCGCAGGCGCTTCTTACCGAATCAAACAGTCCTTCTACCTCCAGAGCCCGTAGCGTGTCATCCACCAGTTTCCTTGCATTGCTTGTGGCAATTCCAATTTTCTTTCCCTGCCTTCTCATCTCCAGGATAAAATCATGAACCCCTTCCTTTAACTCTACCTGTGTCATATATTTATCATACGCCATATCCATCCATTCATCCATCACTTCCTCAAGGGTAAGGTCAAGGTCCGGAAACGTATCCAGGAAAAACTGGGCAACTTCCGTATAACTCATGCCTTCCATATCTTCATGGAAACTGTCGGTCTTCGTCAAATGATACTTTGCCAGATAGTCGTCGTCAATGGAAGGCCAGATCCACATCGAATCAATCAGAGTTCCATCCATATCAAATATAATCGCTTCCACATCTTCAAGCATTTTCGTCTGCAACATTTTCTAACTCCTTCTTTGTAAGCGGCCGGTATTCCCCCGGCTTAAGCGTCTCATCCAGTTTCAGGCAGCCCATCGATTCCCGCTTCAAGTAAAGGACTTCCTTTCCGACGGCCTGGAACATACGCTTCACCTGATGGTACTTCCCTTCCTGGATGGTAAGGCGGATCTCTGATACTTCCTCGCTCTTTAGAATGTCCAGCACGCCCGGCCTGGTCCATTCTTCTTTCTCTTCGGTTCCTATATTGACGCCCTCCCGAAAGGCTTTCGCGTCCTCCTTCGTAACCTTCCCGGCCACTTTGGCATAATAGGTCTTGTCCACATGCTTCTTGGGCGACAGCAGCCGGTGGGAGAACTGTCCGTCATTCGTGATAAGAAGCAGTCCCTCCGTGTCCTTGTCGAGCCGGCCAACCGGGAAGAGATCCTTTCGCTTCTTATCCCGGATCAGGTCGATGACCGTAGCACATCTTGCGTCTTCCGTGGCTGATACGACGCCGGACGGCTTATTTAGCATATAATACTCATAGTCCGCATAATCCACTTCTCTGCCGTCAAAGGTTATCTTGCACGCCTTTTCCTCTACTTTCGTCTCCGGCGACTTGGCAGGATTGCCGTCAATGCTCACCCGTCCCTGACGGATGTATCTTTTTACTTCCTGGCGGGTTCCGATCCCCATATCCGCCAGATACTTATCCAGCCGCATCATCAGCATAGCCTCCATCCCGGCAGATACTTATTCTTCAAGGTTCCTCCGGCAAGCTTGCCCCAGCCTAAGGGATGCCCGTCCACGCACACCAGGCACCATCCTTTGCTAATGGGCAGCGTCATATCAGCAAGTTCCAGCGTCTCGCCCTTCAGATACTTTCGTACCCGTTCGTCTTCTGCCGGAAGATCAATGCAATGGGCATACTCGCTCTTTTTCAGGCACATAGCCAGTGCCTGGCTTGGCTCAAACCGGTTCTTTTTCAATTCGCCCAGAAGAAGGCCGGTTCGCAGGAAACGGATTCCCCGCACATCCGGAAGTCCTTCCGGCATATAGTAAACCCGTTCTCCCCGGATATCCAGCCTTTGCGTTTCCAGATTCCAGGATACGTCGCGAAAGAATTGCTCCAACTCTTCCGGCATCTTCCGGGTGTTCTTCTTTCTTAATTCTTCCGGCGCTTTCTTCTGCGCCTCGCCTTTTCTCAGAAGCGCCAGGTAATGTCCCTCCCCCCTCATTCTGTGCGGAAAGATCCGCACCGTCTTCGCAAGTTCCGGATCATTGTTCTCCGAGCACTGTGGCATTCCCTGGCAGAAGCCGGAATAAGGGCTGATCTTCAAAATCTGGAATTCGGGACAGGATTCCTTAAGGTGCTCTATGATCCGCTCATTCTCCCTGCCATCAAAGGTGCAGGTAGAGTACAACATCATGCCCCCGGGCTTTAGCATCCGCGCTGCCTGGAGGATGATGTTCTTCTGGATGTTGCTGAAGAACTCCGGCCCATGCTCTTCCCAGGCCTTCACCATCTTCTTGTCCTTGCGGAACATTCCCTCTCCCGAGCAGGGGGCGTCGATCAGTATCTTGTCAAAATAGTCCGGGAAATACTGTTCAAGCCTTCCCGGCTCTTCGCTTAGCACCAGCATATTGCCAATCCCGAAGACCTCCATGTTCTTAAGAAGTCCCTTAGCCCTGGAACTGCTGATATCATTGGCAACCAGCATTCCCTGCCCCTTTAGCCTTGCTCCCAGTTCCGTCGCCTTGCCTCCCGGCTCCACGGGAAGACGGCTGGCCGGCGTCATAGCGCTTGGTTCCTGCAGATAGTAAAGGCCCGCAAAATAATATGGATGCTTCGCCGGCGCCACATTCTCGCCATCATAATAGAATCCATTCTCAATCCACGGAATCGGCGTTATCTCAAAAGGGCAGATCCGCTCAAATTCTTCTACCGTTATCTTGGCGGTATTAACCCGCAGGCCATAGTATCTTGGCTCCTCGTAACAGTCTATATATTCGTCAAACTCTTCTTGCAAGAGTCCTCTCATCTTTTCCTCGAATGCACTGGGCAGATTCATTATCCATCCTCCGTCAGTAAGTATTTTTTTACATATGTAGTTAAGTATAACACATTCCATGGTATAACTCTAGGAATATGCATACTTTAATTTCTTATTTTCCAGATACAGCAGCACATAGTAAGGATTTACGCTGATTTCCCTACCCTCTTCATAAGAATAGATTCCCACATGGAGATGCACATCAAATTTACCTTTCGTCCCTTCTTCTCCGTATCCAGTGTCCCCCATATAGCCCAGCAGTTCCCCGGCCTTCACCCGATTCCCTTTCTGGATGTTTGCATAGGAATCCAGATGTGCGTAGTAATAATAAGTACCACTATCTGTAGTCACACCGATCCGGTACCCGCCTTTCTCAAGCCAGCCTAGATTTGTAATTGTTCCGTCCGTCATGCTGAGCACGGGATAGACGCCTCTTTCGTTTTTCAATGCCATAATATCCGTCCCTTCATGCCCGCTGGTTCCTTTATATTTCCGTTCTCCCATCCAACTGTCTACATAGGAGACTTTCAGCGACTTATCCACAGTGGATTCAGGAATTGGGAAATAAGTCACTTCGTTTTCCACATTGGAGAGCATCTTTCTGCACGCTTCAGACAGGAGGCCTTTGTTCTTTCTCATAGCGTCACAAAAGAATTCTCTCCGATATTCTTCGTCCTCTATCGTCTTTTTCTGGAGGGTATTGTAATGGCTAAGTTCTTTCAAATAGTCGGTTCCAAGCACTGTAAATAAGGCCAGCAGCAATATGGCCAGCAGAATTCTTCCCGGTGTTTTCTGATTCATAGGGTCAATTCCTTTTTTTATCACTATATGCAAAAGAGCCGGATCCCTATGCCTGTAGGGATCCGGCTCTTCCTGCCGGACTATCTGCAATTTTCAAGAATCTTTTTCAAATATTCCCAGGTACGCACGGTAGACTCAATATCCAGTCTTTCCCGGAAAGAATGGACATCCGGTATATTTGGTCCCACGGAAACACAGTCCAGATCCGGACGCTTTCCAAGGAAGAGTCCGCACTCCAGACCTGCATGTACTGCAGAAACCGATCTTGCATGGTTGATATATCCGGCTTAGCGCCATACTGATCTTCATATGTATCTTCCATGATCCTTCGAAGCCTTGAATCCGGATTAAACTGCCATGCGGGATACTCCGAGGTGATCGTTCCCGTACCTCCCAGCGCCTTCACGCACTGCTCCACCTGCTCGAAGAGCTGGGTCTTCCTGCTTTCCACGGAACTTCTGATTAAATGAACGGTGATATAATCGGATGCCGTCTCCACAATACCGATATTCAGGGAGGACTCTACCACTCCTTTCAGGCTGCGGTTGAATCCCTGCAGGCCATCGGGGCAGATCTCCAGGTATGCCACGATCCGATCCGTAGAATACTGATCGCACACGTCCACCGTAGAATCATGAGATACCTTCATGTCCACCGCCAGATCCGGCTCGTCATTTAAGAATTCCTCATTCCATATCCCGGTCATCTCGCGAATCATGCCTATCGCCTTCTCCGCCTGGAATTCTGGAACAAGGATCTCCGCCATAGATTCCATGGCAATCACATTGTCCTTGGTGCCGCCATTAATCTCCACCAGATCTGCAGGCATCTCCTTGGTAATACGGTATAAAAGCCGTCCCATCATCTTGTGGGCGTTTCCACGCTGTTTGTGAATCTCCGCGCCTGAATGGCCGCCCTTAAGGCCATGAATCTTGATGGTGATCAGGCTGCCGGACTTCTTCTCCCTGTGGATAGGAATCCTTGTCTCATATTGGATCCCGCCTGCGCATCCCGTCGTAAGGATCCCCTCTTCTTCAGAATCGATATTAATCAGCATCCGTCCCTTAAGCAATGTCCAGTCCACCGCTTTTGCCCCTGTCATTCCCACTTCCTCGTCGATGGTGAACAGGGCCTCGATCGGAGGATGCGCAATATCGCTGCTGTCAAGTACTGCCATAACCATCGCCACCGCTATACAGTCATCTCCGCCAAGCGTAGTGTCTTTGGCCTTTACAAAGCCGTCTTCCACATATAATTCAAGGGCGTCTTTTGTAAAATCGTGGGCAGATCCAGGCTTTTTCTCACAAACCATGTCCAGATGCCCCTGGAGGATTACTGGCTTTGAGTCCTCGTATCCCGGCGTCCCCGGCTTCTTGATTATGACATTTCCCACTTTGTCCTGAATCACCTCCAGGCCTCTTTCCTTCGCAAATGCTACGCAATAGTCGCTGATTCGCCGTGTATCGAAAGTGCCATGGGGAATCCTGGATAATTCTTCAAAAAATCGAAATACTTTTTCAGGTTCTACCTTCTCTAATACTGCCATCTTAGTTATCCTCTTTTCTTAAATTAACCTATATCTATGTTCTATTATGAAACAGCCCACATAAAAAATCAACCGTTTCCATAGAATAAAACTAAAGAAATATGACTGGATTTAAAACCGCATGAAACGATACTTTACCTCCCTTTGCGTCATCGCGCTCTTCGTCCTTATGCTCCTATTCCCGCAGCCGGTGTTCAAAGGCGCAAGTTCCGGGCTGCTTTTATGGTTCAATGTAATCCTGCCAACTTTGCTTCCCTTTATGATCGTCTCAAACCTGCTGATCGGTACCCCGGCCATTGATGCCATCTCAAAAGTCTTCGGGCCATTCTTGTGCAGGCTCTTCGGCGTGACCAGATATGGCTCTTTTGCCATCATCGCGGGCTTCCTGTGCGGTTATCCCATGGGTGGAAAAGTGACTGCCGACCTGGTCAGAAAGCAGTACATCACCTGGCAGGAAGGGCAATATCTGCTGTCGTTTACCAACAACATCAGTCCTATGTTCATCATCAGCTACGTCGTATGGCAGAATCTAAAGGATACTTCCCGCACCATGCCTGCATTGCTGATTCTGATTCTCTCTCCGATCCTATGCAGCTTCCTCTTTCGAATCTACTACCGGCCAGGTGCGAGATCCCGTTCCTCTAAATGCTCGCCGCTTCCAAGAGCAGCCGCCGGAAGCCTGATGGATTCCTGCATCATGAACGGATTTGAGGCCATCACGAAGGTAGGGGGATATATTATGCTCTTTTCCATTCTGATCGCTTTATTCCAGAATCTGCCTCTTAATCATTTCCTGTTCTCTCTCCTGTTCCTTCCATCCCTGGAAATGACCAATGGAATCCCTCTGATCTGCGCCTCGTCCCTGCCTGCGGATGCCTGCTTCGTCCTGTCCCTGGCACTTACTTCCTTCGGAGGATGGTGCAGCGTTGCCCAGACCCGGTCCATGGTGCAGGGAACCAGGCTTCCTATCACGCCCTACCTAATAGAAAAGCTGATTACCACTCTGGTAACCAGCTTGCTTGCCTATACATATATACGATTATTCTAATTCGCTGTCTTCATCATCCAGGTCGTATTCCGGTTCAGGCTCATAACTTCCGTATTCTGCCTCAAGACCTCTCTGGGACTGTTCCGGAATCTCCAGTTCCGAACGGTTGTTGCGAACCATGTCATAACACTCCTGCAAGGAATTCACAAGACCATCATATTTGGTAGTATAACTGTCAAGCGTATGTCCGATAATGCTCTCTGCGTTTGACAGAAGATCATCCGTATACTGCATCGCGCCAATACGGATATCGTTGGCATCATTCGTTGCGTTGTCGAGGATCTGCTGCGCCTGCTCTGTGGCTGCCGTCACGATCTCATTGGCCTGGGCATACGCCTGCTGCATGATCTCGTGCTCGCTTACCAACTCATTGGTATGGATCTGCGCTTCCTCGATCATACTGTCAGCCTTGGCCTGGGCATCCGCAAGGATCGCATCCTTGTTGGCGATGATCTTCTGATACCTCTTTATCTCATCCGGCGTCTTCATGCGAAGTTCCCGGAGCAATTCATCCATCTGATCCTTGTTCACGATAATCTTCGACGTAGACAGCGGCTGGAACTTGCAACTGTCAATATACTCCTCAATCTCTTCAATAATCTGCTCAATACGGCTGCTCATAATTTACACTCTCCTTTTATTCATCTTCTCTTCTATCAAGTCTGCAACGATTCCTGGTACAAACTGAGAAATATCCCCTCCAAAAGCCGCCACTTCTTTTACTGTGGTAGAACTCAAATACGAATAATCCAGGCTTGTGGTTAAAAATACAGTCTCAACATCAGGTTCCATCTTATGATTCGTCTGAGCCATCTGCAGTTCGTATTCGAAGTCTGTAATTGCCCTCAATCCACGTATAACCAATCCCGCATCCATCTTACGGGCAAAGTCCACCAGCAGTCCCTCAAATGGAACTACCGTCACATTTGGCATGTCTTTTGTTACTTCATTTAACATTCTAACACGTTCTTCTGCGGAAAACAACGGGCTTTTTGCTTTATTATTCTTGTTTCCGAGGGCAAAATGTACTATAATATTAAGGTCTGGAATGGCATGGGGAACGCTCCCTGGCAGGAATGCTCCGCAAAATGCCGCTCTGGCGCTATGGGTAACAGGAAGTACGATAAAGGAGTGTGTTTCTAATGGCAAATTATCTTGCAATGAATCGTGATGAACTCACTGCCGAAAAGGCAGCGCTTGAGGCAAAGTACAAGGAATTTCAGGCCAAGGGCCTCAAGCTGAATATGGCCCGCGGCAAGCCTGGCCCTCACCAGATGGATCTGGCCATGGACCTGCTGAAGATGAACGATTACACCACCGATGCCGGCACCGATGCCCGCAACTACGGTGAACTGGAGGGCCTGCAGGAGGCCCGCGTGCTGTTTGCCGATGTGTTCGGCGTGCAGCCCGGTGAGGTGTTCGTGGGCGGCAACTCCAGCCTGCAGCTGATGTATAACCTCGTCAATATCGGCTATGTGTTCGGTTTCCCGGAGTCTCCGTGCCCCTGGTCTCAGGTGGAGAAGCGCAAGTTCCTCTGCCCGGTGCCCGGCTATGACCGTCACTTTGCTATTACCGAGGAGTTTGGCTTTGAGCTGGTCAGCGTGCCGATGACCCCCAATGGCCCGGACATGGACATGGTGGAAAAACTGGTGGCCGAGGATGACACCATCAAGGGCATCTGGTGCGTGCCGCAGTATTCCAACCCCGACGGCTACACCTACAGCGATGAGACCATCGAGCGCTTCGCCAAGATGAAGACCGCTGCGCCCGACTTCAAGATCTTCTGGGATGAGGCCTACATCGTGCACCACCTCACCGATGAGATCATCGAGACCCCGGTGCTGCTGAACGAGAGCAAGAAGTACGGCAATGAGGACCGTGTGTTCATGTTCACCTCTACCAGCAAGATCACCTTCCCCGGTGCAGGCGTTTCTGCCATTGCCTGCAGCGAGAACAGCATGAAGTATATGTGCAAGCGCTTCTCGGTGATGATCATCAGCTACGATAAGATGAACCAGCTGCGCCATGTGCGGTATCTGAAGGATAAGGAGACCACCCTGGCGCTGATGCGGCGTCACGCGGCCATTCTGGGGCCCAAGTTCCGCACGGTGGAGGACGAGCTGGACCGCCATCTGGCCCCCTGCGGCATCGCCCGGTGGAGCCATCCCAAGGGCGGCTATTTCGTCAGTCTGGACGCCATGCCCGGAACCGCCAAGCGGACGCTGGAGCTGTGCCGGGACGCCGGCGTCACCATGACCGCCGCCGGGGCCACCTTCCCCTATGGCGTGGACCCCCAGGACAGCAACATCCGCATTGCCCCGTCCCTGCCGCCCATCCACGAGCTGGAGCAGGCCATCGCCATTCTGTGCGACTGCCTGCGTATGGCGGCCCTGGAAAAGCTGGGCGTATAAGACAATCAGCTCAGCGCCGCACCCGGAAGGATGCGGCGCTGAGCTTGTCAAGAATCCATTTTGTCAGGCCGCTGCCGGCAAATTCGGCTGCCGGGGGCAGCTACTCCGCCAGGAAGCCCAGCTGCCGCAGGCGGTCCGTCAGCTGACGGTAGGCCTGCTCATCGGGGCAGGACAGGGTATGCAGATGGACGCCCTCCGTCAGCTGGGACAGGGGCGCGGCCCCCTTCATGCGGTTCATGAACTGCTCCACATCCAGGCGGCTGTGCAGGTGCAGCGGCGCAGACAGCTGGCCGTATACCGGGTGGTCCACAATGACGTCGATGACCGTGCAGCCGCAGTCCACCATGGCGTTGAGCTCGTCCCAGGTACCCGCGCCGTCGTGGCGGCAGGCCACCTGGCGCACCGTGCCGTCTCCGGGGGCGGGGATCACATAGCCCCGGGCGGTGGCGGTGATGGCCTGGCCTCCGGCCCGCAGCAGGGCCACGTCCCCCACAATGATCTGGCGGCTGACGCCCAGCTCTCGGGCCAGGACAGTGGCACTGATGGGCTGCTGTGCTTCATGGAGCCGGGCGCTGATCCGGCTCCGTCGTTGTTCGGCGGTCATTTGAGAGAGCTCCCTTCCTGTTTTTCCCCTATCATACACCATGACGGCGCCGGATGGCAAGTGTTTTTGCCAAAGTAATCCCCGGTCCCATCTGCCCCCTTGACAGAAGCGCCGCCGGATGGTACACTATCCGTATATAAAGAATACAATGCGCAAGTGCCTGTGCCGCCGGTTGGGCGGCGCGGGAGAATAGTGAATCAGGTGTGAATCCTGAACGGTACCGCCGCTGTATACGGGGAGGCCGCGCACATGGGACGAAAGTCCGTCACTGGGAAACCGGGAAGACCGTGCGCCGCTGCTGATCCGCCAGTCAGAAGACCTGCTTGCCGCCATGCTGTCCCCGCTGCGCGCCCTACGGCGGAGGATGGGTTCGATCGCGGGAAACCGGCCGCGCCAATGGAGCATTGGCGCGGTTTTTTTGCAAGCCTGAGCGCGGCACAGCCGCAGCTTTCCACGGGGCGGGCAGGGGCAGCCACTCCCGCCCGCCCCCTACCTCATTTTCTGTCAGGAGGACGAACAAATGCTCATCAACTGGTTCCGGGACCAGGATCACCTGGTCTATATCAACGGCGAGACCCAGCTGGCCCAGCTGGAGAAAGCCCTGCGCTTTCCCGGCCTTCAGGAGGCGGCAGAGGCCCTGCGGGACGACCCCAACCCCGAGGGCTACACCATCAAGGGGCCCAAGCGCACCTGCGGCCGCCTGTTTGTGCCGGATCTGACCTTCGGCAAGCACATTGAAATGGGCGAGAACGTGTTTTTCTACATGGGCGAGATGGCGGAGTGCTATGTCATCTATTGGCCCGGCAAGCCTGTAACGGAGGTGCACCATGGAGAAGTGTGAGGCCCTGTCCACCAAGCCCGAGGAGTGCCGCTACTCCTTCTTCCAGCACACGGCCTGCGAGTTCTTTCCCTGCCACGAGACGGCCCATCCGGAGGATTTCAACTGCCTGTTCTGCTACTGTCCTCTGTATGCCCTGGGCGACCGGTGCGGCGGCAATTTCCGCTATGTCGGCGACGGCATCAAGGATTGCAGCGCCTGTCTCCTGCCCCACGGGCGGAAAAGCTACAGCTATGTCACCGGGAAGTTCGGCCAGATCGCGGAGCTGGCCAAAAAGAACCGCCATACGGAAGAATAAACAGCTGAAATCCCCCCTGCCTGTTGGCAGGGGGGATTTTGTGTCTCAATAGAAAAGATCGTCCAGCTCCATGGTGGCATAGGCGTTCAGGTCCAGCCCCGCCCGGCGGCCCGCCAGATACTCGTAGTACCCCTGGGCGCCGATCATGGCCCCGTTGTCGCCGCAGAGGCTCAGAGGCGGCAGGTACAGGCGGTATCCGGCCCTGTCGCAGGCCCGCTGCAGATCGGAGCGGATGATGGTGTTGGCGGCCACGCCGCCGGCGGCGGCGATGCAA
>OLPE01001646.1_pt1 | contig 11361 bp, 9 predicted proteins | sample 1671901 | NCBI WGS metagenome assembly OLPE01 (sample SAMEA3136624, study PRJEB25190) | human gut metagenome | biome: human gut; feature: human-associated habitat; material: faeces | place: Austria | collected 2013 | reverse complement strand
CTCGATGTGCGTCGGTATCACATACGGCGGTATCGCCGGTTATTTCGGCGGTAAGGTCGATATGGTCATGATGCGGATCGTCGATATTATCTATTCCCTTCCGGATATGCTGATGGTCATTCTGCTTTCCGTTGTACTGAAGGAAGTGCTGACACCGGTCATCCAGGGTACGTTTCTGGATAAGATCGGTAGCAATATGATCTCTTTGTTTATCGTATTCGGAGTACTGTACTGGGTCGGAATGGCGCGTCTTGTGCGCGGACAGATCCTTTCAATTAAGGAAAATGAATACATACTGGCAGCCCGTTCCATCGGCGCGAAGCCGGGACGGATCATCCGGAAGCACATTCTTCCGAACTGTTTAAGTGTCATCATTATCTCGACGGCACTGCAGGTACCGTCCGCGATCTTTACTGAGAGCTTCCTGAGCTTTGTCAGCCTTGGTGTACAGGCACCGATGCCATCCCTTGGATCTCTGGCAAACGCGGCACGGGGAGGCATGATGAGTTATCCGCACAAGCTCGTATTTCCGTCGATCGTGATCTGTCTGATCGTTCTTGCATTCAACCTGCTCGGAGACGGACTGCGCGATGCATTTGACCCGAAACTTAGGAGGTAAGGAAGATGAGTACAAATTCAAACGAAGAATATTTGCTGGAAGTAAAGGACCTTCACACCTCCTTTTTCACAGAATCCGGTGAAGTAAAAGCAGTCAATGGCGTCAGTTTTACCCTGAAGCCGGGCGAGGTTATGGGAATTGTCGGGGAGTCCGGTTCCGGAAAGAGTGTGACCGCCTATTCAATCATGCAGATTCTGGCGGATACCGGTCGGATCGTCGGCGGGCAGGTGTTGTATCGTGGACAGGATCTGGCACAGTTTGACCGCAAACAGATGGCTGGCTTCCGCGGAAAATGCTGCAGTATCATTTTCCAGGATCCGATGACGAGCCTGAATCCGGTATTTACTGTCGGCAGTCAGATCATGGAGGCGATCCGCCTGCATACGAAGAAAACAAAGGAGGAGGCAAAGGTACGGGCAGCCGAGATGCTTGAACTCGTAGGTGTCAATGAGCCGGAACGGCGGCTGAAGCAGTACCCGCATGAGCTTTCCGGAGGTATGCGTCAGCGTGTCATGATTGCGATGGCACTGGCCTGTGAGCCGGATATCCTGATCGCGGATGAGCCGACGACGGCGCTGGACGTGACGATTCAGGCACAGATTCTTGAGCTGATGCAGGATTTGCAAAAGCGGCTCGGCATGGCGATCATCATGGTTACGCATGACCTTGGCGTCATCGCAGATATGTGTGATAAGATCGTCGTCATGTACGGCGGAAGCATCTGTGAGCGCGGGACTGCAGACGATATTTTCTACCATGCAAAGCATGAATATACGAAGGGGCTGCTCCGTTCCATACCGAATGTGAACAACAGCAAGGAGCGTCTGATCCCGATCAGCGGAACGCCGATCAATCTTCTGAACATGCCGAAGGGCTGTGCCTTCTGCAGCCGCTGTGACAAGGCGATGAAAATCTGTCTGGAGCAGAAGCCGGAGGAGCTCTCGATGAGCGATACGCATAAGGCATCCTGCTGGATGAATGTAAAGGAAATGCTGGAAAAACAGGCAGGAGGTGCACAGGCATGAACAGCGAATATCTGGTAGAAGTACAGGATCTGAAGCAATATTTCCCGGTGAAGACCGGATTTATGAAAAATACATACCTCAAAGCCGTCGACGGTGTATCCTTTGCGATCCGTCCGGGAGAGACGCTCGGTCTGGTCGGAGAGTCCGGCTGTGGTAAGACGACGGTAGGACGAACCCTGCTGCGTCTGTATGAGCCGACCGGAGGCAAAGTGCTTTTTAACGGCGAAGAGGTGACCAATAAAAATATCACAGCGCTTCGCAAGGAGATGCAGATGGTATTCCAGGATCCGTATTCTTCCCTGGATCCGCGTATGACGGTTGAGGATATTATCGGAGAGCCGCTCGATGTCCATAAGCTCTATACAACGAAGGCAGAGCGCCGCGATAAAATCTTACATCTGATGGAGCTGGTTGGGCTGAATGCAGAGCATGCGACCCGCTATGCACATGAGTTTTCCGGTGGACAGCGGCAGCGTATCGGGATTGCCCGTGCACTGGCGGTAGATCCGAAGTTCATCGTCTGTGATGAGCCGGTATCCGCGCTGGACGTATCGATTCAGGCGCAGGTCGTCAATATGTTCGAGGATCTGCAGGAAAAGCTCGGCGTGACGTATCTGTTTATTGCGCATGATCTTCTGATCGTCCGTCACATTTCGAACCGGATTGCGGTCATGTACCTTGGAAAGATCGTGGAGATCGCGGACGCAGATGAGCTCAATGATTACCCGCAGCACCCGTATACGGTATCTCTGCTCTCTGCGGTTCCGATCCCGGATCCGAATATCACGCGTCAGAGAAAGCGCATCATTCTGGAAGGTGATGTGCCGAGTCCGCTGCGTATGCCGACCGGGTGTGCATTTCGCTCCCGCTGCCGGTATGCGACGGAAAAATGTGCAAAGGAGTGTCCGAAACTAGAAGACCGCGGCAACGGACATTTAGTTGCGTGCTGGAATAAATAGTGATATAATAAGGACATCTTTCCGGCACTTTAGGCTGATATCAGAGGAAAGTAGTAGTGCATCTGCACTGTTACCCATAAATTCTATCTTAAACGGAGGGAATAAGTATGAAGAGAAGACAACTCATGGCGATCACACTTGCTGCAGTGACAGCAATGGCACCGGCTACTGCATTTGCAGAAGAGACTACAGAGGCAGCAACGGAAGCTGTTACGGAGGCAGCCGAGACAGAAGCGGCTACTGAGGCAGCAGAAGCCGAGACAGAAGCGGCTACTGAGGCAGCAGAAGGCGAGACCGAAGTGGCAAGCGAGGCGGCAGAAGGTGAGACGGAAGCTGCGGCAGAAGCAGCAGACGGAGACGTAGCCCCGATCGAAGGCGCAGATGTGGCGAGCAGATCTTCCGATGCAGCTCCGGCATGGCAGGAGTACAACAACCTGATCCAGCAGATCAAGACAACGACCGATCTGGATGAACGTGAGGCGATGATGCATCAGGCTGAGGACATGCTGATGGAGACCGGCGCGATTGTACCGCTCTACTATTACAATGACATTTACCTTCAGAAGGAAAATGTGACCGGAATTTACAGCAACAACTATGGTTTCAAATACTTTATGTTTGCAGATGCAGGCGATTCTACAACACTTCGTCTGAACCTTGCAAGTGAGCCGGACAAGCTTGATCCGGCGTTAAATACAACGGTTGACGGTGCATGCCTTGTAGTCAACAGCTTTAACGGACTTTGCACCTATGATGAGAATGGCGAGATTGCAATGGATTTTGCAGACAGCTATGAGGCAAGCGAGGATGGACTGACCTATACCTTTACGATGAAGGATGGCCTGAAGTGGAGCGATGGTTCCGAGCTGACCGCAAAGGATTTCGTATATTCCTGGAACCGTGCCGCAAGTGCCGAGACCGGTGCAGACTATGCATACATGTTTGATCCGATCGCAAGAAAGGATGACGGAACACTGGATATCGAGGCAAGCGAGGATGGCAAGACGTTTACCGTGAAGCTTGGTGCACCGTGTGCATATTTCCTTGACCTGTGTGCATTCCCGGCATTCTATGCGGTTCCGCAGGCAAGCGTTGAGGCAGCAGAGGGCTGGCAGGAGAATCCGGGTACATGGTGCCAGGAAGCAGGCTTCGTGACGAGCGGCGCTTACACACTGGAGAGCTGGAACCACAATGAGAGCATGGTTTATGTGAAGAACCCGAACTACTATCGTGCAGATGAAGTGAAGATCGAGCGCATGGAGTTCATGCTCAGTGCAGATGATACTGCAATCTACGCTGCATACAATGCAGGCAACCTTGATTTCGCAGATACGGTTCCGACCGATGAGATCCAGAGCCTTTTGGACAATCCGGAGTTCCACATCATCGACAACCTCGGTACCTATTATGTAGCATTTAATGTAAACAGCGATCTGTTCGCAGGCAAGACTCCGGAGCAGGCTTCTGCCATGAGACGTGGACTTACCCTTCTGATCGACCGTGACTACATCGTAGAGAACATCGGCCAGACCGGTCAGCAGCTGGCAAATACCTTTGTTCCGGCAGGTATGGCAGACGGCCAAGGCGGAGAGTTCCGTCAGAATGACGATGCTTATACTTACCCGGATGCAGATGCAGTCGGATACTATGATCCGTCCTATGATGCATACGAGGACAACCTTGCAGAGGCGATCGAGCTTCTGAAGGAAGCAGGCTATGAGTTCGTAGACGATGGAAATGGCAATCAGGTACTCTCCGATGAGACTCCGCTGAATGTCACCTACATTACAAATGACGGTACCGCCCATGTAGCAATCGCTGAGGCAATCCAGCAGGATTTTGCAGTCATCGGTGCACAGCTGAAGATTGAGACGAATGAGTGGAATGTATTCCTGAACGAGCGTAAAGCAGGCAACTACGATATGTCCCGTAACGGATGGCTCGCAGACTTCAATGACCCGATCAACATGCTTGAGATGTGGACAACTGACAGTGGCAACAACGACGTTCAGTTCGGCAGATAAGAGCAGCAGATATTACCTTTGAGGAACTAGTACAGCATACAAAAATTAACTGGACTAATAACGCAGAATGAAAATTCAGGCAAGTTATGTGGTACAGTTATTTGCAGTATGATGTACTAGGCAGACTGGAATAAATAATAGAGGAAGCTGTGCGCAGAGAAGAAGCTCTGTGTACAGCTTCCTTTTTGTCAGCCGTTTTCACTTTGGGTAAAAGAAGGAACGGCTCGGCTGTGGGACTGCTGACAGAGCAGAGACGGCGACATGTATAAGGATAAGACCTTCATGAGAATTTGCGGCTTGCAGGAATCGGATTTACGAGTATAATTAAAGAGGAGAACAAGGAAAAGACAGCATTCATAATGCGGTACAGAACAGCTGCACAGAAAGGAAGAACATCATGGTCAGTGACAGAATCGCAGCGCTGCGTGCGCTGATGAAGAAAAAGGGAATTGATGCCTATATGATCCCGACCGATGATTATCATGCATCGGAGTACGTAGGAGAGTATTTTAAATGCAGACAGTATATGACGGGCTTTACCGGGTCAGCCGGGACCGCGGTCATCACGCAGGACATGGCAGGTATGTGGACAGATGCGCGGTATTTTATTCAGGCGGAACGCCAGATGGAGGGCAGTGGCGTCGTATTATACCGGATGCGGGAGCCGGGTGTGCCGACCGTTCATGAATTCCTGGCACAGACGCTGAAAAAAGGCCAGAGACTTGGATTTGACGGGCGTTGCGTCGGAGCGTCAGAGGCAGAGGAGCTGGAGAATCTGCTGTCGGCGCAGGGAGTGAGCATTACCTGCGAGGAAGATCTCGTCGGTGAGATATGGACGGACCGTCCGGCCCTTTCTGCAGAGCCGGCATGGGATCTGGATGTAAAATGGGCCGGTGAGAGCCGCGAAGATAAGCTTGCCCGTATCCGGAAGGATATGAAGGAGGCAGGTGCAGATCTGTTCCTTCTGACGAAGCTTGAGGATATCGCATGGCTTTTGAATATCCGTGGCGGCGACATTCACACAGTTCCGGTCGTGCTGGCATATCTGATGATGAGTGAGCAGGAGGTCCGGCTGTATGCAAACGAGGCAGATTTTTCAGAAGGACTGAAGGAGATGCTGGCAAAGGCCGGTGTGGCGCTTTATCCATACAATCAGGTGTATACAGACGCGGCAGCGATCGAGTCCCAAAAGACGGTGCTTGTCGATAAGGGCAAGGCCAATTATCGGCTGGTAAAGAGCATTCCGGCATCTGCAAACGTGCTGGATCGCGCAAATCTGACGCTGCTTCCGAAGGCGATCAAGAATCCGACCGAGGTGGCAAATGAGCGCGTGGCACACATCAAGGATGGCGTGGCGGTCACAAAGTTCATGTACTGGCTGAAGAAAAATGTAGGGAAAATGAAGATCACCGAGTGTTCAGCGGCAGACTACCTGAACAATTTGCGAAAAGAGCAGGAGCATTTTGTGGATAACAGCTTTGATCCGATCGTTTCCTATGGCGAGCATGCAGCGATGAATCATTATTCGCCGACACCGGAGACCGATGTGGAGGTCGAGCCGCACGGATTTCTGCTGGCAGATACCGGCGGACATTATCTGGAGGGATCTACGGACATTACCCGTACCTTTGCAATGGGGGAGATCACGCAGGATGAGCGGGATCATTTTACCGCGGTACTGCGCGGACATCTGAATCTGGCCAATGCAAAGTTCCTCTATGGCTGTACCGGCATCAATCTGGACTATCTTGCGCGCCAGCCGCTCTGGGAGCGCGGAGAGGACTTCAAGCATGGCACCGGTCATGGTGTCGGTTACTGCTTAAGCGTCCATGAGTCTCCGAATGGCATCCGCTGGAGACGGCTTCCGGACCGCAATGAGGACGCGGTGCTCGAGGAAGGCATGATCACTTCCAATGAGCCGGGCTACTATGTCGAAGGTGCTTACGGTATCCGTCATGAGAACCTGGTTGTCTGCAAAAAAGCAGAGCAGAATGAGTATGGTCAGTTCATGTGCTTTGAGAATCTGACGATGGTTCCGTTTGATCTGGATGCCATCGATCCGGAGCAGATGACGAAGAAGGAGCGTGAGCTGCTCAATACGTATCACAGACAGGTGTATGAGACAATTGCTCCATATCTGAACGAGGAAGAAAAGAGCTGGCTAAAGGAAGCGACAAGAGAAATCTGAGATCAAAAAAGTAAAAAGGATACCTGACGGAAAGGTCAGGTATCCTTTTTTAACCGGTCAGGAAGCTGCCCGGTTTTTATTATAAATCACCATCAGTCCCTTCAGCAGCAGCTGGTCATCAATGATAATCTTATGATGGCAGTATGGGATGATGACTTTGGCAAGGCCTCCGGTCGAGACGAGGGTACAGGTCTCGCCCATTTCCTCCTCAATCCGGTCAATGACACCGTCGATACTGCCTGCAGTGCTGTAGATAATGCCGCTGCGCATGCAGTCGACGGTATTGGAGCCGATCACCTTTTTCGGCGGATCAAGGCTGATCTTCGGCAGCTGAGAGGTGCGGGACGTCAGAGAACCCAGGGAGACGCGAAGCCCCGGGATAATCATGCCGCCAAGAAAATTTTTGTTGCGGTCGATCGCAGAGATCGTCGTGGCGGTACCCATGTCGATGATGATGAGCGGAGTCGGGTAGTCGTGGATCGCAGCCACTGCGTCAGCGACCCGGTCGCTTCCAAGCTGTGCCGGATTGTCGAGCATGATCTTCAGGCCGGTACGGATCCCCGGTCCGACGACCATGACCGCTTTGCCGGTCAGACGTCTCATAGCTGCTTCCATCGTATGTGTGACGGACGGCACGACTGAAGAGATGATGCAGCCCTCAAAGGTGTGGTGGTTTAAATTGTTGAGCTCCAGGATGTTTTTGATCAGGATTGTGTATTCCAGCTCAGTGGAATTCTGATTGGTAGAAAGGCGCTCAGTGAACAGAATCTGTTCATTTTCAAAACAGCCGAGCACGATGTTTGAATTTCCGATGTCAACAGCTAAGATCAAGTGGAAACCTCCTTAATAAAATGATGATGATACTAGGGCCAAAAGGTATTAAGCAATCGTCTTTGTGCGTGTCGCGGTAACCGGTACAAAGTGTGCCTTATACAGTGCAAGTCCGACCGCGCCGGTAATGACCGTTGAAGAAATCATCTCGCATACTGCATTGACACCGACAAAGCCGCAGCAGAAGGCGATGACATTCTTTCCGCCCATCAGGTTCTGCATGTATTCCGTATTGCCGAAGAGCACGACGAGCAGTGTCATGAAGAATAAAGTATTCAGGAAGGCTGAGAAAAATCCGGTGACGAAGCAGGCTACGGATGTGTTGAGTGACTTACGCACGCCACGGAAAATGTAACCGAGCAACAGGCCGTCCAGCATACGCGGGATGAAACGCTGGATAAATGCAAGTACCGGGTTGATTCCGAACAGTACAGCACCCATTGCGCTGGTACCGCCGACGCCGATGCACTGCAGAAAGCTGGTCAGTCCGAAAACGGATCCGACGATCGCTCCGCCTGCCGGCCCGAGGGTGATCGCTGCGACTGCTACCGGAATGACATTGAAGGTCACGGCGAGCGGTCCGATATTCAGATATCCGAGCGGGGTGTAAGCCATGAGCAGCAGAATAGCCGTCATAAGGCCAAGAATGACGAGTTGAGATGTGCTAAATTTGGTTTTCATAATTGTGTTTTCCTCCTTGTTATTATTCCCGATCAATGTGTGCTGCAAGACAAAGCACCTCGGGCAGATGCCTGCGCCGAAGGGCGGCATTGCCATTACATCCAGATGTGACCGGTATTGTCCTGTGAGGTACGATCCTTTGTGGCACGTATGGATAAAAGCTGCATCACATTTTTATGGGATACAATACAATTACAGCCGGAGTATATCATTTTCTTTTTAAAAGTACAAGCAAAAAGAAAGACTGTATGAAAAATTAAACAAGGTGCAAAAGCTTCAATGCATGTTTGAAGCTGCACAGGGCTTTGATTTTTACCGGAAATATGGTAAGATGGTGCGGATAGCGGTTTCAGGTCTTTTGACCAACGGATGATAGAAAGAGGAAAGAGGAAGTGAATGTTATGTTAAAGGGAAAGACGGTTATCCTCGGGGTGACAGGAAGCATTGCAGCTTATAAGGCGGCAAATCTGGCAAGCATGCTCAAAAAGCAGCATGCGGATGTGCAGGTCATTATGACAAAGAATGCGACACAGTTTATGAATCCAATCACATTTGAATCACTGACAGGAAATAAATGTCTCGTGGATACGTTTGATCGGAATTTTCAGTTTCAGGTAGAGCATGTAGCTTTAGCAAAACGGGCAGATCTGGCGATCGTCGCGCCGGCGACAGCCAATATCATGGCAAAGCTTGCACATGGACTGGCGGATGATATGCTTACGACGACGCTGCTGGCGTGCCGGTGTCCGAAGCTGATTGCACCGGCGATGAATACGCGGATGTATGAGAACCCGGTCACACAGGACAATATGGATATTCTCCGGAAATATGGATTTCGGATTATCGAGCCTGCAGTCGGACATCTGGCATGCGGGGATACCGGAGCAGGAAAGCTTCCGCAGGAGACGCTTTTGCTGGAGTGTATTTTAGATGAGATTGCGATGGAAAAGGATATGAAAGGTCTACACGTGCTCATTACGGCAGGACCGACGATGGAGGCAATTGATCCGGTGCGGTTTATTTCCAATCATTCGACGGGAAAGATGGGCTATGCGCTCGCAAGGGTGTGCCGTCGGCGCGGGGCCGAGGTGACGCTCGTCTCCGGAAAGACGAATCTGGAAGCGCCATACGGTGTGACGCTCGTGCCGGTGACTTCAGCACAGGATATGTTTGAATCGGTGTCGTCAAGAGCGAAGGAGCAGGATCTGATTATCAAGGCGGCGGCGGTGGCAGATTATCGTCCGGTGACGGTAGCCGAAAATAAAATCAAAAAAAGTCCGGGTGACATGAGTATCGCACTGGAACGGACGACGGATATCCTTGCATGGCTCGGTGAGCACCGAAGAGAAGGACAGGTGCTCTGCGGCTTCGCGATGGAAACGGAGCATATGGTGGAGCATGCGAAGGAAAAGCTCACCGGGAAGCATGTTGATATGATCGCAGCAAATAATGTCAAGGTCGCAGGTGCGGGCTTTGGTACGGATACGAATGTTGTGACACTGATCACGGAAGACGGAGTGGAGGAGCTTGCGAAGATGAGCAAGGAGGAAGTGGCATCGCTGATAGTGGATGCGCTGCTAAGGCTCAGGGGAAACATGGAATAACAATAACAGGAGATCAGATAACATGAAAAGCTATGAGACAATCTGGGAAATTTTTAATAAATGTCCGAACAACCAGATGCGGGATGTATTTATCGACGAGGTAGAGGTGGCGGATACAGATGCCTACATCCGGCAGAAATTCCAGGATAAAAATGCAACGTGGGAGAAGAGTGTGCTGCCGGACGGGACGATCGTGTACGATATTAATGCATCGGGAATTTTGCAGCGCTTTTCATTTACGGAAATATAAAATGATGATACCAGGGGCCAAAGGTCAAAAGACCGTTCATGCTTGCATGATAAGGCTTTTGAACTTGGGACCCGCCAAACATGAGAAAGTAGCGATTTACGTAGTAAATCAGCGGATTTCGAATGTTTGCAGAATTGCGGGAGCTGCTTCGCAGCGGAGCAATTCGTAGGTATCATCATAAAAATAGAATCCGGTGTATCAGGATTCCGGAAAAACAAGGAGGAAAAAATGGATCCAATCATCCACTCTTTAGAGGAACAGGGAGTAAGCGCGGCACTGCTGCGAGACATTGCGGCATTCCGGGAGCAATATCCGGTGTCGGAGTCTCTGGAAGGCAGGATCACGCCGCCGCCGATCCCTTATTATGGAAAGGAAACATTTGAGATGGCGGCCTGTGCCTTACTGCAGGGGGAGCATATTCTGCTGACCGGAGCGAAGGCAGCCGGAAAAAATATTCTGGCAGAGAATCTGGCGTACCTATTCCATCGTCCGTCTTACAACATTTCCTTCCATGTAAATATGGACAGCAGCACGCTGATCGGCTCCGATACGTTTCGAAACAATCAGGTCGAGCTTCGGAAAGGGCCGGTCTATCTGTGTGCGGAAAATGGCGGCTTTGGCATTCTTGATGAGATCAATATGGCAAAGAACGATGCGGTATCTGTGCTGCATGCGACGCTTGATTATCGCCGGATCATCGATGTGCCGGGCTATGAACGGATTCATCTGCATGAGGCGACGCGATTTATCGGGACAATGAACTATGGCTATGCCGGGACGCGGGAATTAAATGAGGCGCTCGTATCCAGGTTTCTTGTTATTGATATGCCGGGTGTGACAGAAGAGCGGCTGTGCAGGATTCTGATGGCATCCTTTCCGGATTTTACAGAGGAAGGGCTGAAGCAGATCTGCGGTCTGTTTCTGGATCTGCAGCTAAAGGCCGGAAATAACGAGATTTCGACCAAACCGCTGGATCTGCGAGGCCTGATCGGGGCGTTAAAGACGATCCGGGGCGGGCTTTCTCCGCGGGCGGCGATCCGGATGGGCATCGTAAATAAGAGCTTTGATTTGTTTGAACGGGAGATCGTGGAGGATATCGTGATGACCCGCATCCCGGAGAGCTGGACTCCCGCAGAGATTTTTCTTTAACCGAATCAAGCAAGTCCCCTGCTTCAATTGC
>OLPE01001639.1_pt1 | contig 11401 bp, 11 predicted proteins | sample 1671901 | NCBI WGS metagenome assembly OLPE01 (sample SAMEA3136624, study PRJEB25190) | human gut metagenome | biome: human gut; feature: human-associated habitat; material: faeces | place: Austria | collected 2013 | reverse complement strand
GAATCGAGCACTAACCGATGTCTTCCTATTTCTTATCGTTTCATACTATTACTTAAGTGGCTCTTTTACAAGGGTAAAGATAATATTTCTTTTTCATCCGTAATCACTCCTTTTCTTCTTTTTTCGGGATGCGTGTGCAATTTGTGTGCAAATTACGAAATAAAAGTAAAGGCGAAATTACTTTTTCTCTTCTAAAAGGTTTTTTTTATATTGAATAAATATTATCATTAATTCGTCAATTTGTGAGACTATACTGTCATTTGATATTTCGGAACTGTCATAAGCAAGTTTAAGTATATCTATTGTTTTGCTAAAATAATCTTTGTTGGATAACATAGCTTTGAAGCTATCAATAAATTCTTCCCCTTTATCTCTGTAGTGACCTAAAATATAGTCTACTATCATTGAGAATCTTTTTGTTCGTGGGTCTTCTTCTTTTTCTGTATTGTCTATAAAATTAGGAAATTCTTCATTAGTGAATATTGTTTTGCTAATTTCAATATAATTACGACGGTTCTGCGTTGAAATGTTTTTAATATCAATCAGTCTACTAATTGTTTCCACTATAGTTTTAGTCTTTTCTCTAAATTTGCTATTATCCATGATTGAAAGTAACTCATCTGTAAGAGAATCTGTGTTTATCTTTAACGATATGAAATCTATATGACTCAAAAACTTTCCAGGAGTAAATAGGTACCAATGCATATAAGTAACTTTACCTCTTCTGTATTGCTCAATAAAGAGTTTTCTAAAGAAATTGAAAGATTTATCATAAGTTAGAAAAAATGGGTCTTTTCCGTTGTGAAATTGTGCATTAAACAAATGGCATCCCATAATTGCATCATTACTGAGAATCTTTTCTTTTTTAGTATCAAGCATATTTGTTGAAATCGCAGTATCAAAAATATTAGATGCATTTGTTATTTCATCTTCATTGTAAAAAGGAATATCTTTTATTTCGATATTTAAGTCAGGAAATAGTCCATTAAGTACTCCTACAGCGATATGATAAAATGAAGTATCTAATGCATCTTCTTCTCTTAAGGAGAACATGTCTTCCATAAAGTCTGCGAAGGAATCTATTGCTTCGGGTAAACTGTCTTTTTCTTTTAGTTGAAAATAGTATGAGTAAAAGACATTGTTTGATATCTTTTTTGACTCAAATTCTTTAATTTCTGTAAATGGAATAAGTAATAGTGCCTGTTTAAGATGAGTTGTAATTTCTCCTAAATAATGATTTGATAGGAGTAATTTAATACCTTTCTTATTGAAAGACATTTCTACCAAGTTTCGAGCTATCCTATAATATACGTTGTCGTATCTAGGATAATTATCATTAATGCACAATGCATAAAGAATTATTTGAGTGTCAAGATAAATATTTCTTTCTATACTTGATATATAATTGGAGAATTGGTCAGGATTTGATATCTTACTAAAGACTTTGCCTGCGCTTAATCTTATTAAGAAATCATTTGCTTTACAAACATCAAGAAGGGCTTTAAATAAATTTTCAGCTGTATTCTCATTTGGACTAATATCTTTTAAGTATGTAAATAAAATTTGGAAGTTTTTTATTGAGGTTGTTGAACTCTCAATTTCACATCCCTCATTTATGTCAATATTATAATTCTCCTCGAAAAAGGCTCTCAACTTTTTTATAAGTTTATCCTTGTGTTGGGATAATGAGAAATTATCTAAAACTTCATCTATTGAATCATTGAATAGTTTAGCATTAGCATTGTAGTTTTCTTCTTGTTCTTTAATTCTTTTTCTTTCATCTTCAGATAAAGTTATGTTACATGTAGTTTTATCTAGCTCTATCGCTTTTTTAGAAATAAGGTTTTCTAAGAGTCTGCTAAAGGCTGCAGGCAAAATAGAACTTTGCGTGAATTTATTTAAGTCACTTTCTATGATGTTTGGAGTGGTAGTACCTTTTTTATATAATGAGCATAAAATGAAAGATTCGATAAGTTCAGTTTTTGCTGTTATTGAGGTTTTACCAAAGCTAAAATAGTTGTATAATACTTTGCTCTCATCATCATTGAATAATTCGGCATAACTTTCATTATTTAAATTAGAATTGTAAATCAAAAGTTTCTCTTTGTATTTCAGTATAATGTAGATATATAGCGATAAACAATATTTTAAACGTAGAGTAACTTCGCTTGCATCCCAATCCGGAGAGTTGTGAATTTGGTTACGTGCTACGTATGACATCGCAAATAAATAAACTCCTTCTGAATTTCCAATAAATGATGAATATGTGCTTTCGTCAATGGTTGGATTATTAGTTGTAAAAGTTGGGGACACTCTGCTTTCTTTGAAAAGCCACATTAATGTTTTATGTGAGTCATTAATTGAGGAATATGTAACAGTCCCTGTTAGTACCAATGTCTTTTTTAGAAAAGCATCTAAACTTGCAAGAAGGCTTTTTAGTGATATGATATCACCAACTTTGTCTATACAAGCATTTTGTAAAGATGGCAGTATTTCTCTACTTAAGCCATTTAGGAATGCGTATGGGCTTGAAATATTTATGAAGTTTTTAAAGATACAGATAGCTTCTGTTATCTCTGTTTCTGAATATGTAATGTTATTCTCTGTAAATGTCTTTTTACAATATCCGAATATGATTTTCCTGATTTCAACCCAATTTATTTGCATATAATATTTTTTATGTTATAAACTTGACATAAGAATACTCCATAATAATTGGCTTCAAGCTTAACTCGAAATTATATAGAGATGCTCTGCACAAAAGTATTAAAAATAATCGAATTAATTTATGGTGTTATAGATAAAATTGCACTCTCCTACTTTGATATGAAAATTTAGAAAGAATGTTTCTACAGAATTGTGTTTTAGTCCTATAAAATATATTGAAAAGACAGTGTTTGGATTACTTGTATGGCATAGTGCTAGTAGTATAGTGCAATTTAGGTATATTGCATGACTGCAAACATAGTTTGAAAATGCCTATATATTTCGATTGAAAGCTCCATTCAATTTATAATCTATACCATAAGAGGATACATTACAGGTAAGCAATTCCGCTTGCACGTAATTAAAAACTTATGTTCAAAAGTATTAAGAATGGAGTTGTTGTAACCTCTGTACTCGACTCTCGTACCATAAATAAAGAAGGTACTTATCCAATAAAAATCAAAGTGTATTATCAGAGAAAACCTAAGTATTATTCTGCCGGAATCTGTATGTCAAAAGATGAATGGGATAAACTTTCTAATAGCAGGTCTTCGGAAGGTCGGTTTATTCAAGGAGAGATTGAAAAAGAATTTTCCCGTATTCTTAAGAACGTCGAGTTTCTTGTTGAAAACGGTACTTTTTCATTTGACCGCTTAAATGCTCGTTTAGGAAAAAATATCGGTGGTACTCTTAATGAAATGCTCGAAGCTACAATCAAGGAATTGAAAGATAACGAAAAGTTTGGTTCTATGGGCTCTTATAAAACAACATTGTCAACTATCAAGCGTTTCAAAAAGAATGAAGTTCAATTTCGAGATATTACAGTTGAGTGGCTGCGAGAGTATGAGAAGTTCTGTCTCAAAACCATGAATCAAACATCTTTAGCTATTAACTTAAGAAATATTCGTACCACAATGAATGTTGCTAAAGCTGCCGGTATGATTAGAGAAGCTGATTATCCTTTTGGGAGAGGTAAGTATCAGATAAAAGAAGGTATCGGCAAGAAGAAAGCACTCACTAAAAAACAATTAAGGGCTATTGCACAATATTCAGACGGTAATGAGTTCACCAATATGTACAGAGACTTATGGCTGTTCATCTATTACTGTAATGGCATTAATGTTGCCGATTTGATAAACCTTAAATTTTCGGATATTCAAAACGGGGAAATCTCGTTTGTTCGCGAAAAGACTAAAAACAGAACACATGAAGCAAAACGAATTTATGCTCCGATAACATTGGAAATGCAGACGATTATTGATAAGTGGGGAAATAATTCAAAGAATAGCATTTATATATTTCCTTTTATGCAAGCAGGTGACAATGCTTGGGAACACGAGAAGAAGAAAAAGAATCTCACCAAAAACATTAATGATAGAATGAAGAAAATCGGTGAAGAATTGAATCTCGGGAAAATTACAACCTATGTCGCCCGCCATACTTATGCTACTGTGTTAAGGAACGAAGGAGTTCCTATATCGCATATCTCGGCTACATTAGGGCACACAAGCGTGATTACCACCGAGATATATTTAGCAGACTTAGAAACAGAGAATAGGGCCAAAAATGCAAGGCTATTGAGCTTCTAAATGTCCATATTTGTCTTAAAAAAGGTGGGCTAAGTATATAACCCGATTCTCTTGTTTGGTAGGGAATCGGGCTTCTTTTTAACTAAAAAACCGGTGCGAGAACTTAATTCGAGTTAAGAATGTAGTTAAAATACCTTTTTCTTTTATATTTCGGCAAATTCGAGGATATATGTATTAACCGAAAATTCAAGTATTCGGAATATTACTAACTGTCAAAATAAATAATGTTATGGCACGAAAGAAAAAAGTAGAAGAAGAACAACTTGTGACTACCGAGGTTGTAGAGACTAAAAAGAAATCTTCAAAGAAAAAGAAGGTAGTAGTAGAAACGCCTGTTATCATTCAGCAAGAAGAGCCGGGACTTGTGATTGAAGAAGATGAAATGTTTGTATCGGTAGAAGATGATTCTCCACAAGAACAAGATTATACAATGGAGGATATGCTTTCTGTATTGGATGAATCAATCGAAAGTGACGATGAAGAATGTGTATCAGATGAGGTACTTGATAATTTCGACAAGGCACTCGAAGAAAAAGGTCTTGGTGAAAATTATTTTCGGAAGAAAGAAGAACGGCTCAAAGAAATGGAGTTAGAACATGAACTTCACGAATTTGAGATAGATAAGATGTTGAGTGAGGAGGTCTAATAGGGTGATTATGACAAAAAAGAAAAAGAAATATAAGAAACTCCAAATCGATAAAACCTCAAATTCAGAAAAAAGAGTTCTATTGTCGGAAGAAGAAATATCTCATATAATGGAAATGAAGTCATTCCTTATTTTTTTGGATGGTGGAAAAGAAGGTGAAATTTGGCGGCAATTAGAGACTGCATGTAAGGAGATGAACTGTGAGGTAGATGATATATTGAGATATATGTATTTTGCATGAAAAATTAATTAAATTTGTAATAGCGGCAGTCTCTTAAAGAGATGAAAACTTTTGTAATGTACTTGATTTTATCTAACTTTGTCCTGTCATAGCAATATGACGGACATATTAGAAATTTAAAGTACACGAAAGTGTCTAACTGATTCTCTACGACAAAGTCTGGTAAACTATAAGTAGAACGGGATAGGTTAGCATGTCTCGCGTCATATCTGTATATGGCGTGAGGCTGCTGCTTATTTTAGTTCAAGGTCTTACCAGAGCCCGTCGTATAAAATGAGTTGGCAGTCCTCACGCTTTCGCATTTTATGAACTCTTCTTTGAGGCTGGGGAGAAAACAAAAACTTTATTTAAAATGAAGACATTAAGAATGTTTGCAACCACTTTGATGATGGTTGTATTGTGTGTTGGTTTTGCATCATGTGGTAATGACGATGATAAGGATGAGCCTTCTCCTTATTATACAGCAGAAGAATTGGTAAACACTACTTGGACCGGTTCCAATGCAAAGCAGGATGCCTATGAAATTAAGCTAACGAGCAAAACTGATTTGACATTAAACATTAAGAGCAAGGGTGGAACTGTCTATGTTGATAATGCAGCTTTAAAGTATGAGTACAATGCTGAAAACGGAAACTTTACGTCAAGTTATGAAGGTACTTCCATTAAAGGACAAATAACAAAAACTTCAATGACGTTCTCGTTGGACGGCGAAAAAATAACATTGAATAAAAAATGACGCTCCTATGAACAATAAGAGTAAATTTAATATCATAGCCGGGCTGGCTATGATATTTTTATTTGTTACTTCATGTGATACGGAGAAAGAAGATGTACCGGAAAAAGGGGATGAAATACAAAAGGTAGAAATACCCTCTTCCGATGCAACGAATCCTATTGTAGCAGGACAAATGATAGTTATTCATGGGGAGGGATTCACTGCGAATAGCGAAATATGGATTCAGCCTTCCGCAGTAACAAAAGCGGAAGGAAAAGAGGTGAAAGCTGAAATTATATCGGTTTCAGAAAACGGTATATCTTTCATAACTCCTAAACTGTCCGGCCAGTGCGATATACTTTTAAGACAGAATGGTAAGAGCCAAACATTAGGTGCTGTTTATATGGAAGAGAAAGATTTAGAGAATCTTTCAGATTATATGTATATTATAGGAGGTACAGAGGAAGATTCACCGTCATTACACAAATACGACCAGTCTAATAATTCTTTTCAGAAAGTAAGTGAGTTACAAAAAGGATATGTTATCAAGTTTGCTTTGTCTGGTACTAATGGTAACGGAATAGCCTATTATTTTCAGGATATATCTGCTTCGGATAAAGTCAGTTTATGCAGTTATGACTTGAAAACCAATAAAGAGCACGTAATATGTAGTGATTGGCTTACTAAATTCAATAATTCTGCTAACGGACAAGCTATTGGCATGATTGAGGGAAGTTTATGCGGAGTTGAATGTTCCTGGGAAAAAGATTTTGAAATTATCCAGTTCGGGGATAATGGAACGAAAACTTTGATTAAGACTTTTCCGACAAGTCAGTTAGTTGCAGGCAAAGAGGTAGTCAAGTTCTATTGTGAAGACGACAACCTTCTGTTTAACTATGATTCTTCCTCTAAATCTGTATTGGTTACGGGCTCTATTCAGTTTAAAGGCGAAGATGATACGTCGGAGTGTCTTATATCCTTGAATATAAAGACTGGCGAGATAAAGATGATAAGGGACGAGCAATCAAAGATATGGTTTCAGACATTGAATACAGGAAAGCAAATACTATTGCTTGAAACTGATACGGAAATAGACGAAACAACTATCAAGACGATTAATCCTGAAACGCTGGAAGCTGGAAACACTTTAGATGTGGTAAAACAATATATATTGCATCCGGTCTACAATAAACAGTCCAATTCGATATGCTGGAAGAAACATTATGAATCAGGATATTGTATAATGCAATATAGTTTGGAAGATAGGACTATCAACGAAACAATTGCTTCTTTACCTTATATTGAAACATTATTCTCTATTAAGTATTAGAACTTTAAAAATCAAGTGAATCCTCTTATTGCTTGTGCAATGAGGGGATTTTTTATATCCAAAAACTTTAAAATATAAATGAAAGAATTACCCCATCCAACATTACGAAACTGAAAGAAAATGAAATATTCGTGTTCGGCTCAAACTCAAACGGTGTACATAATGGAAATGCCGCAGCAACAGCGATGAAATTCGGAGCTATTATGGGGCAGGCTGTGGGAATACAGGGGCAGACCTATGCGATGCCTTCCAAACACATTGAGAATCTTAAAAAACATATTGATGATTTTCTGCTATATGCGGAACAACATCCGGAATATATTTTCTTAGTTACAGAGATAGGTTGCGGAATATCCAAACATTCGCCATTTGAGATTGTACCGTTATTCAAAGATGCAGTCAGGTTGGAAAATATTCATTTACCTTTCTTGTTTTGGGACGTTTTGAATGGTGGTGTGAAAGGACGTATCAGGCAGATTGCAGAGCAAGAATCTCTTTCTATTTCTGATTTTTACGCAAGAACGGGTATCTCTCCTGTTGAATTGATGAATATCTTGTTTGGGAACGCATATCCTACGATATGGACCACACAAAAGATACTGATTGCTTTTCCTTATATCAATGCAAAGTGGCTACTTTTGGGAGAAGGCGATATGAAACTCTTGAAGCGCCAGAATCTTATCACGAAAATAAGCCGTTTTTTGCATACTCTTTTCTCTTTCCAATAGACGTGAGAGTATTATTCTCTCCCATACCAAAAATGAGGATGTTTTCGTCTCCTGTATCAAGCCCTTTTTCTGCTCCTAATACATGATATAAAGAATCAAGAACATGTCTCAAATATGGAAGAATAAACTATAAGTAGAAAAATATTACATAATGAACAAAATGAATAGTATTATAGAAAAAGTATTTTTTAAAAGAAAAATATATGATATATGAAATAAAAAAATAATGTTCTATAAAAAGGTTCATTTTGTTCATTATTATAGCTTTAACTACAAATAATCAAGGCTGAGTGGTTATCTTCTATTTTGTAATCTTTGGGCTTGAAGAAAATTCCAGGGTATAATGAACAGCCACTTGCGGATATTTTATTTTCTGTTTCTTTATTTATACATGTCTCTTTCTCTCCATTTGGCATTTCTTCCTTATAACGGCAAACTTCATAGGCGTAGATTAAACCGAAACCATAAGCGGTTATTTTCTGTCCGAGTTGAAAACGTTGCCGTAAATTATAGGACCGCGATGTGATTTCAAATATATAGTTACCTAAATATTTTAATTCGACGAAGTATTGTGGAAACCATCCAAACCTAAAAGTATATCCTTCTGCCATGTTTTCTACTTTGAAATCCTTAGGGTCAAAGTAACTGTCTATTTTTATTGCTCTACGAGTGATTTCTTTAAAACAGTTCCAATTTTCATATCCCATACTGACACAGATAATATCCAATTTTCTGGGATTAGGCCGTTCATCATTATTTTCTTTATCAGTCTTTTTGTTTTTGTCTCTTGACCAATAATATCTCAATGTGCGTGGAGAGACTTCTTCTGTTTTTCCCTCATCATTCAATTCTGCATTATTAGAACTCCTCTTTTTAAAATATTCATCGTTTATATATTGAGCCGCTTTATCATAATCGGATAGACTGACTTTAAATTTTTCTTCAAATTTAAAATCAAGTTCTTTCATTAAATCCCAAAAGTCATCGTCTGTATCTCTCATTGCGTGTGGTTAAAATATGTTTAAAACTTGGTCGAAAAATAACTCTGCCAACTTCTGCAAATTTAAAAATCAATATTTGCAGGCAAATAATAAATATGCAATGTATATGGAAAAAGAAATCACATTTGACTCGTTACCTGCTGCTGTAATGAAGTTGTCAGAAAAAGTAGATTTGATAATAAATTTACTGGGTACAAATATAGAGAAAAGGGAGGAAATTCCCAAATATTTAAGTACGGAAAATGCACTGGCATATTTAAAAAAGACAGGCTTTCCAATGAGCAAATCCAAATTGTATAAACTTACATCTTATGGAAGAATACCCTTCCATAAAAGCGGTAATACATTATTGTTCATTCCGGAAGAACTTGACAAATGGTGCGAAAGCGATATTTACGCTGATGATGAGAAACATCTTAATGAATTGATTATTAACAAGACCCCAAAAATGAGTCATAAAAATAAATAAATTATGAGTTGCGAATATGTTAATGGCTTAGAAAAAGTCGAAAGTACAGACGATGTATTAACTGGCAATGTAGGTAAAGAGTTTGTTAGTTATTGTACGCGGTACATGAGGGAGTTAGAACAGTACAGCTTACTTAAAAGTCTTCTTGACGCAGTTGAAAAGATTGATTTTCTTCTCGCATATTATGCCGGAAAGGATACAGAATCTTATATTCTAGAATTGCGTGAAGAGTTCACGAAAACCAATGATGAGAAACGAAAAAAGGAGATAAAAAGGTCCTTAAAAGAAATCGACCCTTCAACAGAATCAAAATTGACTATTGTTGTTGAAAATTTGATGAGTATAACTGAGCATAAAAAGTTCGGTTTGGGTGTCATGAATGAAACACCATACTATTATAATGGTTGTTATTGGGAAATCCTTCCTGAAGGACTTGTCAAGCACTATCTTTCTGCCGTTGCGGAGAAAAGTGGTCTGCCCCATTTTCAAGTGGCAAAGGTTAAAATACAAGATGTGTTGTATAAGCAGTTCTTAGCTACTGCCGCGATGCCTCCCAAAAAACAGAGTATTCAAAAAGTTATGATTAACCTTAAAAATGGAACTTTTGTTTGTGAAAACGGAAGCTATGAAATACGTCCGTTCTCACCGGAAGACCGGCTGACATATCAATTATCATTTGAATATGACCCTAATGCAAAAGCGCCTAAGTTTTTGCAATTTCTGGATGAAGTTATTCCGGAAAAAGAGGCAAGAATGGTTGTTGCCGAATATATCGGCTATATTTTTGCCAAGCATCTGAGGTGGGAAAAATGCCTCGTTTTATTGGGAAGCGGTGCAAATGGAAAATCCGTTTTGATTGATATTGTCACTGCTTTACTTGGGGCGGAGAATGTATGTCATTTTTCTTTAAATCGTTTAACTGAGGCCAACGGATATTATCGGGCAGAACTTGAAAAATTCCTCTTAAATGCTTGTTCCGAAATAGGAATCAAGAATAGTGAATCCGAAATGGTAAAACAGTTGTTTAGCTGTGACCCAGTTGCTGCCCGTTCTCCTTATGGAAAGCCGATAACCGTATCAAACTATTGTCGCTTTATGTTCAGTGCCAATTTAATATCGAACAAAGACTTGGAGCAATCTCATGGATTTTTTCGAAAATTCATGTACGTAGAGTTCAATGCACCGGTTCCAGAATGGAAAAAGAATCCAAATCTGGCAAAAGAAATTATTGAAGAGGAACTAAGTGGAGTTTTCAATTGGGTACTGGAGGGATTGGGAAGGATTTTACAAAAAGGAAAAAAAGGATTCACTTTTTCCGCACACATTGATAATGTAGGTAAACGTATTGAAAGAAATAGTAATAGCATTGCTTTATTTATGGATGCATATAATTATCAACGTTCTTCTAATCATACTGACTCGAAAACTCTATATTCTGAATATAAAGACTATTGTGATGAGAATCGTTATGGGGCTACTAGTAAACAAGTATTTCTAAGTCGTCTTGAAGAACAGTTGAAATTCGAAGTGAAACGTAATGCTACTGATAATGCAACCTGGGTGTTTTGTGAAAAAAAGATGCTTCCTGCTACAGATGATGAAGACAAAAGAATAGCAGAAGAGTTGGAAAGAACACTGAAGAAAATCAAAAACTAACTTATACCTTAGAAAGTATGCTGAAGATTAAAGTCTCAATGTTTAGCCATCGTTTATCAACCACTCCTATAAAAACAATCAACCTTTGGGGGTGGTTGCTATTGGAAAATGAATATACTCCATATATAAACGATATTCGTTCTTCATCCAATGAAGAAGAACGTAAATTTTTGAAAAGTAAATTGCCTGCTATTACTCCGAGTGGTGTTTTTTCTAAGCGGAAAGCAGATTGTTTGGTAGAACCTACAAATCTAATCTGTATTGATATTGACGGAAAAGACAATATCAATACAGATTAGATTTGTAGGTTCTACCAAACA
>OLPE01001637.1_pt1 | contig 11412 bp, 9 predicted proteins | sample 1671901 | NCBI WGS metagenome assembly OLPE01 (sample SAMEA3136624, study PRJEB25190) | human gut metagenome | biome: human gut; feature: human-associated habitat; material: faeces | place: Austria | collected 2013 | reverse complement strand
GAAGCTAGGCCCTGTCAGCAGAGCTGCAGGGATGGATTGCGAATATCCGCTTGACCCGAATAAGCTGTGAAATAAAAAAGATTAGAGCTGACCTGGTATTATGATAATGGAAATGGCACTTTTTTATGCCCTTTGGTGTGAGCGTGATAGGAAAGGATAAGGAGATTAGGATGAGAAAAGTATTATATGAAGAATTACTTCCGGAAGAATTAGTGCAGAGAATACAGGAGATGCCGGTTGCTTACCTGCCGCTTGGTACACTGGAATGGCATGGACCACATATGCCTCTTGGAGCCGACGGCATCCAGTCAAAAGAACTGTTTGTCCGGGTGGCGGAAAAAATCGGCGGTGTGGTACTTCCAATGCTGTTTATGGGACCTGATCGTGTGTTTCATGACGGCGGAAAATCGTTTTATGGAATGGATATTAATACGGAGGGTGCACTGAATACCTATTGTGTTCAGCAGATGAAGGGCAGTGCTTACTGGATGGAAAAGGAGCTGTTTCAGAATTACTTGCGCAGCATTTTTGCTCAGCTTTCCAGGGTAGGAGTTCGTATTGTTGTCGGACATGGACATGGTCCGTCGATAAAAGCATTTCAGGAGCTGAAGGAAGAGGCAGAAGAAAAATTTGGCCTGAGCATTTTGACAGCATGGACGTTTGCAGAAGATGAGAGGCTGCGATATCAGAATGACCATGCCGGGGCGAATGAGACCTCTATCGTAATGGCCGTGCGGCCGGAGCTGATTGACTTTGGCCAGGTAAAGGAGGACGAGAGTAATCTGATTGGAGTCGCAGGAGGCCATCCGGTCAGAGAATCATCGGAAGCGTTCGGGAACGAAATACTGGAGTATACAATGAAAACATTAATCTCGGGTATTGAAACGGAGTATAAAAAAATAAAAGAAAGATAGATTGCGGGAATAAAAAGCAAAACGCTAACCGTGCTTTCAGCACAGGGTATCTTCATTTTCATCAAAAAGACGGTCATTGATCGTGAACAGATCGAGCCGGTGGAGCAGGCCATAATAAATGATAGCGTCGCGTTTCCGTTTCGGATAAAGCTCGGCGATCCCACAGAGCCGTAACAGCTCCTGCGTCTCCTCAATGCTGGCCTCAAGGCCGTAGCACAGGCAGAGAAGGCGATTGCGGGAAGGTGTCCGTCTGCCGGCAAAGATCTGGTGCAGATAGATTTCACTCATACCAGCCTGCTTGGCGAGCGCGGCCTTTGATATATGTTTTTTTTCAAAGAGATGGGTTAACAGCTCTGCAACGCTTTTATTTGCGAACAGTTCTTCATTTTGTGATAAAAACTGCTTCAGATCCGGAGAGTCCATGAGCTCCTGGCGCAGACCGTCTGTATTTTTATTTTTCATATGTTGTGTCCTTTGGCAAACCGATCGCTTTTACTTTGTGCAGATTCTTACAAGATTGCACATGAAATTTTATAATGTAAGAGCTGTGGTTTGCTTATTTATAGTTAGCAGGTTACAATAAATGGATTGAGTTGTGAAGCTATGGTACCAGGGATCATCCTATATATTAAACTATAAATAATTCTGAAAAGCAATATGCACACCGCATATGGATACATAAAAACAAGGGTAAGGTTCGAAAGCATGGATATTTATGACAGCCTTCTGGAGGCCGTCCGTAACGAATATGACAGGCTGATAAAGAAAAGTGAACGGGGACAGGTATCGCTTGTACGACACAGGGAGAGCGGTACCCGGTATATTTTCAGACATTTTTATGGGAGCAGTGAGGTCTACGAGCGGTTGCTTACAGTCTCCTGCCCCAATTTGCCGCAGATCATGGATGTTGGGGAAAAGGACGGGCAGACGGTCCTTTTGGAGGAGTACATACAGGGAGATACGCTTGGAGAGATCTTAAAGGGCGGTCTGCTTGCAACGGCGGAGGCGAAGCGGATCACCAGGCAGCTGTGCTCGGCCTTATGGGTATTGCACTCCATGGGTGTGGTGCACCGTGATGTGAAGCCGGATAATGTCATCATCAGAGGGCAGGAAGCCGTCCTGATTGATTTTGATGCTTCCAGAGTCTATAAAAATGCAATGAGAGAGGATACGCAGATACTGGGGACGACCGGGTTCGCAGCGCCGGAGCAGTATGGACTTTCTCAGTCGGATGGACGGGCAGATATTTACGCGCTCGGTGTGCTGCTCAATATCATGCTGACGGGTGAGCATCCGTCACGGAGGCTGGCATCTGGCCGGATGGGGCGGATCGTGCAGCGCTGCACGATGGTAAACCCATCCAAAAGATATAAAAATATCCTTCATCTGATGGAGGTCTTATAGGGGGAAGCGGGTATGAGTAAAAGCTGTGTGAAATGTGGGCATCTGCTGCCGGAAGATGCCTCCTTCTGTCCGCACTGTACGGCAGTGCAGATGGAAAAGCAGGAGATAAAGGCGCCGCGGCGGTGGAAAAGAAAAGCGGCGATGGGGCTGGCTGTGCTTGTGATCGCAGCCTCCGCAGGGGCGGCGATATCTATGTACCACAGACCCAGGGTGTATGAAGGCAGTGCACAGATCGTTTATCCCGGGAAGGATAAATCCTATAAGCTCCTGCTGTCATTTTCAGAGGGAGACGGCGTGACCGGGCATGCGCAGGGTGAGCGGACGGATACGATAGCGGAAGGCATGGAGAGTGCACTTCCGTGCCAACTGTATGTCTTTGATGAAAAGAGCGGGACGCTGGAAGGTGAGGAGTTTACAGATCTGGTCGCATCATGCAGGGTAGATGCGGTACCGCAGGATGGTTCACAGAAGATGCAGTATGTTGAGCCGGTCTATAATGCGAGCTTTCCGAACGCGGCATATACCTCAGATGTTTATTATTCAGCTGACAGTGGCACGAATGATATACTATGGGAATTGACGATGAAAAATGGCGATACGATTTCGCTCAGTACGCGGCTTACGATCGAAAAACAGGCGGCAGTCACTTATTTTGCGGAAGATACGCCGATGGAGACAACGGAGGAGCTGAATGCGCTGCTTGCGTCGATCGAGGAGGAGGTTCCATCGGATACACCGGTGTATCTGCATCTTCCGGCGGTCACCTATGACGGGGAGATCAGCTTTGGCAATCATGTGTTTGGCATTTACGGAAGCACGGAAGGGGATGCTGTGACTACCTTTACCGGAACGGTCAGCATGAGAGGACTCAAGGGCAACTATGCAGATCTGTCCGGCATCCGTTTTGCAGGAGAGTCCGGAATCGGGTTGAACGCGTACTGTTTAGTGCTGCTTTTCAATTGCAGCTTTGACGGCTGGGATACCGCAGCGGTTGCGCAGAACGGAGCATGGGTCAGCGCAGATACCTGTACATTTACCAATAACGGGACGGCGCTGAAATTCTGTACAAGCGCGTCCTATGGCACAGCACCTTTGTATCTGAACAATACGTTTACCGGAAATGGTACGGCGGTCTGCATCGACAGCCTGCCCGGAAATGAGGTGCTTGATTTTGCAAGGAGCACCTTCTCTGAAAATGAAGTGGACATTGACAATAAAATCGGGCATCCGATTGATACGGCGAAGGCAATTTTTAAATAAATCTCTTTACTATGCTGTCGGGTAATTGTTTCAGGCTTCGCGTTCTCTTATGCTGATTGATATGCAATCTGAAAAGTACATAAGAAGAAAACGGAGGGAATTACATGAAACGAAGAAAGATAGCGTTGCTGCTGGCGCTGACGCTGACCCTGACGCAGGGCATGGGCATGACTGTGCCGGTAGTTGCAGAAGAATGGCTGACTGACGATGAGCTGGAACCGGAAGGCATTCCGGATCATGATAGCGAGGCATTCGATATTCTGGATGATGAAGAAGTATCGGCGCAGGAGAGTGCTGTGGCTGCATCGGAAACAGAAGCACCGGAAAGCGCAGATGCGGCAGCCAATACGGAGCTGCCGGAGGTACAGGATGAAAACGCAGTCACTGTGGAAGGCGTGGAAGTGCTGGATGATGACGGAGATGCGGATGACGGCACGCAGTGGCATTATGAGTTCGGATATGACTGCGAAGGCACTACGGGAAGTCAATCCATGCTGCCAAAAAGCCAGGTGCGAATAAAAACGCAGCTGGGATGGACGGATAATGAGAACTGGCAAGCGGTAGAGGCATATACGCTGGAGCTTACCCAAAATTCGGATGCTATGGCGGATTACAAAACAGACGGCACGGATATTATTGTAAATACCCACGATAAAACAGGAGACTTTGCGTTTTCTGTAAATGTTCTGGTAGATGGAAAAAAAGTGACAGAGGAGACTTTTTATTTCATTGTCAGTCAGTATGTGCTTATGCCGGAAGAATGGATCGATGAAGAAGGAAATGCCGTTCATGTGGAAGAAGGAGAAAGTATCAATCTGATTGATGCGCTGCAGCCGTATCTTGTTCAGTATGAAAATGAAACCCCAACCCGCGTATCAGATGAAGATTACAGGATTGTGATCGATTCCTGGGAGAATGAGGGTGAAAGACGGTATGATTATGATGAAGCAGGATGGAGTCTGGAAGAAATTTCAGAAGATGGGCAGCTGACTCTGAAAAGAACCGGTTCAGATCCGACGTGGTTTGCTTTGACGGCTGAGATAAAAGGGGAAGATGACGAGTGGCAGCCGGTTGCAAAACGTGAGTATTATATGGATGATGAAAATGGTGATGACAGCGACGATGGTGATCATAAGTATGACGGTCATATATGGGAGGATGACAGCCCGTATGTCATGTCCGTGCATTATGATGGCACCGTCGGAAATGGCGATATGTTGCCGGGCAGTGAAATGACGATCCGGACAGAGCTGTGTACGAAGCAGGACCTCGTGCCGATAACGGATTATAAGTTGGATATTTTGGAAAAGCCGGATTACGGTACGGTCACAGTAACTGATGACGGGAAGGGAATTCTGATCCGGTCAGAAGAAGGTATGCCGAGAGAAGATCAGAATCTGATTTTTGTAGGTACTGTTCGGCTGCCGGATGAAAACGGAATTTATCAGGAAGCATTTATTAAGGAGTTCTTTTTTTCCGTTACAAATACCATGCTGACGCCGCAGGAGCTGAAGATAAATCCAGCGATTGGTGAAGTCATCGATATCTCCAAGCTTGGATTGAAGATGCGCCGGTATGAGAATGGAAGCTGGACGGAGCTTTCCGGAGACAATTTCAAAATCTGGGTCGATTCAGGTCGCAATGATGAGAACAGTCCGCTGGAGTATGACTATGATCCAAGAGCGTGGACGCTGCAGGAGCTTCCGGGCGGAACGCAGACTCTGACCAGAACGAGCGGTGTATCTACGTGGATCGGGCTTAGCGGAATGGAAAAAGATGCAGATGGCAACTGGCAGTCACTTACTAGAAAAGAGTATGATATTGGTGCGACTACGGAAGTCCACAGCCATACCTGGCAGACGGTAAGTGTAGAAAAAGAAGCGACCTGTACGGCAGGAGGAAGCAGGACGGAAAAATGTGCTTCCTGTGATGCCATAAGAACGGAGTCAATCCCGGCGACAGGCAGTCATGCCTGGGATGCAGGTGTAGTTACGAAGGCAGCGACCTGCACAGAGACAGGAATTCGTACTTACACCTGTAGTACCTGCAAGGCAACCAGGACTGAGACTATCCCGGTCGCCGGCCACAAGGCAGTCACCGATGCAGCAGTTGCAGCAACTGTTCTGACGGAAGGAAAGACCGAGGGCAGCCACTGCAGCGTGTGTGGCACGATACTGAAGTCACAGAGTACAGTGGCAAGACTGACACCGACGATTTCCCTGACGGCTTCTTCACTGAAGATGAAGACCGGCCAGTCGACGACCGCGTTCCGCGCGAGCGGATTTGCAGTCGGTGATTCCGTGGTAAGGGTAATTTCCAGCAATGAGAAGGTCGTAAAGGTAACAGACGTAAAGAGCGATGGTACCTTTAAGCTGACTGCAGGCAAGAAGGCAGGTACGGCGACTGTCACGGTATACCTTGCAAGCACCGGAGAAAAATCCTTCAAGGTGACCGTGCAGAAGACTGCAGTCAGGACGACAAAGATCACGACGACAGCAAAAGAACTGACGATGGTAAAGGGAAGCACCTATAAGCAGCTGGCATCCACTGTCACAGTAGCGCCGGTGACGAGCAAAGAAAAGGTGACCTACGCTTCCTCCAATAAGAAGGTGGCTGCCGTCAATGCAAAGGGAGTGATCACGGCAAAGAAGGTCGGCACCGCGAAGATCACGATCAGGTCCGGCAAAAAGAAAACAGTTGTCACGGTAAAGGTCACCGGAGTAAAGACGACCAACCTTACCGGCGTTCCGGAGACAAAGACCGTATCGAAAGGTAAGACATTCAGGATCAAGGCGAAAGCAGTGCCGAAGAATACCGATGAGAAGATCACCTATACGTCTTCCAATAAGAAGGTTGTGACCGTGACATCGAAGGGTGTGGTCAAAGGTATCCGCAAGGGAACGGCGACGATCACCGTTCGCAGCGGATCCGTAGTGAAGACCTGCAAGGTGACGGTAAAATAAAAAGATGTTGGGGTCAAAAGGTATTTTGACCCCTATGACGACGGATTCAGATAGAGGTACACCTTAGCATAATCCGTGCGGTGAAGACGCCAGCTTCGTGAGTGAAGCTGCAGTCTCCACCGTTTTTTTCTGCAATCCGGCGGACAGACTGGATGCCGATGCCGTCATCCGGGCGTTTGGAGGAGCGGAAGATGCCGTTTGTCTCCTGCAGCGTTCCGGCGAACGCATTTTCGACCTGAATTAAGAGCAGGTGTGTAAAATGACAGGATATCTCCACGCGGATGTACCGGCCGCTTTCCATGCGCAGGCTCGCTTCCAGCGCATTTTCCAGAAGATTGGAGAGCACCAGGCACATGTCGATTTCATCCACAGGAATCCGGGCGGGCAGGTCGATCTGTGCGGAAAACGGAATCTGAGCCCGCCCGGCAAGCGCACAGTAGTAGCCTACCACGCTGTCTGCAGCCTGATTTTCACAAAAAGGAACGGTGAGGTTCGGAATTTTGCTGGTAGCACCGGCGAGATACGTTCTTATTTTTTCGATGTCGCCCTGTTCGGCCAGAGCGGACAACTGAAGAAAATGATGGCGCATATCATGCCGTGCCTGTCTGGCTTCCTCGATGGCGGTGCGGAGGCTGTCGTACCGCGTCTGCTGCAGCAGGAGAAAATGATTCGCCTGCTGCAGTCTGGCGTTTCGGTTCAGGCTGTTTGCCATGAGCAGAAACATGGAGTAGAACAGGACGAGAATCACCAGAAGGATCAGGCTGAGCACGATGTAGATCTGCAGAATCCGACCCGTATAGAGTGTATCGTGACAGGTCGGAACCATGAATATATTCAGACCGATAAAGAGCATCGGCAGAATCCAGAAAATATACCAGGTCTGAGCAAAGTTCTGATCCTCGATCATCATCCGGACAGAGTGTGTGGCCGGATACCAGGCGGCAAGCAGAACCAGAAGACAGATGCCATTATATAAAATCCCGGCGGCAGGCTGGAACCAGAGAGCAGCCCGGGAAGGAGGCAGACCGACAGCAAGCACGGCGTTGATCGCGCGGCAGAAGCTGTTGACGCAGGCAAAGACCGCACAGACCGCCAGAAAGATACTGACCGATTTCCAAAGAGAAATGCGAAGTGTCTTATGATACAGCATCATGGCAGGCGGTAACAGGGCAAAAAGCACCGGGCGTGTCGGACATTCCAGTGCACAGCAGAGCATGCCACCCAAAATACAAAGGGCAAGGAGCAGTGGGGCGAGCCATGCAGCCAGCCTTCGCGGAGACTGCTTCAGACAGGGAATCACCGGGAGATAGGCAAGCAGCATGCCGGGGAGCAGGACGGTGAGCTCCAGCGTCGGGCTCAGGATCGCATTCATAGTCTTGCCTCCTTTTCAAACAGAAACTTCATAAACGTCTGCCGCGCAGATTTGCTAAGATCCCGGCTGACCGAGACGCGACTGCCGTCATCAAGCTGAAATACGGTTCCGTCAAAGTCGACGGCGTGCGCCAGGTTCACGACGGTTCCGCGGCTGCAGAGGAAAAAGCGTTCGTCCGTTTTTAACGGAGCTGTGAAGTCCCGGAAGGACTGGCGGACGGTCAGTACAGCGTCCTGCGTGGTATGAATGTGGATCATATGGGAAAAATGTTCCGCGTAGATAAAGCTGGAAAAAGGGAGCGGCACCTCAGTGCCGTTAAGCTTCAATGTCATGTATCTTTCCGTGGATGGAAGGCGGGCAAGGATTTCGTCGATCAGGTCGGAAATCATCTCTTCTGTATATGGCTTGACCAGATAGTGCATGGCGCGGACACGGAAGCCTTCCAGCGCGTGGTCTGTGGAGGTAGTCGTAAAGATCAGCAGGCAGTGTGTGTCCATGCTCCGAAACTGTTTTGCGGTCTCGATGCCATTTACCCCATCCATATAAATATCCAGAAATAAAACTGCAAACCTCAGCTTTGCACAAGAAGAGAGAAACGCTTCGCCGGTGTCGTACTCCAGCAGATTTGCCTGTATGTTTCGCCTGGACAGCTGGCGTTCCAGACGGCTGCGCAGCAGGGCACGCTCCGCTGCGATATCGTCAACAATAGCAATGTTCATACTTAAAAATCCTCCTTTTCGTATCAACATCCTCAGTATATCACAGGACGTAACGATTTGTGCCGGATTCTTACCGTTCGTGCCAGATATATTGAAAAAGGGACGGCTTTTTTTTATAGTTAAATCGAATGCACGCCAGAGCTGGTGTGCAATTTCGATCAGCTTCAGCTGATGTTTGTGACACAGAAAGGAGAACAACTATGAAGAAAAATAAAAAGATGCTGGCAACGATTGCTTCCGTATGCGCGATGGCGTGCAGCCTTCCGGTAAGTGCAGAAGCGGCGTCTGCATTGCCGATAAAAGCACTTGCAGAAAAAGCAGTCGATGCAAATCCGTATATGGCATCCGGAGATACAAACATCCACCACGATGGTTACAATACAGACACGACCGATTCAGTATTGCCGGTAGCGATTTATCCGGAGATCAATGTTTCCTATGAGAAAGTCAATGCGAACGCTTCACCGGCGATTTTCTTTGATACGTACGGACATGCTATTGTACCGCTGCTCGGTGGTCTGGCGATTCGGGATATCAATGCGGATGAGACGACGACAGAAGGATATTTTTCATCGAAGCAGCATGATACGGGCGATTATGTGATCCAGAGCTCGTACTCGTTTGTTGATGAGAGCAACCGTATCGTATGTCCGACGAGTAATAATCATGTCCTGATGCTGAAAGCGACGGATGAGGATGGCAATGTGCTGCCGGAATTTGAAAAGGTGCTGGATATCGATATCAAAGCAGCGGCAGAAGAGAAGCTCGGAAAGACGCTGGATCAGAACCTGCTGGCGGTCGTATTTGACTATGAGGGGAACCTGTGGTTTGCGACCGGAGGGTTCAGGATTTATCCGGACCGGCAGCAGCAGGGCGCGATCGGTTATATTTCACGGACGGCAATTGATGCCATCTTAAACGGAGAAGAGACAAATCTGTCGGATGCGGTATTTGTACAGGAGCTGACACCGGGCGAAGGCGCGGAGAATGGCATTGCGGCTTCGGCAGACGGAGCGGTGATCCTGACGAATCAGAACTGCTATCTGCTGCAGGCAGATGAGGGTGTAAAGGTCGCATGGAGTACGCCTTATGAGAGCATCGGGGCGAAGGAGAGCAAAGAGGGCGATGAGACGACCGGAGGTGGCCTGGCCTGGGGTAGCGGATGCTCCCCGTCGCTGACGAAGGATCTTGTGATGTTTACGGACAATCAGGATCCGGTGAATCTGATTGCGCTGGATATGAAGACCGGTGAGAAGGTCGCAAGCCTGCCGGTGCTCGATGAGCTTCCGGAGGGAGTGCAGGTATCGGTGGAAAACTCCGCGATCGTATACGACGACGGGGAAGGCACCGTCAGCACGGTCGTGTGCAACTGGTTCGGCGCGGGAAGCGCAGAGCTTGGCAATGCCGACAGCGATTCCTCGATCCAGAGCTATGCGAATATTTACGATATCAACTGGCTGAGACAGGGCAATAAGATGATTATGCCGGGGGTAGAGCGTGTCGACACCGTGAAGACAGAGAACGGCTATGAGATGAAGAGCATCTGGTGCAGAGATGATCTGCGGGATACGTCGATGATGAAGCTCTCGACGGCGACCGGCTACATCTACGGCTACGTACAGGATATCAATACCGGCATGTGGCAGTATATTGTGCTGGATTTCGAGACCGGCGAGACGGTATTTACGATGGATATTGCGAATAAATACGGCTATAACAATATGGCGATCGGCATGTACGCCGGTGACAGCGGAAATGCGCTGTACTGTCCGACCGGCTATCTGGAGCTTCTGCGGTTGCAGGATCGCTTCGTCTATCTGCCGGAGATGCCATACCGGGAAGCTGACCTCGATCTGGCCAATCGGAATGTGCTGAGTCAGGAAGACTTTGAGGCAGCAGGAGGCGCCGGAACAGTCATGGGCTGGCTGAATACGGTGACGGTGGAAAATGTACATCCGAATACGACAGTGGCGCTGCGGATGAACGGATTGTCCGGCACGGCAGGCGACCTGCACCTGTATGCATATGGAGCAGATGGCATGCTGCAGGAGGTACCATCTGAGCTGTGGCATATCCAGACAGAAGATGGCAGTTTACCGGATACACTGGAAGCGGATACCCTGTATGAAGTGCATATGACCGTGGAAGATGGCGGAAGCTTTGACCTGGATGGAGCAGAGAAGGAAATACAGCTGTCCGCGGTGCTTGCGAAGTAAAAATGCCGGGGCATTCTTGAAAAAATGTTGCTTTTATCTTATGATAGAACAGATGTCTGGAATGAAATAATGAAAAGATAGGAGAAAGCATATGAGCAACGTAAACAAGACATGCAAAGTACACTACACAGGAACCTTCAATGATGGAACAAAATTTGATTCTTCTTATGATCGCGGTGAGCCGCTGGAGTTTGTCTGTGGTGCAGGCATGATGATCAAAGGGTTTGATGAAGCGGTAAAGGACATGGAAGTCGGACAGATCATCGATATCCATCTGATGCCGGAAGAGGCATACGGCATGCCGGATCCGGAGAACGTATTTACAGTACCGCTTGCCCAGCTGCTGGGAGCAGAGAATCTTGAGGCAGGACAGCAGGTCTACCTGACGAGCGCGAGTGGTCAGCCATTTCCGGTGACCGTGGTGAGCCGTGATGAGACAACGATCACGTTTGACGCAAATCACGAGATGGCAGGCAAGGAGCTGAATTTCCGGATCGAGCTGGTGGAAGTCGCAGAGTAAGGATGTGAACTCAGATAAGCATTCCCCCGCTTCAAGTGCGCGGA
>OLPE01001633.1_pt1 | contig 11467 bp, 15 predicted proteins | sample 1671901 | NCBI WGS metagenome assembly OLPE01 (sample SAMEA3136624, study PRJEB25190) | human gut metagenome | biome: human gut; feature: human-associated habitat; material: faeces | place: Austria | collected 2013 | reverse complement strand
TTAAACTTTAATGAGTAAAAATATACTTAATAAGAATGATAATATTAGGCATATTTCCATTAAGTCTATTGTAAATAAAAATTATACCGCAAAAAACTAATACCATTAATAAAGAATGAACACCTGTGATTTCAATGTATACGGAATAAGATTCTGATTTTTGAAATCCTTTGAATCCTTCCTTTTCAAATTGTTTCTCACGCTTTTTACAATAGATTCTATATCTTTTCCACAAATATATTCCAAGACCTATCGATATAAATCCTAGTGGAATATCAAAGTAAGATTTAATAATAAAAATAAAATTCGGAGCAATGCCTTTTAACCGTAAGTAAATAAACGCAATACATCCACATATTAAAATTAGCAACAAACAACATACCATTATGTCTTTCACGTATGTCTTATTAGGAAATTTTTCAATTTCCATCATTTCATCTTGTACAAATTTCTCTTCTCGTTTTGCTGCACAGCCAGTATACTTTTTCCATAGTAATATTAAAATCAATATAATAAATACTGGTATTAAAACATCACTATAAGAAATCAAATCTTTCATTCTTATCATCTCACCTTTAATTATACTTTGGTAAAATTTGTTTTAATTTGGTTACATTATGCTCTTGGTTATCTTTATCCAGCCACTCAGAATACCATGGGAACGCTTTGCTATTAGTAAGCTTACAATAAAACAACTTGGGTTTCAAGTGAAACCGAAGTTGTTTCATTTTTATCAAAGTTAAACTTTAATGAGTAAAAATATACTTAATAAGAATGATAATATTAGGCATATTACCTTTGAGCCTATTGTAAATAAATAATGCACCAAAAACTATTAAAGCAAAGCATATGGAATATTCAAATTTATCATTTATATATCTGGAATAAGACGATTCCCATTTACTATTAACTTTTCTTAACATATCATCATCACGTTTTTTATATAAATTTCAAACTTAATTAAACGATAAATTCCAAAACTCATAGCAATTAAACCTAAAAGAATATCCCAGTAAGAAAGTATTGTTTTCATTCTTATCAACTCACCTTAACAGTATATTTTTCGAGTATGTTATTCAGATTTCTAATATTATTTTGTGCGTGCTCTTGATTATCTTTATCCAGCCATTCTGAATACCAAGGAAACGCTTTGCTATATGCTATGTATTGTTCTTCGGCGTTTATTCTCAGCACAATTAAATCAACATATTTCCTTGCAGCAGTTTTGTAATCTCTGCTGATTGAAATACCATTTTGAAGCTGTTCTCCAGATTTAGCCATTTGCCATAATCATCACTTTTACGTCCCATAAACAATGCATTTCATATAGTTTTAGCGTATTACTTGTTTTTCTTTTTAAAATCATTATAACAATTATATTTTCCTAAAATGCAAATTAAATAGTCTTTAATTAAAAAATCTTCAAAATGCTTCCAGACCATTGAAAAATATCTATAATAATCTTCAATATCTCCACCATCATCTTTAGGTATATTTAATTCGTAATTTCCTAAATATGTTATCTTTTTGGGTATTGACCTGCTTGACGTTGTTGTCATTCCATAAGCATAATTAAAAGTTCCATTTTTATTAATTCTATTTGAGCTTCTTATAAAATTGGTTTTCCCTTTCAACTCGTTACTATATTTAGGCTCGTCAGAAATCCAGCATCTGATAATGGGACAAATATGTCCTTCTTCTAAATAATCACTAACTCTTTCTAAAACTTCACTGGCTTTTTGAAATATTATATATTTCCCATATAAATCGTGTTCTTTAGAGAGATCGCTTTCTATTTTATATGCAAAAACATCGCCGATTTTCCATGGACATCTGTAATACCTGCGTTTATATATTTTCTTTTCAGGCGGCTGTGGGGAATTAAGCTTTAAGCTTAATTCCTCCAACACCTTTTTTCTTTGATTTCCAAGCTTTTCCGATTCATCGTACCATACCTGTAAATCAGCGCCTTTTTCTATCCATTTCAACGCTTGTTTTTTTACATTAGGAAGTAATCTTCCTAATCTCCACTGCTGGTCTGCCAATGCCATCCAAAACAACGGAGCATCGTCAACATCTTCTAACATATATTCATAATCTGAGATTATTTCATCTGTAGCTTCCTCGTTAGACTTGCCCTCCTGCAATTTTTCTTTATATGTGTTCTTTATGTCTTCCGCTACATCATTGTCATATAGCTTTACTCCCCATGCGCCCATTTAATCGCTCCTCCTTTTTAAACCATTTTTTTTCATTATCTCCGGCAATTTTGAAGCATATGGGACAGCGTCCGCAAAGAAAATTGCTCTTAATGGATTAATGGAACTTATACCGTTTATTTGGTTATTATATGCATTACCACCAAACCTGACCGGATTATATGTATTATAATATTCAATTGCCCACTGCTCCAGTCCTCGCGCTGCCCCGTAAGAAATGTTTTTGGCTATCGGTATCATTGTTAAATGATTTCTATTTGATGAATTTTTGTGAGATAATTTCCTATCAACCAAATTATTAGTTCTTCCCACATACTCTATTTGATCAGTTTTTTCATCGAAAAGAAGATAAACGTTTTGATTATTTGCTTTTTTCTGAGAAATTGTTTTTGATACTATCTGAGAAATAGAGGATGTGATGGCTTTAGTAATTAATTTAGTATAATTCTTTAATTTAAATGAAGTTGGGTTATATCCCCATCGTGACCATGTTTGTTCAGCTGCACTTGTAGTATAGAAATTAGACGCTATACCATCTGGAAGGGTATTCTCAGGGGCTTTTGCACCATATGTCAAAATAGGTTTAATTGGCGATATAATTGTAATTGCCGCTATTGAAAATGCATTTACTATTTTGTTTGATGTGGAACTTTGTGTTTTTGACCTTGAGGATTCGATAGCTGATGCCGCTAACCATGTCATAGCCGCTGCCGCTGTTGTAGCTAAAGCTGCTTCGACTACGAAATGACCGCTTGGATCACAGAAAAAAACAGGATTATTTGCACAATACGTATATAGGTTAAGGCTTAACGGATCAGTAATATTTCCGGCTAAACTATCCCTCTGAGTAAACCTACCCGTACTTGGGTTATAATACCTCGCCCTAAGATAAACAGTCGCAGTTTCCTTGTCAAAGTACTCACCACAGTAACGGAACGCATTAGTATCGTTTTTATCGATATTCTTCTCAACGCCGAAAGCGTCATAGGTATACTTCTTAGTTACCGCACCAGTTGAATCCGTAAGATTTACAACGTCCCCATGCGCATTCTGCGTATAGTAGGTATACTCAGACTTATTGCCGTTCCAGTAGTTGTACTTCGCAACAAGGTTTGTTCCTCTGATGTAGCAGTCAGCCTCATAGAACTGGTTATCAACCACATCAGCAACGATCTGCTTGTTACCGTCCCAGACATGGTTAATTCTCTGACCGTTAACTGTCTTTTCATATCTCAGACCATCGACATTGTAAGCATAGCTTGCAGTCGTTTCACCGTCGGTAAATCCAATCAGCTGATTCAGACCGTCATAAGTGTTGGTTTCCGTCTTGCCGTCAACAGTCTTTGTAATCTGATTTCCGTTAGCGTCATATGTGTAAACCGTCTGCTTTACGTCTGAAGCCGGATTTAAGGTGATTAAGTTTTCGTCGGCTTCGTTTTCAACAGTCTTTACTTCCTTTTGAAGCAGCGCAGTGTACTTGCCGTTAGAATCAACATAGCTGTATTCAGTTACAAAGTCCTCAGTACCTGCCGCTGTCATCTTGGATCGGTTGCCGTAATCGTCATATTCGTATGTGTAGGTATCTGTCGTGTTGTTTCCAACCTTAACAGCTTCCTCAGTCAGCCTTTTCAGACCGTCATACTCATATGATGTCGTTTCTATTATACCACTTTCACTGCGTACTTTGCAAGCGTCAGAACCGTCTAAATAATAGGAATATTCGTAGCTTGATATGTCAGTATTGCCGGATTTGTTTTCAAGCTTTGTAATTCTGTTCGCCTTGTTGTAGGTATAAGTGGAAACCACGCCGTTTGCAAGGGTTTCCGACTTCTTGTTGCCATTCTTATCGTAGGTATATGAAACTGTTTCTTCACCTGTTTCTTTTACCTTGATAAGCCTCATTTCACCGTCGTATTCATAGCTTGTATACGAATACATCAGAAGATTGTTGATTCCTACAATCTGCTGCCTCATATACTGCGAAACGCCTTCATAGAAAAAGCCTTTAAACGTTGAATAACCGTTCTTGTATTCTATTTCCTCGGTTTTTCTGCCGAGGTCGTCATAAGAATATACTGTGGTCAGATCATTGCTTACCGCTTTCTTAATTCTTCCCATATTGTCATATTCATACGACTTGCTGACATTCTTGGAAGAATCATTGGAATTTACCGTATTTGAAGTAAGCACACGATTGAGAGCGTCATAGGTGTTGGTTGTTACATTGCCGTTAGCGTCAGTTGATGTAAGGATGTTGCCGTTTAAGTCATAAGTAACCGTACCCGAATTGTAGCCTGTGCTGTCGGTTGTTCTTACCGCTCTCAGCCAGCTGTCATACTCATAATTTGTTGTCAGATATGAGGTATCTGATTCAGAGGACATGCCTGTGTACATCTTAACTTGAACGCCTGCGTTGTTGTAAAAATACTTTGAAATATTCTTTTCGCCGTTTGCAGTACCGTCGCTGAGGGTTACCTTTTCAAGCAGTCCCATTGCGTTGTACTGATTCTGCGTTACGCTGTACTTCGGAGTATTCGAATTTTCCTTCTGAACAGTTTGAATTGTTTTGATAACATTTCCGTTTTTGTCATACTGATTTTCTGTTATGGAATTTTTATCAGTATTAAAAGGAGTATATGTCTTTGTCAGCTTGTTAAGCTTGTTGTACTCATATTTTTTTCAGGTCAACGCTTATTCTGTCTGACAGCTCGTTGCTTGCCGGAACGCCTTCGTCCGCATGAGCCTTATACACAATTGTCTTGTTATCCGAAAAACCCCACAGATATTTATCAAAGGAGCCGAATTCCTGTCTGATCTTCAAAAACATATTTGCATTATTGATAATGGCTCTGATTTTTCTTTCCGACCTTATCATATTCGGCGTATTCAGAATATCGTTAATCTGAGTTTCTCCGTAAAGCGCTGTTTTTTCATAATCAAAGTTATCAAAGCACTTTCGGAATATCTCCCGCTTTTTCAGCATTAACGACCAGTTTAATCCGCACTGCATGACCTCCATCATCAGAAATTCAAATTGTTTTCTGTCGTCATGAACAGGCTCGCCCCATTCCTCGTCGTGGTATTTCTGCATAAGACCGTTGTCCCGACACCATCCGCACCTTTTAGCATTTTCCATAAATCTCAGCCTTCCGCTTTATCCATAAAGCTTTGTATAACGTTCATAATTTCGTTCAGTCTGCTTTCTCCTATGCCCTTTATCCGTCCTATAACGGCTTTCAGCTCGTCATAATCGACAGCCTTTGATTCCTCGTCCCTTTTGCCCGATACATATATGCTCGTCAGAAGCTTCTGAAGCTGTTCTCTGTCCATTTTCTTTACAGAGCGGTAGGTTTCACGGTCAAGGGTATATTCGTCCGGCATTTTAATTCTCCTTTGTACAATTTCTCAAGCCATATTATTTTACATTATACCATAATAAAATCCGGTTTTCAACTTTTAACAAGATAAAGGTTAGAGCTTCTTCCGCCGCTTGTCCTGTACCTTTCCCTGCGTTCTATGAGCCCTGCTTTTTCCAAGTCGTTCAGCGCCCTGAATACCGTTGACTTTGAAACGCTCAGATCCTCCGATATAGTTTTAACGGAGGGAAAACACTTCTTTTTTCTTCCCGCGCGGTTGGACAGGTACATATACACAGCCACCGCCCTGTGAGGCAGATCGTATTCGTATATCTCTCTTGAAAACCTCAAGCGTTATGCGCCTCCCGTCTTTGGCAGCTTTTTTCTCAGCATATCCTCATAGCTTACCGCCTGATCCTCCGGAGCCTCGATTTTCTTTTTGGCGTATTTAAGCTCCGCCGCCCGCGTCAAAGTCTCCTTTTTCATATATGTGACCGTTCTTGAGCCTTTATCCTCAAGGCTGTACGGTTCTTCAAAGCTGATACCCCATTTGAAAAACAGCTTCAGGGGAGATATCATGGGGTGAGTTCCTGTTTTCATAACAATGAACTGTCCTTTGGGCATACTTTTAAGCTCGTCCGTTGTCATTAACGGTCTGCCGATCATCTGCAGCGACTGGCTTTTATCTCTGCCGTGCGAAACAGAACCGCTTAATACCGTCTGTTCTCCCAATGATTTGGACAGAATTTCCGCAGACTGTGAATTGGGCGCAAAACCGCCGAAAATGGTCAGCTGCGTGTTGTCGGTTATGATCTCCTGTCCCTCTCTGCCGTAATTCTTATCGAGCTGCGCAAAGGACTGAATAATCGCAACAATGCTTATCCGTCTTGAACGGCTTGCGGAGAACATCGCTTCAGCTCCCTCTATCTTAGGGAAAGTTCCGAACTCATCGCAGTAGAACATAACGCGGTTTTTAAGCTTGCCTCCGTTTTCATCGGCAATCACAAGAATTTCCCTGTAAAGCTGTTGGATCAGCAATGAAACCATGAAATATTTCGACTGATCCTCTTCCGGCAGTATAATGAATATCGCCGATTTCTCGGAGCAAAAGCGTTCCGCGTCGATCGCCGTGCCGAAGCACAGAATCTGCTCCATTTCCGAGTCGATAAAGCTGTTGAGTCTTGACAGCGCCGTGGACATGATCGACATCATCGCCTGATCCGCGGAATGAAGGGCGGAGCCTGCAAGCCATTTTGCCTTGTGTTCGTCAGGCAGCTTTTCCATCAATACCTTGAAGCCGTTTTTCGGCTTTTGTTTTCCGGCGCTCTCTATAGGCTTTAACAGGTCCTGAATAAGCTTGAACACGGAAACGATATGCCTTTCGTTTTTATCCCCAAATTCAGCAAGCAAAAGAATGACAGAAGCGAGAAGTCCCTCAGCCGCGTCGTAGAAAAACGCGTTCTGACCCATTGCGGAGGAATCGGCGCCGCCTATGCTGATAATGGTTTTTGCTGTGATCTTGGCGTATTTTTCAGCCTTTGCCTTTGCGGACAGATCATTTTTGTCCTTTAGATAAACGTCCATGTATTTGTTGACAAGGTGCAGCATATTGTTCTCGTCGCTTCGTGTGGGATTACGGAGATCGATAACCGACACATTGTAGCCGTAGTACTTTTGGGCTATCGTTCCGTAATTTCGGGCAACGTCGCCTTTGGTGTCGGTATTTAAAAACGACATTCCGCTTGCACAGGCAAGTTCGATATTTGGATATAAAAAGTATGCTGTCTTGCCCACTCCGGCAGCGCCTATCATCATGGTATGAACGTCGCCCTCGTCTACAAGCGCGACAGTCTTTTTTCCTTTTGTTCTGCAGCCGACTACAGTACCCTGAACAACACCTCCGTTGGAGCTGTGCGGTAAACTCTCGCCCTTACGCCATTTCTCAGGCTCAAATGGGACTTTGGTATATGTCTTTTTTACCTCTGCTTTTGTTGCAAATCTCGCTGTGCCGTACTGGCCGTTTCCTACAGTTTTATTCTTTATTCCATTGAGGGAATAATTGTTGGAACAGTAAGCTAAAATCATCATGACTGCGAACACCGCAAGCATGACTATAATTCCGATTATCTGAGTCTGATTCATATAGCCCTCCTATCCGAACCCGAAGCTTATCGCCTCGGACATTTCTTCCTGCGCTTCTTCCTGCGAGATCACAGGAGCGGACATTTCCTGTTCCGTTTCACAGCGTACCGCGCAGTCCGCAAGCTGATACAGCAATTTTGCAGTCTGTACCGACTGCTCACGGGTACGGGCTGTCTGCCGTAAGTCTTTCATTACCGCCTTAACACAGTCATGCAGATTTCTTTGTTTAGCGGCTTTTTTGCCCTTGTCGGTATAGGGTTTATACTCATCTTTCAGCTTGAATTTTAACTTTTCAAACATCAAATTTTCGCTGTTTTTCCCAATAAAAAAAGCCGAGCCTGCCAAAGCATACTCAGCCAGATACTTGTATTGTCCGTTTTTGAATGTCGCATAGATCCGTGAGATCAGCTTATCCGGACGGCATTTCAGATACTCTAAATTCTCAGCCTGCCGCAGATATTTTTCCTTTCGCTTATGAGGCACGGCAGGAAGCGGTTCTGCACCATTTTGCGCTTTCAAATCCTCGTTCCAGTCCTTGAACTTTGGCGCAAGCCGTTTTACATCGGTATATCCGTTATCCCCAAGAATGTCTTTTAACCTATCAACAGCTTCGATTCCTCCTTCATCGTTATCTACGCAAAGCACAATTTCATTGAGGTTTGAATGATTCTTTAACGCCGTTAAAACGGCATTTTCATACACACCGTTCATGGCAATATACGAGTGCTGCTGCCAGTTTTCGGGATTCAAAGTAAGATAGCTTAACATATCGATCGGAGCCTCAAACGCAAACAGCTTTTCCGATTCGCCGAAGTGTGCAAAGCTGTACCGAGTATCCGAACCCCCGCAGGTTATTCTGAAAGTTTTTCCGAAAGAATTAGTTGAACGCTTGCTTGCCTGTCGCGGTACCTCGTTTTCATCAATTCCTACAAACACAGCGTTGTGATGCTCCTTATCCTCATAAAGCGTATGCCGTTTTGCAAAGTACGAGATAATGTCAGGAGCAATAAACCGCTGTTTTATGAGGTAGGCGAACACTCTGTGCATATTTTCATTGGCTTCGGGCAATTTGAATTCTTTCGGTTTTTCCTCCCGCACAGCCGCTTTAGGCGGACTGTGGGACAGGGGAGTAACCGTGCGACCTAACAGCTCCTGAACCGCGGTCTGAAAATCCATACCGTAAAAATACCGCATGAACCTTACGGCTCCGCCGCCCACCTGATTTTTATGGTCGAACCATCTTGATCCGTTTATAGTAATACTGTCGTGCTTGCCGCTGCCGTCGTAGTAAACGAGCTTGTGTTCCCGACCCGCCGATTCCAGCTTTTCTCCTCTCAGCCTCAGAAAATCGGCTAAATCTACGCTGTTCGCGGCAATTTTTTGTTCTTCTGTAAATGGGATATACGGCATTTTCCACCTCCTGAAAAAGAAAAGCAGCCCTGCGGCCGCCTTTCCTTATTTTTCAATTCCTTTTTAAACCTGCCCCAAGCCTGAAGCCCATGCGGAAGGCTTCCTCTGAAAAAATACTGTTGATTGCCGCATTTAGCTCTTCATATTTTTCTATTGCTTCCTGAACTTCATTCGGGAGCTTCTTCTGAGCTGTCAACACCTCAAATATTTTTTTGTTAAGCTCACGAAACTTTTTTCTTTTTGTCGTTTCAAACGCTATTTCCTCCATATACTTGCTGTACAGTTCGGTTACAATATCATTCATTTCAGCAGGGAGGCTATAAGCTTTGCTCCGAGCTTCATTGCAGATATTCCGATATTTTTTGCTACGACTGTTCCAAACTCTCCGATCAACTCGTCTAATTTCTGAGCGCCTTCCTTATCAGCGTACTTATCAAACAGCTTATTGAATCTGTCTATGACGTCGCCGTACTCGGAGCTTAAGTACAGCGACCGGTCCAGTTCCTGTGTAAATTTATCGTACAGCTCGTCTGATATATCCACCCCTTTCACCTCCGATCGTCAATCCTTTAGCAGCGTAATTATCAACTGCGCTCCGAGCTTTATTCCGGCCTCGGACGATACAGACGATACCGCTTCGCTTAACTCCTGCACTCCGTCCTCCAGCTTTTTAGCCAGCTCCTTGTCGGATACCTGTTTTATCAGCCTAAACAGCTCATTATATTTAAGGTTATATTCGCTGCTGTCCCGCAGCGGTATGTCCAGGTCCTCGGCAAAGCTTTCATATATTTTTCTGATCTCCATTTTTCACCTCCGACACTACAATACCACACTATCCGCCAAATAGCTATATCATAACCCAACAATCTTCCGCGGCATTTTTTCCCGCTTTTATTGCATACCGGCTATACCTTTTCCCTTCATTTTTTTACATTCCAACGATAGACCAGACGTAAAGCGGAGCGGTCAGTGAAAACAGCAGACAGCCGAAAATTATTGCTGGAGCCGTCCATTCGAACTGACCGTGCTTGCGGTAGTCCATGTACGCCAAAGAAAGCTTGGCAAAGAGCAGAATTGCCAGAACTACGTCTATCACAGGGAATACGACGTTGTTAACGATCGATTTTATCTGACTTTTTGCAGAGTACCATGTACTCTGCACAGCGCCTGCGACATCTCCGTCGGCGTATGCCGTTATACAGCAGAATACAGTCAGCAGGCATACGGAAATTAAAAGCGCGGTTATTTTCTTCTTTTTCATTTTTCCTCCATTCAGAACATTGAAATCATACCTCTGTAAGCTTTCCCGTCAGCACAGTTCTGGAGGTTCCCTCCGATCCGGTACAGGTGGACAGTGAAATAAACTTATCTTTTTCAGATACGCCGATATTTTTCCAAATAAAAGAGTTTTCTTTCAGACCGTCAAGCCAGACGGATATATCTTTTGTCACGTCGTAAAAGCCGCCGTAGCATTCCGGCTGTGAAAGCGAGAAAAAGTCAATACGGTACGCGCTGTCCGAAACAGTCAGCCAGCCGACGGCGCGAGCTTCAAAATAGCTCTCGTCCGTAAAATTAATTACATCTGCAAACATAGAGCCGTTACGCATATTGTGACCGTAGAGAATATTTATTCCGTCTGAAAGCTCCCGCGCGCATCTGCCGTCAAGAAAAACGGACCCCGAATACAAATAGCCGCCGTCATAAACCCTATGCAGGTAATAATCGTTATCTCCCGAATACATAACGGGATAGTTTATGCTCGTATCAGGAATATAAAGCCAGCCTATGGAACCGTCAAAATTGCGGCAAACCTCACGAACCTGTTCTGTCAGCTCCCGCTTTTTATCCTCCGGCAAACGCGCGGAATTGTCAGGCTCGTCAGTTATTTCCGCACGATCGGGCATACGCTCGTCAAACACGGCAACGTCGGGCATAAAGGGCTTAAGCCTTCTGTAACTCAGCTTCTGGGCAAGATCGTTGCGAAACATTAAATATACGCCTCCCGAAATTAAAACGGCAGCTGTAATAGCTGCCGCCGTTCTCATTATTTTAGTTTTCTTCATAAAGCTCAGTCCTTGTCAATAAAGTCGGGACACTCCGACGCTTTCCTTATTTCTTCCGTCCTTATTCTCTCAAGCTCTTTTCTTTTCCGTATTTTACAGCTTACGAGCAGAGCGCAAAGACTTAACAGTCCTCCGGCTATCATAAGCCATGCGGCGGTATTGCTTCGGCTGTCGCCGGTATGAGGAGTATCCTGCGGTATCTCTTTCTGTTCAGCCTCGTCAATCATAACGATCAGCGGATTGCCGTTTTCAGATACGGCGGTCGTTTCAGCGCCGT
>OLPE01001632.1_pt1 | contig 11472 bp, 13 predicted proteins | sample 1671901 | NCBI WGS metagenome assembly OLPE01 (sample SAMEA3136624, study PRJEB25190) | human gut metagenome | biome: human gut; feature: human-associated habitat; material: faeces | place: Austria | collected 2013 | reverse complement strand
TATAACTTATATAAAGACTGGGCTGGTTCCGCAAATGCCAACCCTGGTCATGTGCGGATTTGTTGTGTTAGCTGCTATACAGTCTTATTTTTCAGGACTTATTTTGTCTACTATAGCTCAGAAAAGCAAACAGGATTTTGAGTATAAGCTGGTGCAGACGGAGGATAAACTTAAGGAATTTAAGTCAGAGAACAGCGATAAAAAGGTAAAGGGCGGTGAATTATAATGGAACATAAAATTAATACAAAATGGTTAGTGTCGGCGGCAGCCGTTTTGGTTATAGGCATTTTGTTGATGCTTAATTTCTATGGTTACCGCAGCATGAATTTTGAACTAAAAAAAGCCGGTGCAGCAAGCGATTCTGAACAGGTATCTTATGAGCCGCACCTCACTTATCCCAAAGGCGAATATGAGCTTGAGGTTAAAGGAAGCGGAGAGGTTACGGTTAAATCTGCTGAAGGAAATACGCTTGGAAGCGGAAAAGCAGGAGCTTCTTTTAATATAGAGCTTGACAAGGATGAGAGTGATATAATCATTTATAGTTCGCAGTCGGGCAATCTTTCAGGAGTAACCGTCTCAAAAAACGGCATGTTATATAATGACCTGGGATTCTTGACGCTTCTTTTGATTTTGGCAATGCTGTATATTTTGTATGTAAGGTTTTTGAAGAAGGGCAGCCGTGATGATAATGCGGTGATTATGCTGGTGCTTTTGGGAGCGGTGTTTGCTAGTTATCCGCTGTTTAGCGGAACTATTGGATTCGGACATGATTTAAACTTTCATTTATACAGAATAGAAGGAATTAAGGACGGAATTTTGTCAGGTCAGTTCCCGGTCAGAATTCATCCTACGCATAATAATGGATATGGATATATAACCGCGAGCGTTTATCCGGAACTGTTTTTGTATTTTCCTGCTGTTTTGAGAATCTTTGGACTTTCACCCGTCATGGCATATAACACATTTTTGTTTGGTGTTAATGTTGCCACGGCGCTTATAATGTATTATTCCGCAAAGGGAATGTCAAAGTCTAAGTATGTCGGGCTTATAGCGTCGATCATATATACGCTGTCAACTTGGCGCGTTATGAATTTATATTACAGGGCTGCTATAGGTGAAGCTTTAGCCATGGTGTTTTTCCCGCTCGTAATTTATGGGTTGTATTGTTTGCTTAAAGGCGATAAGAAAAAGTGGTGGGTTCTGGCTTTGGGATGCACCGGAGTATATCAGTCGCATGTTATAAGCACGGTGTTTGTGGTGATAACTATTATTGCCGCTGTGCTGATGTTTATCAAGAATTTTATAAGTGACAGACGCTGGTTAGGATTTTTTAAGGCTGGAGTTCTTACGGTTTTGCTCAACTTATGGTATTTGGTGTCATTTATAACATATTATTTTGGTTTGGATATGGCAATACGGCATACAAAGGAGAATACGGAATTTTTCTCAAATGCTATTTTTCCGACTCAGTTATTTAATATATTTAACACGAATTTTGGTTATTCACAGCTTCTCGACAAAGGCATGAGAAGCGATATGTCACTGTCGCTGGGCGTAGGGGTTACAATCTGCCTGGTTATAGGGATTGCTTACTTTATATTCAGAAAGAAAAAGGAAATAAAGAATGAGTCTTTTGTATTTGGTATTCTTGCTTTTGGTGTGCTGCTTCTGTTTATGGCAACAACTTTGTTTCCGTGGGAGCTCCTGCAGCAAAATAAGCTGATTAATATGTTTGCCGGAACAGTGAGAATGCCGTGGAGATTTTTGAGTTTAGCGTCTCCAATATTCTGTATTGCGGCGGCAATAATAATCGGTGCAGTTTCAAAAAGTGATATGTCAAAACGAATCGTTATAATGGTGACATGTTTTGTATGCGCAATAACATTTGTTTCATGGGGAACTGCATACACAACACAGCTGGACCCGGCGCTTAAAAAGGGTTATGCGGTATCCACAAGCGGAGCTGTTGGGCTTGATAATGAATATTATGTGGTTGGAACAAATGCTGACAGGCTGACGGCTGAAAAGTATGAGACCAGCGACGGAGTTAAGGTGGACAGTTATTATAAGTCAGGGACTAATATCGAAGCTGAGATTTCGGGTGCTAAAAACGGTTCTTATATTGAAGTTCCGCTTCTATACTATCCAGGATATTCTGCTAAAGATAACAATGGAAACAAGCTGGAAACCGAGGACGGGACAAACCACGTTCTGAGAATAAATCTGCAAAACGGAACTGATACTGTTAAAATAAAGTATTCTGGGTTATGGAGTTTTAAACTAGCTGACGCGGTCACCATTTTAACATTATTGGGAATGTCGGCGCTTTGGTTTTATCATAAAAGGAGAAATCTGATATGAAAAGACTAAAGGAAGATAATTTAAAACATTTTTTTGCGGAGGAAACTCTAAAGAAATATAGTGTAGTTTTTATAATAATCCTAGCGGTCATGCTTATTTGCGAGTTATTTATATTTATATATACAGCTCACTGAAAACAGAGGGGGCGCATGTCCCTCTCCGAAAATCTAAGTAAGGAGGAAAAAGGCATGTCACGAATTGGTAGAATGCCAGTCGCAATTCCGGCAGGAGTTACTGTTGAGATTGCAGAGGGTAACAAGGTTACCGTCAAAGGACCGAAGGGAACTCTGGTAAGAGAGCTTCCGCACGAAATGGAAATCAAAATTGAGGATGGCCACGTAATCGTTTCAAGACCGAACGATCTGAAGAGAATGAAATCTCTCCATGGTCTTACCAGAACACTGATCCACAACATGACGATCGGTGTAAGCGAGGGCTATACAAAGACTCTGGAAGTAAACGGTGTTGGTTACAGAGCTGCTAAGGCAGGCAAGAAGCTGACCCTGAACCTTGGATATTCTCATCCGGTAGAGATGGAAGATCCGGAAGGTATCGAGACAAAGGTAGACGGCAACAAGATCGTCGTATCCGGAATCAGCAAAGAGAAGGTTGGCCAGTACGCAGCTGAGATCAGAGACAAGAGAAGACCGGAGCCGTATAAGGGCAAGGGAATCAAGTACGCTGACGAAGTAATCAGACGCAAAGTTGGTAAGACTGGTAAAAAATAAATAAGGAGAGTGTGAAGAATGGTTAGCAAGGAATCAAGAGCAAAAGTTCGCCTGAATAAACATAGAAGAATGCGCAATCGTTTCGCTGGCACAGCTGAGAGACCGCGTCTTGCAGTATTCAGAAGTAATAACCACATGTATGCTCAGATCATCGACGATTCAGTTGGAAATACACTGGTATCTGCAAGCACACTTCAGAAGGAAGTAAAAGCAGAGCTGGAGAAGACCAACGACGTAGATGCAGCTGCATACCTTGGAAAAGTAATCGCAGAGCGTGCACTGGAAAAGGGCATCAAGGAAGTTGTCTTTGACCGTGGCGGCTTCATCTATCAGGGTAAAGTCAAAGCACTTGCTGAAGCAGCAAGAGAAGCTGGCCTTGAATTCTAATTGAGGAGGAGAATACACACATGAAACGTACCATTATTGATGCCAGCCAGTTAGAGCTGACAGATAAAGTAGTTGCCATCAAGCGTGTATCCAAGACTGTTAAGGGCGGACGTACCATGCGTTTTACGGCTCTGGTAGTTGTAGGTGATGGAAACGGTCATATCGGTGCAGGACTTGGAAAGGCAACAGAAATTCCGGAAGCAATCCGCAAGGGAAAAGAAGATGCCATGAAGAAGCTGATTCACGTAGATATGGATGCAAGCAAGAGCGTACCGCATGATTTCATCGGTAAGTTCGGCGGCGCTTCCGTACTGCTGAAGAGAGCTCCGGAAGGTACCGGTATCATCGCTGGTGGTCCGGCACGTAACGTTCTGGAGATCGCAGGAATCAAGAATATCCGTACAAAGTCACTTGGCTCCAACAACAAGCAGAACGTCGTTCTTGCTACGCTGGAAGCACTGAAGCAGATGAAGTCTCCGGAGGAAGTTGCAAGACTTCGCGGAAAATCTGTAGAAGAGATTCTGGGCTAGGAGGTCTGAACAATGGCAGAGAAACTGAAAGTTACATTAGTAAAATCCCCGATTAGTGCTATCCCGAAGCACCGCGCAACGGTTAAGGCTCTTGGCCTGACCAAGCTGCAGAAGACTGTAGAGCTTCCGAACAACGATGCAGTCAAGGGAATGATCGCTCAGGTATCACACCTGGTAAAAGTAGAGGAAGCATAAGTTATATTTCAGATAAGGAGGTGTCATCATGGATTTATCAAACTTAAAGCCGGCAGCTGGCAGCGTACACAGCGATAACTTCAGAAGAGGCCGTGGACACGGTTCAGGAAATGGTAAGACGGCAGGTAAGGGACATAAAGGTCAGAAGGCTCGTTCCGGAGCTCCGAGAATCGGTTTCGAGGGTGGCCAGATGCCGTTATACAGACGTCTGCCGAAGAGAGGCTTCACCAACAGAAATTCTCTGGATATCGAAGCTATCAATCTTGGCGCACTGGAAGCATTTGATAATGATGCAGAAGTAACCGTAGAGGCTCTGCTTGAGAAAGGCATCATCAAGAGTGCAAAGGATGGCGTAAAGATCCTTGGCAATGGTACTCTTACAAAGAAGCTGAGCGTAAAAGTAAACGCTTACAGTGAGAGTGCAAAAGCGAAAATTGAGGAGCTGGGCGGAAAAGCAGAGGTGATCTAACATGCTCGAGACACTGAAAAATGCGTTCAGAATTAAGGATATTCGAAAGAAATTATTCTACACATTCTGTATGATGGTTGTCATTCGTATGGGCTCGCAGCTTCCGATTCCGGGAGTAAACCGCAACTACTTTTCACAGTGGTTTGCACAGCAGTCCAACGATGCGTTTAATTTCTTTTCTGCATTTACCGGTGGCTCCTTCGAGAAAATGTCTATTTTCGCGTTAAGTATTACGCCTTATATTACTTCATCCATCATTATACAGCTCCTGACCATTGCTATCCCGGCACTGGAGGAGATGCATAAGGATGGAGAAGATGGCAGAAAGAAAATTGCCTCGATTACGCGGTATGTCACAGTTGCACTTGCCCTGATCGAGAGTATTGCAATGACCGTCGGCTTCGGAAGATCTGGTCTGATTCCGGATCTGAACTTCCTGAAGGGCTTTATGGTAGTGACAGCTCTGACGGCTGGATCTACTTTGCTGATGTGGATTGGTGAGCGGATCACACAGAACGGCGTTGGAAATGGTATTTCCATCGTCCTGATGATCAACATTCTTTCCAGCATTCCGTCAGATATCACCGGACTGTTTGAGATGTTCGTAAAAGGCAAGACTCTTGCGCACGGCGCTTTGGCAGCTCTGATTATTATTGCAGTCATTCTGGTAACGATCGTTCTTGTCATCGTGCTCAATGATGCCACAAGAAAGATTCCGGTACAGTATGCCAAGAAGATGCAGGGTCGGAAGATGGTAGGCGGCCAGTCTACATTTATTCCGTTAAAAGTCAACACCGCTGGTGTTATCCCAGTCATTTTCGCATCTTCCCTGATGTCGATTCCGCAGATGATTGTTGCCTTTACAGGTGCAAATGTTGGCACCGGCATCGGCGCAACGCTGATTGGAATGCTCAGCCAGAATAATTGGTTTAATTTCAGTCATCCGGTATATTCTATCGGTCTGGTGCTGTATATTGTATTGAACGTCTTCTTTGCTTATTTCTACACATCCATTACCTTCAACCCGATTGAGGTAGCAGATAATATGAAGAAACAGGGAGGATTCATTCCGGGTATCCGGCCGGGTAAGCCGACGCAGGAATATCTGGAAAAGGTATTAAATTACCTTGTATTCCTCGGAGCAGCAGGACTGATCATTGTTGTGCTGATTCCGATCTTCTTCAATGGCGTGTTCGGTGCGCAGGTATCCTTCGGCGGAACATCCATTATCATTATTGTAGGAGTAATCCTCGAGACATTAAAACAGATTGAATCTCAGATGCTGGTTCGCAACTATAAGGGATTCTTGTCAGACTAAGAAGTGTGCTCCGCTTCCTGGAGGGATCAGGGAACAGAAACCGGCCATACAGTCCGGAGTCTGTTCCTTCACTCCGGAGGCGGGGCTTCTTTGTATTTAACCGAAGCAGCATTCGGTCATGACATGTATATCCACTTTGATTTGAGAAAGGACGACGAACATGAAAATTGTAATGCTTGGAGCACCTGGTGCAGGAAAAGGCACGCAGGCGAAAATGATCGCAGCAAAATATCAGATTCCGCATATCTCTACCGGAGATATTTTCCGTGCGAACATCAAGAACGGAACGGAGCTCGGTAAGAAAGCAAAATCTTATATGGATCAGGGACTGCTTGTTCCGGATGAGCTGACCGTAGATCTGGTTATTGACCGCCTTGCACAGGATGACTGCAAGAACGGCTATATTCTCGATGGATTTCCGCGTACCATCCCGCAGGCAGAGGCTCTTGATGCGGCACTTGCGAAGCTTGGCGAAAAGATGGACTATGCAATTGATGTAGATGTACCAGATGAGAATATCGTATCCCGTATGTCAGGCAGAAGAGCCTGCACCGGATGTGGTGCGACCTACCACATCGTATACAATCCGTCCAAGAAGGGTGAATGCTGTGAAGTATGCGGTGAGAAACTGATTCTTCGTGACGATGATAAGCCGGAAACCGTACAGAAGAGACTGAATGTATATCATGAGCAGACACAGCCGCTGATTGATTACTATACGAAGCAGTCCATCCTGCGCACCGTAGACGGAACACAGGATATGAACGATGTATTTGCTGAAATCGTAAAGATTCTGGGGGCGTAATCATGTCAGTAACGATTAAGACAGCACATGAGATAGAGCTGATGCGCGAAGCAGGAAGACTGCTGAATATTGTACACAAGGAGCTCGAGGCGGCGATCCGTCCGGGTATCTCTACTTGGGAGCTGGATAAGCTCGGTGAGCGCGTGATCCGCAGCTTTGGCTGTGTGCCGAATTTCCTGAACTATAATGGGTTTCCGGCTTCGTTTTGCATCTCTGTAAATGATGAGGTCGTACACGGAATTCCGCGCAAGGATAAAATTCTGCATGAGGGCGATATCGTCAGCATCGACGCAGGACTGATTTACAAGGGAATGCACTCCGATGCTGCACGCACCTATGGCGTCGGAGTGATCACACCGGAGGCACAGAAGCTTATTGATGTGACGAAGGAGAGCTTTTTCCGTGGCATTGAGTTCGCAAAGGATGGCCATCACCTGCATGAGATTTCAGCAGCAATCGGCGACTACGCAGAGTCCTTCGGCTACGGCGTTGTCCGGGATCTGGTCGGGCACGGCATCGGCCATGCGCTTCATGAGGATCCGCAGATTCCGAATTTCCGCCAGAGAAACCGTGGACTTCGTATCGTAAAGGGGATGACTTTTGCGATTGAGCCGATGATCAATGCCGGCCGTGCGGATGTAGAATGGCTGGATGACGACTGGACGGTTGTGACAGAAGACGGAAGTCTTGCGGCACATTATGAGAACACGATCCTGATCACCGACGGTGAGCCGGAGATCCTGACACTTGCCGAGTAGGGAGGCGCCATGAAAGGACGTGGAAAGAAGCAGCCTGTGAAAGCAGATGTGATCGCAGCCGGACTGCAGCAGAGGCTGCAAAACGGTGAACCGTTGTCGGCAAATATGCTTGCGGTGTCAAGAGCCGGGCACGATAAGGATGTTCTGTACGTCGTGCTTGCCCAGGAAGGATCTTATTTGTGGCTTGCAGACGGAAAGCGCAGGAGCCTTGCATCGCCGAAAAAGAAGAAACAGATGCATGTACAGCTGATCACGCATTTGCCGGAATCACTTCTGGAGCAGATGCAGGAGATCCGGCTGGATGCCCATCTGAAAAAAATAATCAAATCTTATGAACTGCGGATGGATCAGAAACCGGACGCGGAATAAAAATCGGCACAGATTGCCCAGTAGAAATAAAAGACCGGAGGTATAGAATGTCAAAAGCAGATGTTATTGAAGTAGAAGGAACCGTACTCGAGAAGCTCCCGAACGCTATGTTCCGCGTGGAGCTGGAAAACAAGCATGTTGTACTTGCCCACATCAGCGGCAAGCTCCGCATGAACTTTATCCGGATTCTTCCGGGTGACAAGGTCACCATTGAGCTGTCCCCGTACGATCTGACAAAGGGAAGAATTATTTGGAGAGATAAATAAGCCTGATACAGGCAAGTAAATGAAAGAAGGAAACTTGCTTGACCTGGTTAAAAGAGCGCCGTATAGGATGGAAAAGTCCTGTGCGGCGTTTTTTGTGAGTTAAGTGAATATTTGCAATCCGCTTCGCTACTTGTCTGATTCGGTAAAAAAGGCATGAAGCAATTCTTCAGCAGGATATGGAGAATTTTGTAAAACCTTCCAAATCTTGAAAAGATAGAGAAAAAATGTGAAAAACGCCCCCAAAAACTCTGTGAATATGTTACGATAAACCTATCGCGTGTTTGAACAAATAAAGATATCAGATGTTTGTGAACGTACAAGCAAGAACAGGAGGGGAAGATGCAGCAGATGACTTATCAATCATCCGTAGAAAAATGGGGCATGCAGGAAATTGTCTGCAAGGGCACATCAACCGGAAATCCATTCACAGAGCGACAGATTCGCGGGTGTTTTCAGGGGTCCCAGGAGACCGTCTGGGTGGATGGATTTTATGACGGGGATGGTGTGTATAAGGTGCGGTTTATGCCGTCGTTTGAGGGGGAGTATACATTTCGGGTTGAGGGAAACTATGGCAACGAGGTGGCTGTGTGTGAAAGTGCAAGGCTGCAGGATTTCAATTTATCAGGTATGGACAAAGTGGGAGGCGAGAACGGAAAGCTCACCGGCAGCTTTACTGTGACACCGCCTTCCGCGGACAATCACGGCCCGGTGCGTGTGGCGAATACGTACCATTTTGCTTACGAGGATGGCAAGCCGTATTATTCCATCGGTACGACCTGCTATGTCTGGGATCTGCAGTCAGATGAACGGATTGCCGAGACCTTACAGACGTTAAAGGAGAGCGCCTTTAACAAAATCCGTTTCTGCATTTTCCCGAAGCATTATGATTACAATCTTGGCGAGCCGCGCTCCTACCCGTATGAGGGAACGCCGATGGATTCTACTGTGCTCACGAAAGACAATTTCCAGGAGTACACCGGAAAGACGGAGGGAAATCACTTCGATCTGACCCGGTTCAATCCGGCGCATTTCCGGCATATCGAGTGGTGTGTGGAGCAGCTGCAGGCGCTTGGCATTGAGGCAGATCTGATCGTAATGCATCCATATGACCGCTGGGGTTTTTCGTGTATGACCCGTGAGCAGGATCATCTCTACTGGAAATATGTGCTTGCACGGTTTGCGGCGTACCGGAACATCTGGTGGTCGCTGGCAAATGAATACGATATTTTTCCACACAAGACGATTGAAGACTGGGAGAGCTATGCAAAGCTGATCTGTGAGCATGATCCGTACCACCATCTTCGTTCGATCCATAACTGCATTGCATTTTACGATCACAGTCGTCCATGGGTGACGCACTGCAGCATCCAGCGCCAGGATATTTATAAGACAGCGGAGCTGGTCAATGAGTGGCGGGAGCGGTACCGCAAACCGGCCGTGCTCGATGAAATTGCCTACGAGGGAAATATCCAGCACGGATGGGGCAATATCAGCGGTGAAGAAATGGTGCGGCGGTTTTGGGAGGCCGTCTGCCGCGGGGGCTATCCGGGACATGGAGAGACTTACATGAGCGAGGACGATGTGCTCTGGTGGTCCCATGGCGGGATACTGCGCGGTGAGAGCCACAGGCGTTTTCAGCTGCTGTATCAGATCATGGAGGAGACACCCGGCATTGGGCTGGCACCGTATGACAGATGCGGCTGGGACGAGGTATGCGCAGTGCCGGAGAGTGAAAGATGGGGCGCAGTAAAGAGCTATTATCTGTACTACTATAGCTTCATGCGCCCATCCTTCCGCGATTTTCATTTTGATGACGATACGAGCTTTGCGGTGCGCGTTATCGATACGTGGAACATGACGGTAGAGGATCACGGCATCTACAAAGGAAAATTCCGCATAGAGTTGCCGGGGAGACCGTATATGGCGGTGCAGATACGGAAGGCTCTACAGGAGTAAGCTGGCAGTGGACGCATCTGGAAAAAAATGTGTACAATAGAATGGAACATTCAGAGAAAAGATGTAAAGAGAGCAATTGGAAATGTACAAACAAAAACATACAGAAGTAAACATGTTGGACGGCCCGATCTTTTCCACGATGGTACGGTTTGCGATACCGGTGCTGTTTTCCAGCATTTTTCAGCAGCTTTATAATACAATGGACACGGTCATTGTAGGACATACACTCGGGGAGACTGCACTGGCGGCAATTGGGGCGGCGACACCGGCCTATGATCTGCTGATGGGGTTTGCCCTTGGCATCGGGAGCGGTCTGTCGATTGTGACCGCGCGCAGCTATGGCTCAAAGGATGAGGAGACTTTGAAAAAATCAGTGTCGGGTGCGCTCGTGATCGGAGTGGTGCTGACTTTGATCCTGACGCTGATGACCAGAATCGGCCTGATGCCGTTTCTGAAGCTGCTCAACACACCCGAAGATATTCTGCCGGAGGCTTACGAGTACAGCTCCTGCATCATGCTGTTTATGGGTGTAACTTTTGCATATAACCTTTGCTCCGGTATTTTGCGTGCAGTCGGAGACAGTGTGATGCCACTCATTTTCCTGATCATTTCTTCAGTGCTCAATATTGTTCTGGATCTTTGGTTTATCGTCGGGCTTGGTATGGGAGTCCGTGGAGCTGCGGTTGCCACGGTGCTGGCACAGGCGATCTCGGTAGCGCTGTGTGTCCTGTATGTCCTGCATTCGGTCCAAATGCTGATCCCGGCAAAACGTCATTTTCGCCCAGACGGGAAGATGTATGCGGAGATGCTGACGCAGGGCGGCTCGATGGGGCTGATGAACTGCCTCGTCTACGCAGGCACGGCGATTTTGCAGACCGGGATCAATGACCTTGGCTACCTCGTGATTGCCGGACACACGGCGGCCCGGAAGCTCTGTTCCTTTTCGATGATGCCGCTGTCGGCGATGATCGCATCCGTGAATACCTTCGTCTCACAGAACTTCGGAGCAGGCAAACATGACCGGATCCGCCAGGCTATGAAGGCAGCTTATTTGTACAATGCGATTGTGACGGTGCTGATCACGGTCGTTGTTTACGCCTTTGCCCCGGCGATGCTCCGGCTCATCTCCGGTTCCAGTGAGCCGGTCATTATCGAAAACGGTTCGCTGTATCTGAAGGTAGCGGCTCCTGCCTTTTTTGTACTCGGCCTGATCAACGACACTCGGACAGCACTGCAGGCAATCGGAAGCAAGGTGCTGCCGCTTTTTTCCAGTGTCATCGAGCTGATTGGAAAAATCCTCTTCGTCAGCCTTCTCGTCCCGCGCTTCCAG
>OLPE01001631.1_pt1 | contig 11476 bp, 7 predicted proteins | sample 1671901 | NCBI WGS metagenome assembly OLPE01 (sample SAMEA3136624, study PRJEB25190) | human gut metagenome | biome: human gut; feature: human-associated habitat; material: faeces | place: Austria | collected 2013 | reverse complement strand
AAATTGCATATAGGTGAGGCTGGGACACATGTCTCAGCCTTCTTTTAGCAAGAATCGTCTCTTTTGCGTCTACCATCTAAGGGCAAGAGTGAATAATAAGCTATAGCTTAGGGAAATTTGTACTCGTAATAATTAGGTAAAAGGATGACAATGAAAGAAACATTTACATTAGTAGCAACTGCTGCAGCCGGACTTGAAGCTGTGGTTGGACGTGAACTACGTGAGTTGGGGTATGAGACCCAGGTTGAAAATGGTAAGGTGCGTTTTCAAGGTGATGTTCGTGCAATTGCTGAAACTAACCTTTGGTTGAGAGCTGCAGACCGTATCAAGATTGTGGTGGGTGAGTTTCCAGCACGTACTTTTGAGGAGCTTTTTCAGGGAGTTTTTGCTTTGGACTGGGAAAATTATCTTCCCTTAGGTGCAAAGTTCCCAATTTCAAAAGCTAAGTGTGTTAAATCAAAGCTTCATAATGAGCCGTCTGTTCAGGCGATTTCTAAAAAAGCTGTCGTTAAAAAACTACAGAAGTATTTCCACCGTCCGGAAGGAGTGCCTCTTCAAGAAACAGGTGCGGAATTTAAGATTGAAGTTTCCATCTTAAAGGATAAGGCTACTGTTTTAATTGATACTACAGGCGCTAGTCTTTTTAAGCGTGGTTATCGTACTGATAAAGGTGGGGCACCTATTAAAGAAAATATGGCAGCTGCTATTCTTGAACTTAGCAACTGGTATCCTGACAAACCTTTGATTGACCCAACTTGTGGTTCGGGGACCTTCTGTATTGAAGCTGCTATGATTGGAATGAATATTGCACCAGGTTTTAATCGTGATTTTGCTTTTGAGGCATGGAATTGGGTGGGTAAAGATTTAGTACAGTCAGTACGAGATGAAGCTGATAGCAAGGCAAATTACGATGTTGCATTAGACATTATGGGGTGTGATATTGATAGCCGTATGGTTGAGATTGCTAAGGCTAATGCTCGCGAAGCTGGTCTTGAAGATGTTGTTAAATTCAAACAAATGCGTTTACAGGACTTGAAAACAGATAAAATAAACGGTGTCATTATTTCAAATCCTCCTTATGGGGAGCGCTTGTTGGATGACAAGGCCGTGGATATCTTGTATAATGAAATGGGTCAAACTTTTGCGCCGCTTAAAACGTGGAGCAAGTTTATCTTGACCAGTGATGAACAATTTGAAAGTAAATACGGCATGAAAGCTGATAAAAAACGTAAGCTTTATAACGGAACACTTCGCGTTGATTTGTATCAATATTTTGGAGAGCGTGTTCGCCGTTCTGAGGCTAGAAAGGTAAATTAAACGTGTCAGAAGATAAAACACAAAATGGCTATGAAGGTAGCCAAGAGCTAGATTTCCAAGATGCCAAGGAAATGACAGTCGGTGAGGCTGTCCGCAAAGAAGCTGAGATTAATGCTGGTGTAACCGAAACAGATAGTATTTTGGATAAGTATATTAAGCAACATCGTGAAGAAGTTACCTCACAAAAATTTTCAAAGAAAATTGAAGCAGATGGCGATACATCACCCTTGGATGCCTTCATTCAAAAGCAACGTCAGGAATTTGCTGATTCAGGTTTGATTGGTCAAACATTGGCTAATGAGTCAACTAACTCAACGACTGCTGACGAAACAGTAACACCTATTACATCTGGTTTTGGCACAACTGAAACTAAGGCAGATGATACTCAAGCTCCTGTTGACTCTGAAATCACTGTGAAACCAGAAAGTGAAAGCTCTGAAACCATCATAACATCAACTAATGCTGATCGTTTTATCACGTCAGAAGCAGAAAAATTTGATCTTGGTGAAGCCCTTACTGCGACGACTACCTCAACTAATCAACAAGTTGATAACACTGCTATGGTAGACAATGTTGATGATCCGGAACCAGAAAGTACTTTACCTGCTGATGACAAGTCTTCTGAACCACAAGCCTCTAAACCTCTGTTGGAAGATGTTGGAGTCTCAGAAACAATCGACTCAGACGCTATTGCCACAACAGTTGCTGGTGTAACAGGAGTTAAAGCTGATGAAGCAAAAGCGACACCAAAAGTGTCTATGACAGTTAGTCGTCCATCAGCAGAAGATAAAATCTCTTCAGGGTATATTTCTCCATCTCATAAAGGTGTCTTTGATGGTGATATTCCAGTTTATCGCCGTAAGGGTGTTGTTATCGGTGCTCTCACGGTTCTTGCTCTAGCTATAATTGGTGGGAGCTATGCTCTTTATAAAGTAACACATAGCCAATCTGCGAAAACTACAAGCACTGCTTCTTCAGCAGTGATATCATCATCAAGCAAGGGCGCATCAGCTTCTGATAATAAAGCCTTCGAAGACATGTATAAGAATTTCTTCACAGATGATGAGCAAACAAAACTAGCTAATGATCAATTTGGTAAGCTATCAGACTTGGAAAAACTACTTAAAAAATTGGAAAAAACCAAGTATTATGATGCAGCTAAGACCAAATACGATAACTTGAAGAAACAAATCGAAGCTATTGAAAAAGTCAATAGTAAGTATGAATCAGATGCTCTTGTAGACGGTAGCTATAATGCCTCTATCTCAGTTAAATCTGATGCAAACTTTAATGATCTTTCAGAACGTGTAACAAATACTGGCAATGCTAGTCTTGATAGCATTATCCAAGAAGTCATTAAGGGCGGTAAAACACAGCTTGAAGAAAAGGGTAAGGCTGCAAGTGCAACGTCTGCAGTGACAGCTTCTGAAAGTGTTAATACCGCTACTCCTTCGGGAGACAACACATCTGGAGCAGCTAATTCAGGTGTAACAGGTGCGGCTGGTGGAGTTTCTAGTGGTACAGCTGCAACTTCAACAGTTGTGACACGTGGCATCATGAATTACAATCCATCTATCCTTCAACGTGATCGCTCTCGTGTGCCTTATAATGCAAACGTAGTAGCGGATACAAGTAATCCAGCTTGGACTTGGGCTGATGGTGTTCTTGATAAGATCATTGCAACATCTCACTCACGTGGGTACTTCTCAGGAGATAACTTTATCCTTGAGCCAGTCAACATCATCAACGGAAATGGTTATTACAACATGTACCTTCCAGATGGAACTTATCTCTTTAGTATCAACTGTAAGACAGGTTACTATGTAGGCAATGGTTCAGGTCACTCAGATAAACTTGATTATTAATAAAAATCGACGACACTCCCTAGGGAGTGTTTTTTTTGTTTTATCTTTGTGAAGTCCGAATTTATAAGAGTTTTGTGCTATAATAGGGGGATAAGATAGGGGTGAATACTATGGCGAAATTGATTCCGGGTAGAGTCCGTAATGAGGGAATTAAACTTTTTGAAAAGGGTTTAATTGCCATTAGTCAGGTCTCAGAAACTCAGTTGGACACGACGGTTGGTCAACATCATTTAATTTATGCACTCGATGATCCTGAAATCATGTGTGACTGTGATTTTTTCGCTCAAAAAGGCTATTGCTCCCATTTGGCAGCGGTTGAGTACTATCTAAAAAATGCTAAGGAGGGCCAGCGTCTCTTAGCAAAATTAGAGGAGAAACAAGGGTCCGCCCAGGACCAAGAGCGGGGGCGTTCTTTTGGTGGTTTATTTTTAGAGAGCCTTTCTCTGAATGAGAATGATACAGTTAGATATAGCCTCACGGTAGAGGGAGAGGAATCTACCTTTGGTTCAGAGATTTGGTGGAGTTTACGTTTACGTCGCTTACCGGACGAACGTTCTTACGTTGTTCGAGATATCCCAGCCTTCCTCAAGCTTATAGAGACTGAAGGCTATTATCAGATAGGTAAGAATTACTATGAACCTCTATCACTCATTCAGTTTGACCAGGCTTCACAAGCATTTTTAGACTTTTTAGGACGGATGATTCCAGATGAAGCCAAAACAAATTTAACCTTTATTTTACCGAATAATGCACGACACCTTAGTCTCCCCTATGGTTTTTTTGAGGAGGGATTGAGGTTGATGCAAGATTTGGATGGCTTCAGGTTTGAATGGGAAGGTATTGAATATCGCAGCTTTTTGGTAGAGGACTTGACTGCTGAAGCCAATCTTTTCTCGTTTGATATTTGTGTCGAGCCCAAGATGATTGAATTGACTGTTGCTGAGAAAAATAGCCAAACATTTTTTAATAATCGTATTATCTTTTATCAGGGTGTTTTCTATCGTCTTAATAGAAAACAGCAAAAAATTTTGCTTGGCTTACGTTCTCTCCCTATCGGAAGCGATTTGAATAAACATGTCAGTTTTAATCTAGAAGAACAAGCTATCTTAGCTGCTAGTCTTTCTGATTTTAAGACTATGGGACCGGTTAAAGCCCCAAAAGCGTTTAATATCAAAGATTTCACCCCGAGATTTCGCTTTGATTTGAAAGGTGAACGCGAGGTTGTGCTCACATTGGCTTTTGATTTTGATGGATATGTTGTGGATAATCGTTATGAGTTAAGTCATTTAGGCTTTACTAGTAACTATCGTAATGAACAGGCTATTTTTCGTTTGATGGTTAAACATGGATTTACCCCTGATTTTCAGTCATCTAAACGCTTAAATAGTAATCAAGAGCTCTATGATTTCTTTATAAATACTCTACCAGCTTTTGAAAATGCAGGGCCAGTTCTTATTGGACAGGAGTTGCGTGACTTACGTGTTGAACAGAGTCCACAAATTCAGGTAGAGCGTCAAGGAAATCTATTAGAGATTTCGTTTGATTTTTCAAGTCTCGATGATGAGGATGTGGATCATGCTTTAGAAGCTTTGATGGACAGAGCGCCCTACTTTGTTAATCGTAGTGGTCAGTTGATTGTCTTTGATGAGGGGACACAACGTATCAGTGAGAGTCTAAGAACTTTGAGGGCCCGTTATTCGGGGGAAGGGCATCTAGAACTCCATCAATTAGCCGCCTATCAATTGATGGACTCTCTTTCAGAAAATGATTCTGTTCGTTTTTCAGAAGATTTTCAACAGCTAGCGCAACATTTGAGAAAACCGGAAACATTCGACTTGCCATCCTATCATGTAGAAGTTGACCTTCGTCCTTACCAAGAAAGAGGAGTTCAATGGCTATCAATGTTGCATCACTATGGTTTTGGTGGTATTTTAGCCGACGATATGGGGTTGGGGAAAACTTTACAGACCATTGCTTATCTTTCTGCACATTTAGAGGATGGACAACGAGTCTTGATTCTATCGCCATCGAGTTTAATTTACAATTGGCAGGATGAGTTTAAAAAATTTGCTCCTCAGTTAGATGTAGCAGTTTCTTATGGACTTAAGCCAAAACGTGATGAGATCATTGCAGAAGACCATCAGATTATTATTACTAGCTATGCTTCATTCCGTCAGGATTTTGATGTTTATAAGGCTGGTCAGTATGATTATCTCATTCTAGATGAGGCACAGGTCATGAAGAATACTCAGACGAAGATTTCTCAATATTTACGTGATTTTTCTGTTCCGCATTGCCTAGCTCTATCTGGAACGCCTATTGAAAATCATTTGTTGGAGATTTGGTCTATTTTCCAGATTGTTTTACCAGGGCTTTTACCAGCTAAGAAAACTTTTCTTAAGCTAACACCTATGGAAGTGGCCCGGTACATTACTCCATTTATTCTTAGACGTAAAAAAGATGAGGTTCTTCCTGATTTACCGGACCTGATTGAAATTACACACCAAAGTGAATTGTCGGATAGTCAAAAGGCTATTTATTTAGCACAATTGCAACAGATGCAACAAGGTTTAATTTCAGCAAGTGATCAGGAAATCAATCGTCGTAAGGTGGAAATCTTGTCAGGAATTACCCGCTTACGCCAAATCTGTGACACGCCAGCCCTCTTTATGGATTACGCTGGTGATAGTGGGAAATTAGATAGTCTTAGAGACCTACTTAGTCAAATTAAGGAATCAGACCATCGTGTCCTTATTTTTTCACAATTTCGTGGGATGTTAGATATTACAGAGGAACTTTTACAAGAGTTAGGTATTTCCTCTTATAAGCTAACAGGGTCGACCCCATCTGATAGTCGTCAGGAGATGACCAGAGCCTTCAATCAGGGGAGTCGAGATGCCTTTTTGATTTCTTTAAAAGCAGGGGGGGTAGGGCTCAACTTGACTGGTGCTGATACAGTTATTCTGATTGACCTTTGGTGGAATCCAGCGGTGGAAATGCAGGCTATTAGTCGTGCTCATCGTATAGGTCAGAAACAAAATGTCGAAGTTTTCCGTTTGATTACAAGAGGTACTATCGAAGAGAAGATTCTTGAGCTTCAAGAAGGTAAGAAAAATCTCGTTACAACAGTATTAGATGGCAATGAAAGCTGTGCTAGCATGACAGTTGAGGATATTAAAGAAATTCTTGGTATTGCAATATCTTAATCTGTTATACTTAATATTGGAATACTAAGATATAAAAATGACACTAGGCAAATCTTTTGAATTAGGCTATAATAGAATATTGCAAGACGTATCTCCCCATTCCCGATTGTTTATATTAAGATACGTATCATCTCGAAAACGAAAGGAAGTCTTTTATGCATCGCCAAAGACGACAATTTCCGTTGATTCCGGACGGAGAATCTTGCTTGCAAGAACCTATCTCTATGCGTTTATACGAAAATGAAGATTTAATCACTAATATCCGTGGTCCTTATCAGGATAAGGACTATAACGATTTCTTTCTGAACCATGATTTCTTGTCAGCTAAGCCTCATAAACGTAAGCAGGCTCCAGACCGAGCTGAAACACAAGAGGATGGAATGACTTATGCTGAAGAAGCCCGTGAAAAGGCGAAGCGTGACGTACGTGATAAACGCCAAAAATACCTACGCCAAGAAGCTCAATCAACTAAATCTACGAATATCCGTTCACTAGCTGCTAAGCCTAAGGTAGAAAATAAGCCAAGCTTTGAGGCTACTGTTGAGGCAGTTGCTGTAACGACAGATAAGGAGCCAGTGATGACGTCTATCTTGGGAGCTCCTGTAAGTGCTATTAAGAGAACATTAGCACCAAATGGTAAACACTCAAAAATCCATCACTTGGCAAATCGTCTGAAACAAGATACTTATATCTTGGCAGAAGTGGCTCCAACTTATCAACAACCTAGTAATCCATCTCGTAAGAACGTCAAGAAAAATAGCTATGACTTCTTGAAACGTAGCCAGGTTTATAATTACCCAGAACGTCAAACTTACCGTGAACACCGAGTTGCTCAAGAATTAAATTTGACGCATTTAGAAGACGCAAACTAATCGCAGTGCGATTGTAAGGAGAAACTATGTCAAAAACTTATCATTTTATTGGAATTAAAGGATCTGGTATGTCGGCTTTGGCTTTGATGCTCCATCAAATGGGACACAAGGTTCAAGGTTCCGATGTGGAAAAATACTACTTCACTCAACGTGGTCTTGAGCAAGCGGGCATTCCAATCCTTCCTTTCGATGAAAAAAACATCACTGAAGATGTTGAATTGATTGCTGGGAATGCTTTTCGTGAAGATAACAACGTTGAAATTGCTTATGCCATTAAAAATGGTTATAAGTTCAAGCGTTACCATGAATTTTTGGGTCATTTCATGAATCAGTTCACTAGCTTTGGTGTGGCTGGTGCACATGGTAAGACCTCTACGACAGGACTCTTGTCACACTCTATGAAAAACATCACAGATACGTCATACCTTATCGGTGATGGAACAGGACGTGGTTCTGCCAATGCGCAATACTTTGTCTTTGAAGCAGATGAATATGAACGTCATTTCATGCCGTACCATCCTGCTTACTCAATTATCACTAACATTGACTTTGACCATCCAGATTACTTTACAAGTATTGATGATGTTTTCTCAGCATTCGATGATTATGCAAAGCAAGTACAAAAAGGGCTCTTTGTTTACGGTGAGGATTCTAACCTCCGTAAAATTACATCCAATGCACCAATCTATTATTATGGATTTGAAGAAAATGATGACTTCATGGCAACAGATATTATTCGTACAACCACGGGGTCTAACTTCAAGGTGAAGCATGATGGACAAATCATAGGGGAATTCCATGTACCAGCTTATGGTCGTCACAATATCTTGAATGCAACTGCGGTTATTGCTAACTTGTATGTAGCTGGTTTTGACATGGCCTTAGTTGCTGAACATCTAAAAACTTTCTCAGGGGTTAAACGTCGTTTCACAGAGAAAATTATTAGTGATACTGTTATCATCGATGACTTTGCTCACCACCCAACTGAAATTATTGCAACACTAGATGCAGCACGTCAAAAGTACCCATCTAAAGAGATTGTTGCTATTTTCCAACCACATACTTTTACCCGTACCATTGCTCTTCTTGATGACTTTGCTGAGGCTTTAAATGAAGCGGATGCTGTCTATCTGGCACAAATTTATGGTTCTGCGCGTGAAGTTGACCACGGTGATGTAAAGGTTGAAGATCTTGCCGCTAAGATCAATAAACCTGCCAAAGTGGTTACAGTTGAGAATGTTTCACCTCTCCTTGACCATGACAATGCTGTCTATGTCTTTATGGGAGCTGGGGACATCCAACTTTATGAACGTTCATTTGAAGAGCTCCTAGCAAGCTTGCAAACCCACATGTAATATATTAAGGGCTGTAGCGATTTCGCTCGGCTCTTTCTCTTGGATAGAAAGGAATCTTAGATGATTATTCGACACGCTAGAACGAATGATTGGACTGATGTTGTTCGTATCGAACAAGATAAATTTTTCGCCTGAAGAGGCTGCTACACCAGAGGCTCTTGCAGAGCGTTTAGAGACAATTTGCGATACTTTCCTAATTGCTGAAATTGATGGCACTGTAGCTGATTATATCGAAGGACCTGTGATTTCGGAACGATATCTTACAGATGACTTATTCTACAAGGTAACTCCTAATGCTAGTCAAGGAGGCTATATCGCGGTTACTAGTTTATCTATCTCCAAAGACTTTAAAAGGCAAGGTGTTGGAACATCCTTGATTGCAGTTTTTAAAGACCTGGCTATTGCTCAAAAACGTCAAGGGATTAGCTTGACTTGTCATGATTACCTGATTACCTACTATGAGATGAATGGTTTCATTGACGAAGGTGAGTCCAAATCAAACCATGGCGATAGTATTTGGTATAATATGGTCTGGGAGAACCCAGAAGGCTAGTAATACCAGTGTTACGTTACTGTGACAAAGAACCAATTGATTTGCATTAACTGGTTTTTTAAGATATAATGGCGTTTGTTACTATAGAGGAGGTATGCCTTGACGGACAAGTTTAATGAACACTCGGAATCTGCTGAAGATAGCCTAAGCTTTAAAAATCAGATTCTTCGAGATTTACAAGAAGCGACACGGCTCCGTTCTCTTCGTGAGGAGGAGCATAAAAAAAGTGCAGCTGTTCCCGAGACACCACTTTCAATGTCAGCTGATAGCCATGCAATAGATTCTGGATCAGCGTCAAATAAAGTAAGTAACCAAAATTTGAGTTCTCATTCTGTTGCTCATAGTGCTATAGCTAAAACTATGACTTCTGAGACGGTTCGAGATTTTCAATATAGTGTTGACTTGTCTTCTAATTCTCAAGCTGATTCTTCAGCCCCTGATGTCCATTCAAACGTAATATCAAGTCCTAAAGAGCAAGTTGATAAGGAGAAAAATTTAAGTATTCCTCAGGAGACTGAAATATTGAAACGTCGTTTTAAACGTCCAGTTTGGGAAACTAGTCTTAACGCGGAATCAGAGGAAGAATATATTCCTGCAGATGTTGCTAAGGAGCTTATTGAAGCTAAGGCTAAAGAAGCTATCTACACGAATCCTAAAGAATTGGTGTCCAAGATGACATCAGAACGTCAAAAAGAAGCATTTTTGCGGGAACATCATACAGTAAGTAATCACTCTGAACCAGTAAGAGTTCAGTCAGATCTAGTAACTGATGGCAATGAGGGTGATGAGAGTATTGCTTTAGCAGCAGCCTCTGAAAAATCTAACAAAAAGAAACGTAAGAAAGTGAAGAAGAAAAAGTCTTCGCCAAAAGATGTTAAACAGGACGGAATCATCAACGAAGAACCGATTTCATGCTCCAACCGAAATCAAAAACTCAATAAAAATAATCGTCGTGCAGGACGAGTTGCAAGAAACATCATTGTCTTCTTGATTCTTATCTTATCATTAGCTGGATTCTTTGGTTATCGATATGTTAGTGATGCAGTTGGTGCAAAAGATGTCAAGTCGACTAAGTTTATTAGTGTTGAAATTCCTGAAAATTCAGGTAGCAGTTACATCGGTCAGTTGTTGGAATCAGCTGGTGTCATTAAATCTGGTAAAGTCTTTAATTACTATACCAAGTTTAAGAACATTTCAAATCTAAAAAGTGGTTACTATAACCTTCAGCCTAGTATGACTATGGATGAAATTATTGAGGCACTTCAGAAAAAAGGAAGTGATAAGCCTCAGGAACCATCTCTGGGTACAGTCTTGGTTAAAGAAGGATACACCATTGAGAAAATCGCCAAGGCGGTTGAAGTTAATTCATCAGCTAAAAAAGGTAAACATTCATCTACTGGACTTAAGGAAAAAGACTTCTTGAAACTTATGAAGGATGATGCTTTCATTACTAAGATGAAAGCGAAGTACCCAACCTTGTTGGCAAACCTTCCGAATTCTACAGATGCTAAGTATGTCCTAGAGGGGTATCTGTTTCCAGCGACTTATAATATTCATGACGATACGACGGTGGAATCTTTGGTAGAGGAAATGCTATCTACGATGGATACCCACCTATCACCATACTATGCAACAATTTTATCAAGTAACCACAACGTTAATGAAATCTTGACTCTAGCTTCTCTTGTTGAAAAAGAGGGAGCAACTGATGATGACCGTAAAAACATTGCTAGCGTTTTCTATAATCGTCTTAATTCAGACATGGCCCTGCAAAGTAATATCGCGGTTCTTTATGTTCTTGGAAAACTTGGTCAAGAAACGACCTTGAAAGAAGATACAACGATTGATACGAATATTGACTCCCCTTATAATGATTATGTTCATAAAGGGTTGATGCCTGGTCCTGTAGATAGTCCTAGTCTGTCGGCAATAGAAGCGGTTATCAATCCATCTTCTACCAAGTACATGTACTTTGTGGCGGATGTATCAACTGGTAATGTCTATTTTGCTGAGAGCTATGAAGAGCACCAGCATAATGTTGAAACTTATATTAATAGCAAACTAAAAGATAAATAGTCTTATTGGTTAATTAAAATTCAGTCACTGACTACTGAGTTTGATTTCAAACCAACTGGCTAAAAAATAGGAAAGAGAAAAAAAATGGCAGAAAAAACATATGTAATGACCCTAGCAGAAAAAAAACAACTTGAAGCAGAATTGGAGGAGTACAAACTCGTACGTCGCCCAGAAGTTGTAGAACGCATCAAGATTGCCCGTTCTTATGGTGACCTTTCAGAAAACTCTGAGT
>OLPE01001619.1_pt1 | contig 11638 bp, 6 predicted proteins | sample 1671901 | NCBI WGS metagenome assembly OLPE01 (sample SAMEA3136624, study PRJEB25190) | human gut metagenome | biome: human gut; feature: human-associated habitat; material: faeces | place: Austria | collected 2013 | reverse complement strand
CTGGTTCTCCTTGCGCATGAGCATGCCGTCATTGTCCCAGTCCAGCACATAGAAGGTGTCGGAATTCGTAGGGCTGTACAGGTACATGTTGCGGCTCTGCGTGTCGGTGTTGCCGGTCAGCAGCTGGAACGCCATCCAGTATGCGAGATTTTCCGTATCGAAATATTTGCCGAGGATGCTGCTCATCGGCACCGAATAATCGTTGAGCTGGTTGAGCATGGCGATGAGTTTGGTATGGTCGCTGTTGCCTTTGACCTCCAGCTTCTCCTCGAATTTCGACAGATTGTATTTGGGATCGTCGGCGAGTCTGATCACGTCCGCGTCGCGTTGGAATTCGAAGTAGTTGACCTTGTACAGCTGGCCGTTCTTGTCGAGGCCGTGCGCTTGGAGCGCGCTTTTGTTGAGCTGCTCCACCTGCGTGTACAGGCCATAGTCGTCGAAGGAGTTGGAACCGGAGGTTTCGTCCTTGACGTACAGGTGCACGAATTGCGTGCGCAGTCCCATCATCTGGTCGATGCCGCGGATCAGGTCGTATGCCATCTTGTTGCGGAATCGCAGCCCTTCGCCCATATGTTTGTTCAATGCGATGGTGCGCTGCCCGCGCCATTTGCCTTTGCCGCTTTTCAGCTCGATTTTGTAGTTCTTCTGCTTATTGAGACTGGACGACTGGCCGCGCACCTGCACGGTGGCGTTCGGCGCTTTTTCACCGTAGCCGAGTTCGCCGGATACAGGCCCCTGTTCGTCGCCGACCTGCAGCAGACCGTTGACTTGGTACCGGTTGGTGCGCATGGCCGCGTAATCATCCACGGAATACTGGTTGATTTCGCTCCAACTGTGGTCGGTGCCTTCCGACTTGTTGCCGCGCGAGACCGTCAGATACATGGTTTCCACACCGCTGTCGTCATACACCTTGTACAGCGAGTCGTTGTCACGCAGATGCGCGCCGTCAAGCCCCTGCGTGGCGCTTTTCTTGACTTTCTCATGCTTTCCTTGCGATTGCGCCGCCGATTTGTCTGCCGTGGAACCACTGTCCGCAGCGTTTCCGCAGGCGACGCAGGAGAACGTCGTCACGACCGTGGCGATGATCGCCGCGCATTTGAATATGGCATTGCGGCCGCACGGCCGATTACCCATCGTCATTCGTCCGTTCCTTTCCATGCTTTCCACGCTTTCCCTCATGATTCCTTCCGTCCGAAAGTTCCATGCAGCCGTTCGCCGAATTCGTCCAACGCTTCGCCCAGTTTCGTAAACCATCCGCGCTTTTCGGTCGCTACAATCGGCTGCGCGCCGAGCACACGATACGGCAGATTGTCGGTGAACACCGCCAATCGCACGACCGCGGCCAGCAGGAACGCCGACGCGCCCAGCAGGAAGCCGAATCCCATCAGCGTGACCGGAACGAACTGCGAAATGACAGTCAAGACCGTGGCCGACCCGGCGAATATCGCGGCGCAGCACACCGCGCCGAAGTAATCAGTGAAATACAGCAGAATCATCAGCACGGTGTTGCCGACCGCGTACAGGGCGTATCCGACGCACAGCACACGGAAATAACCATGCATGCCATCGTTGAAACCGAGCGGCAGCACGCCCAACACCATCTTTTCCAACGAGATGACCGCCGCGGTGACGAACAGCTGCTTCAACGCGGTGTAGTACAGCTCACGGTTGAGCACGGCGAGCATCTCGCGTTCGGCCACCACGATGTCCTTCACGGTGCCGCCGTCGTTGAGCAGCGCGTAGTAGGCACGGTATTTCGGATAGAAATTGACTTCCACCGACACCACGAAATTCACGGTGGTGATCAGAATCGTCAGGAACGCCAGTAACGCAGGCACATCATAGTAGGGGGCACCGTAGAACAGTCCCTTCACATGCACGCCAAGCGGACCACACCAGGTGATCACCAAGTGGGAGAACAAGCCGAGGGTGGTCAGCAGTCCCGTCAGGGCGAGCGGCAGGAACCGGTCCAGCCATGCGAGGAACGTCCACGGGCTTTCCGAGCTTTGCGGGAAATACCAGTGCAGCAGCACCACGTCCCAGACCATCATCACGCCGTAGCCGAACGCCACTGCGGCCAGCAGGCTTTCCACCTGCGGCAGGCCCAGCGCCATCATCGCGCATGCGGACAGGAACGCCACGACCACCGCCGCGACGAACGACCACATGATGCCTTGGTAATCCTTGATGGCCGTCAGATAGCTCATCGCATTCCAATTGACGATCATTTCCAGGAACAGCCATAGGCAGAGTAACCCCTGCATGAGGGTCGCGCCGGAAAACAGCAGGAACACCGCGTACAGCACCGCACCCACCGCCAGCATGAGGGTCGTGGATCCCCAGAACGATGGAAGAATGGTCTCCTCATGATGTTCGAACAGCATGTCCGCAAGGAAACGCGTCACCGGCATGGACAGGAAGCTGGTCAACACCAATGAGGCGAGCAGCGTGTACGTGATCATGCAGACCAGCAGATTCTGGTCCGCGCGGGGCACGTGCCACCAACCGCTGACCGCCAGCACGCCGAACTGCAGCAGGATGCCCAGCAGCATCGGTCCGGTGCAGATCACACCGGCATAACCGTAGGCGCGCACCATGGCGACCAGGCCCTTGCGGTGGAACAGTTTCTTGAGTTCGAATCCGATTCCCGCCATATCAGTGCTCCAACCCGTAATGGTCGGCGGTATCGAGATACAGCGCACGGTATTCGTCAAGCATGCGCTCATGCCGATAGTAGGTTTTCACGCGTTCGCGTCCCACTTGGCCCATGGCTTCGCGCAGCTTGCGGCTCGCGCACATGCGTTCCATGGCGCGGGCAAGGCCCTCGCGGTACATCGGAGGCACGTAGAAGCCGGCCACGCCGAGGTCGTCGCCTTCCTCGCCTTCCAGCAGTTCACGGCAGCAGCCCACGTCGGTGGTCACGCAAGGGCGGGCCGCCGCGAACGATTCCAACACCGACAGAGGCTGGCCTTCGGAGATGCTGGTCAGCACCGTGAAATCCAGTTTGCGCATGTATTCGACCACATTCACGCGTCCGGTGAATTCAAGGTTCTTCACTTCAAGCTGTTTCACCAGCTCATAGCATTCGTCGGCATAGTCCTGGTCGTCCACACCACCGAGGATGTGCAGCCTGACATTGTCCACGCGGTTCGACAGTTCGCTGAACGCGTGGATGAGGGTTTTCACGTCCTTGATGGGAGCCAGACGTACCACGGCGCCGATATCCACCCAACCGTCCTCAGGCTTGAGCGGAATGTCGCAGAACCGTTCGTATTGGATGCCGTTGGGAATGACCAGGCATTTGCTTGCCGGAGCGCCCATGTCGATCTGGGTCTGGCGAGCGCGGCCGAACAGGCTGGTCACACGCCATGCCCTACGGTAGATCTCCTGTGACAGCATGGCGAAGAAACGGATCCACCGTTGCCGGAACGCGGGCGCAACCCATTCGGCGGAAAGAATCTCCTCCTCGCGTTCGCGCGTGTAGATGCCATGTTCGGTTAGTAATACGGGTGCGTGGTTGATACTGCCGCCCAAGCATGCCAGCAGGCCGCCGTAACCGGTGGAGATGGCATGGTAGATCTGCGCTTTCGGCACTTCTCCCGTCATCAGGTACAGCACCGGCAGCAGCATGGATCGCACGGTGTGGAACGCATCCGCGTAGGCGACGTACGGGTATTCCTCCATGCAGATCTTCGTAAACAGGTCGATGAATTCGTTGCTTTGCAGGAACGACAGCGGATGCACGCCTTTGTTGTGGAACAGGTTGAACAGTACGTCCCAGTCGGGATCGCTCAGATTCACCAGCTCACGCAGTGCCTTGACTTCCTCGTCGGTGAAGATCACTTTCGCATGTTCACCGCTCAGACGCAACGCGTCGTCGAGGAACACCTCATGCACTTCCACCACGTTGGATGGAAGGTCGTACACGAATTTGCCACGGTCCTTGGCTTTCGCGCCGATCACCCACAGCACGAACTCGTGTTCCTTCATGGCGGTGATGTAGCTGTGCATCCATGTGGACACGCCTCCATGCACGTACGGGTAGCAACCTTCCAATACCAGGCAGATTCTCATGCCGCGCCTCCAGCCTTGCGTTCGACGTGCACTGTGGAGTCCGTGACCTTGATGAGGTACAGATTCCCCGTCATCCGGATTATGCTTCCGCCTTGGATTCTGCCGGGCGTGCCATGGTTCGCGCGGAGCAGCAGCCAAGCCTGGTCCTTGAAATTGCCCAAGTCGAATTCCCACTCATTGGCGGATTCCCTCATCTTGACAGTCAGTCCAGAAAAGCGTTGCACCGCGGACGCGCATTCCGTGCCTGTCTGCATGCGGATGGACGGTGCAGACGCTTCAAGCCAGTCGAGATAGTTCTCAAGGCCTTTTCTGTAGACCGCCCAGCCTTCTTTCGCTCCACGGTCAGGGTCGAGCATGTCGTCCGGATGCATGAAGTGGGTGCTGACGAAATGCATGTTCAGTTCGGATTCTGCGGCGAGCCGCATGTAATCTCCCACCATGCCGCCGGAGACGATGCGCGGCGCCTCGACGATGCCGTCATCGGCCACACCGAATTCCTGCACGTAAGGAAGTTTGCTGTCGCTTGGCAGGTAGGTGCTGGCGATGGTGCGGATTTCGGGCACGTCTCGTCCGATTGTCTGCCGTCCTTCCTTGGACAGGATGTTGGACGGCGGCACATATACCGACGCTGTGGCCGCCGGCAGCACGGACTTTTGGAATGCGATCAGCTCGCGCAGCGAGGCGACGACAGCTTTGCGATTCGGCCACTGATGGTACGCGTATTCGTCGCCATAATCGGTGTTCGGCAGTACGAGCGGCTGATGGTTGTAGCCATGGTAGCCGATTTCGCCGTTCTGTTTGAGCAGCAGTCCGCCGAAATAGATGAAATGCGATTCGTCCTTCTGCCGTACGGGAGCGTCTTTCGTATCGTCCCCGTAATTCTCGATCATCACGCCGGTGAACCGAATACCGTAGCGTTCCGCAAGTTTGGTCAGGTCCGGCCACCAGACCTTCGAATAGAAGTTGGTGATGCTCATGCCGTAGTCGCGTTTGATGTAGGTGGCGTCTCCGCTGGGGACCGGGGATGGAAAATCGTCCAGATAGAACGCGGCGCTGTTGATGACCGGGTATGCCGTGGCGGAACCCAGCAGGCTGAACGCGGAGGCATAGAAGCCGCGCACCACCTTGCCATAGATGCCGATATTGCAGGTCACGGTTCGTCCGGAACGCACATCGGCACTCCAGATCAGTGGCGTATGGCCGTTGGCACTGACCGCTTCGACGGCGGCCTTCTCATTGAGGTTCAGACTCAACGACGATTTGAACGGGCCACTGAACATGTAGGTGTGCCCGCCACCCAGCATAAAGTCCCTGGCAGGCTTGATGCCTTTGGTCATCACGTAGTCGTATGCGGAGGATTCGATGCCGATTTGAGGCCCGATCGCGTCCAGATAGCCTGTTTTTTCAGGCGTCATGGCAAGCATCATGTTGCCGCCGCCTTCAACCCATCTCATGATGGACACCAGCTCATCCCCCAGCGAATCAAGTTCCGGCATGACGATCAGCACGGTGCGGTACCGATTCAATGAGGGGATGTCGTCGGGATCGGTTTTGGCCAGATCCACGGTGGCGGTCGGCACTTTCATGTCGAGCAGCACCTGTTTCATCATGGTTTCGGCCTCGTCCACACCATCCTGGGAACTATCCACGAGCATCAGGTTCGTGGCGCGCTGCCCCATGATGGCGTTCTGGGCCGGAATGGCCTCGTTACGAGCCATGTATTTCAAAGTGAATTTCGTCGCGCCGTAGTGGATGCCCAAGGTTTGCGCCAACAGCACCAAGGCGATGGCCATGAATACGGCCCACACGCGGACCAGGTTTTTCCAACGGAAGCGCTTCCATATGCGCCATGCGGAACGTATCATGCGCGCCCAGCCTCCTTGTCGCCGAGCCAGAATCGCAGGATGTCGTGGCCTCGGCCGCCAAGGTAGATGTGGTCGTCCTTGATGTGCCGGACGGTGCGTTGCACCGCCTCGCCATCGTGACGTGCGGCTTCCAATCGCAGTTTCATCAGCCAGACGTCACCTTGACGCGGCCATGCGGACAGCGCCGCTTCGATGGTGCGAGACGCGGCATCGAACGAACCGAGATCCATCTGCGTTTTCGCCAACGAGCATACGGTGCGGTAGTCGTTATGCCGTTTGAGCCGTTCGGCGAGCAGGTCGGCGTATCGGCGCATCTGCAACGTTCTGGCATACCCCTGTTCCATGGAGGATTCCAAGTAGTGTTCGAGCGCCTCACGGTACCGGTCGAGCGCCTCGTCCGAATCGCGGTTCCGCTCGTATTCCTCCATGCGTTGCTGCAACGCGATGTCTTCCTTCGCGCTGATCTGCGCCATGGCCGTGGCCGCGTAATGCACGACTTCCACGTCCTCGTTCAGACGGGCTTGGGAGAGCAAATTGGCGTATTGGCCGGGATTCTCGTTAAGAATGGACAGCATCAGATTACGACGCTGCCGTGGATTGTCCACGATCAGCGCCTCTTCCAACGGCACGGTGTTGGCGTAATCCGTACGGTCGTCCACAAGAATGTTGCGTTGTTCCTGATCCTCGACCTTCAGTTCCTGCAGACCGTCGGGAATCCGTCGTCCCCCACGAAGCACGGCACGCGAATGCATGAGCGCCACGCTCAACGGCCCCCATAGGGGAATCAACGCCATGAACGGGAGCAGCAGTCCATCGACTTTCAGCACTCCGACGTGGTGCAGCAGACACAGCGTCATGCAGACCAGCAGATGCACGGCGATGATGATCAACGCGGCGATAGTCGTCGACCCCATCAGCTTTCACCCCCATCGTCGGCTTGCGCGATATGCGATCGGGCTTCGGAAAGCAGGGCATCCTCTTGGGTCTGCGGAACGTAGGAGCAGTGCAAGCCGGAACGGGTCAGACGTTTGAGGATGATCGGCAGTTCCTTCTCCCCCGCCTGGTTCATCAGCAGATACACGCCGTCATCCGTCAGCATGCCGGCCTCATCGGTCTGGCGGATGCTTTGCATCAGCAGGGAGTCCACGTCCTCAAGGTTTCCCTCGCATTCGACTTTGAGCAGCAGATGGTCGCCCATATGGTCGTGTTTGAGGTCGTTGGCAGCCAGCACCTTCGGCAGGAACGCTTCTGGCTTCAGCAGGTTCGTTCCCGGCACCAGCATGGACCGGCGCGCCACGTCCTCGTATTCGAAGGCCCTGATCATGGCCGATTCGACCAGACCGCACATGATGCTGAACAGATTCTGGAAGTACAGGTTCATCTGGTCCGGTTTGGCCTCTCCCATGGTGATGATCACGGCCAGTTCGCCACGGTCACGCACGCCGACGGCGTACATCGGGAATTTGTCCTTTAACGTTCGGTTCACCCATATGCCGTTGTGTTCCAGCGCGGTGATGATTTCACCGTAATCCGAGACGCGTATGGAGCGGAAGCTGCCGACGTCGAACCGTGGGCTCGCCGCCACAAGACGGGCGAACTGTCCGCCGTTGTCCACTCGGAAGATGGCGAGGCTGTCGCTATCGAGGCTTTCCTGCATGATGCGGATCGCCGTATGGTACAGCTTCTGCGGTTGCACTTCGTCCAATTCTCGGGTCACGGCGTACAGTTTGCCGAAACTGTCGCGTCTGCCGATGATCTGGTCGCGCAACTGTCTGCGGTCGTCGAGCACATCCTGATACCGCCCGCGCAGGAAGTCCAGACGATTGCGCAACAACCCGTTCTCGTCGCGCACGAACCTCACGCTCTCCTGGTTGCGCGACTGCACATAGCCGCATACCGATCCGGCCACGAAATAAATGACGAAGGCAAGCCAGTTCGATGTGTCGTAGAACAACGGGGCGAAGGACGCGCCCTGCGACGCGTAGGACATGGCCACGCCGGCGCAGGCCAGTACGGCTGCGAACACGCCGGCATGCAGCCCGTAGATGGTGCCGACGATCACCACGAACAGCAATCGCAGGTCCACGGTTTCCAGCTGGCTGTTGCCTTGTGTAAAAGTGCGGAGCCATTCCGTCAGCAGGAACGCGCCGATGATTTCCAGCACGGTCCACCATTTGTTGTGGCTGCGTAGGAAATCCCATACCGGATGCTTGTCGGTTTTGTTCTCGCGGAGCTTCAACCAGCCTTCGATGACGTGCGGAAAATCCTCGCGAAGCGAGTATCGTGGCGAAAAGCCGTACCTCAATCGCAATTCGTGGTCGTCGGCGGGGTATGCCTGCGGACGGTCCTCGCCGTATACGACCTTCGTTCCCGGAAAATATCCCGCGATCAGCGTTCCCAAATCGCCGTAAGTGAAGTCGAACACGTTCGGAACGTGGAACAGCTCGCTGTCGGCGGTCCAGTCGTCGAATATGCGGTAGATAAGTTCGGCCAGATCGTCGGCGCATAGGAAGCAGGTGCGTTGTTCGGCGCGTTCATGGAAGCGCAGTTCTCCCGCTTGCGCCTGTTCGAACAAGCCGTTGAAATATGCGGTGACGCCATTGCGTTGCGGCGCGTACAGATAGGGGCAGCGCACGATCTTCACTTCCAGATCGTAGGTGCGCGCATAGTACAGGCCGAGCTCTTCGCCGGCACGCGACATCAGGCTTTTGCTGGTCTCGTGCACGTCCGTTTCCTGCGGATAGGTGAATTCCGATTCCGGCCCGCTCACCATCAGCATCTGGACCTTGCGATTGCGGACGGTGTGCAGCAGTCGGCGCAGGTAGCCCAGGTCGCCGTCACGTTCGCTGCGGGGCGTCAGATTTTCGGAGAAGTAGACGATTCGATCGAATTCGTAGTTGGAGAACACTTCCGACACGGCGTCACGGTCGGGCATGTCGATGATTTTGAGATCCTCGCCGCTGGATTCGGTCCCTTTGCGGAGGGCCACCACCACCTTGTCGTGGGGGAACGTGTGCTCGATCCACTGCTTCGTCACGAAGTCGGTGTTGCCGATTAACAGTATCTCCACTCGCCTCACCCCAGGGATACACCCGTTTAGAGGTCAACATCATGGAACAGTACAGCCGTCAACCCCTTGTCTACCTGCACCATAGTTTAGCGACAGAGGGGACAGAACATCCCTCTTCGTTGGGGGTAATGGGCGTATGTCTTTCGCCGATATGGTTCGGATGGCGCTTGTGCTGGAAAACGAGCGGAAATCGCGCAGGTAAATCGGAAAAGATATGCGAGAAAAACAAAACCCCAGATTGCTCCGGGGTGTATCTGGTGGCTCCGAGCGGCATCGATCCGCTGACCTAACGATTTTCAGTCGTTCGCTCTACCAACTGAGCTACAGAGCCATGAACAACTTGCGCTGTTCCAGCGACCACGGCCGGACTTGAACCGGTGACCTCCGCCGTGACAGGGCGGCGCTCTAACCAACTGAGCTACGCGGCCATTGCCACCTTGTTTCCAAGGTACGTACCCCCTGAGAGAGTCGAACTCTCGTTGTCAGATTGAAAGTCTGGTGTCCTAACCGTTAGACGAAGGGGGCGCTTTCAGCGTTTCCGCTTGACAACTTGCCCTACTATACGCGAATCTGGCCGACATGCAAACCTCGGCGTGTCGCGCCGGCGTCACACACCGCCACAATAAGACAGGAATCCTCGTAAAACACTGAAATTCCAAGCCTTATCGCATTACACGCGACGATAGGTGAAATCGTGAATCACGCGCCCGGCGGCAAGTCCCTTCTTCTCGAAATTGGTCAAAACACGGCCATCGAATCGCTCGGATTCAGCGAAATCGGCGTGTCGCAATGCGGCCGCCTCATCCGCGTTGCCTTTGCCGACGTGCTCGACGGGCAGGCTCACGGTCAATGCGCCGTCGTTATGGAAGCCGTCCAGCTCGTCCATCACCTCATGGACGTGCAGCGCGTAATCCTCGATGTCGGTGGCGATGCGCCACACGCCTTCGTCCATCAACGCGCGGTGGACGTCCGCGGCGAGCTCGGGCTGTACGATGCGGCGCTTGTGATGGCGCATCTTCGGCCACGGGTCGGGGAAGAACGTCCACACTTCGGCGATCGAGCCGTCGACGGCCGCCTTGAACAGTTCTGGCGCGTTGATCTGGGCGATCCGCAGGTTCTTCAGGTTCTGCTTGCCGGCGAGCAGCAGCGTGTGCGCCACGCCCGGATCGTAGACCTCCAGAGCAAGGAAGTTGACGTCCGGCCGGGCGGCTGCGGCGGCAACGACGTTCTCGCCTTGTCCGGAGCCGATTTCCACGATCAGAGGATTGGTATTGCCCCACGTTTCGCGGATATAGGCTTGGTCGAACACGAAACCCTCACGCACGTCGAGGGACCCTTCGCCCGCGTTGATGTTCAGCAGATACGTATCGGCGTAGGCGTCCCAGGCCCGCTGCAGTCGCGCGTCGAGCCGGGCGGACCGCCGCACGAAGGACAGTACTTTGCGGCCGTAAAGAGCAGGCCTGCCATCGACTGTCGGTTGTACGTCTGGCACGTTTTCTTCTATTTCACGGCCATTATTCGGCGTGTTTTCGTCTTGTTGCATACCCTAATTTATAGAGGAAACGCAGGAACGAACGAGTTATGTGCGTTCGTGTTCACGTGCTATACTCAAATTGTTCAAAAGGTAACAAATCTGAGCAAAAAGTGAACAATGGTTGACATTTTTTCAAATCATCAAAGTTCACCGCTCATTTGAAGGAAAGGCCAGAACATGACAGTTCTCGTCACTGGTGGGTGCGGATACATCGGCGCCCACGTCGTTCACGCACTTCATCAGGCCGGCGAAAAGGTTGTCGTCGTCGACGATCTGAGCTACGGCAAGCCCACCCGCATCGAAGGCTCCCGCCTGTACGGCATGGACATCGCCGCTCCGGGTGCCGGCGAGCGCCTCGCGGAGATCATGAAGGCCGAAGGCGTCGATTCCGTGATTCATTTCGCGGCCCGCAAGCAGGTCGGCGAATCCGTCGAGAAGCCGCTGTGGTACTACCAGCAGAACCTCAACGGCATGCTCAACGTGCTGATCGGCATGCGCGATTCCGGCGCCAAGAAGCTCGTCTTCTCCTCCTCCGCCGCCACCTACGGCGTGCCGCCGGTCGATGTGGTGCCGGAAGACGTCGTGCCGATGCTGCCGATCAACCCGTACGGCCAGACCAAGCTGTTCGGCGAGTGGATGGCCCGCGCCTGCGAGGAACCGTATGGCATCCGCTTCTGCGGCCTGCGTTACTTCAACGTGGCCGGCTGCGGCCCGGTGGAACTTGAGGATCCGGCCATCCTGAACCTCATCCCGATGCTGTTCGACCGTCTGAAGAAGGGCAAGGCCCCGGCGATCTTCGGCGATGACTACCCGACTCCGGACGGCACCTGCGTGCGCGACTACATCCACGTGTCCGATCTGGCCGACGCGCATATCGCCGCGCTGAAGTATCTGGACCGCGACGAGCGCAAGTATGACGCGTTCAACGTCGGCACCGGCGAGGGCACCTCCGTGCGCCAGATCGTCGATGAGGTCAAGAAGGTCACCGGTCTGCCGTTCAAGGAGACCGTCATGGGCCGCCGCGCCGGCGATCCGCCGCACCTGATCGGCTCCCCGAAGCGCATCAACGAGGAGATGGGCTGGCACGCCAAGTAC
>OLPE01001617.1_pt1 | contig 11653 bp, 9 predicted proteins | sample 1671901 | NCBI WGS metagenome assembly OLPE01 (sample SAMEA3136624, study PRJEB25190) | human gut metagenome | biome: human gut; feature: human-associated habitat; material: faeces | place: Austria | collected 2013 | reverse complement strand
TAAGAAATTGTATGATGGTTCATCAGCAGCCGGATATACTGCCTGGCAGATCTGGACGCCTGGATTCTGCGAGAGTGTGGAGATCGGAATATGTCATGGATGATCGGGTCTTTCATGCTAATTATGAAGAGAAAAAGCCACTGTTTACGGTGGATCTTCTTTTGGATGCATCTGCGTCAAGACTACAGTATCAGGAAATGATTGCTGCGCAGGGAGTGATTCTTTCAGAAAGTCTTCAGGCATGTCATATTCCGGTCAGAGTTTCGGAATTCTGCAGTGTACGCGGATATACAGTGCTTCGGATTCTGAAGGCATTTGAGGAGAAAAAAAGTGATGACGTTTTTCGATACTTTGCAACTGGCTGGAATCGTGACGGACTTGTCATGCGGGAGATGAATGAACTTCTGAGATCCCATAGTGGATCAGCTGACCGTCATCTGCTTATTTTACTGACGGATGCGGAACCAAATGACAGTTTTCGTATACAGTCTTCAGAACAGTTTCCATTTGGAAAGGACTATGGAGATGAGGCAGCTGTTAATGATACAGCGGCTGAAGTGCGGGCATTGCAACGAAAAGGTATCTGTGTTTCTGCTGTATTTATGGGAACGGATGCAGGCGCATTGAAGGCAGAAATAATTTATGGAAAAGAATATACCAGAATACAGGAGGTCGGACAGTTGGCCAGGGCAGCAGGTTTGCTGATCCAGAAGGAAATAAGTAAAATTGATTTATAAATATGATAAATAAATAACAAAGATGTTATGGAATAGACAAATAAAATTGTATACAATATTCCTGTATATTTATAAAAATAATAGACAAACTCAACAATAACTATTGTTTTTTAAACGAGAAGTTTTATAATAATAATTGCTAAGCAGAGTGTATGGTAAGCTGATCTGCCATACTTTGACAAAAATATGACAACTGCGAATTGCAGTAGAGGGAGGGATTTAAATGATCAGTTTTATTTTGTGTCTGGCACTTCTGATTATCGGTTACTTTACCTATGGTAAGGTCGTTGATAACACTTTTGGACCAGATGATCGTGAAACCCCGGCGGTAAGCATCAACGACGGAGTGGATTATGTAGTGATGCCACAGTGGAAACTGTTCCTTGTACAGCTTCTTAACATTGCAGGATTGGGACCTATTTTTGGTGCGATGCAGGGTGCATTGTGGGGACCAATCGTATTTCTCTGGATCACGTTTGGTACAATTTTTGCCGGCGGTGTTCATGACTACTTCTCTGGAATGATCAGCGAACGTAATTCCGGAAGCTCAGTAGCAGAATTTACAGGTAAATACCTCGGCGGTGTTATGCAGAACATCATGCGAGTATTTTCAGTAGTGCTCCTGATCATGGTTGGTACTGTTTTTGCAGTAGGTCCGGCAGGTCTGATCGTTACCCTGTGTAAGAATGGCGGACTGTCAGGTATTCTTACCACTACACTGTTCTGGCTTATTCTTATTTTAGTGTATTATTTTATTGCAACATTTATTTCCATTGATAAGATCATCGGTAAGATTTACCCGGTATTTGGTCTCTGCCTGATCATTATGGCAGTTGGTGTTATCATAGGAATCTATACAAATCCTGAATTTACGATTCCTGAAATCTGGAGTCATATGTACAGTATGCATCCGGCAGGAACACCAATCTGGAGCTTTATGTTTATCACTGTAGCCTGTGGTGCAATCTCCGGTTTCCATTCTACTCAGTCACCATTGATGGCTCGTTGTATGAAGAGTGAGAAACAGGGTCACTTTGTATTTTATGGTGCAATGGTTGCAGAAGGTATCACTGCACTGCTCTTTATGAAGTTACAGGCGGACTGAATACAGGTCTTGCAGAAATTCTTTCCGGTGGCCAGTCAGCAGCTATCTATGATGTATGTTCCAAGACAATGGGTGGTGTTGGTATTGCACTTGCGATGATCGGTGTTGTTGTATGTCCTATTACTTCAGGTGATACGGCTTTCCGTTCAGCAAGACTTACTCTGTCTGACTGGTTCCATATTGATCAGGGAAGATACGCTAACAGACTGAAACTTTGTATTCCGGTTCTTGGTGTTGGCGCTGTTCTTGGTATTGGTAATGCAGTTGGCGCAATTGACTATACAGTTATCTGGCGTTATTTCAGCTGGACAAACCAGACCCTTGCAATGATCGTTCTCTGGGCAGCATCCATGTATCTGGTAAGTGAAAAGAAAAACTTCTGGATCACAGCAGTTCCGGCCGCCTTTATGAGTGCAGTTTCCAGTACATATTTCATCCTTGCACCGGAATGTCTTGGCGGTCTGATCAATTCCAAAACGGCAGAAGGCGCAGTTGTTTATAATACAGCTGTAGCTTATCCGATAGGTATTATTTTTGCAATCGTACTTCTTGTTATTTTCCTTCGCGCAGCGAAGAAACATGCAGCTGCCTGAAACTATTTTAAGTGAGGTCTGACATCATGATTTTTAAACCACATCCACTTAGTACATCTCGGCTTCCGGCATCGGAACTTGAGAAAGACAGAAAATCCTGTCGTAAGATCGGACCCTGTGGGGTCGGAAAAAAAGCAATTTACCTGAACAGTTTTTATATAGACAGGTGCTATTATATTCCTTTTACGGCAATCAGACGTGTCTTTAAGCGCGTGGCTATGAGTAAAGGCGGCTTTTCAGGCAGAGGTGTATTTGCGAGCATGCCTTATCTGGTTGTGGAATATGATGACGGACAGGAGAAACAATGCAATTTTAAATATGAAAATCAGGTAGATGACCTTCTTAATCTGCTCTCAGCTGAACAGCCGCAGATTCGGCTGCTCAGCGAGGCGGCAGAAAGAAAGATGGAAAAGCAGAAAGCAGAAATGGAACTTGAACTGCTCTCCAGACCAGAACTGACTCCGCAGTCAGAAAAGGCTGTGAAGAAGCTTGAAAGAGCCATTGATTATCTGGAACGAAAACCGCAGCTGAGTGAAGCACTGAGCCAGGCAGCCGGCAGACGGCGGAACTATCAGTGTACAAGCCCAAGCTATCGCTGGGTGGCAATGGCTATCACCACACTTGGATTTGTGGCGGTTGCAGCAGGAATTTATTCATTTGTTGCGCACAATGATTTTGCAGTGTACTTTATTCTGTTTGGTATTGCAGCTGTTTTTACCTTTGCCGGTTTCAGTGTTCTGCCAACTGCGCGCAACAACCGAAAAGCAATCATGAGCCTGGATGAACAGGCACAAAAGCAAATGGAGGAGTATATCAAAGGGTATCCGGATTTTCCATTACCTGCAAGATATGCGCATCCGATCGTTCTCAGAAGAATGCAGAGGGTGATCGAACAGGGCCGTGCAGAGGAAATTGATCAGGCACTGATAGTTGTCAAGGAAGATCTTAAAGCATTAAACAGCGAGGTAAAAGTATCACAGGAAGAGTACGATGAAGTTGTTGCGATCAAGCCAATGTTTTTGAATGCAATGTATGAGTAAACGCAAATTAACGGCTTGACAAATTCTTCTCGTACATGTTATATTTTATTTAGTTGTAGTGTGTAACTCGATTATGGAGGCATTAACTATACATAACAAGGAGTGTTTATGTATGTTAATGCTTTTTTTATATTAAAACCGGTTGAAGAAGTCTTTCATACATTCTCATTTTTTGTAAAAATATAGAAGGAGAAATTCAGATGAAAGACAAAATCTTTGGTGTTTTACAGCGTGTCGGACGAAGCTTCATGCTCCCAATCGCAATCCTTCCGGTAGCCGGACTTCTTCTTGGTATCGGAAGTTCTTTCACCAATGCAACAACGATTGAGACATATGGTCTGACAAAGATTCTGGGTGACGGAACACTGCTTCATTCCCTGCTGGTGATCATGAACAGCGTAGGAAGTGCAGTCTTTAATAACCTGCCACTGATCTTTGCAGTTGGTGTTGCAATTGGTATGGCAAAGAAAGAAAAAGAAGTTGCAGCGTTATCTTCTATGATTGCATTCTTTGTTATGCATGTATCCATTAGCGCGATGCTTTCAATTAATGGAGAGATTCTTACAGATGGTTCAATTGCGAAAGATGTGCTGGAAGGAACAGTTGCATCAGTTTGTGGAATCCAGAGCCTGCAAATGGGTGTGTTTGGAGGAATTATTGTAGGTCTGGGTGTTGCGGCACTTCACAATCGATTCCATAAAATCGTATTGCCAAATGCATTATCATTTTTCGGCGGCTCAAGATTTGTGCCAATCATTTCTACAATCGTTTATATGTTTGTCGGAATATTAATGTATTTTATATGGCCGGCAGTTCAGAATGGTATTTATGCATTGGGTGGACTTGTAACAGGAACAGGATATTTCGGAACACTGATTTTTGGTATTATCAAGAGAGCCTTGATTCCATTTGGACTGCACCATGTGTTCTATATGCCATTTTGGCAGACAGCAGTTGGTGGAACAATGGAAGTTGCAGGACAGATGGTTCAGGGAGGACAGAATATCTTCTTTGCACAGCTTGCTGATTCCGCTAATATCACACATTTTAGTGCCGATGCTACAAGATATTTCTCAGGAGAATTTATTTTCATGATTTTCGGACTTCCGGGAGCAGCACTCGCTATGTATCGCTGTGCAAAACCGGAAAAGAAGAAACAGGCAGGAGGACTTTTATTATCTGCAGCACTTGCAAGTATGTTGACAGGTATTACAGAGCCAATTGAATTTTCTTTCTTATTTGTAGCTCCAATGTTATTTGCAGTACAAGTTGTATTGGCCGGAGCCGCTTATATGATCGCACATATGTTAAATATTGCGGTAGGTCTGACATTCTCAGGCGGATTTCTTGATTTGTTCCTGTTTGGTATTTTACAGGGAAATGCAAAGACAAGCTGGGTAAGAATCATCCCGGTTGGTATTATTTACTTTATCTTATATTATGTGATCTTTACATTTTTAATTAAAAAATTTGATCTGAAGACTCCGGGACGTGAGGACGATGATGTAGAGACAAAATTATATACAAAGGCAGATGTAAATGCCAGAAAAGAAGGACAGAAAACTTCTGAGACAGGCTCAAAGGATGCTGTCAGCGAGATGATCACAGAAGGTCTTGGCGGCAAGAAAAATATCAGTGATGTTGACTGTTGTGCAACAAGACTTCGTATTACGGTATATGATACAGAACGTGTAAATGATGAAATTTTGAAACAGACAGGTTCCAGAGGAATTGTGAAAAAAGGGCAGGGGGTTCAGATTATTTACGGACCGCATGTAACAGTGATTAAATCAAATCTGGAGGACTATCTGGAAACAGCACCTGACACATATGCAGAAACAACAGTTCTGGAAAATACAGAAAGCAAAACAGAAGAAACAACAGTTTCAGAAAATGCGGAAAATGAAACAAAAGCAAAAAGCACAATCATTATTTCCAGCCCTATCACAGGAAATGCAGATGACCTTTCAGCGGTACCTGACGAAGCATTTGCAGGACGTATGATGGGAGATGGAGCGGCAGTTACTCCAACGGATGCAATTATTACAGCACCGGAAGATGGAGAAGTGGCATTTGTATTTGATACAAAACACGCAATTGGATTTGAGACAGAAAGCGGTGTTGAACTTTTGATCCATGTCGGAGTTGATACGGTATCACTTAATGGAGAAGGTTTTGAGGTATTTGTAGAAAATGGTCAGAAGGTGAAAAAGGGAGATGCGATGATGAAAATCAATATCCCATATCTGACTGAGCATGCCCCATCTTTATGCTCACCGGTATTATGCACAGATTTAGATGACAATCAGAAAATCCGTTTACTTGCTAAAGGCGAGATTAAAGCAGGAGAGCCGCTGTTTGCAATAGATGCATATTAGTAGCCAATGAACTATCTACCTCGGCCAAATTAGGTCGAGGTACTTTACATTTGGGCGAGATTTTGTTACGCTGTTTTTAGTCTTTAGGAAATGAAATGGTCAGGGGGAATATTTATATGTATCGGGTGAGTAAAGTACTCAATAACAATGGTGTTATCGCAATAGAGATGGAAGAAAATCAAGAGTATGTCCTGCTTGGAAAAGGAATTGGATTTGGGAAGAAAGTCAGTCAACGATTTGAAGCACCTTTTGACTGTATAAGATATTCATTAAAAGATGATACAGAACGAGGCAGTGCGGCATCACTTGTTAAAAGCGTGGACCCTGTATTTTTGGAAATTGCAAATGAAGTACTCAGAGAAGCAGAGTGTACTTTCGGAAAGATTGACAAGAGAATCTTATTTCCTCTGGCAGACCATATATCCTTTGCAGTTGCACGAATGAAAAATGGAGAACAGATTAGTAATCCCCTGACAGGTGATATACATGCTCTATTTTATAAGGAATTTCAGGTCGCATCTGTATTGAAAAAGATTTTATCAGACAGGATGCAGATAGAGATTGGAGATGATGAGATCGGCTATGTAGCCTTGCATGTCCATTCTGCGATAGAAGATGAAAAAGTATCAGTGGCAATGCAGATGGCACGAACCGTTCGTGAATGTGTAAGCATTATAGAGGCAGAAACGGGCAAAAAAATTGATGTTATGACGCTGGATTATAATCGTTTGATGAATCATGTGAAATATATGGCGGCAAGACTTTTGCGCGGTGAAGAACTTAAGATTAATATCAATGATTATATAGAAATAAAATTCCCAAAAGCATTTGCAATTGCAACAACAGTCTGCGACCATTTGGGTGAGAATATCGGCATTCAGCCAGGTGAACGAGAAATCGGATATCTGGCGATGCATATTGAGAGAGTATATAATTCCGGTGAAAATAACTAAAAATCCTTGCTTATTAATTGACAATATATGCAAAATGTGATAATCTAAAAAAAGATTAGAGAAGCTAAAAAAGAGTTTGGCAACCTTTCCTGAAAAGGCTGACAAGCTCTTTTTTGAAATTAAAAATTTTTTTACTATGCGATTAGTAAAAAAATAATAAACGATGTATTAAAAGGGGAATAATTATGAAATTAATGAAGACAGAGGATGCAGTTGGTCAGATTTTATGCCATGATATCACACAGATCATCAAAGGCGTAACAAAAGATGCTGTATTTCGCAAAGGGCATATTATCCGGGAAGAAGACGTTCCGGTATTGTTAAGTGTCGGAAAGGACCACATTTATATCTGGGAGAATAATGAAAATACGCTTCATGAAAATGATGCGGCATTGGTACTTTATGACATGTGTAAGAATGATAACATGTCTCCATCTCAGATCAAAGAAGGAAAGATTGAACTGATTGCAGAATGTGATGGCGTGTTAAAAGTAGATACAGAAAAATTAAATCGCATTAACAGTCTCGGCGAAATGATGATTGCCAGCAGACATGGCAATTTTCCGGTGAAGAAAGGCGATAAGCTTGCAGGAATGCGCATTATCCCTCTTGTGATCGAGAAAGAAAAGATGGAGCAAGCAAAAGAAGCTGGCGGTGAGGGGCAGATTTTTGAGTTGCGTAAATATTTACACAAAAAAGTTGGAATCGTAACGACTGGAAACGAAGTGTATCATGGGCGGATCGAAGATACATTTACACCGGTTATCAAAGAAAAATTAGCAGAATTTGATACCGAGATCATCGGACATCGTGTAAGCGACGACAACCCGGAACGTATTACAGGTTATATCCGCGAATTGCTCGATGAAGGCGCGGACATGATTATCTGTACAGGCGGAATGAGCGTAGATCCAGACGATAAAACACCGTTGGCAATCCGTAATTCGGGTGCAAAGGTCGAGACTTACGGAGCACCGGTATTACCGGGAGCAATGTTCTTGCTTTCCTATTATAATGAGACCATTCCTGTACTTGGACTGCCGGGATGCGTAATGTATGCAAAGCGGACCATATTTGACCTTGTATTACCAAGACTGATGACAGGCGAGAAAGTAACAAAAGAAGATATTGACACACTTGGCGAAGGTGGATTGTGCCTGTCTTGCCCGGTCTGTACATTTCCAAATTGCGGATTCGGAAAATAAAGGAAATGCAGGCAAGTACGAGGCAGGCTGGCAACACGAAAACAAGAGACGTGTAGAAGGGGAAGGACAATGATCGACGGATATGGACGAACAATTGAATATATGAGAATATCCATTACTGACCGTTGCAATCTTCGCTGCCGATACTGTATGCCGGATGGGGTTGAACTGGTGTCAATGTCAGACCTTCTTTCTTTTGAAGAAATAGAAGAAATTTGCTGTGCGGCGGCAGAATTGGGGATTAAAAAAATAAAAATTACCGGTGGCGAGCCGTTGGTACGTAGGGGATGTACTGCACTCATAGGCCGAATAAAACAAATACCAGGAATTAAAGAGGTGACACTGACGACGAATGGAGTACTTTTGGCACAGCAGATGTCAGAGCTATGTGAAAATGGGCTGGATGCGGTGAATATCAGTCTTGATACGTTGAGCAGATGTAATTATGAAGAAATTACAGGAAAAGATAAATTAGAGTATGTATTAGAGGGAATTCAGGCAGCGGTAGAAGCCGGGATACGGGTTAAGATTAACAGCGTATTACAAAAAGAGCTAAACGATGCGGAATGGGGGCAGCTGATCGGCTTGGCGAAAGACCAGCCAGTTGATGTACGTTTCATCGAGATGATGCCAATTGGTTACGGGAAACAATTTGAAACAATATATAATGAAGATATCCAGAAAAAAATCAGGGAAATATACCCGGATTTAGAAGAGGATACAAGAGTTCATGGAAATGGACCTGCGACATATTATCACATACCGGGATTTAAAGGAAGTATCGGATTTATCAGCGCGATACATGGAAAATTTTGTGATAAATGCAACAGAATACGTCTGACATCACAGGGGATGATTAAGCCATGCTTATGTTATGGAAAATCTTATAATCTAAAAGAAATCCTAAGAGATTCCGGAGAAAAAATCGGAACAGAAGATATGAAGAGAATGTTGAAGCAAAGATTAGAGACAGCAATATTGGAAAAACCAGAACAACATTGTTTTGAGCATTTGGATGATATTACAGAAAAGAAAGATATGATACAAATAGGTGGTTGAAAATGGGAAAGATAATTGCAATTTGCATTAGTGAAAAAAAAGGAACGCAGAAGCACAGTATTGAATCTGCAGTCTTAAAGGAAAACTGGGGAATTGAAGGAGATGCACATGCAGGGAAATGGCATCGTCAGGTAAGCCTGCTTTCATTCGAAAAGTTTGATGAGTTCCAGAAAAAAGGTGCAGAAATTGATTACGGTGCCTTTGGAGAAAATATTCTTGTAGAAGGATTTGATCTTCGAACAATTCCGGTTGGAACAAGATTTCAGATAGGAGAAGCAATTTTAGAGTTAACACAGATAGGAAAAGATTGCCATAGTCACTGTGAAATTTACAAAAAGATGGGCGATTGTATCATGCCACGTGAAGGCGTATTTACAGAAATTATAAAAGGCGGCGTGATAAAACCAGGTGATGAAGTTATTCAATTACCACTGCCAAAAGACAGACCATTTACCGCAGCAATCGTTACATTAAGTGATAAAGGTTATGCAGGAGAACGCGAAGATAAAAGCGGTCCGATGATTCAGCAGATATTAGAAGAATGTACAGACTCTAAATATCAGATTATAGAAAAAATGATTTTGCCGGATGAAAAAGCAAAGATAGAAAGACAGCTTTGCAGACTGGCAGACCAAAGACAGATTAATGTAGTATTTACAACAGGTGGAACCGGATTTGCAGAAAGAGACGTAACACCAGAAGCAACAATTGCTGTCTGCGACAAGATGGCACCGGGGATTGCTGAGGCAATGAGACACTATTCCTTAAGCATTACAAATCGCGCAATGCTTAGCAGAGCCGTAGCCGGAATCAGAAAGAAAACATTGATCATCAACCTGCCGGGAAGCCCAAAAGCAGTAAAAGAAAGCTTAGAGTACATTCTTCCGGCACTGGGGCATGGCCTCGGAATCCTTCGCGGAACAGATGGGGAATGCGGTAACGCTTAGCGAGGTACTTTCGAGCCGCTGTTCGGAGTGTTACCGCGTGAAGAACGCTTAGCGAGGTCTGAATAGAATGATTGTAAATAGAAGCAGCACCCTAACTGCTTTCTATTTTACATAGCGAATACTTTTGTAAAACCATTCGTATAATACAAATATTTACACAAAGTTATCAAGGAGGAACAAGATGAAAAAAAGAATTTTAGCAATGATGCTTGCGTCAGCAATGGTAGTAGGACTTGTAGGATGTGGAGGAAGGTCAGATTCGAAAGATACGAAAGAAGAAACAAAAACAGAAGAGACAGCAAAAACAGATGATGCCGAAGAAACAGAAATCCAGGTATTTATCGCAGCCAGCTTAAACACAGTTATGACAGAGCTTGCAGAAGAATACAACAAAGAACATCCAGAAGTAAAAATCACATACAACGCAGACAGTTCAGGCACATTGCTGACACAGATTGAAGAAGGTTACGAATGTGATATTTTCTTCTCAGCAGCTCAGAAACAGATGGATCAGCTGGAAAAAGACGGACTTGTAGTAGATGGAACTCGTGCAAATGTTGTAAATAACCAGGTAGTTGTAGTATCATTAAAAGACAGTGGTACAAAGGTCACAGGACTTGAGAACTTAAACGAAGCAAGCAGCATCGCTCTGGCGGGCGGAAGCGTTCCGGTTGGAAAATATACTCGCCAGGCACTTGTAAACATTGGAACACTAAATAAAGTAGATGATGTATCAACAATCACAACACAGGAAATTTCAGATGCTTTAGGTGGAGTCGAGATCAGCGAGCAGGATAACGTAAGTAAAGTACTTGCAGCAGTTGTAGAAGGTTCTTGTGAAGTTGGAACAACATATTTCTCAGATACATATGGATATGAAGACAAACTGGATATTCTTCAGAAAGTAAGCTATGATCTGACAGGAAATGTAATCTATCCAATCGCACGCGTTCAGAATGACGAAGCCGATGAAGTACAAAACAAAGCAGCTGATGATTTTATCAAATTTATCACATCAGATGCAGCAAAAGCAGTATTTGATTCATACTATTTCGATACAAACGTAGAATAAGCAGTACATTTCACTCAGAAGAATAAACAAAAAATCAGAAAAAAGAGGGCATTTGCTGATAGCGGATGCTCCTCAGAAAGGAAAAAAACATGGAAGCAGTGACAGAGGTCATCAAGACATTAGACTGGAGTCCGTTATGGATATCATTAAAAACAGGAATTGTAGCAACGATATTCTCCTTCTTTTTAGGTATTTTTGCTGCACGTAAAATTGTAAAAGCATCACCTGGAGTAAAAGCAGTGCTGGATGGCATCCTGACGCTTCCGATGGTTTTGCCTCCGACAGTAGCGGGATTTTTCCTGCTACTTATATTTAGCAGACGTCGTCCGTTTGGAATCTTCTTATATGAAACGTTTAATATTAAGGTTGTTCAGAGCTGGCTTGGCTGCATAATTGCAGCCACAGTGATTGCATTTCCATTGATGTATCGAAATGCAAGAGCGGCCTTTGAACAAATCGACGTAAATCTTGTTTATGCAGGAAGAACACTTGGAATGTCCGATTTGAAAATATTTTGGAAGGTAGTCATCCCGACTGCCGGACCGGGAATTGCATCCGGAACAA
>OLPE01001613.1_pt1 | contig 11673 bp, 12 predicted proteins | sample 1671901 | NCBI WGS metagenome assembly OLPE01 (sample SAMEA3136624, study PRJEB25190) | human gut metagenome | biome: human gut; feature: human-associated habitat; material: faeces | place: Austria | collected 2013 | reverse complement strand
CTTTTTCTATCGTTACTCGGTAAAGGCGTTGCCGACGCTCTGGCCGCCAACATACGTCTCGACGAGAGTGAGCTCATGGTCGAACACGACAAAGTCGGCGTCGCGACCCGGCATGATGCTGCCGCACTTATCCTCGATGTGCGCGGAGCGTGCCGGCACCTCGGTTGCCATGCGAATGGCGATATCGGCGCTGGCGATGCCCCAGTCGACGATATTCTTGACGCCCTGGGCAAGCGTGAGCACCGAGCCAGCAATGCTCTTGCCGTCGGCGAGCCAGCACAGGTTGTCCTTCATGATGACGTCCATGCCACCACTGGTGTAGCTGCCCTCGGGCATGCCGCCGCAACCCAGGCAGTCGGTGATGAGCACCGTGTGTTGCCAGCCCTTTGCCTGCAGCAGCGCCTTGATGGCGGCAGGGTTAACGTGCTTGCCGTCACAGATGATCTCGGCGTAGGTCTCGGGCGTGGACATGGCAGCGCCCACGACACCGGGCTCACGGTGATGCAGCCCGCGCTGACCGTTATAGGTATGCGTAAAGCAGCTGGCACCGGCGTTGATGGCGGCGATGCACTCATCGTAGGTGGCGTCGGAGTGACCGATGCTGGTCACCACACCCTTGGCATTCAGAGCAGCCGCATAAGCAGCGGCACCGTACTCGAGCGCACCATTCTTCTCAGCCGCAAGCGCGCTCTTCCCGATGCGACCGCCGGCCTGCTCCTGCCAGCCATCGAAGACCTCGACCGTGGGATCGATGAGGAACTTGGGGTTCTGCGCGCCCACGTGCTTCATGGTAAAGAAGGGGCCCTCCAGGTAGATGCCCTGAATGCGAGCACCGCAGAAGTCGGGGCCGCGACCCTCGTCCGCCTGAGCGATGGCGGCGCAGGCGTCCTTGATCTGCTCGACGCCATCGGTGAACGTCGTGGGCAGCCAGCTGGTGGTGCCGCGACGGGCGAGCTCGGTCGAGCTGATATCGATGCCCTCGGGATCGTTATCGGTAGTTGAGTGGTTGTAGAAGCCATGGATGTGAGTATCGACCATACCCGGTGCGATCCACGATCCCGTGTAGTCCTTAATCTCGCAAGAGGGCTCGTCGGCCTGCCAGGCGCCAAAGACGCCATCCTCGACCATAAGATAGCCGCCCAGTTGCGGGCCTGCCGGCAAGAAGAACTTGTCAGCCTTAATTGCGTACGTGCTCATATGCACTCCTTGCTTCTAAAGCAGTTGACTGTAGTGATGCTTATACCCAGCTCACGTAAAACAAAAAGCGCCCGCCCGCCGTTATGAGCGGACGGGCGCCCTTACAGGGGGACGCGATTAAGCGGTGAAGGGGTGAATCGTCACGCCCTTAACCACGCGGTTGACCGTGCCGGTGGGACTCGGCGTATCGGGCGTGTTGCCCACGCGCACGGAGTTGAGCAGGCTGATAGCCTGGGCAAACATCACGAACGGCAGAGCAAGGTAGCCCTCGGGAAGTGCCTCGTAGCCCTTAAAGGTGAAGGACTCACCCTCATAGACGGTGGCACCTTCCTGCTGAACGGCGATGGTGTGCTGAGCGATCTCGTCGCCACCGATCTCGTTGAGGATGTCGATGTCGTACTGACGGGTGTAGGCGTCGTTATTGACGAACACGAAGACGAGCGTCTTATCGTCGACGAAGGACTTAGGTCCGTGACGATAGCCCATGGAGGTGTCGTAGGAAGTAGCGACCAGACCGTGAGCGAGCTCAAGGATCTTGAGCTGGCTCTCCTGGGCAAGGCCACCGAAGGAGCCAGAACCCAAGTAGGTCACGCGGTTGAAGTCGCCAGCCAGGTAATCGGCGATCTCGGGCTCACGGGAGATGACCTCCTCGCCCATCTTGGCAATCGTCTCGACCCACTCGGCCTTCTGCTCGTCAGAGGCAGTGTCGAAAATAAGGGTGGAGAGCAGGGTCATGCAGGAATAAGAACCGGTCATGGCGAAGCCCTTGTCGTTGGCGCGCGGAATGAGCAGCGTCAGCGCGTTGGGATCATCGGCAGACTCGACGGCGAGCTTGCCCTCGGGAGCGCAAGTGATGTTGAGGAACTTGACGTTGTGGACGAGCTCCTTGGCAACGGCAACGGCGGCAAGGCTCTCGGGGCTGTTGCCAGAGCGGGCAAAGGAAACCACGAGCGTGGGATCCTCGGCGCGCAGGAAGTCGCGCGGGGCGCTCACGATGTCGGTCGTGGCAATGGGCTTAAAGTCGTAGAGATCAGTGTTGCCAGCGTGACGCAGGTACGGGGCGCAGGTATCGCCAACGTAGTCGGACGTACCGGCACCGGTGAAGACAACGGACAGACGACCCTCGCCCATAGCGCGAGCCTCGGCCAGGAAGGCCTCGATGGCCTCCTTGTTCTCGCGATAGATGTTGAGCGTATCACGCCAAAGCTCGGGCTGCTGAGCAATCTCGGCCGTGGTGATCTGGGCGCCGAGCTCGGTGAGCTCCTCGACACTCTTCTCGAACATTTCTAATACCTCTCTCTAGAAGTAATCCTCTGACGTGCAATTATACACTTCGGTTGGTTATCTGGTAGTAACCAGTTAAATGCAAAGAATCATCATATGGAAACGATGCGAACACTAGTCGCTACGCTGGTGGTAAACCTTGTATTTAAACTGATCGGCACGAGCAACCGAGAGTGTGTACTCCACAACCTCGTTTGACTCGTTATACGTAGTCCTGACCAAATCGAGCACAGGCGAGCCCTCGACAATTCCCAAAAGGTGGGCGTCGGTGGGACGGGCTATGCTCGCATAGAACTCCTCTTCGGCCACGCGTATCTTTTGCTGAAAGTCTTGCTCAATCACATCGTAAAGCGGCTTACGCTCCAGCAGCGGTCGCTTTAGGGACAAAAATTGACGAACTGGTAGATAGCTGCGTTCGACCATCATGGGCATGTTGTCGGCAGAACGAAGTCGCTTAAGCTTAAAAATGCGATCACCGATACGCAATCCCATATGCTCGGCCAGATTTTTATCGGCCTCCATCTCGCAAAACTCGAGAATCGTGGTCTCGGGGTCGCGACCCATCGCGCGCATCTGCTCGGTAAAGCTGTAGGACTGCATAAGATTGGTTGCCTTTGCCGAACGGTCGGTCACAAAGGTACCGCGACCGTGCTGCCGAACCACCAGTCCTAAACGCTCCAGTTCCTGCAGAGCCAGGCGTACCGTAGTACGCGAGAGACCATAGCGCTCCGAAAGTTCGCGCTCGGAAGGAATCATGTCACCAGCGCGATATTCATGGTCGATCTTTTCGGTCAGAATATCGACCAGCTGATCGTACAGCGGTTGCTTACGCGCTCCGATCGCCATCCTATCCTCCCTTTTGCTCGAATTCGGCTAACTACCTAGGGTGTTTAGCATTATCTGTCTGCCACACCCGAATCATCAAGAAAACAAAAGCCGCGCGCTCTTTCGAGCACGCGGCTTTTAACATACACATGGCTTAAGGGGTCGGGGTGTGAGCCGCGTAGGGACACACCCCTCAAGCTAGAGCCTTACCAGATGCTCGGCCAGAGACCAAGCGGGCCAGCGCCCAGGATGCCAAGGACGAAGAGCAGGAGAATGCCCTTGGTCGGGGTCCAGCTGTGCTTAGCGAACATGTAGTAAAGCAGCAGCGTAAGCATAAGCGGGACGAGCTTCGGGACGATGGTGTTGAGGGTGTCGGCAACAGAGAAGTTGACCGGATCCTCGGTAACGGTGCCGTAGGTAACGGACTCCATGCCGTTGCCCAGATCGGTGACGCCGCACTCGACAGGGTTGCCGTCGGCATCGGTGGCGGTGAGGGCGTCGCCGTCCTCATTAGTCATGGCGATGGTACCGGCCTCAGCGGTCTCGGTATCGATGCCCTCCATACCGGTGAAGTTCTCGGCCTCCTTCTCGGAGACGATCACGGTCGTAGCGGAGAGGCCACGGGTGGTGCCGTTGGGGATCTGGAGGTTGATCTGGGTGCCACCCATGGTGACGACCAGGCAACCGACGACGAAGACGCCCATGATGGAAGCGGCACGCGTGAAGGCCTGCATGTTGGCGGTCAGAGCGTCAATAGCGCTGGTGCCAAGCTTGTAGGACCAGTTCATGAGCCAGAAGCGCAGAGCGAACTGGACGGCGTTGAAGATCACCAGGAAGATGATCGGCGCAGCGGCGTTGCCGTTGATGGCCATGTTGGAGGTAATGCCGGCCGTGATAGGCACGAGCGTCAGCCAGAACAGGGCGTCACCGATACCACCGAGCGGGCCCATTGCGGCGACGCGGACGGCGCGGATCGTGGGGATGTCAACCTTGTTCTGCTCGAGCGAAAGCACGATGCCCATAACAAAGGTGACGAGGAACGGGTGGGTGTTGAAGAACTCCAGGTTGTGGCTCATGGAAGCCGCGAGGTCGTTCTTGTTGGTGTGGATCTTCTCCAGACCGGGGATGATGGAGTAGAGCCAGCCAGCGGCCTGCATACGCTCGTAGTTGAACGAGGCCTGCAAGAAGCAGGAGCGCCAAGCCATCTTGTTGAGGGTCTTCTGGTCGAGCTGCGGAGCAGGAGTGAGATCCTCGTAGTGCTCCGGGATCACATACTCATTAGATGCCATCTTCGAAGTCACCTCCGTCAGAAACAGCTGCACCCTTCAGCTCGGTCTGCTGCTGGAAGTCCCAGAAAGCGATGCCGAAGCCGATGAGAGCGAGGATGAGCAGAGCAGGGGTTGCCAGCGAATCGTTGGCAACGGTGATGAGCGCGAGGCCGAAGCCCATGAGGAAGAACCCCCACATATCGCGGTTCATCATAACCTTGAGCAGGACGGCGAAGCCGACGAAGCGCATCATGCCGCCTGCAGCGGAGAGACCGGTCTGCAGCCAAGTCGGGATGGCGGAAGCGATGGTCTGACCGATGGTAGCGCCAGCGATGAAGAACAGGGTGACGACGACAGCGAAGATCAGGCCGAGCAGAGCCATGGCGAAGTAGTTCAGACGCTCGATACCCTTGGTGTCAGCGTTGTGAGCCATGTTGTCCGCGGAGGACATGAGCGGCGACATAAGCGTGAAGACCAGGGTAACGCCGAGCTGACCAAGCAGAGCGAACGGAATGGCAAGGCCGACTGCCGCGTTGGGCTCGAGGCCCGTAGCGATAGCGAGAATGGCTGCCATGATGCCGCCGATGACGGCGTTAGGCGGCTGAGCGCCTCCGATCGGCATGTTGCCGATCGTCATGAGCTGATAGGTACCACCCACGAGAAGACCGGTGTTGAGGTCGCCAAGGATAAGACCGATGACGGCGCCGGTGACGATGGGCTGATAGAGAGACTCGAGGAAGTTGAACTGGTCGATTGCCGCGATGAACGTGACGACGAAGACCAGAGCGACCTGGATGATCGAGTATTCCATCTTGCTCCTCCTTTCAAAATGTATGTACGCACTTTGGATAACACGTACAGAATGTCAGGGTTTCACTCCTGACAACGTGGATCATGAGGATTACGAGAAGAGCTTGCTCGTGTCCTCAACAGGCGTGCTCGGAACGCGCCTGATCTCCAACTCCACCCCCAATTCCTGCAGCTCTTTAAACGCAGCGACATCCTCGTCGTTAACTGCGACGGAGGTGGCGACTTGGCGCTTTCCTTCCGACATGTGCATGTTGCCGATGTTTACCTTCTTTATAGGCACACCGCCCTTGACGAGCGTAAGCACGTCTTCCGGTGTTTCGGCCACGATGAAGATCTTCTGGCGCGGGCTAGCCTTGCCAATGACGTCGATGGTCTTCTGCAGAGAGAAGAAACGCGTAGCGACGCCGGCGGGATCGGCCATCTTCATGAGGTTCTGGCGCATGGTGTTGGTCGCCACGTCGTCGTTGGCGACGAGGATGAGGTTGGAGCCCAGAGTGGAGTTCCACTGGGTGGCAACCTGACCATGAACCAGTCGGTTATCGATGCGGGTAAGAAGAATGTTGGGTTCTGCCATGTTGATCAGCTTCCTTTCGTTATTTGCTGACGACAGTTACTTGATCTCCTGAATCGCGTAACGCGAAACGTCTACGACGGCTCCGGATCGGACTTTAATCTGGACCTTTTCGCCTTCGATCCCTTTTACGGTTCCGTAGATACCGCCGGCGAAAAGAACCTCCTGACCCGGCTTGAGCTCGGTGTGCAGCTCCTTGAAGTACTTCTGCTTCTTCTTCATGTTGATTTGCGACCAGATGGTGTAAATCAAGCCCATGATGGCAAGCAGGCCTAAAAGGGCGACCGAGGAGCTCAGGACGTTGGCTCCGAAATCGGCCATTAGATGCCGTCCTCGTCGCCGAAGATATCCTCTTCCTCGGAGCCGGCAACGGATGCGACCGTCTGGGCGGTGACGCCCGTCTGGCCAACGGTCACGGCCTGCTCGCCAAGCTCGGCGAGCGTGGCGTTACCGCGGAGGAACAGAAGCTCAATAACCATGGGAAGGTTGGTGCCAGTCAGAACCTCGACGTTGTCGACATCCTGGGCAATCATCATCGACTGGTTGAACGGGGTGCCGCCAAGCAGGTCGGTAAAGACGAGCACGCCATCACACTCCTCGCGCATGGCGGTAATAGCGGCGCGGAGATCCTCACCGTAGGATGCGGCCTGGTCGCCCTCAAAAGGAACGACGGTAAAAGCAGGCTGGTCGCCGGCAACCATAGCGATAGCGCTTGCAAGGCCGGGTGCGAACTGTCCATGACCGGTAAGAATAAAGCCAACCATTCAAATTTCCCTTCCGAAGGTGTGTACGATCTGAGTCCGATAATTTTCGGAAGCCAGCGGGCGCTCGCCCTTAAAGCTTCTTAGAAAGCGTTCTTTGAAGACCAGTGGTTTCTAAACTGGTAGTAACCACGTGACGTGTTGTTGTCACTATATCACCCCAGAAGAGGTCGCTTTCGCTGATTCAAACAGTAAAACGTTTTTGCACCGCTCACGGTGATATTTCGACCGTTTACCGCTCGTTAACACTTCTACCTGCGGTTTTGAAACCATTTCGAAACGCTTTGGCAAAAGATCGGATCTTTTCCTATGTCTAAACAACGCAGGGCGGCTAAAAATAGCGTGTAGAAAAATTGCAGGTCATTGTGAAGATATGTGAATTGGTCTTTTTGACTTAATACCAGTTAAAACCAGTTTTGAGATTATCGGTGAACGGTAGTTTTCGACCGTTCACCGGTTACTTGCAATCGTTTGCAGTTGTTTTCCCAGATGAATTAGGGAAACCCGATGAAGCACTTGTGCGATCACGGGAAGTTTTGGCATTTGTCCTCATCCCCCGCGCGCCAAACTCCGGCATCCAAAATGAGCCATAGCTCTCGCTATTCGTTTTCAATCATTACTTGCTCAGTATCCGTAATTATTTATCGTTTATCGTTAATTCTGATATGATACAAGTACCATCCAAAACGCCGATTGGAGGGGTTATGGTCCATCGAAACGCGTCCATATCGAATGAAACCATCAGCCGCGAACAGACGGTAGCCAAACTGAGGAAGCTCGCTCGCATCTGCAAATGGGCCACGATCTGCATTACCACCGCGCTCGCTCTGGGGCTCCTCGCAGTCATTGCGATTGACCTTCTACTCATATTGCCCGGCCTCTCCCAAGGGTCGTGCCTCCAATCCGTAGAACTTCAAGCCGGCGAAGGGCCATGCCTTGCTATCGTCGGTACCGATGCGCAGGCCCCACTTATGCTCGTCGCACACGATGGCCACACTGCCATAGGGAGCCTCTTGATGACATGCCTCGCGCTTACCATCGCGATAAGCGTGCGCAGGCTTTTCTTCAACATTGAAAAGGAAGGCAGGCCCTTTGACCTTGAATGTAACCAGACACTTCGTCGAGTAGGACATTTATTCCTTATCGGCGGCGTTGCCGTGAGGCTTCTTGGTGCCGTAATCACGGGAATGATACTCTCAGGATTTGGCGGCAGCTTTACGGATGCGTTCGCCGGCCAGTTATTCGAGCCCTCCATGCTCTTTGCGGGCCTGATTATTTGCCTGATTGCCAGCATCTTCCGCTACGGGTATATCCTGCAAAAACAAGATGACGAGTTGCTCTAGGGGGAATCCATGATTATTCTGCGGCTCGACCGCATGCTTGCCGAACGCAAGATCTCATCCAAAGAGCTTGCGGAACGCGTGGGCATCTCCCAGGTCAATATGTCGCGCATCAAGACGGGCAAGGTTTCTGCCGTGCGCTTTTCAACTCTTGACGCGATATGCCGGGCACTCGACTGCCAACCGGGCGATGTGCTGGAATATATGCCTGACGATGAAGCCGATAATCTTTTTGGACTTAAAGATGAATAGCCATAATTAAGTCGCCAATCACGCCCTCAACGCAAAAAGTCCGCCAGAACGACTTCCGTACTGGCGGACTTTCTGCTGTCTATCGGCTAGATGCTCGATGAGCCGTGCGACTCTTTACGCAAAAAGGCCGTAGATGCTGATGTTGGCCTTGGCGTAGAGGCCGTTAGCATACTCGGTCCACTTGGAGCTGGCGCTCGAAGCCTGCGAAGAGTACTGCTGGTAGGCGGTGTAGTAGGCGGTCATGGCCTGCTTATAGGTAGCGCTATCGGCCGTAAAGGCATCATCGGCAAAGGCCTTGGCATAGGTGCTGTCGGCATCCTTCCAAGTGCCCTTTGAGCTATCCCACTCATCGCCGGCAAGGTTGATGATGTAGTCGGCGTAGTCCTTGCTCGCGGTCTCCTCGTTGCCGTCAGCAGGCTCGGTCGGGGCGGTCGGCATGCTTGCGGAGCTGTCGCCGACCTTCTTCTTGTAGAGCTTCTGCAGCGTCGCGGACTGGCGGACGATCTGCTTGGCCTGGTCCTTGGACACACCATACTGCGTGGCCATGGTCTTGTAGTCGGAGGTGCCAATGGAATCCTCGGCGTACTGCTTCATCTCCTTAGAAGAGACGGTAATGCCCTCGTCCTCGGCAGCGTCCAGCAGAATCTGGTTGCGCACGTAGGACAGGATAACGTCGGCAGACGGAGCGGTGTAGTTGCCGTCGTCGTCCTTGACGGTGTCGAGGCTATACTGGCTCTCGATGGCCTCACGCGCGGTGATGTCGCTCTTCTTGCCGTTGTAGCTATAGCTTGCCACGGTCGAATCGAGCTGGTCCTCGGTCAGGGTCGCCGAGCCGACGCCCTTGCCGCCAAAACCACCGTTGCCGATAAAGAAGCCGACCACGGCAGCGATCACGACTGCAACCACAAAGGCGGCAATCATCGTCTTCTTGTGCTTGCAAGCGTGGTCGTCCACGTCGGAGTCGTTGTCCTCATCCTGGGCCTCGGGCATCAGATTCTCGTCAGCAGCATCCGCGGCGATCTTTGCCTCCAGGCGAGCGTCCTCCTCCTCGGCAGTCGTGCCGGCGGCAATATGTTCGGCAGACGTGCCGGCGACCAGGTCGATCTTCTCGTCCTCATCACCGTCGGGGCCTTCGCCGCGCTCGATGATCTGGATGCCGTCGATCTCGTCCTTCTCGTCCTTCTTTTGAATCAGACCCATATCAGTTACTCCTTGTTAGGAAACATAGTCCTCAATAGAATACGCCCGGCAGAGCGCCGGGCGTATTGATTCTTAGGTTATACGCAAACACTTAAGTACTATTTAGGCGTTTGCAGCGTGCCTACCTTAGGCCAGGTGCGCGATAACGGCATCGGCAAAGGCCTGCGTGCCCACAGCGCCCTCAACGGAGCCGGTCTGGGCACGACGAACGTCGCCGGTAACCTGCTCGCCCTCGTCGAGCGTGGCAGATACGGCGGCGCGAATGCGATTGGCAGCGTCGTTCTCGCCCAGGTGATCGAGCATCATAGCCGCAGACAGAATCTCGGCCGTGGGGTTGGCGATATCCTGGCCAGCGATATCGGGCGCGGAGCCGTGCGTCGCCTCGAAGATGGCGCAGTCGGCACCGATGTTGGAGCCGGGGGCCATCCCTAGGCCACCTACCAGGCCGGCGCACAGGTCGCTCACGATGTCACCGTACAGGTTGGGCAGCACCAGGACATCGAAATCGTTGGGGTTCTGGACCAGGCCCATGCAGGTGGCGTCGACAATCTTGTCGTTGAACTCGATATCGGGATAGTTGGCGGCCACCTCGCGCGCCACGCGCAGGAACAGGCCGTCGGTCGCCTTCATGATGTTGGCCTTATGCACGGCCGTCACCTTTTTGCGGCCGCAGCGGCGGGCATACTCAAAGGCATACTCCACAATGCGACGGCTCTTGGCGATGGAAATCGGCTTGATCGAGATGGCGGAATCGGCGGCGAAGGTCTTCTGGCCCGAGCGCTCGACGAGCTGCGAGAGCTCCTCGACCTCGGCAGCCCCCTCATCGAACTCGATGCCGGCGTAGAGGTCCTCGGTGTTCTCGCGCACGATGACCAGGTCGACGTCGCGGAAGCGCGAGCCGTCGCCCGGCTGCGACAGGCAGGGTCGCACGCAGGCGTACAGGTCAAAATGCTTGCGCAGGGCGACGTTAACGCTGCGGAAACCCGTGCCGACCGGCGTGGTGATGGGGCCCTTGATAGCAACCTTGGTCTCGGCGACCGCATCGAGCACATGTTGGGGCAGCGGCGTGCCAAACTCATCCATGACGCCGGCGCCGGCCTCCTGGACATTCCAATTGATCTGGACACCGGTGGCCTCGACCACGCGGCGCATGGCCTGCGTAATCTCGGGACCGATACCGTCACCGGGAATCAGGACTACATCGTGCGCCATAATCTGTTACTCCTCGTCTTCGGCGTCGTCAGATTTTTTAACGCTAGCACGCTTCTTCTTTTTGGAGAGATCCAGGCCAAAACGTTTAACAAGCATTTCGCAAATCTCGCTCGAACGGGCCTTGAGATAGCTGCCCTTGCCGTTCTCGGCGTCGAACTTAAGGCGCAGCGCGAGCTTCTCGGCAACCTCGGCGTCGATCTCGCCCTGGCCAAACTCGTACAGGCAACCGAGCATGTCGCGATACTCGAGGTCGCCGTGGTAGCACTGGATGGCCTCGTCCAGGATGGGCCAAGCCTCGCGCGAACGCTCGACGCTCGTGGCACCCCACACGCACAGCAGGCGGAAGGCGGCATAGCGCAGCGTGGACGAAATCTCGTCGAACAGCGCGGTCTCGGCGCCCTCAAAGGCATCGCCCAGCTGCTCGGGGCAGGTGGCGGCGAGCGCCGTCAGGGCATCGAGAGCCTCCCAACGGGTCTGAGCCTCGGGGCGATCGAGTGCCTCGATCAGCGCGGGCACGCAGGGCACGACGCGCTGCGGATCGCGCTCGGCAAGCAGGTGCAGCACGCGGGCGGCAAACTGACGGATGCGGCGCGTGGGGCAGCCGAGCTCCTTGACCAGACGGTCGACGGCGTTCTCGTTCTCCTCTGCCAGCTGAAGCTGTGCCAGCTCCTCATCGGTGAGCTGTTCTTCCTTGTTTTCTGCCATAGTTACCTCTTCTTACTATTTCTTAGCGTGCTTGCCAGCACCCTTGCTGTCATCGGTGACCGAGATGAGCTGTCGGTCGGCTGCACCATTGTGACGCGCGCGGCGGCGCTCCTCGGCGTCGCCCGCATCGGCGGCGGCGCGGTGTGCCTTGTTGACGTTAAAGACCTCGTCATGCTTGCGCCACGGGCCGACGGACTCGCCAAAGCTCATCTTAAGGCCGGCGATAAAGCCGCCGAGCCAGCCGATCG
>OLPE01001609.1_pt1 | contig 11680 bp, 11 predicted proteins | sample 1671901 | NCBI WGS metagenome assembly OLPE01 (sample SAMEA3136624, study PRJEB25190) | human gut metagenome | biome: human gut; feature: human-associated habitat; material: faeces | place: Austria | collected 2013 | reverse complement strand
CCGGCCACTGGGACAGGCGGCTCGCCTGCTCAGCGCGGGGTGCTTCCGCGGCGGGCGCGGCCTCGCGCTGAATGTTCCGGGACTGGCTGCCGGGGCAGCCGCAGGGCAGCGTCATGCCTTGCTCCCGCATTTTCCGCTGCTTGTTCTCCATGACGGCTTTCTCATCGTAGGCGGCGGCCTCCCGCTCCACAAAGGTGATGGCACCCGTGGGACAGGTGGGCAGGCAGTCCCCCAACCCGTCGCAGTAGTCGTCCCGCATCAGCTGCGCCTTGCCGTCCACCATGGCGATGGCGCCCTCGTGACAGGCGGCGGCGCAGGCACCGCAGCCGTTGCACTTGTCCCTGTCGATCTCAATGATTCTCCGTACCATATTTTTGTCCTCCTTGCGGTTCTTCTTGACTTTGTGGCTTCATTTTACTATCATAATTTATGAAAGTCTGTTGGCACGCCAACGAAAAGGAGAAAAATATGCGGATCAATTTGGGGAACACCCCGCTTTTTCGCGGCATGACGGTGCCGGACATCGAGGAAATGCTGCGCTGCCTGCGCGCCGCAGAGCGCACTTATAAAAAGGGCGCGGTCATCCTGCCGGAGGGGACGCCTACGGAGCAGCTGGGCGTGGTGCTGTCCGGCCGGGTCATCATCGAGATGGGGGACGTGTGGGGCAACAACAGCGTTCTCAGCAGCGTGGGCGCAGGCGGCATCTTTGCGGAGGCGTATGCCTGCGTGCCGGGCGAGCCGCTGATGGTCAACGTCACCGCCGCCGAGGACACGGAGGTGCTGCTATTGCACATCGGGCAGGTGCTGGAGCCCTGCGCCAAGGTGTGTCCCCGCCATCTCCGGCTGCTGCGGAACCTGCTGACACTCTCCGCCGGGAAGAATTTGCAGCTCTCCCGCCGGGTGCTGCACACCTCGCCCAAGTCCATCCGTAAGCGGCTGCTGTCCTATTTCTCGGAATGCATCAAGCGCACCGGCAGCTATGAATTCGACATCCCCTACAACCGCCAGCAGCTGGCGGACTACCTGAACGTGGAGCGCAGCGCGCTGAGCAACGAGCTGTCCCTCATGCAGCGGGACGGGCTGATCCGGTATGAGAAAAACCACTTTGCCGTGACGGAGCAACTGGGGCAGCGGTGAAAAAAACAGGGAAGCGTGCGGCGTGGTAGGATGGTTCGCTTTTGTCGGCGTGTGCGCTATAAGTGTGCTGCGAACCGGCTTTTTGAGAGTTGTCGACCTTTCAACGAAAAAATTTGACTTAATTAAGCAAATAATACTCTGATGCACCAAAAAACGGCATAAATTTCCCTGCGACTATAAGTATATAGGCGGTTGCACATTTAGGATATTAAAACATGAGCAAAATGCACATACAATACAAGTTAGGAACACTTCATCTGCAGGAGACTTGTTTGTATGATAGACTACGCATTTATAGGCGCACGGCTCAAGGAAGCGTGCATACGGAAAAACATGACGCAGGAGCAGCTGGCTGCGATGACTGATGTGGGGTCTACACATATCAGCCATATTGAAACCGGCATGACGATCCCCAGCACAAAGCTGCTTGTGCAAATGATGAATATTCTGGACTGTGATCCCGCCGAGGTGCTGTGCATGGAAATGCGCAGTGCGCGGCCTGTCCTGAACAGTTGGCTTTCTGATCTGGTCGCAGATTGTAACGAGGATGAAGTAAAAATCATCACGGATACTGTTATGGCACTGAAGGCAAGCCTGCACCGTAACCGAAGCGAAGATAAATAAAGGGGATAAGCCCTCTTTTGCATATTCTGCAAAGGTTGGGCTTCATTTTTTTACCGACACGCACCAAAAAGACCTTGCCTGAACTATGGACAAGATACAAAGTGACGCTAAAGACAGCCCTTTACGCGAATACGTTTTGAGCTGAGACAACGCCGAATATCAAAACGCCCGCATTCTGCCCTTAGCAGAATGCGGGCGTTTTTCTTGTGTCGAAAAGCAACGAAAAACGTCGTGCGGTGCAGAGGTCCGCCCATAATGGCCGATCCCCCAACGAAACCATTATGATAAAGGAGGCCTGCTGCCATGCGGGATAGTCAGTACAAGTCGTGCGCGGTACAGAACCAGTTTACAGCCTATCTGATTGCCGCGATTCGCAATTACAAAAGAACGTATTTAAGGAGAATTTCCACAGCTCTTCGGACAGAACTGCCCATGGAGGGACACAGCGAGGTGATGGAATTATGTTAGGAAACGGACTTCTTCTGTGGGCTGCCGCTGATGCAGCGATTGGAGAATGAGCGTCTGTTCGCTGCTATGCCCCATCTTCTTGGCTACCCAGTTGCTCTCCGAGTCGTCAAATGGCACGATTTTCAGCTTGTCATAGAAGAGATCCCGTGCCGTAGCAAACGGTGAGATTCCTAATATGGCGGCTGCATCGCTGCCACCAATCCCCCTGCGCCGGTATTCCAGCCAGTCTTTCTCAGGAAGACCCTCCGTGCTGACCAGGACTGACGGTGCATAAGACTCGCTTGCGACTGCCATGGCTATACCCTCCGCTGCCCCGTCTGATGGGGTACAACGCGGGTATAGCTGCAGCGGTATTTTGCCGCCTTCCGCTCCGTTTTCCTGAGTTTCTGCCTGCGTCGGTCTCCTTCTCGATACCGATACAAGCGTTTGCCGGGATAATTCCTTCTGCTCATGTGGATGCCACCTTTCAAATGTATTCCAAAGCCTTACGGCATTTGGGTAAATAAAAAAAGCGAGAATGACATCCTGATTCTCTCGGATGCGCAGGCATCAACTACGCTTAATCTCTATGGGCATGTTCTCCCGGATCATAAGAAGATCAGCATGGAGAAAATGCGAGGCAACTATATGAGCTGCAGCAGTATAAGCGGCAGTTCCGATGATACTTCCGCAGATGTACCGCAGACTCAAGACCCGATCATTAGCACCATAGAGGATGCCCAGCATAATCAAGAGCCGGCCATCAGCATTGCTGCAGAGGATATCCGAGGACTGGAACTGAGTGGTAACACCAATACAGCTATGCCGCAAATTCACGATTCAACCGCTGACACCAACGCAAAAGAGGAACAAGCTCAGGCAAGCTGATTTTGACACCAATGCGTTGGAGTCAAAGCAAAAGCCATCCACGCCAGAATTGAAAAACAACCTCAAATGAGCAGCTTGTTTTTTCGGTATGGCATGCCAACGAAAATGGTGTCATTTGGTGTCAGGGAAACGGTTGGTGTCAAAAGCGCTGAAGTGCTTTTGCATATTCTGCAAAAAGTAAAAAAGAACCACAAAACCACTAAAAACAATGGTTTTGCGATTCTTTTTGTGTGGTTGCGGAGGGAGGACTTGAACCTCCGACCTCCGGGTTATGAGCCCGACGAGCTACCAACTGCTCTACTCCGCGATATTGAATTGGACCCGGTTGGTGCCGGTGACCGGACTCGAACCGGTACGGTATTGCTACCGGGAGATTTTAAGTCTCCTGTGTCTACCATTCCACCACACCGGCGGATATCGGCAGGGATTATAGTACCACACACAGGCGGCAAAGTCAAGGGCTTTTCAAAAATTTATTTCAAAGGCAGGGGAATATGTAATTGGACAGCCCATGGAGGCTGTTGCAAAAAGGGTCGGACCAAGGTCCGGAGAAATATGGTGCGGTGTTCATTTTTTGATTTTTTCTGTTTACGACCACCCGGTATTCTGGCGGAGCTTGCGTTTTTGCCTCAAATCCTGTAAAATACAGGATGAAAAAGAACTGGCCCCACACTTCGCAGACAACTGCTGCGAGGCCGATCATATAAGGAAGGAGCAAGCTGCTGTGTCACAGGTAACAAAACGAGCCTTGGAACAGTCACTGAAGAATTTGCTGCTGAAAAAACCGCTGACCAAAATCACCATCAATGACATTGCCGAGGACTGCGGTATCAACCGCATGACCTTTTATTACCACTTCAAGGATATTTACGATCTTGTGGAATGGTCTTGCCTGGAGGATGCCAAGAGAGCGCTGGATGAGAAAAAGACTTATGAAACGTGGCAGCAGGGATTTTTGCAGATCTTCGAGGCGGTACAGGATAACAAGCCCTTTATTCTGAATGTTTACCGCTGCGTCCACAGGGAACAGGTCGAAAAATATCTGCGGCCGCTGGTAGACCGGCTTTTGCTGGATGTGATCAATGAAGAAGTCGGCGAAATGAAGGTCCGGGACGAGGACAAGCAATTCATCGCCCAGATCTATTCATACATCTTTATCGGGCTGATGCTCGACTGGATCAAAGACGATATGCGGGAGGACCCGCAGCAGATCGTGGACAGGCTTGCCAGGCTTATCAAAGGCTCTGTGTCAGCAGCGCTCTCCCGTTTCCAATTCTGATTTTATCATTTTTGCGAATCTGATGATAATTTTTACACTTTGTGGCTCCGTGATAAGACTTTTATCACGGAGTTTTTTCTGTTTATTGTAAGCCGGACGGGAAACGCTATAATGAGACCATCGAAAGAAAAAAATAACAGGAGGTTTTGTTATGTATTACTCTGCTGGCACTTACGAGTCCTTTGCTCATCCCGAAAAGCCCAAGGATGTGGACAAAAAATCGGCTTATGTCATCGGCACCGGCCTTGCCGGCCTGACCGCCGCTTTCTATCTGGTCCGCGACGGACAGATGAAGGGCGAGCACATCCATGTATTTGAAAAGCTGGACCTGGCAGGCGGCAGCTGCGACGGCCGCAAGGACATCACCAAGGGCTTCTTTATGCGGGGCGGCCGTGAGATGGACAACCATTTTGAGGTCATGTGGGACACCTTCCGTGATGTTCCGTCCATCGAGACGCCGGGCATCTCTGTTCTGGATGAGTATTATTGGCTCAACAAGCACGATCCCAACTATTCTCTGTGCCGCGCCAGCGTGAACCGCGGTGAGGATGCCCACACGGATAAGCAGTTCAAGCTGGACAAGGACTCCGCCATGGCCCTGTCCAAGCTGTTTATGACCCCGGAAAAGGATATGGAGGACAAGAAGATATCCGATGTTCTGCCCGATTCCTTCTGGAACACGAACTTCTGGCTGTATTGGCAGACCATGTTCGCTTTCCAGCGTTGGTCCAGTGCTCTGGAGATGAAACGGTATCTGTGCCGCTATGTCCATCACATCGACGGCCTGCCCGATTTCAGCGCCCTGCGCTTCACCAAGTATAACCAGTATGAAAGCATGATTCTGCCGCTGGTGAAATATCTGGAGTCTCACGGTGTGCATATCGAGTATGGCATGGATGTCAGGAATGTCATCATCGAAACCGAGGGCGACAAGAAGGTTGCCCGGCAGATCGTGTATGTCAAGGACGGCAGGGAGCAGACCATCGACCTCATCGAGGACGATCTGGTGTTCATCACCAACGGCTGCTGCACCGACACCTCCTGCTATGGCGACCAGACCCATGCCCCCGACCTGTCCGGCGTGAAAAACGGCGCAGGCGAGTCCTGGGATATGTGGAAGGCCATTGCCGCGCAGGCAGAGCACGGCGAGTACGGCAACCCCGATGCCTTCTGCTCCGATGTGGACGCCACCAACTGGATGAGTGCTACCGTGGCCACCTCCAACGAGGAGATCATCCGGCATATTATGAGCATCTGCAAGCGTGATCCCCGCTCCGGCAAGGTGACCACCGGCGGTATCGTCACCGTCAAGGACAGCACCGACAACTGGTATCTTTCCTGGACCATCAACCGCCAGCCCCAATTCAAGTCCCAGGATAAGAACATGGTGCTTGTGTGGCTGTATTCTCTGAATACCAACAGAGAGGGCAACTATGTGAAAAAGGCCATGCGGGACTGCACCGGCGAGGAGGTCTGCCGTGAGTGGCTGTATCACATCGGCGTGCCCACCGAAAAGATCCATGCACTGGCCCACGATGCCTGCAATACCACCACCTGCTTTATGCCCTATATCAACGCCTTCTTCCAGCCCCGCAAGGAATCTGACCGTCCCAAGGTCGTGCCCGACGGCGCCGTGAACTTTGCCTTCATCGGTCAGTTCGCCGAGACGCCCCGTGACACCATCTTCACCACCGAGTATTCCATGCGTACGGGTATGGAGTCGGTCTATACCCTGCTGGACATCGACCGCGGCGTGCCGGAGGTCTGGGGCAGCAAGTACGATGTGCGTGAGATCCTGCGTGCCTGCTACTACGCCATCGACAAGAAGCCTATCAGCCAGGCGCCGCTGTCCTTCAAGGAGAGGGAAATGCTCAAGGTGCTCCTGAAAAAGGTCAAGGGCACCGATATTGAGCTCCTGCTGAAGGAAAGCGGACTCATCAAGTAAATATCCCCATTCGGCGGACGGCTGCCGATGCACAGGAGGCACCGGCAGCCGCTTTTTGCGCAAAAAGGAGGTAACAGAAATGCTGCTCCCCTGCATCAGATTATAACAGAACAGAAAAAATCGAGCGGTCATAAGTGAAATCCCTTATGACCACTCGATATGGTGCCGGTGGTGGGACTCGAACCCACACGGAGTCGCCCCCGGCGGATTTTGAATCCGCTACGTCTACCATTCCATCACACCGGCACATAGCTCGATCATTATACCTTATTTTGTGGACAAATGCAAGAAAAATTTGCCTCCCCTGAAACGGGGATGGTGCAGACCGTCGGACCCCGCAAAATACCCCCCTGGGCCCGGCAAGGCAGGGTCCAGGGGGTATCTGTGTATTTCTCTCCGGCACGCTCACCTGGCGTACAGCAAGCCAATAAGCCAGTTCAGCGTCCGTCCCGGCAGAATGCGGGTCAGGAATACAAAGAACTGATAGTCCAGCCGTATGGTATAGATGGGCTTGGGCCGCCGCTTCATGGCCACCCGGGCGATAAACGCTCCGGCCTTGGCCGGGTCCATACCCGTCTGCTCGTCGTGCTCCATCCTCTGGACGGACCGGCCGATGCGGCCCCGATACACGTCGTCTCCGGCCATGGTTTTCACCCGGGCGGCGGTAAAGCCCGTGTGAATATCTCCGGGCTGTACGGCGCACACGGTAATGCCAAAGGGCCGCAGCTCGTTGGCCAGGGCCATGGTATACGCGTTCACCGCCGCCTTGCCGGCGGAGTAATACGCCTGGAACGGAATGGGGCAGGGCGCCGCCACAGAGCTCAGGTTCACGATGCGGCCCCGGCCCGCCTGGCGCATGTGGGGGATCACGGCCTTGTTCATCCGCACCATGCCGAAGAAGTTCACGTCCAGCAGCCGCTGGGCCTCCGCCGTGTCCGTAAACTCCACCGCTCCGGAGATGCCGAAGCCTGCGTTGTTGATGAGCACATCGATGCGTCCGGCCTGGCCGATGATCTCCGCCACGGCGGCGCGGACCTGGTCCTCGTCGGTAATGTCGCAGCGGATGTGGTGCAGGCCCTCCACCCCCTGCTCCCGGCGGCTGAGCTCATACACATCATAGCCCGCATCCCGCAGGCACAGGGCCGTAGCCTTTCCGATGCCGGAGGTGCCTCCGGTGATAACCGCAATCTCACTCATGGTCCTTCACCAGCACGTCCGCCATGATGTCCATGGCCTCATCCAGCAGGGCCTCGGTATGGGTGGCCATATAGCTGGTCCGCAGCAGGGCCTCTCCCTCCGGCGTGGCCGGGGGCAACGTGGGGTTCACATACACGCCCCGGTCATAAATGTCCCGGGCCACCTCCAGGGTGTGGTACGTCTCATAGGTATAGATGGGGATGATGGGCGTGGGCGCCGTCAGAGCAGACTCCCGGATCTTCAGCCCCCGGTCCGTCATGCCCCTCCGGGCATACAGGCTCAGCGCACGCAGCCGTTCCGGCAGCTCCGGGTGGGCCTCCAGGTGCCGCAGGGCCGCCAGGGCCGTGGCGCAGTTGGCCGGCGGAATGGACGCCGAGAAGATGAAGGGACGAGAAACGTGGCGCACATAGTCCGCCACCTCCTCCGATGCCGCCATGTAGCCGCCCAGAGATGCCAGAGACTTGGAAAACGTGCCCATATACACGTCCACCTGGTCCTCCAGGCCAAAGTAGCTGGCCGTGCCACGGCCGCCCTCGCCCAGAACGCCCAGCCCGTGGGCGTCGTCCACCATGACCCGGGCCCCATACTTCTTGGCCAGAGCGCAGATCTCCGGCAGCTTGGCGATGTCGCCGCCCATGGAGAACACGCCGTCGGTGACGATCAGCGCGCCGTTCTTCTCCGGCACACGCTGCAGCATCTTCTCCAGCTCGGCCATGTCGCTGTGGCGGTAGCGCAGCATCTTGCCGTAGCTCAGCTGGCAGCCGGCGTAGATGGACGCGTGGTTCTCCCGGTCGCAGATCACATAGTCGTGCCGGTCCACCAGGGCGCTGATAATGCCCACATTGGCCTGGAACCCGGTGCCGAAGGTGACGATGCCGGGCTTGCGCAGAAACTTCCCCAGCTCTGCCTCCAGCTCCAGGTGCATCTCCAGGGTGCCGTTTAAGAAGCGGGAGCCGCTGCACCCGGTGCCGTACCGCTCCAGGGCGTGAATGCCTGCCTCCACCACATCCGGCGCGATGGTCAGGCCCAGATAGTTATTGGAGCCAAGCATAATGCGGCGCTTGCCCTCCATCTGCACCTCCACGTCCTGCCGGGACTGCAATGCGTGGAAATAGGGATATACTCCCGCCTCCTTCAGTTCCTTGGCCAGAGAGGGGGCGCTGCATTTTTCAAAAATATCCATGTATAGCCTCCTTATTTGCTAATATGAAATATCAGTTTTCGTAGTGAAAACAATCATTTTTACAGGGATTTATGATTCAAGTTATTATATACTGTTCCCGGCATCCCTGTCAACCGGTGATTTTCCCGGGGGCATTTCCCCCAAGCGGCAGTCCCTGTACCGGGCTAAAAAGAGCATCCGCAGGCCCCTGCGGATGCTCTTTTCCTATACGATTACACGGACCGGGTGGCCACCACGTCCACGCCGGTGCCCAGCACGTTGGGGATCACCACGTCCCCGGCGTGTACCGGGGCCGTCAGATGCACCCGGCACAATGCACGGGCCACATCCAGCACCCTTTCCTTGGGTACGTCTCCCCGGGTGCGGACAGACACCACCGGCAGCAGGCCGCCGGTGACCCGGACGGTGCCGGTAACGGTGCGGGCCGGATGGGTACACTCCTTCCGGGCGTAGGCGTCCCCCCGGGGACAGGTGTTGCCGGTGACCTCCGTCACCCGGCTGCCGTCCATAACAGCGGTCAGCTGGCAGCCCATGGGGCAGCCGATACACGTCAGCTCGCGGATGCTCATTGTGCCACCTCCTCCACCTGAATGGTGATCTCCGCCAACTCCCGGGGCAGGTCTGCCCGCCGCAGGGTCAGCTGCTCCATCTCGCCGGGGGTCAGGATGCGCTTATGCACCCGGCGCAGCAGCGCTCCGTCGGCGTAGACCGCCAGGTCGGCGTTCTGATACGGCTTCCCCACCCGGAACCGGACGGTGACGGACTCCTCCATCCCCTCCGGGTCCAGATACTGCGGCACTGTATACCGCACGCCGTTTTTCCCGGTCAGGCGGACGGTTTGCCGCTCCCGCCGCTGCTCCAGCAGGTACCGGGCAGCGTTTTCTCCTGCCCGTGCCGCCTCCTGGGACACAAAGTCCACCAAATCGTGAACGTGCAGCACGTTGCCGCAGGCAAACACACCGGGGATAGAGGTGGACAGATCGTCCCCAACCTCCGGGCCGCCGGTAACGGCGTCCAGCCGGACGCCTGCCTGCTGACTCAGCTCGTTTTCCGGCAGCAGACCCACGGACAGCAGCAGGGTGTCGCAGGGGATGTCCCGCTCCGTGCCGGGGATGGGGCGGCGGTTTTCGTCCACCCGGGCCAGGGTCACACCCTCCAGCCGTTCCTGTCCGTGAATATCCACCACCGTGGTGGACAGGTACAGGGGAATATCGAAATCCTCCAGGCACTGGACGATGTTCCGCTTCAGGCCGCCGGAATAGGGCATCACCTCCGCCACCGCGTGGACCTTTGCCCCCTCCAACGTCATCCGCCGGGCCATGATCAGGCCGATGTCGCCGCTGCCCAGAATGAGCACCCGTTTGCCTACCAGATAGCCCTCCATGTTGACATAGCGCTGGGCGGCACCGGCGGTGTAGATGCCGGCCGGGCGGGTGCCCGGGATGCCGATGGCCCCGCGGGTGCGCTCCCGGCAGCCCATGCAGAGGATGACGCTCTTTGCTTCGAGGATCTGGTAGCCCTTCTCCTTGCTGACACAGTGGATCTTTTTATCCGGCGTGACCTCCAGCACCATGGTGCCCAGCTCCACCCGGACGCCGGTGGAGCGCAGCATTTCAATGTAGCGCCCGGCGTACTCCGGGCCGGTGAGCTGCTCGCCGAAACGGTGCAGCCCGAAGCCGTTGTGGATGCACTGGTTCAGGATGCCGCCCAGCTCGTTGTCGCGCTCTAAGATAAGGATATCGCGCAGACCATGCTGCCATGCGCTGTAAGCTGCGGCAAGGCCTGCAGGGCCGCCGCCGACGATGACCAGATCAATCATGGTTGGTTCCCTCCTGCTTGGTTTCGCACAGTAAGACGTTGGTGCCAGCCTTATCCTGCAGCACGTCCAGCGGACTGATGCCCAGCGTTTTGCTGATCAGTTCCAGCACCCGCGGCCCGCAAAAGCCGCCCTGACAGCGGCCCATACCGGCACCGCAGCGGCGCTTGACACCGTCAATGGTGGTGGCAGGGATCTCTTCGTGCAGAGCGTCCAGAATTTCGCCCTCGGTGATCGTCTCGCAGCGGCAGATCACGCGGCCATAGGCGGGTTCCTTTGCAATGAGCCGGGCTTTTTCTTCGGGCGGAAGCTCCTTGAAGCGCACCCGGGTGCGGCCATCCCTGTAATCCGCCTTGGGGGCGGGCAGATCGCCGTGAGCTTCCAGAATTTTGACGGCTTCTCTGGCAACGGCCGGTGCACTGGAAAGGCCGGGCGATTTCATGCCCGCCAGATCGATGAAGCCGGGTGCGCCCTCTGCTTCGCCGATAACGAAGTCGCCCGTGTCCACATTGGCACGGACACCCGCAAAATTGCGGATGGACTCGCTGAAGCGGATGTTCGGCACGCTGCGGCGCGCTGCGGCGCTGACGAAGGCCAGCCCGGCGGCGGTGCAGGCGGTATCGTCCCCTTCCACGGGGTCGGCGTTCGGGCCGACGATCAGGTTGCCGTGGACGGTGGGGGCCACCAGAACGCCCTTGCCGTTTTCGTTGGGGCACTGGAAGATGACGTGGTGCACACGGCTGCCCTCGGATTTATCCAGCAGGTAGTATTCGCCCCGGGTGGGCTGGATGGTAAATTTGTGGGGTGCGGCCATATCGTGCACGGCCTGCGCCGAGATGCCTGCCGCATTGATGATATAGCGGGTCTCCACGATGCCATCGGGCGTTGTCAGCGCCCAGCCGCCGGCGGTCTTTTCGATGCGGGTCACAGGGCAGCTGCGGTGCAGCTCCACGCCGTTGCGCACAGCCACTTCGGTCATGGCCAGGGCGTACTCCCAGGGGCTGACGATGGCGGCGCTGGGGGCCCACAGGGCACCGCAGACATTCTCGGAGAGGTTGGGCTCCATGGCCAGCGTTTCTTCCTTGGTCAAAATTTTCATATCGGGCACGCCGTTGGCCGTGCCGTTCTCGTACAGGTGCTGCAGGTGGGGCAGCTCGCCCTCGG
>OLPE01001600.1_pt1 | contig 11777 bp, 17 predicted proteins | sample 1671901 | NCBI WGS metagenome assembly OLPE01 (sample SAMEA3136624, study PRJEB25190) | human gut metagenome | biome: human gut; feature: human-associated habitat; material: faeces | place: Austria | collected 2013 | reverse complement strand
GAAGCAAGACACGGAAAAGCATTCGCTGGTCTGCTTAAGAGATACTTCGGCTAATATTTGACACTTCCAAGAGGGTGAGATGAAAGTCTTGCCCTCTTTTTGTGTGGAAAAAATGTGGAAACTCGCGTCTGCCACCCGCTCAAAAAGTAACAAATGTGGAATTTGAAAAAGTGGAAATTATTTGCGGCGCGTCTGCGCCTTGTTTTCAAGTTACATTATGCCTTTAAAGGCTCATTTCTTTTACGCGGCGGTAAAATGTGTTTGGCTTCAAGCCGACTTCATTCATAGCGGCTGTAGCTGTGATTTCTCCCGCGCGCCAACGTTTGCATACAGTTTTAAACAGTTCTGTATCTACTTCAACAGGCTTGCGTCCTTTATACTTGCCCTCGGCTTTTGCAATCTCTATTCCCTCGCGCTGTCTTTCTAAAATGTTCTCGCGTTCCAATTCTGCAAGTGCGCCAAAGACAGTCAGCATAAATCTGCCTTGTGGAGTAGTTGTATCAATACTTTCTTTAAGACTTACAAATTCAACGCCTTTTTCTGTCAGTTCAGAAATGATAGAAAGCAAGTCACGCGTGTTTCTTGCAATTCGAGAAATACTTTCTACAATCACTATATCTCCCACACGAACAAAAGCCATCATTTCTTTAAACGCGCGGCGGTCTGTGTTTTTCCCGCTCGCCTTATCAGTAAAGATTTTTTCGGCGTTCTGTTCATTCATCATTTTTAACTGTCTTGCTTCATTCTGTTCGATTGTTGAACATCTTACATAACCAACTCTCATTGCTGTGTCCTCTCTTTTGTTTCTGAAGTTATTCTATCATAATTCCAGAAGTATGTCAATAGAGTTGTATTTATTTTTGAAATATTTCAAAATGCACAAAGCAAGTCTTGTGGCACATTAAAACAGTCTATTTTTCTCTTTCAATGGGGTATAGTCTAATGAAATACCAAAAGAAGATAAAGAAATGGAGCGGGACAACGCGCCCCGCTCCAAGTTATTCTAAATTACAGTCCAAGCAACTGTTTTTTCTTTGCTTCAAATTCTTCTTGTGTAATCACACCGCTATCAAGTAATTCTTTGAAATTTTTCAATTCTTCCGCCGTTCCAAGCGTTGCGCCATTTACTTTTTCTCCCTTTGGAGTTGAAACATATTGTGTATCATTTGCCGTTGCAATATTGTTCATTTTATCCTGCAATAAAATAGGTGGGATAATCGGAACAAAGATAGCCAAAATCAAACACAATGTAGCCATATCAGAGGAAATTCCTTTTGCTGCTGCCATTTTATCTACACGCTGTCCGGTTTTATATGTCCAGTAAATAATATAAAATGGAATAAATAAGCAAAGAAGTAATTTCTTTGTTGGATTGCGATATTCTTCATTTTCTGCTGCATTTGTATAACCAGTCATGCGGTAAATCCATATATAATACCAAATTCCAAAAGTGAATAGAAGCAGCAGAACGTGTTTTGCCATACTGCAATAAATTTCACTTGATACAGGCGTGTTTTGATTTATATAAATGCTTTTTTCTTTTGGTGGCTGAGAACTTTTATAATCGCTTATAAATGTTACCAACAGTGCAACAAAAACAGGCAGTAATGCAAAGAATATTCCACCACGAAACACATGCTCAGGTATTCGACTAATCTCCCTCAAAGAAACTGACAAATTAAAACGAACAACTCCATAACCGCTATATGTTGCATATCTAACAAGTACCAATAAATCGATTATAATTGCCACAACACTAATCGTAATAGAAATTATTTTGTTCTTTGACATAGCAATATAATACATGATTATACCTACGGCAATAATAAATAAGATATAGCTTAAAATATAAAATTTCATTAATGGAAGTCCCCGTTTTCCTCCCATAAAAAGGACATAAGATAAAATAATTGTAATCGTCAGTCCTATAATTACTGCAATTTGACTTTTTCTTGAATTTTTCATTTTCGTTCCTTTTCTTTTATGTAGTTTGCATTAAATTATTAACCGCAAGTCTTACATTCAACGGCACGCCTTTCATTTGTATATATTTTGATACCGTACTTGCGCTACGCCCCATAGCACGCCCTACGGCGGCATAATTGCCAAGCTGTGCATATAACTGATACATTTGAACGATTTCCTGCGGCGTTACACGCGGCGCACCCATTATTTCTTATCGGCAGCAGCTTTTTCTGCTTCTGCTTTCTTTTCAGCAATTATCTCTTTTTCTTTGTCAATTCGTTTTTTGGTTTCTTCAACATTAACTGTTTTCTTTTTGCGAGTAGAAGTCTTTGCATTAGTCTGTGTCAAAAGACGATTGTTTGTATCGTCCATAGCAGTAAAGAAAGAATGCCAGATACGCACGAGTGGGTCTACTGCTGTTGCACCATATTTTTCAAGTTTTTCATTTTCTTCTCCAATTTTTTTAAAAAAATTGTCTGGAATGATGATAATATCTCTGTCAAGGTCAATAGTCACGCGCATTTTGATTTCCTCCTTAGAATTAAAAGATGTAAGATTTTGTTTAATTTTCACAAAATTTGTACTTTTAATTATATATATATATATATTCTGTCAATAGTCTATTTGATTATTATTTTTTCTGCGTTGAAATTATCCTAATTTAGCTTAACTCACTTTAATTTGTCTTATTTTGTTCAAACATATCATTATTTTAATAAAATAAGCCTTAAATTAGCGTATTCCACTCTATTTCAGACAATTAAGCTATAATAAGCCTTATTTTGACGATAACGGTAAATGAAAAAGTGATTTCGTGTCGAAGTTGTCCACGCATAAGCCGCGCCACGCGTAAAAATAATATTTTTCCCGAAATAGGGGCGGGGGTGGCAGCAGGTTTATTATATTCTCCTGCCAAGTTAAAACGCCCTTTATTTTATTCAAATAAAAAATTTTGTTATAATATATTCATAAGAAAAAGATATTTCTTAAATCTAAAAGAAAGGGGGATACCGTATGTTTGGTGACAATGGATTTACTTATCAATTTGCTGAATTTCTGAGAAAAGCAGGAGATGTAAATTTATCATATACATTCCAAAAGGAAATGATGAATCAGCAACTTTATAAACAATTAGAACATGAACAAATTGTCCACGAAGTAACCGAAGAAGTTTTATCACGTTTAAATACAGCAGTTGACACGCAAGAGATATTTAACAAAATAGATGGACTAAACGACAAAATAGACAGTTTAGAACGTAAATAAGAATACACTGGCGGGCGGTTCTGCCGCCCTGCCATTCCAATAGAAAAGAGGTTTATATATGCCTTATACAGTACCTAATCAGCGTACCGTATTCATTCATAGAAACATGCTTTTAAATGATTTCTTAGGAATACAAAACGCAAACTGGCAAGCTGCGGCGCGCGACTTAGGCGCACACGCGCTCATGCTTTATTTATATCTTGCGTCTAATGCTAATAATTATGAGTTTGCGCTCTCACCTGCTGCCATAAGGCAGGCAATAGGAATGCCTGCGTCTACTTATCGCGACCAATTTGTAAAACTGGTAGATAAAGGGTATCTTGTGCAGCGCAAGGAAAGTACTATCTATGATTTCTATGAAACACCACAACGCGTCACGCATACAGAGCCAATAGAAACGATTGACGGCTTAGACTTTACGGCTGACGCTTATGGAACGCCGCAAACCGTAAATAACGAAGCGGGAAAGGATATAGAAATAAATATAAATAAAACAGATACTATAAATATTAGCGGCGTGGAGAAACAAGTTTCTCCTACGCCGATACAATTCAATTTTTAAAGGGGAGAACTCACTATGACAGAAAAAGAAATGTTAGGAACTTTACAACTTGTTTGGGATAATATGGGCTTACAAATGCAAGATAGAGAAGTATGCGGAGAAATGCTTGTACTTCTGGATAATATGTATCATCTTTTACATGACGATTTACAGTGTCCTTATCCTGTGCGTAAATATGAGATAAATGAGGGTGGAGTATTTGATTTCTAATAGCTTTAAAATAAGCGGGAAGCCTTGCGTGTCCCGCTTTTCCTTTGTATAGATAAAATATCCGTCTGCTGCTGCCGCGTGCCGTAAATAGCCGTTTCATGCGTCACACGCTTATTTTATATAGCGTTTAAATTTCTTACAAGAATATCAATTCCAGACTTTGAAACTGCAAGATAATAACGCTCTGTGACTTTTCCGCTTGCGTGTCCCATCTGATTACAAAGAATGTGTGTAGGTGTATTTAACTCTGCAAGCCGCGTGCCGTATGTGTGGCGCAAATGATGGAATTTAAAATCTATGCCAAGTTCTGTTTTAATCGTGCGGCTGTGATATTTCATAGAATTTACAGTCTGTATTTTTCCATTTGAAAGGGAATTTACAAGTTCCAATGATGATACTTTTTCGCCGTCTAAATCTTCAATGAATGTTTGGTTCTGCTCCCGCTGCCCCTTTAGTTGTTCTGCGTCTGCCACCCGCTGCCGCGCTAATTCTACGAAATAAGACTTTAATTTTTCACTCATGTAAACAGTGCGGCGTGCGTTTCTTGTCTTTAAAGGAACAAGTTTTATTAACCCCTCTTGATACTGCATTTGTCTGTCAATAGTTATTGTTCCATGCACCAAGTCTACATTTTCCCACTTTAAGCCATAACACTCATTGATACGCAAACCACAATAGCAGCCAAGCAAATATGCGGTTTCAGCATTTGTTCCTGTGAAATATTCTTCAAGTGCTTTTACCTGCTCCCGCTCATACGCCACAATGTCTGTATCTTCATCATTTTTCATTTTCGGCATGGATATTCTTACTTCTTTCATCACGCATAACTTGTTATAAGTATCTACATCAAGATAATTTCGTGAATATGCTTGACCGAAAATCAGATAGAACATTTTCAAAAAACTTTCCACATATTTGTAAGCGCGTCCCTCTGTATAGTAAAGCTGTGAAAGATAATCATTGACTTCTGCCACGCTGATTTCATCAATAAACTTATTTCCAAATTTTTCTGCAAGATGGTTTTTCCATAAACTGTCTTGCTTTTTTATTGTGGCGTATGCTTTTCCGCTGCGCCCCATTTCACAATATTCTTGATAAACTTCTGCAAAAGTCATTCGCTTTTCTACTGGCTTTTTAATGCGGCTCATTTTATCGTGCAGCATAGCACTTTCCCGCGCGCGCAACGCTGCTTTCTCTGTTTTTAATATTCTGCCAAGTTCGTCTTTCTGTCTTTTTACATCTTTTCTTTTGCCGTTGTAGGTTACTGTGTAGCGAAAGCCCCACATACCATTTTCTAATTGATATACACCAGATTTTGTTGTGTCTGCCATTGGAAAAGTCCCCCGTAATTTTGTGGACTTTTTCAAATTCTTATGTTACTGTAACGCCAAAAGTGGAAGTGGAAAAACTCTTGAAACACTTGCAAATACACTGTTTAGGGGCATGAGCGAAGCGAAATGCCTCATGAGATGGCTCGCGACGAAGCAAGACACGGAAAAGCATTCGCTGGTCTGCTTAAGAGATACTTCGGCTAATCTGAAAACACAACAGGGAGGATACACTCTATGGGAAGCTGGAATCAGGAATCGCGCTTTTCTGGTGCTTCAGGCAATGATTTACCCTATGTAGTGATGCAAGTAACGCTTAAAGAAAAGCTCTTTGGCACCGGATCCGGTAATCTAACTGATCTTGAAGATGTTATCAATGCACAGGTTGCCAAAGGCTATCGCCTTCATACTATGTCAACCTCAAATGGCGGAAGCAAGGGCTTTGGCGGCGGTGACCGCATTCAAGCAACATTGGTCTTTGAACGTTTGGATATGCGCTGATTTGTGCGACAAAACCCGAAAGAGGGAATCACTTTCATGATTCCCTCTTTTTTTACGTATTGACTGAAATATTGAATTTTTAAGGTTCAACACACCATATCAGTATGGAAAGTTTTAGTCAGTAAATTATCACTTTTCATAGGTGCATGCTGATCAAACTATTTCCACCAACTTACATCATTTTAGCTGGCAAAAATATTAAGACATTTAGTTATGCTTCAATTCCATCTTAACCGTTTTCAGGACTTCACCGCTTTCCTGGTCAAGTAATTCCATTTCTACATATTCGCACTGTGAAAGTCCATGTATGTATATATAATTGCTTGTAATATCAAATTCTTTCTCATAAAAACTAATGAGATTCGCAGGCAGACTTCCCTGATACACAACTGAATTAAAGCCCGTTTTCATATCTGTATTTCCTATCAGTTTTAATGAATATTCATGTCCCGCAAGCCCGCCTTCTACTGTCATATGAAAAAATACCATCTCATCATATTCCTTGATTACCGTACTTTCAAGATTGGTAAAATCATCATCCTCTGACCGGTTTAATGCCATGTTGACTGTTACAGGGTATATCTCATTCATAAGCTCTATTATGTTTTCTCTTTCATAATATTCATCATATAAATCATTTATATACTTTTCTGTAATTGCATCGGCTGAATCTTTATGTGATGAAATATACTCATACTTTGAAGCATTAACAATTTCACTGTCCAACTGTTCATAATACGCTTCAGCTTCATCCACATCACCATTTTCTTCTGCTGATTTTGCAGCATTCAAATTCTCTTTGTCCGTACGTTCCTTTATGAGAGTCTCAGTGTCTTTTATAAGGCTACTGGCATCTTTATAATCAGATACGAGTTTAAATTTATCAATCGCCTGCTCATATTCGCCTTGTTTCATCAACGCAACTGCGGTTGTATAGTTTTTTTCCGTTGTATATTGGTTATACCAAGTTATACCAACAGCCAGAACAACAACTATGCCCGCGCATATACCACCGATTTTTCGATAACGTTTCTGCTTTGCAAAGCTTTACTGCGTCTTCATATAACGAAATTGTTTTCTCTGCTCGTGCAGCCGCTCTTGCTATCTGGCTTTACGTCTCTATGTACCACTCCCATGGAGTGAAGCACCCACAAGGCCATGCACAGCCGACAGGTGATCTGCTTGGCCTGTGCCGCTGTTAAAAGTCCGCCCTGCAAAATCTCTCCAAGGGTATCCCCTTGCACATATTCTTCCAGCAGAACTGTTTTCCCCTCCTTTTCCCCTACCTCCATGATCTGGGGCAGATTGGGACATGAAACAGCGAGCAGTTTCCTGTATACTTCACTGCGCTCGCTTTTTTTGATCAGGCGGACCCTGTCATATTCGTCATGAACTGCACTTAAAAGACTATCATAAATGTCCATTTTTCTCCTTGTCAGTAGTTAACACTATGCTGACTGCATATTGTTTTTCAGAATTTTTTATAGTATAGTTTTATTTGATTGTATTGTTAAAACTATTTTAACTTATTGACAAATTATTGTAAAGGCGCGAATATGGAAAAGAAAAATACAGATGGTTTACAGCAGGAGCTTATGGATTCCCCGGATCTGAGTCAGTTTCTGTCCCAGAACCAGGAGCAATTTGAAAATAAGACTGTGGCAGAATTATTGAACCGTCTGTTCGAGAAGAAAACTATCTCAAAGGCAGCGCTTGCCAAACAGGCCGGCATGAGCGAGATTTATCTCCACCAGATTTTTGCCGGCCGCAGGAACCCTTCCAGGAACCGCCTGCTGTGTCTGTGTTACGGGCTGGAGGCGACAGTGGATGAAACCCAGGAATTGCTGAAGCTGTGTGGAATGGCGCAGCTTTATCCCAAATTGAAAAGAGATGCCATTATTTATTATGGGCTGCTTCATGGGCTTAAATTGTTTGAGATTAATGATAAGCTGTTTGATGAGAATGAAGAGACGTTGTTTTGATGCTGCATCATACTTCACTTTCAAATAATTACTGTTCTTAACAACGTGATTTATAGAATAACACCTGTAAACGGTAATTGAATCAACCTTTAATTTTGAAATTTGAAAAATTATTCTTGCTATAACTTATGTAATATGCTATTATACACACGAAAATAAAACAAAGGGGAATGAATGTCTCCCCGGGATCATCCCGAACCGCTTATTAAGCTGATGACTTCTGCGATAATAATTGTCGCAGAAAGCATCAGCTTTTCTGCGTAAAAAGGAGGAATTTATAACAATGTTAACATCTTTAGCCTTTATTTTTCTTGTAGGCCTTTCCCTGGCAGCAATCTGCCAAGCACTGAAGCTGCCCCGTATTATCGGAATGCTGCTCACCGGTATTCTCTTGGGACCTTATGTACTGGATGTGTTGGATCCATCCATTCTTTCCATTTCCTCGGAGCTGCGGCAGATTGCTCTGATCATTATTTTATTAAAAGCCGGACTTTCCCTGAATCTGGCTGACCTGAAAAAAGTGGGACGACCTGCGATTATGATGGCCTGCATCCCGGCGACTTTTGAAATTCTGGCATACTTTTTGCTGGCCCCTTACTTTCTGGGGATCACCAGACTGGAAGCTGCTGTTATGGGTGCCGTAATGGGCGCTGTTTCCCCGGCTGTGGTTGTCCCAAGAATGGTACAGTTGATGGAGGAAAAATACGGCACAGCCAAAAGCATTCCCCAGATGATCCTGGCAGGTGCTTCCTGTGATGATATTTATGTGATCGTGCTGTTTTCCACATTTTCTACTATGGCACAGGGTGGCAGTGCACATGTGAAGGATTTTATCAACATTCCGGTTTCCATTGTCCTGGGTATTGTACTTGGAAGTGTGACTGGTTATCTTCTTTCCCTGTTTTTCGAGACAGCCTACGCCCACAGCCATATGGTGCGGAACAGTATGAAGGTGATCGTGGTAATGGGCGTGTCTTTCCTGCTGATGTCTATTGAGACATGGCTGAAACCGGTGGTTTCTATTTCCGGGCTTCTGGCTGTGGTAAGCATGGCTTGCGTTTTAAAGCTAAAGTGTACCTCTTCCGTCTCCGCCCGTCTTTCCCAGAAATTCGGAAAGCTGTGGCTGGCTGCTGAAGTCCTGCTTTTCGTACTTGTGGGTGCATCCGTAGATATCCGCTATACCTTGAAAGCAGGTCCTGCAGCCCTGGCTATGATCTTCGCCGCCCTGCTAATCCGCACCCTTGGCGTCACCCTCTGCGTAGCCGGAACCAACCTGACCGCAAAAGAAAAACTGTTCTGCTCCATCGCCTACCTGCCCAAAGCAACCGTCCAGGCCGCCATCGGCTCCGTCCCAATGGCCATGGGTCTCTCCTGCGGACAGATCGTGCTCTCCGTAGCAGTTCTGGGCATTCTGAACACCGCGCCGTTGGGGGCTATTGGGATGGATTGCAGCTATAAGAGGCTGCTGAAACGAGAATCGTGTAGCTAAAATGGCAAAAGGCACCCTTACACAAATTCGTTTGAGGATGCCTTTTTCACTATTCTATTTCAGTTACATATATTTGTTTGAGTTCTCTATCTCTGAATCGTTACGACAATTTTACTTAGAGAATACTGCATCATTTCTGGAAAGAAGATATACACAATATTGATTCATGCTGATTCCTTCTCTCTTAGAATGTTCTGCCAATGATCTATGCAGGCTTCGAGGTATTCTCAACTTAAATTGTCCCGAATAATCTTCCAAGCTGTCTGGCTCATGAATTTCTATCCCATCTTCTAATGCAGCCTCAAGCCAGGCTTTTTTCGCATCCACCGCATTTGCCACTGCACGTTCTAAAGTTTCTCCGCAAGTAATGCAGCCAGGTAAATCTGGATAAGAAACTACAAATCCGCCTTCATCTTTATCTTCCACAATTTCCATACGATAGGACATTGCCATATAATCATTCAACGTCTTCATCATTTTTCACCTCGCCTTCCACAATCAGTCTTACCATCTCTACATACACTTTCTTGATTGGTTCATGCTTCGGTATTGTAATTGGCGTGCACCCTTGTTTTCTAAACGTATAATGACAGCTTCCACTTCTCGGTGCATTCATTTCATATCCATAACTTTCCAATACCTTCCGCAATTCGTCAAATCGGAGGTCTTTCGATAAATTGCATATACGTGTTATCAGTTTATCCCATTTTGGCATTTATTATATCTCCTATTCACATTATATGTGGTGTCGCATATGGTGTCAATCATTTTTTTGTTTGTCAATCTCATCATACCGTTTACATAGATTCAAAATGCTTCTGATTTTTTCCATATTATTATCCCAATATTCATCAGCTGCATCAAATGGCATCCCATCAAGCAGCTCCAATCTAAATTTTGCTAAATTATATCCCTCTCTCATACCATCAAAATATATTTCTTTAATAAAATTTCCAAGCTTGTCATCTCCGTAACAATACATCGTTTTAGAAAATTTCTTATTATCGATCAATTTTCCAAGGTCTTCTTTTGACATTCTTTTTCGCCTCCTTGTGGTATATTTTTTATACATTTAGTTTATCAATATAGTAGTAGTATTGTCAAGCCATTTATAAGAATATACAAATATCATAATTTTGACTTTAACATAGATGACCGAATTCGCAAAAGTAATGGATATTTTTCAAATCCTACTATATAATGGGCTCAGAATAAAAAAACTGCTGTTGCATATTTTTACGGAGGAATTTTCTTATGATAAATTTTGATTTTTTCACTCCTACTAAGATTCTGTTTGGAGCTGGGCGTGAGAGCGAGGTTGGAAAACAGGTTGTAGCCTTTGGTGGACATAAGGTTATGATCGTTTATGGAAAAAAGGGCGGACACATTGAGACTTCCGGGCTTTTGGACAGGGTTCATAAGAGTTTAAGTGATGCAGGTCTTTCCTACGTAGATTTGAACGGTGTTGTACCAAACCCACGTCTTTCCCTGGTAAAAGAGGGGATCCGCATTGGACGTGCGGAAGGTGTTGACTTCCTTCTGCCCATTGGCGGGGGCAGCGTAATTGATACGGCTAAGGGAATCGGTTACGGAATTGCCAATGATTTTGAGATGGAAGACCTGCTTTATGGACGTGTAAAAACAGATAAAAACCTGCCCATTGGCGTTGTTCTTACAATTGCCGCGGCAGGCTCTGAAATGTCTTCTTCCATGGTTCTCACAATTGAAGACGGCATGATGAAGCGTTCTTATGGACATGACTGCGCACGTCCGAAATTTGCTATTATGAACCCGGAGCTGACTTACAGCCTTCCGGCTTATCAGACTGCCAGCGGCGCTGCTGATATCATGATGCACACCATGGAGCGCTATTTTACCCCAACTGACACGGATACCAGCCTTACTGACCGAATCGCAGAGGGACTGATGGTTTCTGTCCGCGATGCAGCCCAGGTTGCGGTAAAGGAGCCGGAAAACTATGAAGCCCGGGCTACTCTTATGTGGGCTGGAAGCCTTTCCCACAATGGACTAACTGGTGCAGGACGTATTTCTGATTTCGGAACACACAAGATCGAGCATGAGCTGGGCGGTATGTTTGATGTGGCACATGGTGCCGGACTTGCAGCTATATGGGGAAGCTGGGCGAAATATGTGTATAACACAAATCCAGGAAGATTTGCACAGTTTGGTGAAAAAGTTTTCGGGGATAGTGATTCCATCACCGCCTGGGAAACCTGGTGCCACTCCATAGGCATGCCAATCACCCTTACTGAACTAGGCATCCATCCAACCGACGCCCAGTTTGAGGAAATGGCTGAGAAATGCGTTTTCGGCAGAAATGGACATGTTGGATTTTTCCAGCCGCTGACGAAAGGAGATATTGTGGCAATTTTGAAAATGGCAAAATAACACCGCTCCAACATATTTAAACTGGGGTACAAATTGTATCCCAGTTTAAATATATACGTTTAATT
>OLPE01001596.1_pt1 | contig 11830 bp, 10 predicted proteins | sample 1671901 | NCBI WGS metagenome assembly OLPE01 (sample SAMEA3136624, study PRJEB25190) | human gut metagenome | biome: human gut; feature: human-associated habitat; material: faeces | place: Austria | collected 2013 | reverse complement strand
CGGATAGGAACGGCAAAATTTTTTACACTTCTATTACTTCTTTATCGCACATCAGTAAAAAGCCAGGGCGTCAAGCAGCTTGTCGCGGGCGGCGGCGTCGCCCTGATCGGCGTGACCCTGATCCCCCTGCTGTCCGGCCTGCTTGGCTGAGCGGCGGCAGGACCATCCCACCTGGAGGCTCCCGTTTCACGGCGGGAGCCCCCGAAAGGAGGTGTGACCACCCGTGATAATTGAAATGATCCAGGAGTGGTTCAAGGAGCTGCTGATCGACGGCATCATCTCCAACCTCTCCGGGACCTTTGACACCGTGAATACGAAGGTGGGCGAGATCGCCGGCGAGGTGGGCATGACGCCGGCCGGCTGGAACGGCGGCATCTTCAACATGATCCGCGGCCTCTCTGAAACGGTCATCGTTCCCATCGCCGGCATCATCCTTACCTTCGTCATGTGCTATGAGCTGATCCAGCTCATCGTGGAAAAGAATAATCTCCACGATTTTGACACCTGGCTTTTCTGGAAGTGGATCTTCAAGACCTTCTGCGCGGTGCTCATCGTCACCAACACATGGAACATCGTCATGGCGGTATTCGACGTGGCGCAGAGCGTGGTCAATCAGAGCGCCGGCGTCATCATTTCCGACGCGGGGATCGATATTTCCGGCGTGGTCGGCAATTTGGAAACGACCCTGGCGGACTGGAGCATCGGTTCTTTGCTGGGCCTGTGGTTTCAGAGTATTTTTGTGGGCCTCTGCTCCCATATCCTCACCATCGCCATCTTCCTTGTGATCTACGGAAGAATGATCGAGGTGTATTTGACCGTATCCGTGGGGCCGATCCCCTTTGCCACCATGGCCAACCGGGAGTGGGGCCAGACGGGGCAGAACTATTTGAAGTCCCTGCTGGCCCTGGGCTTTCAGGCGTTTCTCATTATGGTCTGCGTCGGCATCTACGCGGTGCTGGTCCAGAATATCGCCGTGGGGGACGATATCACCGTGGCGATCTGGGAGTGTCTGGGCTATACGGTGCTGCTGTGCTACACCCTGTTCCGCACCGGCAGCCTTGCAAAGAGCCTGTTCGGGGCGCATTGACGGGAGGCGGCCATGAAAAAATACAAGGTCATCTACGCGGATCCGCCCTGGGCCTATAAGGTCTGGAGCAAGAAGGGCGCGGGGCGTAGCGCCGAGAGCCATTACCCCACCATGGACATAGCGGCCATCAAGGCCCTGCCAGTGGGGGAGCTGGCGGACAAGGACTGCGCCCTGTTCCTCTGGATCACCTTCCCCATGCTGCGGGAGGCCTGGGGCGTCATGGACGCCTGGGGCTTTACCTTCAAGACCGTGGCCTTCGTCTGGATCAAGCAGTGCCGGAAGTCGGAGGGTCTGTTCACCGGCATGGGCTACTGGACGCGGGCCAACGCGGAGATCTGCCTGCTGGCGACCCGCGGACGCCCGAAGCGGGCGGCGCGGGATGTGAAGCAGGTCATCCTCTCCCATGTGGAGCGGCACAGCCAGAAGCCGGAGGAGGCGCGGCGGCGGATCGAAGCCCTCATGGGGGACGTGCCCCGTATTGAGCTGTTCGCAAGAGCCTCACCGCCCGGCTGGGATGTGTGGGGAAATGAGGTTGCAAGCGATATCCGGCTTGCGGAAAGGATGTGAACCATTGGCATACGTAACGGTCCCGAAGGACCTGACAAAAATCAAGAGCAAGATGCTGTTCGGCCTGACGAAGCGGCAGCTTGTGTGTTTCGGATCGGCGGCGCTTGTTGGAGTGCCGCTTTTCTTTTTGAGCAAGGGCAGCATGGGCACGACGCCGGCGGCGCTGTGCATGATCCTTGTGATGCTGCCATTTTTCCTGTTCGCCCTGTATGAGAAGAACGGGCAGACCCCGGAGGCGCTGCTGGGCAATCTGATCCAGTGTAAATTCACCCGTCCGAAAAAGCGTGTCTATCAGACAAACAACGCCTATTCCGCTTTGGAAAAGCAGGCGGAGCTGGAGCGGACGGTGGGGCGGATCGCCTCCGGCGCGGGGAAAAGAGGCAAGGGCCGGCGCAGGCTCACCCGGCAGGAGCGAAAGCAGATCGAGGCCGTCATCCGGCAGGCCAAGGGGGATGGCAAGAACCACACCGTACAGGCAAGCCTCCCCTTCCGCAATATGCACCCGGACGGCCTGTGCCGTCTGGACGACCGGCATTTTTCCAAAACCATCGCCTACGCCGACGTCAGCTACCGTCTGGCAGGGCCGGACGATCAGCGGGATATCTTTGAACGCCTCTGCGATTTCTATAACGGCTATGATCCCTCCATCGGCGTGCAAATGACCCTGAGCAGCAGCCACAAGGCCGGCGGCGGGGACCTGTTCCGCATGGCGGCCCAGGGGGACGATCTGGACGGGATCCGCGCCGAGGCCTCCGGCATCCTGCAAACACAGTATGAGCGCGGCAGCAACGGCTATGTGAAAAGCAAGTATGTCACGCTGACCATCGAGGCAGAGAACATCCAGGCGGCGCGGGCAAGGTTTTCCCGCATCGAGGCGGACACCCTGAACCGCTTCAAGGTCATGGGCGCGGCGGCAAAGGTGCTGGACGGCAAGGAGCGGCTGGCGCTGCTGCACGGCCTTCTCCATCCCAGAGGGGAGCCCTTCGCCTTTGAATGGGACTGGCTGGCGCCCTCCGGCCTGTCCGTGAAGGATTTTATCGTGCCTTCTTCCTTCGAGTTTGGGGAGACGCGGCGCTTCCGCATGGGTGAAATGTACGGTGCGGTGTCCTTCTTGCAGATATTAGCCCCGGAGATTCAGGACCGTATCCTCACGGATTTCATGGATGTGGAGGGAAACCTTCTCGTCACCATGCACGTCCGCGGCATCAACCAGAACGAGGCGATCAAGATGGTCAAGCGCAAGATCACCGATCTGGATGCCATGAAGATTCAAGAGCAGAAGAAGGCTGCCCGCAGCGGCTACGATCTGGATATTCTCCCCTCCGACCTCTCCACCTACGGCGGTGCGGCAAAAAACCTTTTGCAGGATTTGCAGAGCCGCAACGAGAGAATGTTCAATATGACCTTCCTCATGCTGCATCTGGCGCCCACGAAGCAAAAGCTGGAGATCGCCGTTTCCCAGTCGGCCAGCGTCGCCCAGACGCACAACTGCATCCTGACCCGGCTGGACTTCCAGCAGGAGGACGGGCTTATGTCCTCGCTGCCGCTGGGCCTCAACCGTATCAAGATCGAACGGAGCCTCACCACATCGGCGCTGGCGGTATTTATCCCCTTCGTCACCCAGGAGCTTTTCATGGGCGGGGACGCCATGTATTACGGGCTCAACGCCCTGTCCGGCAACATGATCCTGCTGGACCGCAAGCAGTCCCGATGCCCCAACGGCCTTGTGTTCGGCACGCCGGGCAGCGGCAAATCCATGAGCTGCAAGCGGGAGATCACCTATGTCATGCTGACCACGAAGGATAACGTCATCATCTGCGACCCGGAGGACGAGTATTCGCCCCTGGTCAAACGGCTGGGCGGCCAGGTGATCCGGCTTTCCCCCAACAGCCGCGACTATGTGAATCCCCTGGATATCAACCTCAATTACAGCGAGGAAGAAAACCCGCTGGCGCTGAAAAGCGATTTCGTGCTGTCCTTCTGTGAGCTTATCATGGGCAGCAAGACAGGGCTGGAGGCCATCGAGAAAACCGTCATTGACCGTGCTGTGCAGAAGATCTATCAGCCGTACTTCGCGGATCCCCGGCCGGAGAATATGCCGATCCTCTCCGACCTCATGGCAGCCCTCACCGCCCAGCATATCCCGGAGGCGGACCGTGTGGCCCAGGCGCTTGACCTGTATGTAAACGGCTCTCTCAACTTCTTCAACCACCGTACCACCGTGGATATCCGCAACCGCCTTGTCTGCTTCGACATCAAGGGGCTTGGCAAGAACCTGAAAAAGCCGGGGATGCTCATTGTCCAGGACGCGGTATGGAACACCGTCACGGTGAACCGCTCCATTGGGCGGGCCACCTGGTATTTCGTGGACGAGTTCCATTTGCTCTTGAAGGAGGAACAGACGGCGGCATACAGCGCCGAGATCTGGAAGCGTTTCAGAAAGTGGGGCGGCGTGCCCACCGGGGCGACGCAGAACCCGAAAGATCTGCTTTCCTCGCCGGAGATCGAAAACATTCTGGAAAACAGCGATTTTATCTATCTGCTGAACCTGTCCGCGGGCGACCGCAAGCTGATGACGGAGCGGCTGAACATCTCCGCCGAGCAGCTTGCCTATGTGACCAACGCAGACCCCGGCAGCGGCCTTCTGTTCTTCCAGAATGTGATCCTGCCCTTCCGGGACGAGTTCCCGAAGGATACGGAGCTGTACCGGCTTCTCACGACAAAGCCCAGCGAGGTTTCCCACGATGGGCAAAGCGGATAAGGAAAGGATGGGACAAGATATGAAATATGCGATCGACAGCAAGACCTATGAAAACCATATCAATGATGAGGTGCATCTGTACGGACTTCTCCATCAGCTCGCTTTCCTGGCGGGAAAGGCGAAGGACGAGAAGGATCTGGAAAATCTGGCCGAGACGGCAAAGCGCTACGGAGAGATCGCGGAGGAAAAGTTCGCCGCATGGCGCATCCCCGGCCGCTATCTGGTGTTTGGGGACCGGGCTGACCTTGCCGAGCTGAAGGAGGCGGAGCTCACGCCCTTGACCGCCGTGCTGAAAGAGCACGACGCAAAAATCAGGGAAAAGCAGCGCGCCGCCACCGCCCACGATCCCGCCTACATCATCTCCGGCGGCGCCTTCCGTATGCTGGTGGGCGATCTCTTTGACCTGCTGGCACAGTACAGCTTTCTCCGCAACCGTGTTGTAGAAGTGAAAACAGAAAAACGGCTTGCGCGGCTGCAAAAGAATCTCTCCGGCGAGAATCCGAGCATCCGAAGGATGTACCGCAGGTGGGGCTTTGCGGAGGATCAGGTCGTCACCTGCTATGACATTCTGGAGGCAACGCTGCGGCGCGCGCACCTGACGCCCTATGACCCGGAGGAAGCGGCGGAGGACGGCATCGGCTGCGGCCGCTGCTGTGCCCTCTGCGGAGATCATTCCTGCGAGGACGACTATGACTGAGCTGACCCATGTGAGCCTGTTTTCCGGCATCGGCGGGCTTGATCTGGCGGCGGAGGCGGCGGGCTTCCGCACCGTCTGTCAATGCGAGTGGGCGGACTATCCCTATTCCGTTCTGGAAAAGCATTGGCCGGAGGTGCCGAGATTCCGGGATATCACAACTTTTACGAAGGAGGCGTTTTTTGAAAAAACAGGACTTGAAACCGTTACCGTTATCTCCGGCGGCTTTCCCTGCCAGCCCTTCTCCACCGCGGGGCAGCGAAGGGGCTTTGCGGATGAACGCTACCTGTGGCCGGAAATGTGCCGCGTTATTACCGAGCTGCGGCCCCGTTGGGTGCTTGGGGAAAATGTTGCTGGCTTCATCAATATGGGGCTCGACAAAACGATCTTTGACCTGGCAAAAGCGGGATACGCTGTTCTCCCATTCGTATTTCCGGCTTGCGGCGTCGGCGCATGGCATGAGCGCCAGCGAACTTTTATCGTCGCGGCTGATGTTTCCCACGCCCCTTGCCTCCGACAAGAACACCTGCCGGGACGCGGCCAACCTGGATGTGTACCTCTCCGACAACGGGATCTTCCGCAAGGTGAACCGGAACGGGGCCATCTGGAGCCTGAGCCTGTCGGCGGCGGTGTTTTATCTGACCCCGGCAGCGTCGGAGGGCTACCGCTCCACGCTGAAACCGACGGCGTTTCGCAACAGCGCCCCGTCTGCCAACCTGTCATCCCAGGTGATCCGGCAGGAGCAGCCGGTATCCGAGACGGCGGCGCTGAACCCGGATTGGGTGGAATGGCTCATGGGCTTCCCCCGGAAATGGACGGACGTATCCTCTGGGCCGCCGAGCCGGAGGGCGTCCCCCGTATCACCGAAAACACCGCGGACCGCGCCCTACGGCTGAAAACCCTGGGCAACGCGGTCTGCCCGCCCCAGGCATATCCCATTTTCAAGTATATCTCCATGATCGAGACGGGCGAGTGCGTGAGCGTTTGCCCCTACGGAAAGGCAGGTGGTGACGCATGAAGGAATGGAAGGCATCCGAGAAGGAGGCGCAGAAGATGACCCGCGACGGAGCCATTTCCGTCAACATGGTCACAGGCGAGGCGAGCCATGTTTCAGACCGTGCGCCGGAGCAGGACTATTCCCCCTCCGGCGATTCCACGGCGCTGGCGAGGACTGCCCTCCACCATCTGGACGACCGGCGCGTCCGGAAGTCTCAGAAGAAAAAGCGGCGGAACCGCCGCAAAGCCTACCGGGAGGGTACGGCGGCAAATAGCCGCCCATCCTCCCGTCTGCAATTCACCGAGGAGGAACGCGCCGCGCCGGAGCTGCAACAGGCGATCCGCAAATCCGACAAGGCGGCGGATAAGCTGGACGCGGCAAGGGCCGCCATCCCCAAAAAGCGCGTTCTGGGCACGGAGCGTGCCTTTGACGAGACTTCCGGCGCCGGGCGTACAAGACTGGTATTCCATGAGACGGATAAGCCGGCTTCGATCCGGCAGCCGGGGCCGAACCCGCTGACGCGGCCTTTGCAGGAGGTCGCCCACGCCGTCCACGCCAAGGTGCGGGAGGTGGAGCAGGAGAACTCCGGCGTGGCGGCGGGCCATCTCACCGAGCGCGGCATGGAAAAAGCCGTGGGCTATGGGAACCGCAAGCTGCAAAACTGGCGGGCGGAGCGGCAGGTGAAGCCCTGGCGGGACGCGGCAAAGGCGGAGCAGGCGGCGGTCAGGGCCAACGCGGAGGCGCTTTACCAAAAGGCGCTCCATGATAACCCCCAGCTTGCGTCCGGCAATCCCATTTCCCGCATCTGGCAGAAGAAGCGGATGCAGCGGCAGTATGCGGCGGCCTACCGGGCGTCGCGCGGCGCGGAGGGTGCAAAGGCGGCGGCGCAGACAGCGGCCAGGAGCGCAAAGAAAGGCGCGGAGGCGGCGAAGAAGGCCGGCGAGTTCATAGCCCGGCACAAGAAGGTGTTCCTTATCATCGGCGGGATCGGCCTTGTGCTGGTGCTGCTGTTGGGCCTGCTGCAATCCTGCTCCTCCATGTTCGGCGGAGGCGTGTCCAACATTGTGGCCTCCTCCTATCTCTCCGAGGATCAAGACTTGCTGGCGGCGGAGGCCGCCTACTGCGCCAAGGAGGATGAGCTGCGGCGATATCTGGACACCTTTGAGCAGACCCACGACTATGACGAGTATCACTACGATCTGGACGAGATCGAGCACGATCCCTATGTGCTGCTGTCCATCCTGTCGGCGCTCCATGAGGGTCAGTTTACCATTGACCAGGTACAGGACGATCTTCAAATGCTGTTTGACAAGCAATATATCCTTACCGAGACGGTCACCACGGAGACCCGATATCGCACCGAGACGAGAACAGACAGCGAGGGCAACGAATATGAAGTGGACGTTCCGTACACGTATTACATCTGCACCGTGGGGCTTGAAAACTTCGATTTGAGCCATGTTCCCGTTTACATCATGGATACCGAAACGCTCTCCATGTACGCCGTGTATATGTCCACCCTGGGCAACCGCCCCGACCTGTTCCCATCCTCCGGCTATGTTCCTAAGTATGTGACCAGCCCGCCCACCAAGTATGAGATCCCGGCGGAGTATCTGTCCGACGAGCGCTTTGCCACGCTGATTACGGAGGCGGAGAAGTATCTGGGCTTTCCCTATGTCTGGGGCGGCAGCAACCCGTCCACCTCCTTTGATTGCAGCGGCTTTGTCAGCTATGTTCTGACCAGCAGCGGCCTGTGCGATACTGGGCGGCTGGGGGCGCAGGGCCTCTACAACATTTCCACGCCGGTATCCGAGCCGCGGCCGGGGGATCTGGTGTTCTTTGTGGGCACCTACGACACGCCGGGGGTCAGCCATGTGGGCTTTTATGTGGGGGACGGGATGCTCCTGCACTGCGGGGATCCCATCCAGTACACCAGTCTCAACACAAATTACTGGCAGTCCCACCTTTATGCCTACGGCAGACCGCCGTACAACTGATGGAGGTGGAGCCGATGCTGACTGTAAAACCGATGTCCCTTGCCGACGCAAACAGGTTTGTCGCAGAGCATCACCGCCACCATAAGCCGGTGCGAGGGCATAAGTTCTCTCTGGGCTGCATGGCGAACGGCCGTCTGGCGGGCGTCGCCATCGTGGGGCGGCCGGTGAGCCGATACCTGGACGATGGGCTGACCCTGGAGGTCAACCGCCTCTGCACGGACGGAACGAAAAACGCTTGCAGCTTCCTCTATGGCGCGGCGGCGCGGGCGGCGAAGGTCCTGGGCTACCATAGGATCGTCACCTACATTCTGGACACGGAGAGCGGCATCAGCCTCCGTGCCTCCGGCTGGCGATGCGCGGGGCTGGCGGGCGGACGGGAGTGGACCGGCAGCCGCCGCCCGCCCGAACCGCTGTATCCGGCGCAGATGAAATACCGATATGAAAAGGCTTTGAGATGAGGTGAGCATATCAATATTGTTTCCTATGGCGGCGGTGCGAACAGCACCGCCCTTCTTGTTGGGCTGCACCAGCACCGTATCCCTGTTGACCTGATCCTGTTTGCGGATACGGGCGGTGAGCATCCCCATACCTACGCCTATCTGGATATCATGGATCGCTGGCTGAAGGATCACGGTATGCCGGAGATCACACGGGTCTATAAGACCACGAAGGACGGCGGGCGGCTGACCTTGGAGGAGGAATGTCTGAAAAGCGGTACGCTGCCCTCTATCGCCTACGGCTTCAAGCGGTGTTCTCTGAAACACAAGATCGGACCGCAGGAAAAGTTTTGCAACAACTATCCTCCATGCCGTGAGGTTTGGGCCAGCGGGAAAAAGGTGGTCAAGTTCATCGGCTATGACGCTGGCGAGCACTATCGCAGCGATAAGATCCTTCTGCGTGATCTGGCAGACCCGAAGTACAGCAAATGGTATCCCCTGATGGAATGGGGATGGGACCGGGAGGCGTGTGTCCGGGCAATCGAGGCGGCGGGCCTGTCGCAGCCGGGAAAGTCCTCCTGCTTTTTCTGCCCCAGTATGCGAGCGGAGGAGATCATCGACCTGCGGGAGCGTTACCCGGATCTGTTCCGGCGCGCGCTGGCATTGGAGGATAACGCACGGGCCAACCTGAAAACCGTTCGGGGGCTTGGGCGCAATTATTCATGGAAAGAACGATTTGGAAAGGAGCAATGCAATCATGGCAACGACTGAGAAGATCCGCAAGGATATTGAGAAAACGAGGGAAAAGATCGCCGAGCAGCAGAAGCGTCTCCGCGCGCTGGAAGCCCAGCTCACGGAGGAGGAGAACCTGGAGATCGTCCGCATGGTGAAGGCTGTCCGCATGGACAACAGGGAGCTCACCGCCTTCCTGCGCGCCTACGCCAGCGGCATGATCTCCCTGCCGGACGGGCTGATGGAGACGGAGGAAAGCGAGGGTGCGGAAGATGAAGCGTAACAGAGCTTTTCGCCGTTTCGCCGCCGTGTTCCTGGCGCTTTTCTGCATGGCGGCCACCTCCACCGTGGCCTTCGCCGGCGGCGGGGACGGTGAGCCCTACTACACAGGGGAGGAGACCACGGGAGGCTATGAGCCCCAGCCTCTGACCCCGGAGGGCAACATGACCCTGGTGGACGATATCGCCGGTGAGAGCGCTGGGGATAAGCAGTTCATCACCGTGGTCACAAAAGGCGGCAACTATTTCTACATCATCATCGACCGGGCGGAGGACGGCGAGAACACCGTCCACTTTCTCAACCAGGTAGACGAGCGCGACCTGCTGGCCCTGATGGACGAGGAGACGCCCGCCGCCCCGGTGTGTACCTGTAAGGAAAAATGCGCGGCCGGCGCGGTGGATACATCCTGCCCTGTCTGCAAGACCAACCTCTCCGAGTGCGCGGGCAGGGAGAAGGCCAGAGAGCCGGAGCCGGAACCGGAGCAGCCGAAGAAAAAGAGCGGCAGCGGCCTGTTGGCCGTGGTGGCGCTGCTGGTGCTGGCAGGCGGCGGAGCCTTCGCCTATGTGAAGTTCATCAAGCCGAACCGCAGCAGCGTGAAGGTCAGCGCCGATCCCGACGAGTACGATTTCCCCGACGAGGAGTATATCAACGAGGACGAGCCTGCGGAGGCTGAAACGGAGGCAGAGCATGAGTAAGCTGATCATCGCGGAAAAACCGAGCGTGGCAAAATCTATCGCGTCGGCCCTGGGTGCTTCATCCAGGGCCGATGGCTTTTATGAGGGCAGCGGCCTGATCGTTTCCTGGTGCGTGGGGCACCTGGTATCCCCGCTGGACGCGGGCGGCTATGACGAACGCTTCAAAAAATGGCGCTATGAGGATCTGCCCATCCTACCGGAGCCCTTCCGCTATGCCCCCATCCCCGGCAAGGAGACGGCTTTGGACAATGTGAAGCGCCTCATGGCGCGGGAGGACGTAACAGAGATCGTCAACGCCTGCGACGCCGGACGGGAGGGCGAGCTGATCTTCCGTCTGGTGTATGAACTGGCCGGCTGCCATAAGCCGGTCCTCCGGCTTTGGATCTCGTCCATGGAGGACAGCGCCATCCAGGAGGGCTTTTCCGAGCTGCGCCCCGGCGCCGAGTATGAAGCCCTGTATCAGTCAGCCCTCTGCCGTCAGAGGGCTGACTGGCTGGTGGGGATCAACGCCACCCGCCTTTTCTCCGTTCTCTACCACCGCACCCTGAATGTGGGCCGCGTCCAGACGCCCACCTTGTCCCTGCTGGCGGCGCGTGACGCGAAGATCGCGCTGTTCCAGAAGGAGAAGTATCATCATGTGCGCCTGACCCTGGCCGGCGCGGAGGCGGTGTCGGAGAGATTCACCGATTCGGCGGAGGCGGAGCAGGCGGCGGCCATGTGCAAGGGCGCGACCGTCACCTGCTCCTCCGTCACCTGTGAGCAGAAGAAGGAACAGCCCCCGAAGCTCTATGACCTCACCACCTTGCAGCGGGAGGCAAACCGGCTGCTTGGCTACACGGCGAAGCAGACCCTTGACTACGCCCAGAGCCTCTACGAAAAAAAGCTGCTGACCTATCCCCGCACGGACAGCCGGTATCTGACCTCCGATATGGCGGAAACGGCCTCCTGTGTGATCCACCTGGCGGCGAAGCTGCCGCCCTTTGATAAAATCAGCAATTTCTATCCGCTGGTGGAGGCCATGGTCTCCGACAAGGACGTATCCGACCACCACGCCATTATCCCCACATTGGAGATCGAGAAAGCGGATATCCCCGCCCTGCCTCTGGGCGAGCGTGAGCTGCTTCTTCTGATCTGTTGCCGTCTGCTGTGCGCGTCGGCGGAGCCCTATGTGTATGAGGCGGTCACGGCCACCTTTGGCTGCGGCGGCCATTCCTTCACCGCAAAGGGCAGGCGCGTCCTCTCCGAAGGCTGGCGGGAGATCGACCGCATTTTCCGCGCCTCCCTGAAAGAAAAGCCCGCGGATGGGGACGGCGGCACGCTCCCGGACTTCACCGAAGGGCAGACCTTTGACGGCGCGGAGGTTTCCGTCACCGAGCATTTCACCCAGCCCCCGAAGCCCTACACGGAGGATACGCTGCTGTCGGCCATGGAGCACGCGGGGAAAGACGACATTCCCGATGAGGCAGAGCGAAAAGGACTGGGCACGCCCGCCACCAGGGCGGCCATCATCGAAAAGCTGGTGGCGGCCGGATTTGTGGAGCGCAAGGGCAAGAGCCTGATCCCAACAAAAGCCGGTATCAACCT
>OLPE01001592.1_pt1 | contig 11838 bp, 8 predicted proteins | sample 1671901 | NCBI WGS metagenome assembly OLPE01 (sample SAMEA3136624, study PRJEB25190) | human gut metagenome | biome: human gut; feature: human-associated habitat; material: faeces | place: Austria | collected 2013 | reverse complement strand
TCACTTATAAAGTTGTAAACTGGTGATTATTTTATAACCAAGCAAAGTTTGATTAAAAGAATAGGAGGATTTATTATGGCAATCGCAATGAAACTGCATTATGTGGATGTAATTCAAGATGATTCTTTAAAAAATGTATACGTAAATGGGGAAAAAAGTGGATATAAATTTGATATTCGATTGAGTTGCTATCGAGGACATTTTCTTTCATTGATCAATGAATTGGAATTGAGCGTAGATGGGGAAGAAGTAAAAAAAGAAGACATGGTTTTTTGCCTTCACGACAAAGAATTTGGAATTTCACAACTTCATGATTTGGTGTCAGAATTCTGGCAAATTATCGAACCGGCAACGATCAAAGTATTCAAAAAAGGTGGACTCCTGACAGGAGAGCATGAAATTGATTTTAAAATGATCTATCGTTGTCCGTATATGCCAATTAGTGATACGGAATATATGCCGTGGGACAGTGGTCAGAAAAAAACGTTGACAATTGCAGAATAGGGGAGGAAATTAATTATGGCAAATGTAAAATTAGGCGTAACATTATACTCATTTACGAAAGAATATTGTGAAGGCTCCATGACTTTAGAGGATTGTATAGCAACAGCTAAGAAACTTGGAGCAGAAGGATTTGAAATTGTTGCAGCCCAGATGATACCGTCTTATCCATATGTCAGTGATCATTTTTTGGGAGAAATCAAAGCAATGTGTCAATATTATGATATTGAGGCAGTATGCTATGGTGCTAATATGGATAAAGGACTTCGATTTGACCGTCATCTTACAGAAGAGGAAATGTTAGAAAGAGCAATTAATGATGTGCGAAGTGCCAATAAAATGGGATGCAAGGTTATTCGTCAACAGTACCTGTTAAGTCCATCCGGACTTCGAAAGCTGGCTCCGTATGCAGAAGCCTATAATGTAAAAGTAGGAATCGAAATACATAATCCAGAAACTCCGACTACACCAATTATGAGAGAATACTTAAAAGAGATTAAGGAAAGTGGTTCTGCGTATATCGGATTTGTTCCGGATTTTGGCTTATTTGCAACAAAACCGAATAAACCGCATTGGGACGAAGCGTTAAAAAATGGTGCGAAATTAAGCCTTATTGAAATGGCAAGAGATATGAGATACGATGAAGTTCCAATAGCAGAAGCTCAGAAACGATTGATGTCAGAGGGTGCAACACAGTTGGAAATGGCATTATTACAGGAAATGTATGCATTCTTACAGTTTAGAAAAGACTGCAACAAGGAATTAGAAGGACTGAAAGAAATTATGCCATATTGTTTTCATATGCATGGTAAATTTCATTATCTTTCAGAAGATTTTGTTGAAGCAAGTATTCCTTATGACCAGATTTTAGAGGTTGTTAAAAATTCTGATTATGATGGATATATCGTATCGGAATACGAAGATCATGAATCTGGAAATGCAATAGAAATGACAAGAAGACATCAGATTATGATGCGCAAAATTCTGCGTGGATAGAGTGAAATAACAAGATATATGCATGCAAGAAGATTATGCACTATAAAACCTTGCCATAATGAAATCAGAAAGCGAAATGTACAACAAAAGTGTATGAAAAAAATAAAGGACAAAAAAACGTATACATTTTTTGTCCTTGTATTATTTTTGAAGTTAAAATAAGACTGAAAATAATATGAAAATGGATAGATAAAGAAAAGTTTTTTCAGGATAAAGTGATATAATTAAATCATAATCAAATAAAAAGAAGGGAGAAATCATTATGAAAAAGAAAATTTTAGCAACACTTCTTGCTGGTGTTATGGTTCTGAGCCTTGCAGCATGTGGAGGTAATGAGTCAAAAAAGGACGGTAGTGATACAGCAAAATCAGATGAAGGAGCTACACATATTTATGTGTTAACTGCAGCAGAAGATCACGGATGGACAGGTTCTGTTGCAACATTTGCAAAAGAGAAAGTAGAAGAAGTGAACAAAGATGGAAAATATTCCGCAGAAGTAATTACTTCCTCTGATGCAGCTGAACAGATTAATAAGATCGAAGATATCGTAGCAAGCGGAGAAGAAGACATTGCAGTAGTTGTACAGCCAATGGACGACACAGTACAGTCTGCAATTCAGCAGTTAGTAGACGCTGAGATTCCATTTGTAGAATTTGACCGTATCATTGATGCAGTAGCTCCAAGCGCTGTTTCTAATGTTAAAGGTGATAACCAGGGAATCGGTGCTGGTGCAGCAGCTTACTTCGTAGAGCAGGGAATGAAACCTGGCGATAAAGTATATGTTTACGAAGGCGATACATCTTCCGTTACAACATTACGTGACAGCGGATTTACAGATTACCTTACAGGAGAACTTGAATTCGGTGGATCTAAGATTGCAGACGATGCAAAATGGACAGAGGATGACCTCAAAGCAATTACATATTCAGGCGCTATGAACTGGAGCCGTTCTGATACAAAAGAATCATTTGAATCTCTGATGGGAGATGCTTCTAACGCAGATATCAAATGGATCTATGCACAGGATGATGAGTTGACAATGGGTATATTAGAAGCCCTCAATGGTGGTGGAATCAGTGATTCTACAAAAGATGCTTTCTATGCTAACAAACCTGTTATCACAGGATGTGGTGGATTAGATGAACTTTACGAAGTACTTCGTGGTAACTCATATCAGGATATCGCTGAAAAACTTGGCGGAGTTATGTCAGTTACATACAGCCCATCTATGATTCAGACAGCAATTCAGGATATGGTTGATCATCTTGATGGCAAAGATGTAGAACAGGATCACGTAATCGAGTGTGAAGATGTTACATCTGACAACGTTGCAGATTATCCTTCATTCTAAATCTTAAAGATAGAAGTTATAGAGAAACTTGATACGGGAGTCTGCTTGCAGACTTCCGTAATTTATTATGAACACTTAGCGAGGTTTTGTCGAACCTAGTGACGCTGGTGTTACCTAAGAACGTTTTGTTTATATATGAGCATCTAAATTTATTTACTTGTGAGTCAAAAATGATATAATAAAAGATAGATGTTGATCTGTCAGCAAAACGACAGAATAGAGAGAAAAACAAGGAGGAACCGTGCATGAAACGACTGGAAATGAGTGGAATATATAAAGCATTTAATGATATTCCGGTGTTGAAAGATGTGCATCTGACAGTGGAAGCAGGAGAAGTACATGCACTGCTTGGTGAGAATGGTGCCGGAAAATCAACTTTGATGAATGTATTGACCGGAGTATATCGTAGAGATGCAGGACAGATTTTGTTTGATGGGGCAGAACTGAACAATACATCGGTCAAACAGACAGAGCAGCAGGGAATTGCATTTGTTCATCAGGAACTGAATCTGTTCAATGATCTGCTGGTTTATGAAAATATATTCCTGGGTAAGGAATATACAAATAAGTTTGGAAAATTGGATAAAAAACGAATGAAAGATGAGGCAAAGAAATTATTTGCCGAGCTGGAAGTAGAGATTGACCCGGATGAGAAAGTAGAAGAACTGACGCCGAGCCAGAAACAGTTGCTTGAGATATCAAAGGCATTATTTTTTAATGCAAAGTTATTGATCTTAGATGAGCCGACAACATCTCTGAATAACCAGGAAATCGATCATTTATTCCGTATTATCCGCAGATTAAAGGAAAAGGGAACATCATTTATTTTCATTTCCCACAAGATGCCGGAGATTTTTGAAATTGCAGATCGTTACACGGTATTGATGAATGGAACATTTATCGGAGAGGGAAATATTGCAGATACCAATCCGGAAGCAATCACAAAGATGATGGTCGGTTCCAACTATAATGCAGAAGAAAATTATCAGCCGCGTATATGTGGAGACACCATTTTAGAAATTAAAAACTTTACGGGACATGGATTTAGAAATGTAAATCTGAACGTGAAAAAAGGTGAAATTATCGGTATGACAGGTCTGCAGGGGTCCGGAAGTAGTGAATTATTGCAGGGGATTTTTGGTGTAACTCGTGCAGATGGCGGAACAATTCAAGTGAATGGAGAAAATGTTCCGTTACATTCTATACATAAAGCAATGAAACATAAAATTGCAATGCTTCCGGCAAACAGAAAAGAGAATTCTGTAATCGCAGATATGAGCCTTTTGGAAAATATGTACCTTGCGGAGCATACATTATCAGCAAAGCAGTTCCAGATTTCAAAGAAAAAAGAAGAAGGAAAATTTGCAAAATATAAAAATATGTTAAACATCAAGGCACAAAATAGTGCCGATCCGATTACTTCGCTGAGTGGAGGAAATCAGCAGAAGGTATTTCTGGCAAAATGGTTGAACACAGATGCTGAGATTCTTTTACTTGATAACCCGACACAGGGAATCGATGTAGGTGCAAAGGCGGAGATTTATAAATTGATTCTTGAGCTTGCAGAATCCGGAAAAACCATTTTGATCAACACCTTGGAGATTCCTGAATTACAGAAGGTTGCAGATCGATGTGCAGTATTTTATGACGGAGAGCTTGTGAAGATATTAAAGCATGAGGAAATCAATGAAGAAACCGTTATGATGTATTCTACAAATGCAGTAAATGTAGGGGAGGAGCGATAAGGATGAAATCAAATGGAAAATCAATGTGGGGGAAAATATGGTCCCGTTATAATTATGTATTTGTATTTTTAGTTATCTTTTTGGTATATGCGTTATCCAGTAATGGATTGACTTGGAATGGTGTTATGAACATCTTCCGCCATTCCGCAGTAGTAGGGATTATTGCACTTGGTATGGGACTGGTTTGTCTGACCGGTGAGATTGATTTGTCAGTCGGTTCCATGTTGGCAATGGTCAGTGGATTTGCAGTTGTTATCTTTAATATGACAGATAATATTTTTGCAACATTGGTATTTACAGTTGTGTTTGGTGCAGTGTGTGGACTGGTCAATGGTGTGTTGGTCGGTGCAGTAGAAATGCCGGCATTTATCGTAACACTGGCTACAATGCTGATCTATCGTTCGGTAGCACAGTATGCGTGCCAGCATATTTCCAAAGAATTGTGCGGAGGCGGAAGTTCGGTATATCGTATGACATCCAGTCATAATTCTTTTCAGACTTTGTACCAGTTTGGTAATGGTAAAGTCCTTACCATTCCGATTGTCGGATTGATTCTTCTGATTATGACGGTATTGATTGTATATGTGTCAACAAGTACAAAGTTTGGTAAAAAAGTATATGCAATCGGAAGTAATGAAAAAGGTGCAAAAATGTCCGGAATTAACGTCAGCGCGATGAAAGTAATCGTGTTCGTTCTTGCCGGTGTTATGACAGGTATCGCAGCATTTTTATGGATTGCAATGAATGGATCTTCAGACCCGGCAACAACAGGTAAGAGTTATGAGATGTATGCGATCGCAGCAGTTGTTCTCGGTGGAATCAGTATGTCAGGCGGAAAAGGAAGATGCCTTGGAATTCTGTTTGGAGCAATGTCTTATACAATTATTGATAAGATTATCGTAGCTTTGAAGATGGATTCGCTGATCAATGATGCAATCAAAGGAACGATTTTGATTATCGTAATCTTGATTCAGTTAGCAGGACCGAAGCTGAAAGAAATGGTAACAAGCAGAAGAAAAATCAAAGCATAGAGATGGAAGGAGTAAGCTCTGCAGAACATGAAGGAATTTGTGTTTTGCAGAGCTTTTTCAATATGAAAATGGATAGAAATAAGCCGATGATTGTTGTGAAAAAAACAATGGAAACAAAACAACAATGTGAAAATCTGGAATTATTATACCTGATACGCGGAAAAATGAATCTCACGATTGAAAAAAAGGAGTATCATTTTCAGGAAAAAGATGTGGTTGTATTGCAGCCGGGGACGTGGTATAGCTGGAGTACCAGTAATGATGAAAAGGAAATTTTGCTCTGTAAGATTATGATGGAATCATATCGGATGCAGAGAGTAATGCCGGAAAATCGAAAGGATATTGTGTGCAACAGCGTGGAAAATCCGAATAAAGACTATGGAAGAATTCGATATATAGTGGACAGTATGGTGAATAAATATATAAAAAATGAAACAGAATTCGTATTAAAAAGCCTTTATTATACATTATGGGAAACGATAAAAAATGAATTTTCCGAGGAAGATAAAACGAATAAAGAACAAAATAAGCGCATGCAGGAACTGTTGCAGTATATTCAGGAACACTATGCATCGCCGATGAGTTTGAAAGGATTAGCTGAAAGATATTATATGTCAGATTCTGCTTTGTCGAGAGAATTTAAAAAAGAAACAGGACAAAATTTTGTAGAATATCTTCGAGAAATCAGGCTCCAAAAAGTAAGCGAGGCACTTACCAATACAGATAAAACCATATCAGAAATTGCATATGCATGTGGCTTTTCGGATCTCTCTGTTTTAAATAAAAATTTTAAAAAGGCGTATGGAATGTCACCGGGAAATTATCGGAAAAGCAAGTATGTAATGCAAATGACGGAGCAAGATGAGGAGAAACTTGCAGAGATAAAGGAATGTCTGCTTGAACAAGATACAGAAAAAGAAAAGAAAATAGAAACAGGAAAGGAAAAGAATATTATTCCCGTGAATGTCAGGCAGTATCACGAAGTGAAAAATCCACATTTGAACTGTATCAATGCAGGGATGGCAGCGGATTTGCTGGAGGCAAAGGTACAGAGACAAGTGAGATTTGTTGTGGAAAATCTGCGTGTTCAATATATCAGGATATCGAATATTTTTGCAGAAGAGATGAAGCTGCGGCAGGGGCATGAGTGCGAAAATTTAAATTTTGAAAAAATGGATGAGATTATCGATTTTTTGATTGATATCGGTGCATTTCCATTTCTGGAACTTCCGGAGAAACAACAAAAATACGTGATTGATATTGGCAGTGGAGAAAAAATCTGGAATAAAGAGACAAGTGAGATTATTAAGTCGAGAGAAGAATGGGAACGTGTATTTGAACAGTTCCTGCAGCATATGATTGATCGTTATACGCTTGGAACAGTCGATCAATGGATATTTGAATTGGTAGATGATATCGAATGTGGAACAGGGGCATCGAAAAATGTTTCTTATGAGGACTTATATAGCAGCACCTATCACCTTGTGCGAAAATATTTACCGAAAGCTAAAATCGGTGGATGTGGAAGAAATAAAATGATGGGAGAAGAGGGATTAAAACAACGTCTTTTATATTGGAAAAATAGTGAACAGTATCCGGACTTTTTGTCACTTGTGTCGTATCCGTATAAGATAGAGCAAAAGGAAAAACGTGGTGAATATAGACTTTTGGATATGCAGTCGGATCAAAGTTTCATTCAAAAAGATGTGGAGGAATACAGACATGTTTTACATCAATTACGCTATCCGAAGACTCCGATATGGATTACAGAATGGAACACGTCATTATCGGAACGAAATATATATAATGACAGTTGTGCGAAAGCGTGTCATATGCTCAGTCAGATGACGGAACTTTTTGATAATGTTGATATGATGTGTTACTGGAGTATCAGCGATTGTCATGCGAGATATTACGATGCGAGAGCACCGCTTGTCGGAGCAACCGGTTTGATGACGAAGGATGGACTTTGTAAACCGGCATATTATGCTTATGAATTCTGGTCTTTTGTGGGAAAAAAAGTAATTGCAAAAGGGAATGATTATGTAATTTCTGCTAGAAACGACCATGAATATATTTTACTTTTATTTCATCCACAGAAGTTTAATGAAGTTTATCGTTCACGCAAGGAAAATGAAATTAGTATAGAGGAACTACCATATATTTTTGAAAATCGAGAAGAAAAGGATTATACGTTTTTGCTAAAGAATCTGGAAAATGGACGAAAGAAAATTAATATATATCGTATTTCGGAAAAAGATGGCAATGTATTATCTGAATGGAAAAATATAGGATATCTGGATTTGTTAAATCAGCATGAGGTCAGCTATCTGAAAAATCGTTGCGTGCCGCAGATGGAAGTGATACGCAAGGAAGTGAACAATCATAATCTAAAACTGCATTTGAAATTGAAACCGAACGAAATGTGTCTGCTATTTATTTTATAAGAGCATAGTGTGGAAATCGAAAGCGTGCACAAGGAATTTCGTGTTTTAATATGTATTGAAAGATTGTAAAAAGCAGATAATTTCAAATACAAACAAAAACAAGGCAATTTTTGCAAAAATCAAGATAAAAATGTTGTAAATGAAAAGAAAAAACGATTTGAAAATAAAGAAAGAATAGAAAACGAATCAGAAAAGAACTAAAATAATGCCATACAGTTGTAAAAGGAGATTGATAACTATGAATAGAATCGTAAAAACACAAAAAGGTAACATCGAAGGCGTGGAAGAAAAAGGATATGTAGTATTCAAAGGCATTCCATATGCCAAAGCACCGGTAGGAGAACTTCGTTGGAAGGCACCGCAGGAGGCTGAGGCATGGGAAGGCACATACAAAGCTGATACATTCAAAAATATGTGCATGCAGGACTTACCAAAAGCAGAGCATCCATTTATGGGACGTTTTCATAAAGAATTTTATAATAATCCAGAATTTGTCCCAGGTATGGGAGAAGACTGTTTGTATTTGAACATTTGGATGCCGGAGCATAAAGAAGGAGAAAAACTTCCGGTTGCGTTCTGGATTCATGGCGGTGGATTTGGCGGCGGTTATAGCAGTGAATTAGAGTTTGACGGAGAAGCATTTTGCAAAAAAGGAGTAATTCTTGTTACGATTAACTATCGTGTTAATATCTTTGGATTTTTTGCACATCCTTGGCTGGATGCAGAAAATGAGAGACATATTTCCGGCAATTATGGAACCTTAGACCAGATTGCTGCATTAAAATGGGTTGAGGAAAATATTGAGAATTTTGGTGGTAACAGCAAAAATATTACAATTTTCGGACAGTCAGCAGGAAGTATGAGTACACAGGTTCTCTGCTCAAGTAAATTGACAGAAGATATTCCGGCAAAGGCAATTTTACAGAGTGGGATTAGCTGTGAAGAGGAGATTTTAGCGACTCCAACATTAAAAGAAGAGGAAAAAATCGGAGAAGAATTTGTTGCTTTATCAGGCAAACAGTCATTAAAAGAATTGCGTGAAATGTCAGCAGAAGAGCTATTTGATGTCGAGAGAAAATTAAATGATGAGTTGTTTAAATCCGGAAGAGGTTTGATGCTCGTACCAAATGTAGACGGATATTTGTTGGAAAAAACAGTAAAACAGGTATGGAAAGATGCAGAAATGAAAAACATTCCTTATATGTGCGGAGTTACAACAGATGACCTCGGAGCAAAGCCGGAGGACGTGAAAGAAGACAAACCAGGTATTTTACTGGAAGAATGTAAGCGTTGGGCAGCAGTAAGAGAAAACGCCGGGACACCTGCATATCTTTATCATTTTGCACGCAGACTCCCGGGAGATGACTGGGGAGCATTTCATTCATCCGAATTGTGGTATACATTCGGTACATTGGGAAGAAGTTGGAGACCAATGGAAAAGCATGATTTCGATTTGAGTGAAGAAATGGTATCTGCTTGGACAAACTTCATGAAGACAGGAAATCCGAACGGAGAGGGACAAGAGTTACAAAAGAAGGATAACTGGGAAAGTTATACCAAAGAACATCCTTATGTGAAAGTATTCAAATAATCGTAAGTGAAATATATAATTGAACATGATTTTGTAAAATGCTGTTTTCGGAGATGAAAGCAGCATTTTACAATTGCTTACATATTTTTGGTGAATGATTAAGTTGAAAATTAAGTGAAAATCACTAAATATATAAAGAAAATTAAGTAGTGGAAAGGATATAATATATACATTAAAAGACTTCTTAAAAGGAAAGTAGAATCTGAAAAAACGTGATGGCGAAAGGAAACGGAGAAGAAGGAGAAAGAATGATGGAAAAATTAACGATTTCAGAAAATCAGAGATACTTTGAGACAGAATCCGGAAAACCATTTATCTGGATTGCGGATACAGCATGGACAATTCCACAGAGAATGAAATGGGATGATGTTTCCTACTATATGAAAAAACGAAAAAGTCAGGGATTTACGGTACTTCAGATTGTGGCATTAGACCCGGAACGCGATTTGGAAATGCGTAATCCAGCAGGGGAAAAGGCATTAATAGATGATGACCTGACGAAGCCGAATGAACAATATTTTAAATATCTTGACTGGATTATAGATGAGGCAGAACGAAATGAGATGTATGTATTATTACTCCCTGTTTGGGGACAGCTTGTAGTCGGTGAGGACTGGGGTGGCAATACATATGAGAAAACGGTTACAGAGGAAAATGCATACCAGTATGGTGAGTGGATCGGGCATAGATATGCAGAACGTAAGAATATTCTTTGGTGTCTTGGTGGAGATCGTCAGCCAATCCATAAACAAAAAGATGATTATCGAAATGTCTGGAGAAGAATGGCAGAAGGTCTTGGAAAAGGTGTAACAGGACAAGATTTGAAATATAATGAGAACCATGAACTGTGGAAAAAATTACTGATTACATATCACGCATGCTTTGAAATGGAGACAGGAGAGTGCTCTACATTTTCTTATTGGACGGATGAAGAAGCTTGGATCAGTTTTATTATGTTGCAGTCTGGTCATGGTACAACAGTAAAAAATTATGAATTGATCAAGAAAGAATATGAACGTGAACTTACTATGCCGGTATGGGATGGAGAGCCGGCTTATGAAGCTATGCCGACATGCTGGCCGATAACAGGAGATGCATGTTTTCATAAAGCTGACATTGTTCGAAAGCGTGCATATTGGAGTTTATTAGCAGGAGCTTTTGGGTATACATACGGACATTGCAATGTATGGTGTTCTATTTCTGAACAAGAACGAAATTTTATCAGCAAAACAGACTGGTTTGAGTCACTTTTATCAGAAGGTAGTCAGCAGATAAAGTATATGCATGCAGCAATTGAATCACTGCAGTTGTATAATAGCCAGCCTTGTCAGGAAATATTAGAAGAACAACAGAAAAGAGAAGATACATTGGAAGAACATGTTCAGGCAGCAATTACTCAAAATGGAACGAATCTTTGCATTTATTTCCAAAAGGCAGGCGAAGAAACGCTGGATGTAGATAAATTTAGTGAAGGGCAGAGAGAATATTTCGGTTGGTGGTATAACCCACAAAACGGAAAATTCTATACAACAGAAATGGAAGAGACAACGAAAGCAATAGTATATAATGGTGAGAATCACACATTGAAAGTAAAAACACCGGAAGCAGACAAAGAACAGGATTGGATTTTTATTCTGCGAAAAGAAGAGAGTGAAGTGCCGGTCAAAGTGCTAGAAAATGTTGAGGAAGTGAAAAATGTTGAGGTGAAGAAAGTGTTTGAGTGGTAGTTGGAACGGAAAAAACAGCAATTATCCAACTGAATGAAGTGAATAGCAACAAAGGATATGGGGGAAGATATCTGCGATAATGGATTTTGGGGGATTGAAGATGCAAAATTTGCGAAGGGAGTATCTTTAAATCCCAGAAAAAGCAAGATGTAGATGAAATTGTACATGATAAGTAGGCTTAAAAGTATCTGCAAGTTTAAAGAAAAGTAAGTTGCGGATACATCGGTCTAAAAAAGAGCATCTGCAATAACGAATATCAAGGTCTTGCAGATACATCGGTCTCAAAAAAAGCATCTGCAACAGCGAATATTAAGCCAGCACAGATACAACGGTTGCTACAAAAGCATCTGTACAAGCAAATAACCTCGTGATATAGATACATCAGATACCAGAAAAGTAAATCACTTCATCCCTTTACCTATTTCAATCACGGTATACCTCCAAGAAAG
>OLPE01001590.1_pt1 | contig 11852 bp, 6 predicted proteins | sample 1671901 | NCBI WGS metagenome assembly OLPE01 (sample SAMEA3136624, study PRJEB25190) | human gut metagenome | biome: human gut; feature: human-associated habitat; material: faeces | place: Austria | collected 2013 | reverse complement strand
ACATACATCATCGGCGTAGCGTGGAACAGTCACCGCTCAGGCGTACCGTACGCATGTAGCCGTTTCGACACCCAAATCGCACCCGCACGTTACCGATGACTAGGTTTACTTTATTGATCTGGGCTTATTTGTCCACTGACAAAAATGACGTCAAAGTCAACGATTATGAAATTGCTTCGAATTTCAAAGCTCTGACCAGGGGTTTCTCGGAACTTTCTTACGAAGTGTCCAAAACAAGTTGATAGGCAAATGACAGGGTAAAGAACGACGAAAATGCTTTCTAAACGCTCTAAACCCTATTCGAGCGGTACATTTTCAGGGGTGAGCGGCGAAAGAGAAAAGCCTCACACTGCTCCGCTGGAGTTCTCTCTTGTGGGCGCGGATAGGGACGGAAGCGTTATGCTGAACGAGTCCTCCTCATCGGAGCGCTTTCTCAGGCCGAGAGCCTCGGGCAGGCACGCCGTCACGTACCAGGGGAGGTAGACAACACGATCGCGCTGCTCCACATTGAGGCGCGAGAGCACGTAGCCCTTTTCAATCCCGTATTCCGGAGTGGCGAGCAGCTTGTTCAAAGCTTCATGGGCGCGGGGCGTGCGGCCCGACTTGATCTCAAGCGGAACTACGTCTCCCCGGGCATTTTCAACCAGGAAATCAACCTCTCCCCTCTTGCGGTTCATGTAGTAGAACAGATCACACCCGCAAGCAGTAAGCGCCTGGGCGAACACATTCTCGAACATGAATCCGAGATTGAGCGTGCGATCATCGCTGTACAAACCGCGCGCCACCGAAATGTCGTAGCGACTCGCCAGCATCCCCGTGTCCGACTCATACAGCTTGAAGTTCCCCGCGTCTTCCGTGGCCTTGAGAGGCTTCTTCGGATCGCGTACCACGTTGCATTTCAGGCCGACATGGGCCGAAACTAGCCAGTTGAAATCGAAACTGAACTTGCTGTAGCGCGCATCCCTTCCTAGGGAGTTCAGTTGGAACCGCTGCGAGCGCGCGTCCAGCTGAAGAGGAAGCTGTTCGAAGATCGCCCTCACGGTTGGCGCCGCAGTGCCGGCGTATTTCGTGATGTCGTGAACATACGAAACCACCAGCTCAGCCTGAACCTCTCGCACCGGTCCCATATTGCCGGCGTTGTCGAGAAAGGCTTGCACTGCTGCAGGCATTCCCCCTACTACCATGTAGCTGCGGAAATAGCCGAGCAGGGCTTCGTGCAGGTAGCCAGGCACCGCCTGAAGGGACGTGCAGCAGTCCCGGACGACGGAAAGAGCCTCGTTCTGGACACCCATCGCCCAGCAGAACTCTTCGAAGTCCATAGGGAACATGGTGACCTCGGTCACAAAGCCCACAGGATAGGAGCGCACGTGCTTCAGCTCGGTTCCCAGCATCGAACCCGAGAACGCATAAGAGAATCGGCCGTCCTGAACAAGACCCTTCACCATGGTCATGAGGTCGGGAAGCTCCTGGATCTCGTCGATGAAGATCAGCGTCTCGCCAGGAACGAGGGGCTGATCAGCCATGAGAGAGAGGCGTGTTATGAGATCCGCTACATTGGAGGCCTCAGCCAGCGAGCGCTTCGCCGCCTTATCGAGGTAGAGATTGACTGTCAGAAGGCGCTGATACTTCTCGCGACCCAAGCGCTCTACCAGATAGCTTTTACCGATCTGGCGCGCACCTGTCACGAGAAGTGCTGTCTGACCACGTCGGGTCGCCCAACGCTGTAGAGAATCGTAGACCTTCCTGCGAAACAAGGAGGACTCCTTTCGTTGCTATCGTTTTGTCTATTCTAGCTGGGCTTTTTCAATAATGCAATTCTTTATTTGGTCGATTTCTACGATAATGTAACTCTTTATTTTGCAGAAATTGACGATTTTGCCGCTTTTCATGGCTTCGGGCTTACCAGTTCTTGGCAGGCGGATGTCAAACCCCCCAATCTTGGCGTGGCGGGCACCAGATCCCGGCTCCTGAAGAGGGACGATTGATTGCCATATTCAAAATAACGAGATTTTACAAAAAAAACGAGACTTTCAGGTACAAAATAACGAAGATTGGAAGGGGCGAGCTGTAGCGCTGTTAGATTTTCGGCAGCGAGATCTTCGGCAATCCTGCTTCGGGAAGGAGAACCTCACCGCACTTGCGGCTCGTGCCGAAATCCAGTGTCACTCGCTATGAAATCAGCGCAGCTGGAAACGGGAATAATCAGTAGGGCGTTTTGCGCTATAGGGAGTACTCTTTCAGGAGGCGCTCTAGGGCTTCCTGATCACCAAGAAGCAAAATGTCTTGCTCTCTCCCGTCTGCGAGAAGGCGGTTGATTAACGCTGAGATGCGAGCGGCCTCTTCCTTCTTTCCTTGCTCGAGGCCTTGCTCGAGGCCCTGCTCGAGGCCCTGCTCGAGGCCATGCTCGAGGCCTTGCTCTTCTCCGGCCTCATAGCCCTGCTTGAACCCCACTTCGCTATAGAACTTCTTAGCTTGGCGAACACGACGCTCGGCGTTGGCCTCCACAGTACTGACGGATATCATCTCGCTCATCACCTTATCATCGTCGTTGGCCGCTACAACCAGACGGTCAATTTGGGCCACAAGATCATCGCCCTCCGTAACGGTACCGTCCTCGATGTATTGTAGCAAGGATCGCAGCTTCTCGTCGTCCTCTTTTACCCACGCGCTTCCGTTAAGGACGATCCACGTGCAGCGCGTATCCAGCTGACAGTCATTATTCTCCAAGCACCTCGGTTCAATGGTATACACGGGGAGACCGCAGCCGAACGAATCGTGAACGCAGAGAAAGATAATGTAGCTGCGAGGTAAGTCCTCGTAGTCATCTCCTTTGTGGAGCAGATCGCTATCGATCACCGATTGGTAATAGCGGAGTCTGCATCCAAGGTAGTATTCAGTCTGCGCTTGCATTTCGATGTTGAAGGCTTTTCCCTCCCCTTTTACATAAGCGTCGAGCCTCACGCCGCGACCCTCAATGCTGGGATCAATTGCATGTTCGACGTTCTCAAACTCGAGTCTTTCTATTTGAATACCGAGGATCCTTTCAAGCAAGCGTTGGCATACATCTTCCTGCATGATCACCAAATTGAACATCTGCGAATGATCGAACCCGACCCATCCCGGCGCTTTAGATCGCTTTTTCATAACTGATCCCTTCTCTTTAACAGCAGAGGGAACAGTATGCTTAAGCACGACCGTAAAAATGACGCAAGAACTTCCCACTTCACTCCCCGCGCCAGCCTACATGGCGTCACAAATCAAAGGCCTCAGCCAACTTGGGAGATGGGAACCAAACCGCTAATCTTGGCATGGCGGGCACCAGGTCCCGGATCCTGAGGAGGGACGGTTGATTGTCATATTCAAAATAACGAGGTTTTACAAGCAAAAAAACGAGAGTTTCAGGTACAAAATAACGAAGAGTGAGTGGGCTGGGTTGATTGTCGAACCGCTGTGTTACTGCCTCGCGAGGGAGGCTATGGCGGTGCCAATTATGGAGAAGGCGGCGCCCATGAGAACGACCCAGCCCAAGACGAGCTTTCCCGGCAGCGACGCCAGCGCCATGACGAAATAGCCGATACCCGGTATCTGGTTCACAGCGCGACCGACCACGTTGTCGTACAGCGCGGGATGAGCGTCGATGCCTTCGTTGGCGTCGCCGCGAGTGATCAGTTCGCGGTCTTCGTAAAGGTTTTCCTCCACGCGGTGAATGACGACTTCGTCATTGCGCCAGAAGACCGCCACATCACCCACGGCTAACGCCTCGGGCTCGATGGGTTCGGCGTACACGAGGCTGCCCACGGGAAATGACGGCTCCATGGATCCCGACACGATGGTATAGGATTGCAATCCCATGAAGCGCGGCGCCACTGTTGCGCTGATAGCCAGCAGGGCAACCGCCGCCAGGAGCAATGCACCGACGATCGAGCAGAGCCGCGACACAATGCGCAACCGTGCGAGGCGCTTCTTAACGTCGCGCGCAAATGCATCCGATGTCTCCGCCGGCCCTGAAACGCCAAGCGAACCTGCCGGTATGTTAGCTACTGCACCAGTCATGGAAATCACGGGGTCGATGGATTGTTCGCTTTGTCTTTTCCTTAGTCAATGGCTCATCTTTTACTATCAAGCACAGATACGCGCGAAGCCCCGAAGAGCCTCGCGCGTATCCCTCATGGTATCTCAATCAGGCGGTTGCCTGCGACTCCCGACACATCCTAGTTCTCGTCATCCTTTCCTGCACGACGCCGGCGGCCGGCCACGATAAGGGCGATCAGACTCGCCAGCACGATGAGGCCGATGCCCAGGATCGGCAGCATGTCGCCAGTCTGGGCCAGAATCGTGCCCAGCGGCACCTCGCGGGTGGTTTCGCGCTCGCGCTGCTCGACCTCTTCAGCGTCCATCATAGTGTCGTATAGAGTGATGGTGTTGTCGGACAGCTCGGCGTTGCCGTTTTCCGTGCCCTTAGTGATGGTCACGTTGCCGTAGTTGTCGATGACGAACTCAACGTCGTTGGCCAGGCGGTACTCACCGGGAGCCTCCACCTCGCGCAGGAGGTAAGTGGTGCCGACGTTCAGTGTCTTCGCCAGCTTCTGGGGAGCCTTGCCCGAAGTCCAGCTGGCCACTTCCTTGCCCGATTCTTTATCGAGGATGACCAGCTTGGCGCCTTCCACCCATTCGTGGGTGCGGGTGTCCAGCTTGTTCACCTCGATCTGGGTGGTTTCGTCGTAGACGCCGCCGTCCTTGTCGTAGGTCAGCAGGATGTTGCCGTCGGCGCTGTGGCCGGGCTGGGTCTGGTCATCGGTCGCGGTCGCCTCGGCTTGGGCGGCGATGTCGGCCTGTAGGGCCTGGGCCTCGGCGGCGGCCATCGGTGCGTCCGCGGCGGCTTCCGTTTCGGCGGCATCGAAGTACTTGGTGTCTGTGTACTTCAGGGCATAGCCGTTGGCGGACGTCGCATCTTCCACGAGGTAGAAGTAGGGGCTGCGGAACTCGCTCACGGTATGGCCCGCGGGCGCAGCCGTTTCCTTGAAGTAGTACAGGTTGTTGGTGGCAAGGCTCACGTTCTTGTAGGTGATCCAGCCGCCCTCCTCGGAGGTCGCCTCGGCGAGCCAGATGTCGCCCTGCGGGTTTTCGTTCACCATGTACAGCGCGTAAGTGGCGCCCACCAGGCCCTCATCGCGATCGGATACGCTGGTCTTGCGCACCTGCAGATCCATCGGACGCGCCTTGTTGTTGATGGTCGGGTGCCAATCGGGATTCAGCTTCGACATATCGCCGATGTTGCCCGGCTGGGTCTCGTAGTCGGTGTACTGCTCGTCGAAGCGGACGTTCTGGTTGGCCGCGGCGTCCCACCAGCCGTAGTACATGTCGGTGCACACCAGCTGGCCGGTCGCCTCATCTTGCTTGATGACCGTGGTGAAGGTGATCACCTGATCGCTGTACAGCACGGACTGGTCGTTCATGCCGCCCTTGCTGGTGTCCTCGATCACGCGGTAGTAATAGGTGCCGGGCTTGGTGTAAGCCAGACAGCTGGGGTTCTCGAGGTCGCCGGAAACGTTGTTCGCCTTGTCGAAGTCGACCATGCCGAACTCGTCGTTAGTGGTGGCGGAGATGAGCTCGCCCTCGGTGTCGTTGTAGTTTGCCACCTGAATGAGCTTGAAGGCGAACTCGCCAGACTTGATGGCACGGCCCTCGAGGTTCTTGACGATCTTCGGGTCGACGTAGCACACCTGATCGACCGGCTCGCCGCTGGCCGCGTACACGCTGTAGCTGGCAGCGCTGATCAGATCGTAGGTGTCGGTATTGTAGAACGCTGGGAGCTCGCCTTCGGGAAGGGTCAACAGGTTCAGCGGGGAGTTGATGTCGTCAGCGTAACCGAGCACCGTTCCGGTGGCGGTGAGCTTAGCAGGATTGCCTTCATCAACCGCTACAGTCACTTTGATGACATAGGCCGTCGTGTCCTTGGCAGCATCGTCGCCATTTTCGGTGATGAGATAGTAGTGGTCGCCGATGTCGTTGCGCTGGTTCTCGCCCTTGCCTTCAGCAATATAGGTGATGTCGGGGAATTCAATGGTTGCCTTACCAGCCGCGAGCTTATCCTTGGTGACGTTAGCAACCAGAGGGGTAAACTCCTTGTTCTCGAGGTCTTTCTTAACGGCTATGGACGAAACCGCTTCATCCTCGCCGGGCGCCCGCTCGATCTCAACCAAGGAGAAGCTGCAGTCGCTCGGCTCGCCAAGTCCGTAGAAGAACTTGTCAGCCCGGAACTGCCAGGTTCCATTGGGCGCATAACGGTTCGTGACCGTGATTTCATTGTTCGCAACTTCAACATCGGTGCCATTGACGGTCATCGTCTTCACCGTGGGCGTCACGAGATAGATGCTTCGGCCGTTCTCGGCAGTGCGCTGACCGACAGCACTCAAAGTCACTTTCACCGTCGCAGGTTCGATAGTCGACATGAAGTTCGCCACATCACCCTCAAGCGGGGTTTCCTTTAGCGTGAAAGTGAACTCCTTCTCGTGAGATGCCTCCTCGAAGGCTTCCTTAGCGTACTTGCCATCGGCGATCTGCAGATTGAGCTTGCCCGTCGTGGGATCAGTGGCGCCCCACGCAACTGGCTTCGCTTCTGCGGCCGGGTTCTCGCCCTCGTAGAGATCAAAGCTAAACGTCCTATCGTTGAGAGGCAAGTTCTTCCCAAGCGTAGTAAGAATCTGCTTCGTCAGACCTAGATTGAACCCAGCATATTTCATGGCAACGTTTTCGAACTTGACACCAGCAACTGCCACGTTTTCAAGAGCGGTTTCACCGTAAGCCGCTTTGTAGATAGTCTTGTTCGTTTCCAAGCCACGCTTATTATCGGACAGCTTTACATCAACCTTCACAAGGTAAGCTGCGCCATCATAATCTACTCCGTTGGCAACGTCTTGACTGCCTCCGTTTTGTTCAGCAATGGCATACCAGTAAGTTCCCGGTGCAGTGTACTCTTCAGTATCGAAGGAAACAGTACCTTCAACCTTCTGATTTGTTGAATCAGCAAGCTGTCCGGTTTCCTTGACGGTTGCACCCTCCGTTGCAGCAATGCTGACAAGGCTGTTAGCCTGCTTAAGCTCCGTGGGATCGCCCGGATCGTTGACAGCATCATCAATGTTATCAATCTTCTTGAACCCGAATGCAAAGTTGCCAGGCGCAATACCATCAGCGATCTTCGTCACCGGAATGTTCACAGACGTCTTCAAATCCAGCGTGTTCGTAACTGTTGCAGCATCGTCGCCCGATTGATTGCCAATCTGCACTGAGTTGACCGTGGTGGTGTAGGTCGTGGAAGTCAGGAGAACGTTGTTGTCCTTTTCTTTGTAGCTAGCCACCTCTTTTTTGACATTCAGACTGACATGAACATCGATGCCGTCGGGAATAGAAGACACAAAACCCGCGTCTTTCTGTTCATTAGTTAAGATCTCCTTCAAAGAGAAGGTTTTTTCTTTCGGGCCTTCGGCACTGAAACCAGGCAATATAAATTTCAGATCACCGTTCTCGGTGTATCCTTCGTATATCTCATTCGTTTCTTTGTCAGTTAACTCGAAACGGAAAACGTCATCGGAACCAATGTCTAGAAGATCACCCAAGCTGTTAACAATTTTCTTCGTCAGTGAAACCGTGTAAGGGTTCACCGTGGTTTTTTCTTCCGTGTCGAACTTTCCGAACTTGATCGCGCCGTTGCAGGCAATACCACCGCCGTGAGTTCCACTTTTGTTTCCTGTTATGATGACACTTCGGGCTATGTTCACATTATCGGCAGTAGCCGTGTTAGTAAGACAAAGGGTGGCATCATGGGATTCATAGCTCTGGCCCACAGGAATACCGATTTCCCTTGACCACAATCCAGTATCGCTCACCGAGCAACCGTTCACGGGAGGCATACCAACCTCGAACCCTCGCCAAGCAAGCGTTTCTCCTTCATTACGCACAAGGGTATTGTCCGCAGAAACATAACTCGCGAGAGTGCAGTAATAGTCTTGCGCAAGATCGACCTTAAAAGACTTGCTCGCATAGTCCTTGTTTTCGAGGGTATATTTTGTTCCCCATCCGTAGGTAAGCTTACCGTTTTCTATCCTGCCGGGGTTCTCTCCTGTTAGCAACTTGGCAATTTCGCCTTCGCCCATACCAGTAAGGAAGAAGTCGCCCGAGGGAACATTCTTGCCCGAAGAAACAACAGACGCAGGAACATTGAAACGCAACACCGTATTCAAAGGATAGCTTGTTCCAGAAGCAGTGTTCTTGAACACGGCGGCGCTGCTTTCCAACTGGCCAGTGCCGGTTGTCTCCTTTTCTCCAATAATAATCTTTGCATGAGGGCAGCCAGCAACGCCTCCACCGAGACCAGCGGCGCTGTTATTCGTAATGAGAGCAGAGGGGATCATCAAGGTGCCATTGTTGTTGATATAAATGCCACCGCCGCCCCAGTCGGTAATCGTCTCTGTCTCATTGTTAATGATAGAGCCACCAGTTATCTTGGTATCTTTCGCGTCGGTAAAAATTCCGCCACCTTCATGGGCACGCAAAGGACCATTTTCACCGTCGGGGTCTTTCGCTTTGTTACTAGAGATCTCGCCACCCGTCATCTCGAAATGACAACCATTCCACACGAACACACCACCACCAGCACCCGCTTCATTCTTGGTGATAGCGCCGCTGTGCATGATGAAGCTAGCTCCGTTGTCAACGAAAACACCGCCGCCCACGGTGCCAGTGCCGTTGTTAAAATTATTAGGACCTTCCGATCCTTTACCTCCTGTAATGGTTGGCCCCACATCGTTTTCTGCACCGAGGGTGACCTTGCTATTAGAGCCAGATACAACTATGACAGAACTGTTGCCCAACCCCTGAATTGTACCCGCCCCCACAATAGTCAGCTTGGCGCCATCGGTCACCTTGATGTCGCTGCGAAGCGTGCCGTTGACGGTGAGAGTGTAGTTTCCATCCCCGCTGAAAGTCAGAGGGCTGGAGGTATTGGTCACGTCTCCATCGATGGGCTGCGACGCGTTGCCGGCCAACTCCTTGGAAGTCGTCTCCACAGGAGTTTCGGCAACTGTCTCGGGATTCTCCTCGGGGAGCGCCGTCGCCATGATTCCAGCTTCTTCGCCTGTGGGCGGCTCTTCCTCACCGAGAATCTCACCGTCTAAGGCGTTTTCGTCTGAGAGGCCACCCTCCTCTTCACCCTCAGCATCTTCAGTACCTTCAGTGCCTTCCGAATCGCTCGTACCTTCGGCAGATTCTTCAGTACCCGTGTCGACTAAGACGTCGTCCTTGGAGCCATAGGCGATGTTGATTTGGGGGACAAGGGCGACGATCAGCAGGATCGACAGGGCAATTCCCAAGAATTTGATGATCGGCTTGTTCTGTAGCAGCTTGGTCATGTCGTCCTCCTCCCTTTAGGCGTTCATCGAATCGGTTGCGGTCTGCTCATTCTTTTTGCGGCGGCGCATCCACCAGTAAAGGCCAAGGCCGGCGGCTACGAGAACGACGGCGCCCGCTGCCGCAACCAGCGCCATACCCGAGCCGGAAGTCGCCACGTCTTGGGCGAAACCGGAATACAACGGGTTCTCGTCATCGACGATAGCTCGCTCCGTACCGGTATCCTGACCGCCGAGCGTCGCCAACGGGTTGTCGTCATCGTTGATGACCGCGGCGGCGTCGCCCGTACCCACGCCGGCATCAACTGTTGCCGGCGCCTCAGCATCGGCAGCAGCTCCTTCCGCAGCGGGGGCTGCGGCAACCGGAGCGGCAGTCATCACCGTGGTGCCCGGAACCATCACCACACGCTCGGTATCGATGATCTGCGTGCGGCGGATGGTGATCTGCGAGCTAAGCTCGTCGTTCACATCGCGGTAGTAAATGGTGTAGGTACGCGCCGGCGAGAAGTAGGCGTGGCGGATGGCCGTTTCCTGACCCGCCAAGCGCACGTAGGTGTCGTCGCCCAGCGAGAAGCGCTCCTCGCCGAGGATGTTCACGAAGTCGTTCGTTTCAGGATCTATCGTGATGGTCTCGCTGCGGAGAATCTGGCTGTTGGCGATGTTCATGTACTGCACGGTGATGTCGTAGGTATCGCCCGGCGTGTAGTCCTCCGGCACGTAGTAGACGTACTGGAGCACGTCGGTGCCCTTTTCCAGATCTTCCCACGCGTAGGTGATGGGCTCCATATTGCCAGACCACGGCACCAGACCGTTCTTCGGGGCCGGGGTGTAGGTGGCCGTCTGCTCCGGGGTGACTTCGTAGTGGATCTTATCGATAAGAGCACCCGTCTCACCGTTGATTTCCATCACGGTGAGGTTGACCTTCTTCGTAGTGGCCTGCGAGACGTACTTCGCCGTTACCGTGCGGCCGGCCGGATACTCGCCCGCTTCGAAGGCGACGACGGGATTGCCCTGCTGGGTCTCCGCCGAGCGGGCCCCAATGGCCACATTGTCGTCCGTCGCATTGGTCTCGATGGTCCAAGAATCCAGCGTGTAGTAGTTGACGCCCCACTGTCCCTTGTCGCGGTCGGTGGTAGGCGCATCCGCTGCATTCGTGACAGCGCTCATCGAAAAGGAGTTCGGCAGGGTGTATTGGTAGCCCTTGCCCTTCACATCTACGCTGTCGGTCCACAACGTATTGCCGTTATCGTCCACATAGTTAATGGTGACCTGATAGGCGCCGGCTTCGGTGTTCTTCACTTCCATAACGCGAATCTGCTTCGTGGCCTGCTCGGGCGTCAGCATGATGGTGGAGCCGGTGAGACGCTGGATGACGCGATAATAATGCGTGGTCTCCTGGCCGGCCTCATCGGTAGTCGTCTTGAAGAAAGACTTCTTGATAGCAACCTCTTTGCCTTCGCCGAGGTTTTCCACGATTTCCGTTTCGATGATGTTGCCATCGACATCGACGTACTTGACAGCGCCGGAAATAGCGTCGGCTTCAACTTGGTTATAGGTGACGACGAGGCGCTTGCCGGAGGCGACATCTTGCACCTCGGCTTTGGGCTCACCGGCTTCGGTCGTCGCCATGCTTTGGAATACGATGGGGGTGTCGCCCGTGAGGTTCTTGTAGTAGCTGGCACCAGCGCCGACCGTTTCCGCGAACTTGTCAATGTCGGGATCGATCGTACGGATGCCGAGCACCTTCCACTCATCCTCGCTCGGCACGGCGGGGTCGTTGACAAGCTTCGCGTAGATGGGGCAAATAGTGCCCGCGTACAGCGGATCACCGCCGCGCTTCGCGTCGAACACTTTCACGGTATAGGTAGGGAAATTGTTCGGGTCGCCAAACACGTCCTGCAGCGATTGCGGGGCCGGGGCTGGGGCCTCGGCATCCTGAGCCGCCGGAACCGGCTGGGCGATCTTCAGCGCGACAATTTGGGCGATGCGAGAGGAGGTGGCATCGCCGGCGTAGTCGGGTGCGGAAGTGTAGGCATCCTTTGCCTCGGGATCGGTATCCTGCGTCTCGGGAATAGCGTAGGCGAAACGCGGCGCGATGATTGTGCCATCTTTCTCAACCTCTATATAGATGGTCTTCCCTGCGCCGTTTTCCACGCGAAAGAGATCCCACAGGCCATCTTCAGCCATGGGGGTCATGAAATCGATGCCGTGAACGTCGCCGTGTTTGATCGGGTCGACTACAGGAGCGGCAGGTGCTTCTGCCGCATCACCATTCGAAGGGTCGTCGGCAAAGGCCTGGGCAACGAAAGAAAGACTCGCCGCCGGAAAAGCCAACGTGGCTGCAAGAGTAAAGGCTAGAAGGCTTCGGCCGAAAATTCTCTTTTCAGCGAGACGGGGGTGCGGACGTTTTTCCGGACGGCCTAGGCGGCCAGCCCCAGCCGCCTCCTG
>OLPE01001589.1_pt1 | contig 11853 bp, 13 predicted proteins | sample 1671901 | NCBI WGS metagenome assembly OLPE01 (sample SAMEA3136624, study PRJEB25190) | human gut metagenome | biome: human gut; feature: human-associated habitat; material: faeces | place: Austria | collected 2013 | reverse complement strand
GTGGCAGCCCGATTTGTTCTGCTGTCTGCACGCCACTGACAAATTCATCGCATTCATAAGTTTCATATTCATATGGTATTTTTAATCGGTCTAACAAACGCATTGCGTTGGTTTTTAATTCTTTCTTACTCATCTTTTTCTCCAACATTCATATAATGGTTTTCGTACTTTTTTTCTTGTAATTTCCATAAGCTGTAATTCTGTTACATCTACCACTGTTGTCTGAACAGGATCCTTGCTACACAGGATACGCATTTCTTTAATTAACTGCTGCATCAATTCATCGTCATCCATATTTATAAAGTCAACCAGTATAATTCCGGAAATATTTCGAAGTCGAAGCTGTTTTGCAATCTCTTGTGCTGCCTCCAGATTTAATTTCAAATAAGTTTCCGGCGTCTTTTTCTTCGAAACACATTTTCCTGAATTCACATCAATTACTGTCAGTGCCTCTGTTGGCTGTATCACAAGATATCCGCCATGCTTAAGCCAAACTCGTTCATTCATTGCCCTGTCTCTGATTGTATGCAGATTATATAAACTTGAAAGCGACAGCTTATCATTTTCATAAAAATGTAATATTTCTAATAATTCCGGCTGTTCTTTTTCAAAATATGACCGCACTTCTTCATACAAATCTTCGCATTCCACCTGGATTTCTGACAAACCATTCGTATACACATTTTTAAGTCCTGACAAATATGGCTGCATAGCCATCTCTAAGCAAGAATAACAGGTTCTATGTACTGCATGCTCTTTAATTGATTCATATCGTCTCTTCAACTGCTCAATCTCATCCAGAACAATATCAAATGGAACATCTTTTGCATTCGTCCGCACAATAATCCCATATTCTTCATTCGCAAGATCTCCAAGCTTTCGCCTGTACTCTTCACGTTCTGATTTTGCCAGCTTTGCAGATACTCCGATTCTTGTGTTGCCCGATGTCAAAACTGCATATCTGCCTGTAAAATTCAGATTACTGCTCACCGTAGGTGCCTTTGTTTTTACCGCCTCCCGGCTTATCTGAACTACAAGCTCATCTCCGATACACAATGGTTTCTTTCCGATTTTATTTGTAAATAGTGCAGTCTCAGCCTGACTCATATCGTAATAGCAGTTTACGCCTCCAATATCAATAAAAGCCGCTCCGATATTGGCTACAATATTCTGCACCTTACCAATATAAATATTCCCCAGCACAGGAGTTTGTTGCTCTGTCTGCTCCATATCATTGCAATGAATTTCAATTATTTCATCATTCTCTTGAAAATATGTCCAAACAATTCCATCTTCTCTTGTCATGAGAATTTTTCGTTCCATCTTCTTCACTACTTTCCTACAATTTCTTTTCCAAGGTTCTCTAAGGAAACCAGATTCCGCGGTTGTCCCTCTTCTGCTGTATTTGCATACATTTCCATTCGATGATATGCACATGTTACATCGGAATCTTTGATTCCTGCAAAATTCAAAAATGCAGACATAACCAAATCAGGTTTTAAATTTTCTACACTTCCTGCCGCAAGTTGAAGTGCAACCACACGGGTATCTGTCGGACTCTCGAAACAATCCGAACAATTTTTTTGCATTTTCATCTGATAGATCATCGGTCGAATATCTACGACTTTTTCGCTTCTTTTCGTTTGTTTCAAAACTTCAATCTGATCCTGAGCTATAAAATTTTGAACCAGTTCTTCTAAATTATCCGGAAACACTCCTTTTCTAAGTCCTACCAGATAATCTGCTGCTGCAACGATTGCCATACCGGTGGCTTTCTTTTCTTCTGCAATCTGACGAAAACTAAGTACTTCAATTCCCTCTACACCAACTTCATTCATCTGACGTACAGCCTTTTCACTTTCAATTGGCTCTGTAAGTTCAATGTCAAAATACTCACCCTCACTAGTCAATCCGATTCCAAGCGGGCTTGCAAATGACATGATCATATGTGGACTATAGCCTCCCGTAAATGCAATTGGAATTTGTGCGCGACGCATAACCTTCTGAAAATAGCGCATAACATCCAGATGTCCGATAAAACGAAGTGCACCATATTTTTTAAATTTAATTCTTGCCTTCATAACAGACACCTCCTCCAAACTGTGCTGCCCCGCAGCCTGAACACTGCTGACGGCAGTTCGGTGTTACCTCTCCATTCATGGCACGATTCCATTCTCTTTCTAAGAACTTTCTCGTCACACCTATATCAATGAAATCCCAAGGGAATAATTCATCCATCTCACGTTTACGTAAATTATAAAATGCCGGATCGATTCCGGTATTCTCAAAAGCCTGCATCCATAACTCATTGTTAAAGCTTTCTGACCAAGAATCATACAGACATCCTAAACGATACGCTTCCTCTAATACTTTTGCTGTTTTTCTATCACCTCTTGCAAATACACCTTCCAACACAGTTAAATCTGCTTCATGCCAGTTGTATTTCAAACTCTTACGGTTCAACTGTTCCTGAAATTCATGTCGTACTATATGTGCACGTTCAATATATTCCTCTGCTGTACACATTTGTGCCCACTGAAATGGCGTAAACGGCTTTGGTACAAAGAATGAAGAACTTGCTGTAATCTGGCATTTACCATGACGTTCTTCTTTCGGAATCTCATAATAACGTCTTGCTACTCTCTCTGACAAATGTGCAATTTCTTTCATATCTTCTTCCGTCTCTCCTGGAAGACCAAGCATAAAATAAAGCTTTACTTTTGTCCAACCGCCTTCAAATGCCTGTCCTGCACCATTGATAATATCATCTTCTGTCAGTCCTTTATTGATAACATTTCTCATTCGTTGAGAACCAGCCTCCGGTGCAAATGTCAGACTGCTCTTTCGGATATCCTGAACCTTGCTCATAACATCTAATGAAAATGCATCAATTCGAAGAGACGGAAGTGAGATATTAATTCCTTTTCCCGGAAATTCCTCAATTAAGAAATTAACCAGTTCTTCTAGCTGTGAATAATCACTGGAGCTCAACGAACTCAGTGAAATTTCTTCATGTCCGGTGCTATCTAACATTGTTCTTGCATATTCTTTTAATGTCTCTACATTACGTTCGCGAACCGGTCTGTAAATCATACCTGCCTGACAGAAACGACACCCTCTAATACATCCACGCTGGATTTCAAGAACCACTCTGTCCTGTGTAGCTTTTATATATGGAACAACAGGCTTCATCGGATATGTCGTATCTGTCACATCCATAACGACCTGTTTTCTCACTTTTGCAGGCGCATGCTCATTTATTCTATGAAATGCTTTTAAAGTCCCATCCTCGTTATATTCCGGCTCATAGAACTGTGGCACATAAATTCCTTCAATTCCGGCTGCCATTTCCAAAAATTCTTTTCTGCTCTTTCCTTCTGACTTGCATTTTTTATATGTATCTAACAGTTCATCATATACTGTTTCTCCCTCACCTATATAAAATAAATCAAAGAAATCTGCAAGTGGTTCCGGATTGTAAGCACACGGACCGCCTCCAATCACAATAGGATCTTCCTCTGTTCGTTCTGTACTATGAAGCGGAATCTGACTCAATTCTAATACCTGCAAAATATTTGTGTAACACATTTCAAACTGAATCGTAATTCCAAGAAAATCAAAATTTTTAACAGGTTCCTGAGATTCCAGTGCGAATAACGGAATCTGTTCTTCTCTCATAATCTTATCAAGATCTGTCCATGGAGAATACACACGTTCACACCAGACATCTTCTCTTCGATTAAACATATCATACAAAATCTGTATACCCAGATGTGACATTCCAATTTCGTATACATCTGGAAAACACATGGCAAAGCGCACATCTATATTCTCTTTATCTTTCATAACCGAGTTCACTTCCCCTCCGATATAACGGGCAGGCTTCTCGATTTTCATTAATATCTCATCATCTAATGCTAGTTTTCTCATGAAGTCCTCCTTTTATTTTTTGTAAAAGTCACTTGTTTAATCATAGCTTTTAGTTGAAAAATTTGCAACCTCTATTTCCAATTTACTATGATTGAGCAAATTGATATTTTACTGTCCAATAAAAGAGTTGTATAAAAACGTTTTTCCAATCTGATTAACAATCTGAGTGCTAGTTACATTGATAATCTTCACATCCTCTTGTTTCATCCATACAAATCCGGCAAAACATATAATTGCAATGACGCATCTCAGCTGAAAAGTACTTTTTTCTGTTCGTTCTTCTTTTGCGTAAAGTGATTGATAGCTATTTCTATATCTCGGATGTATTGCCGGAATATCCCATCCCTGATATTGCTTTACTCCTCTCACCTGGTGTAATAATTGTTTTCTGCGTTCTTCTGTTTCACTGAGCATAAAAACACCTCCAAAAAAGACATAGTATACCGTATTCCCTACTGCATACTATGTCTTTTTTTTGTTCACTAGAACTATCTGTACAAATCGTTTTTCTATCTTTCAGAAAGTTCCTTTATAATATCTTCCCATGTGATTCCGCGTTCAACCATCAGCACCATCATATGATATAAGAAGTCAGAAATTTCATACTTGACTTCTTCCTGATTTGGATTCTTTGCAGCGATTACAATCTCTGTTGCCTCTTCTCCAACTTTCTTTAAAATTTTATCCAACCCTTTATCAAAAAGATAATTCGTATAGGAACCTTCTTTTGGATTTTTCTTTCTGTCCACTATCGTATTATTTACTGCCTCAAAAATCTGAAGAGGATTCTTTTGCTCGACATCATTTCCTACGATTGGCTTAAAGAAACAAGTTCTGTTTCCAGTATGACATGCTGCTCCTATCTGATGCACTCTTGCCAAAAGAGTATCGTTATCACAATCTGCTGTCAACGATTTTACATACTGGTAATGTCCTGAAGTTTCTCCTTTTACCCACTGTGCCTTCCTGCTCCGGCTAAAATATGTCATCCGCCCAGTCATCATCGTATGCTCAAATGCTTCCTTATCCATATATGCAAGCATCAGCACTTCATTTGTCTGATAATCCTGGACAATAACCGGGATTAAACCATCTGAATTTAATTTTAATTCTGAAAAATCCATCATACTCTCAAAAGAAGTCATCTGTATTCCTTCTTCTAAACAGACATTTTTAAACTGATTGAAATCCATATCCTGCTGACTGATAAATTTACCAGATACTCCCTTTACACCCTGTGACTTTAATATTTTCACAATTTCTGCCTGTTCCATTGTGTCTGTCACAACAACACATGGTATATCTGTAATATTCTCTACAGATGCAAGATCCAAACGATGCATAAATACTAATTCCGAGGCCGATTCATCAATCAGATGCTGGTGCTTAAACAACTGATCAAAATCATTCATAGATACAGCAATACGATGTTTGCCAAACCGCTGTGACACTTCTTTTAATAATTCTACAGATATTGGTTTTGACATATTTAACATTGCACGTTTTGCACCCGCATATAGAATTTTTTTCACATCTTCCTGTCGGGAAATATTTCCGCCTACCACCATTGGAATTCCAATGACGCGATTTATCTTTTTCATTAGATCGATCGTCATATCGTGCTCTTCATCTGAATTGGATAAATCAAATATAAGCAGTTCATCCGCACCATGCTCGCTATACTGCCTTGCCAATTCTACTACGTCTTCTGCAATCACTGTTTTGTCATCAAACCAGCGAACTGCTTTACCCCCATCGATCAAAATACATGGGGTCAGTCTTTTATAACTCATGTTATGTTACCACTCCTTTATAAGTGTTACTGTTATTGGATTCCTCCAAGCAGTAACCTATAAGCTGCCTTTTGTAGACCAGACGTCTTTCATACGAGGCTCTTCCATAGTTGCAGCATCTAACGCTTTCCCGAATGCTTTGAATAAAGCCTCTGCCATATGATGACTGTTTCCGCCATCCATAATTTTCAAATGCAGATTCATGGCTGCACTGTAACTTACGGCATAAAAGAATTCTTTGATCATCTCAGTGTCTAATCCACCAATATGCTCGGTTGGAAATTCAGCCTGAAAATTCAGATACGGACGACCTGAAAGGTCAATTGCGCAAAGTGCAAGTGTCTCATCCATTGGAAGCAGGAATGAACCATAACGTTTGATGCCTGCTTTATCTCCCAAAGCTTCTGCGATTGCCTGTCCTAACACAATACCTGTATCTTCTACAGTATGGTGACAATCCACCTCAAGATCACCAACAACCTTTACATCCAGATCAAACAGTCCATGTCTTGCGAATCCATTTAACATATGATCAAAAAACGGAATACCTGTATCAATTTGATTCTTTCCCTGTCCATCTAAATTAATTGTAATTGCAATATCTGTTTCTTTTGTTTTTCTTATACAATTTCCGATTCTTTTTTCCACTGAGATAATCTCCTTATCTACTAATTTCTATTAACAATAATAATATCAGCTCTTTTATTCAAATCTTACTTTAATAGAATTTGCATGTGCTGTCAGTTGTTCTGCTTCTGCAAATTTTTCAATATCTTCATGAATCTCACTTAACGCATTTCTTGAATAAGAAATGATGCTGGATTTCTTTAAAAAATCATCCACTGACAATGGAGAGAAGAATTTTGCAGTTCCATTTGTAGGCAGGATATGATTTGGTCCTGCGAAATAATCTCCCAAAGGTTCGCTGCTATATTCTCCGATAAAAATAGCCCCGGCATTGCGAATCTTTGTCATAACATCAAATGGGTTTGCTGTCATAATCTCTAAATGTTCTGATGCAATCTCATTTGCAGCATCAATTGCATCTTCCATTGTATCTGCAACTAAAATGTGTCCATAATTATCCAGTGATTTCTGAATAATCTCACCTCTGGATAACTCCTGGATAAATTTGTCCGTCTCTGCTGATACTTTTTCTGCAAGTTCACTACTTGTTGTCACAAGAATTGCAGAAGCCAGTTCGTCATGTTCTGCCTGAGAGAGCAGATCTGCTGCGACATAACGTGGATTTGCAGTCTCATCTGCCAAAACAAGAATCTCGCTTGGTCCGGCAATGGAATCAATACTTACATGTCCATATACAGCTTTCTTTGCAAGTGCGACGTAAATATTACCTGGTCCGACAATCTTATCTACCTTTGGTATACTCTCTGTTCCATACGCAAGTGCTGCAATTGCCTGTGCTCCACCAACCTTATAAACTGCTGTTGCTCCTGCTTCTTTTGCAGCAACCAGTGTTGTAGGATTTACCTTTCCGTCTTTTCCGGGAGGTGTCACCATAATGATTTCCTCAACTCCGGCAACTTTTGCAGGCATAATATTCATCAAAACAGAAGATGGATAAACCGCCTTTCCACCCGGAACATAAACTCCGACACGTTGAAGAGCCGTAACTTTCTGTCCAAGTATTGTTCCATCAGGTTTGCTGTCAAACCAACTATACTGCATTTGTTTTGCATGGTAAGATTCAATATTTTTTAATGCCCTTCTTATGATTCTCAGTAACTCTTCATCTACACATTCATAAGCTTCCTTTATCTCTTCTTCAGTCACTTGAATATTCTGTGCGTTAATCACTGCTTTATCAAATTTCTCAGTATATTCAAATAAGGCAGCATCTCTTTTTTCTTTGACTGTATCCAGGATTTCCTGCACACTTGCTTCATAAGAACCATAGCTGTTCGGACTACGTTTCAAAAGATCTTCCAGAAGATTTTTCTTCGTATTTTCGTCTAATTTCTCAATTCGCATTTTTCTCCTCCTGTAAGAGATTACGTAAATTTGTAATCAATTCATTAATTCTTTCATTCTCCATACGCATGCTCACCGGATTAACGATCATTCTTGCAGAAAGTGGGCACACTTCCTCTAACACGACCAAACCATTCTCTTTCAACGTAGTTCCGGTTTCAACAATATCTACAATTACTTCAGAAAGTCCAACAATTGGTGCCAGTTCAATAGAACCATTCATTTTTACAATTTCAACTGTCTGATGTTTTTTATTATAAAAATAATCCTATGCAATATTAGGATACTTTGTGGCAACACGGATCAGCTCATGGTGCTGCAACAATTCCCGTGCGCTTTCGTAACCACATACGCACATCTTACATTTTCCAAAGCCAAGATCCAGCACTTCATGTACTTTTCGCCCTTCTTCCACGATTGTATCTTTTCCGACCACTCCGATATCGGCTGCTCCGTATTCTACATAAGTCGGAACATCCGGTCCCTTTGCAAGGAAGAACTTAAGTTTCAACTCTTCATTGACAAAAATCAATTTTCTGGAATCCTTATCTTTCATTTCTTCACAAGTGATTCCAAGATTTTCTAACATCTCTAATGTTTTCTTTGCAAGTCGTCCTTTTGTCAGAGCAAATGTTAAATATCTCATCTGTGTTCCCTCTATTTCTTAATTTGATTCTGTTTTTGTCCTCTTTGCTACATCAATTACTCGTTCTTTACCGCTTCGCAGGTTCACCATTGTAATCGTTCTGTTTTCATTCAGATACATTAAACTAACTGCATGCATCTGTCTTCCATACTCCACATAAACTTCTTTCGATTCCAGTTCCTCTCTTTTTATTAATTCCATACATTTTCCTCTGAGACGGAATTCTTTTGCAAGAGAAACAGCCCATTTTAATGTGGTATCTGTATATACAATAAGATTTGTCTTTTCTGTTTCAACTGCAATTTTCTGACGGCTGAGTGCACTCATCAGCTCATCAATAATAATCGCAAATCCAATCGATGGTGTCTGCTTTCCAAACTTTTCTATCAAATGATCATAACGTCCACCACTCACAACTGCATCTCCGGTTCCATATGTATATGCCTTAAATACAACCCCGGTGTAATACCCATAATTACCACACATGCTCATATCAAATGTAATATGATCTTCCACTCCATAAAAAGCAAGGATCTTGTAAATTTTAAGCATACGTGCGACTGCTTTTTTTGCTTTATTGTCTGTAGCTACAGCAGATGCTTTTTTCAACACTTCTACTCCACCCATTAATTCAGGCAGCACTTGAAATTCATCACGGATTTTTTTGCTCACATGATTTTCTGTAAGTACTTCATCTACTCCGAATTACGATTCAAGATCAATGAATATAATTCTTCCTTAATTTCTTCCGACAATTTTGTCTCATCCATCAGACTTTTCAAAAAATCAACATGTCCGATACTCACCTGAAACTCAGAAAGTCCTATCTGTTTCATTCCATCTACAACCATCGCAATCATCTCTGCATCTGCTTCAATAGAATCATCTCCGATCAATTCAGCTCCAAGCTGTGTATTCTCTTTCAGTCTTCCCTGATAGCTTGTGCGATTGATAAATGTATTACCTACATAACAGAGACGAAGTGGCACACGGTCTGTTTCAAATAATGTGGCAACTGCCCTTGCAATAGATGGTGTCATATCCGGACGAAGTACAAGTGTATTACCCTCGCGGTCAAAAAATTTATATAATTCTCTGGAATCAATTGTACCGATTTCTTTTCGGAATACATCGAAATATTCAAATGTAGGTGTCTGAATATCCTGATATCCGTATAAATGCAAAAGCTGATGTAGTTTATCTTGAACTGCCAGTTTTTTCTTGCATTCTGAATTGTAGATGTCTCTGACACCTTCCGGTGTATGTAATTTCTGTTCCATAATTCTTTGCCCCTTCACTTTATCGTGCTAAAACACTAAAATCTTACGTTATTATACGAATTTTCTTTCTGAATGTCAATCCCTTGTATCTAAATCCTTTTGAACATAATTTAAATACGGAATAAACGCCCTGTTTTTCTGTTGAATAATATATTGGGAATCCAGCTCATCAAACCGGAAGCTCTTTCGTCCCCCATGCATTGCACGCTCCCAAAACTTTTTTATTTCTTCAAATCTCATATAATACAGCACATCTTTCGCCGTATAATATATGATTAGAAATGAAATTCCTCCCTGCTTTTCATATTTTTCCATAAAAGAAATCTGATGTTCGTGTACATTCTGCAGCGGAAATGTATCCGCACTACATTCTTTTGCATCAAAACAGATGGGAATCCCCTGCACTGCACCGATATAATCTACTGTACTGATTTTATCAAAATATGCCAGTGTGATATGCCGATGTTCTTTATCTATCTGTACCGGAGTAATTGGTGTTGGAATCTTCTGGATCAATGCAAGTCCCAATTCTTCATACTGCTCATTGGTCCGGTTTATCAAATCTTCCAGTGTAGATCCTCTAAGTCCTCTGGAATTCCATGTCCCCATTATAACACACCCTTATCCTTACAGATTTTAATAAATTTATCAGGAAGCTCGGCAACAAATTTTTTATCATTTAAATATGCCAGACTTCCATCCGATGACGGCATTTCCAGACGGTATGCATGTAAAAGCTGCGATTTTAGACCATATTCTTGTCGGTACATCTCATTGATCTGCTTATCCCCGTATTTGTAATCTCCAATAATAGGATGTCCTATGGATGCAAGATGAGCTCGAATCTGATGTGTCTTTCCGGTAATAAGATGCACTTCCAGCAAACTCACTTCGTCATTGCTCTGAATGACACAATATTCTGTTTCTATTGGAACACCTTCTTCGGTCTTTTTCTTTGTTATACTCACCTTGTTTGTTTTCTGGTCCTTTACCAAATATCCTTTGATGTAATCCTCGTTTTTTATTACTCTGCCTTTTACAAGACACCGATAATATTTTGCAATTGTACGCTCTTTAAAGAAACGATTCATCTCCTGAAGTGCCGGTAATGTTTTTCCGGCCACCAAAATTCCGCTTGTATTCCGATCCAGACGATTGCAAATGGATGGATGAAAGGTTCTGAACTGCTCTTTAGAAAGCTGGTTTGTTTCTATTAAATAATTTATCAATATCTCAACTGCAGATACATCGGAATCCTTTGCTTTCTGCGATAATACACCTACTGGTTTATTCATAAGCAAAACCTGTTCATCTTCATATATAATCGGAAGCATATTTATTTTTTCTTTCTTCGGTGTTACATAAGTTTCTGCTGAAAACTTCTCTATTGTCTCATCTGAAAAAAATAATTTTATACTGTCACCTTGTTTCAGTTTCTCATTTCCTGTACATTTTTTTCCGTTCAGGACAATATTCTTTTTTCTCATCATTTTGTATAGAAAACTTTTTGGAGCCTGATTCAAAAATTTAGCCAAAAGTTTATCCAACCGTTGTCCTGCTTCATTCGCTGTCACATGTAATTCTTGCATAACATATCCTTTTCTTTATCTGTTTTATAGAGAAATATTTAAAATAATATTTTTTATGCCCTCTTCATACTCTTTCATATCACTTTTCTCAATTGCCTGAATATTATTAAGGCCTTCTGCTCTTGCCAGAAATGCGGAATACTGATCAAACAATTTTACTGTTAATCCTTCATATTGATTTTGATTCAAAATTGTTTTAATATGCTTCGCTGCATAATTCAAATCTACTTTTGAATTGGAAACATATCCAAATATTTTATTTCCTGAAATCACAACGCACTCGATTGGCATGATTTTTTCTGTACTTGTCACGACAAGATCAAATGCTAAAGTAAGAAGAGATGCTTTCTGAGTAATCTCTTTCGCCTTATCCGCAGCAATGGAATGATACGGCCACCTTGTAATCACCCCGACCAATACTTTACAGGCCGGCAGACATCCTACAATTCCAACCACTGTAAGTAAATTCTTCTTAGTATGAGTCTGGCTGTACCCCAGTAGTATAATTGCTGCAACGATTGAAAAATAAATCACCGCGCGAAGAATCTCCATTCTTTTTTTATAATCCAGATATCCCGGAGAACCTTTTTTTCTTTTCTTCATTTGTAATACTATCTCCTTAC
>OLPE01001583.1_pt1 | contig 11884 bp, 9 predicted proteins | sample 1671901 | NCBI WGS metagenome assembly OLPE01 (sample SAMEA3136624, study PRJEB25190) | human gut metagenome | biome: human gut; feature: human-associated habitat; material: faeces | place: Austria | collected 2013 | reverse complement strand
TGCCCGGTAAGCTTCACATGCTCCTGCTCATTGATCTGCTTGATATCCAGAAGCACAAGGTCTGTGTATTTCATCAGTTCCAGCCATTTAGAATGCCAGGGTTCCTTTGTAGTATAGGGGTTTCCGCTGGTATCCAGAGTTGTATGGACTCCTGCTTCCTTTGCCTTGCAAAAAAGCTCTGTAAGAAAATCCATCTGTAAAAGGGGTTCTCCGCCGCTCACCGTGATACCGCCTTTTTCTCCCCAGTAGGATTTAAAGCGAAGAGCTGTTTGCAGAAGCTGATCCGTGGTGTATTCTTTCCCTTCCTTCATATTCCAGGTATCCGGATTATGACAGAACTGACAGCGCATAGCGCAGCCGGAAAGAAAAATTACATATCTCACTCCGGGTCCGTCTACAGACCCGAAGCTTTCCAGAGAATGAACATAGCCTTTTAACATGTTGTTTTCCTTTATTAATTACATTCTGTCATGGCAGGTTCTGGCAATAACATCCAGCTGCTGCTCTCTTGTCAGATCGATAAATTTAACAGCATAACCGGAAACACGGATAGTGAAGTTTGCATACTCCTCTTTTTCCGGATGCTCCATAGCATCGATCAGTTTCTCTTTTCCAAATACGTTTACGTTCAGATGATGTGCGCCCTGGTTGAAATATCCATCCAGTACGTGAACAAGGTTATCTGTACGCTCCTCATCACTGTGTCCAAGTGCATCCGGATTGATTGTCTGAGTATTGGAAATTCCATCCAGTGCATCCTCGTAGTCAAGTTTTGCAACAGAGTTCAGGGAAGCAAGAAGTCCGTTCTGCTCTGCGCCGTAGGATGGGTTAGCACCTGGTGCAAGCGGCTCTCCGGCTTTTCTTCCATCCGGAAGAGCACCTGTAGCCTTACCATAAACTACGTTGGAAGTAATGGTAAGAATAGATGTGGTTGGCTTGGAATCACGATAAGTATGAATATGTTTCAGCTTCTCCATGAATGTAGAAAGCAGTTCTTTCGCAATGCTGTCAGCTCTGTCATCATCATTACCATAACGTGGGAAGTCACCCTCAACCTGGAAGTCTGTGGTAATTCCGTCTTCATCACGGATTGCTTTTACTTTTGCATATTTAATAGCAGACAGGGAGTCTACTACATGAGAGAATCCGGCGATACCGGTTGCGAAAGAACGGTCAACCTTTGTATCGATCAGAGCCATCTCAGCTGCTTCATAGTAATATTTGTCATGCATGTAGTGGATCATGTTCAGAGTTCCTACATACAGATGAGCCAGCCAATCCATCATCTGGTCATATTTCTGCATAACCTCATCATAGTCAAGGTACTCGGAAGTGATCGGCTTGTACTCCGGTCCTACCTGCATTTTCAGCTTCTCATCCACACCGCCGTTGATTGCGTAAAGAAGGCATTTTGCAAGGTTTGCACGAGCTCCGAAGAACTGCATTTCCTTACCAGTCTCTGTAGCAGATACACAGCAGCAGATTGAATAGTCATCGCCCCAAACCGGACGCATAACATCGTCGTTTTCATACTGTACGGAGCTTGTTTTAACAGAAATATTAGCAGCATATTTCTTGAAGTTCTCCGGCAGCTTGGAAGAATAAAGAACAGTCAGGTTTGGCTCCGGAGCCGGTCCCATGTCCTCAAGAGTATGCAGGAAACGATAGTCATTCTTGGTGATCATATGACGTCCGTCAACACCGATACCACCAACCTCAAGAGTAGCCCATACCGGGTCTCCGGAGAACAGCTGGTTGTAGGACTCAATTCTTGCGAATTTAACCATACGGAATTTCATTACCATGTGGTCAACAAGCTCCTGAGCTTCCTTCTCAGTGATAACACCGTTCTTAAGGTCTCTTTCAATATAGATATCAAGGAATGTGGAGATACGTCCAACACTCATCGCAGCACCATTCTGTGTCTTGATTGCTGCAAGATATCCAAAGTACAGCCACTGGAATGCTTCATGTGCATTTTTTGCCGGCTGTGAAATATCATAGCCATAAATTTCAGCCATTGCTTTCATTCCCTTAAGGGCACGGATCTGATCTGCAATCTCCTCACGAAGCTGGAAATCATAACGTCTCATACCCTGGCGGTCGCATGCTGCAAAGTCTTTCTCCTTGCCTTCGATCAGAGCATCAATACCATACAGAGCCACACGTCTGTAATCACCTACAATACGTCCACGTCCATAGGTATCCGGAAGTCCGGTAAGGATATGGCTGTGACGTGCTTTTTTCATCTCTGGTGTATAGATATCAAAAACACCCTGGTTATGTGTTTTGAATTCATATTTTGTAAACATGTCATGAATCTGCGGATCTACTTTATAGCCATACATCTCGCATGCTTTCTCTGCCATCTTAATTCCACCGTATGGCATAAATGCACGCTTCAGAGGCTTATCTGTCTGAAGTCCTACTACTTTCTCAAGATCCTTCAGATCTTCATCAATGTATCCAGGTCCATATGCAGTCAGGCCTGTAACAACCTTAGTTTCCATGTCAAGCACACCGTTATTGGCACGCTCTGCTTTCTGCAGCTCCTGCAATTTTCCCCACAGCTTGTCTGTAGCCTCGGTCGGGCCCTCCAGGAAGGAATCGTCTCCGTCATAAGGGGTATAATTGTGACGGATAAAATCACGAACGTTGATCTGTTCTTTCCAACGGCTTCCGCTGAAGCCTTCCCACTGTGCAAAATCTTTCATTCTTGTACCTCTTTCTTTCTATTTTGTAGTTCTCCGCGTATATTGAAGAATTGTTATTGGTTTAACGATTGTAGTATACGGTATTGTTTTTTCCCCGTCAATCGGTTTGGAACATGCTTTTAATAAAATACAATTTGAATGTAAAAATATGGAATTTGCAGGACATGAGTCCTATATTTCAGACTTTCCAAATGCCCCGCATGCGCTCTCTTTCCATATGATTCCAATGGATTCTGATAAATATTCTCAGCAATACCTTTGATAATTTTTATCAACATAATCCAAGGGGCAAAAGTCCTTTGCCCCTTACATCAATGCCTTTTATTTGGGACAAAAGTCCCTTTTATATAGTTCCTTTAAAATTGAAAGAATAATTGATGGAATTGAATATGAATTTGCTACATTTACGATATTTTGCAAAATTGGCACAAACGCTGCACTATACACGGGCGGCAGAACGTCTTTGCATTGCACAGCCAAGCCTCAGTCACGCCATTTCACAGATGGAAGCTGAGCTTGGAGTTCCCCTTTTTGAGAAGGTGGGAAAAAGCATTGTGCTTACCCATTATGGGGAACAATTTCTGGCCTGTGCACAGCAGACTCTTATGACACTGGACAATGGAGTGGACGCCCTTCAGCGTGTGGGACGAGGAGAAGGACTGATTCGTCTGGGGCTTCTCTGTACCCTGGGAGAAGACTTTGTTCCCGGGCTTGCAGAACGATTTCTGAAGCAGTATCCTGAGAAAATATCCGTTTTACATTCAATACAGGCATCACCGGACAGCTGCTTGACGGGCTTTGCGCAAGGCGTTTTGACCTTGTTTTCGCCTCTCTGGCGCAGTTTCACACCATTGACCTTGCCCAGACCATTCCTTATCCACAGGTTTATTTTGCCAAAGGCTCCGGTCTTCGTTCTGTAGTTGACGGCCTGTTGCGCCAGATCGGCCAGGAGCCCCAGATTGCCTACGAGACGGAGGAGGACAGCGTAATTGCCGGACTTGTGGCCCATGGATTTGGGATTGCAGTGGTTCCCTACATGGAAATGCTTCTCCGATTACTTTGATTGTCATTATTTTTTCCTCCATTTTAATAAGAATGCTGAATTTGTGATTACCAATACGGAACCTGCGTTGTGGACGAGGGCACCTACGATGGGGTTCAGGATTCCGGTGATGGCAAGGACGATTGCAATAAAGTTCAAGGTCATAGAAAAGGTCATGTTCAGTTTGATGGTAGTCATCATGCGCTTGGAAAGAGCAATGAGATGGGGAAGCTCTTTTACTTCATCGTCTACAAGGGCAATGTCGGCTGCGTCTACTGCGATGTCGCTTCCCACGCCGCCCATGGCAATTCCCACTTCTGCACGCTTCAGAGCCGGGGCGTCGTTGATTCCGTCGCCGATCATACAGACCATTTTGTTTTCCTGCTGATAACCATCAATGTATTTCAACTTGTCTTCCGGGAGACAGTTGGCACGGACTTCCTTAATATGAAGCTGGGATGCGATGGTCTTCGCCGCATTTTCATGGTCTCCGGTTAAAAGGACCGACTGAACGCCAAGGCTGTTCAGGGAGTCAATCATGCCGGTGCTTTCCTCACGAAGAGTATCGGAAAGAGCGATGAAACCAGCATACTGACCGTCAATTGCCACATAAGTAACGGTACAGCCGCGCTCTATGTACTGCTTCGGATTAGCCTTACTCTGAATTTTTTGAGTACTATAAAAACTTGCATCTGTTAATTCTTTGCTTTCTCCTGTTTTATCCTCAGTGTCTGCACACTTTTCGGCAATGGTCTTTATTTCCACGCCATGTTCCTTCAAAAGCTTCGGATTTCCCGCCAGAACCTGTTTTCCTTCTGACACTGCACAGACTCCCTGTCCCGGAATCATCTGGAAATCCTCTGCACCGGAAAGTATGATGCCTTCCTTCTTACAGCAGCTTACAATTGCTTTTCCAAGGGGATGCTCGGAAAGCTGCTCGGCACAGGCTGCAAGTCTGTAAATATCATCATTGTTATAATTTTCGCTGTTGCTGACAGCTGCAACCACCTTCGGTGTACCATATGTTAAAGTTCCGGTTTTATCAAACGCAATCACGTTTACCCTTGCAAGCCGTTCCAGGGCATCTCTCTCACGTACCAGGAAGCCATGCTTGGTGGCATTTCCGATAGCCGCCATAATAGCGGTTGGGGTAGCCAGCACAAGGGCGCAGGGACAAAATACAACCAGAATAGTAACCGCACGGATAATCTCTCCAGAAATCAGCCAGGTAAGAGCTGCCGCAGTTAACGCGATCACCACGATCCAGGTAGCCCAGCGGTCTGCGATCCCTACAATCTTAGCTTTCCCAGCGTCTGCGGATTGGACCAGACGGATCATTCGCTGGATGGAGCTGTCCTCCCCAACCTTGGAAGCCTTCATCTCAAAGGCTCCAAACTGGTTGACCGTTCCGCTGGATACCTCGTCTCCCACTGTCTTATCAACTGGAAGGGACTCCCCTGTCATAACCGCCTGGTTGACGGAAGTCTGTCCTGAAATAATGATTCCGTCTACCGGAACCCCTTCCCCAGGAAGTACCCGAAGGATATCACCAACCTGTACCTTTTCCGCAGGGATAACAGATTCTTTTCCATCTTTTATTACCCTGGCGGTCTGTGGTGTTAAATGAACCAACTTTTCGATTCCGGCTCTGGCTCTGGCTACAGTAAGCTCTTCCAGAAGTCCGCACAGCACAATGGCAATCCAGGACATGTCAAAGGGGAACGGGGAAATTCCCAGCAGACTTAACACAATGGCGCTTCCAGAGATCACCAGCAGGGTGATGTCTTTCTTCGTGCCGCCGATTTCAAGTAACTCTTCTAACTTTCCCATTAGATTTTTCATGTTATGCCTCTTTTCTATACCTTATGAGGTATAGGTTCATTATACCTATAGGGGTATAGGTTATCAAGAAGGGTAAATGATAAGAATTCTCAAAACAGACGCAAAACAGGCCGCATATCACCCGCAAACCATTTCCGACTCTGACAATAAGTCGGAAATGGTTTGCGTAATGATATGCGGCCTGCTCTGTTGTGCATTGACACATATAAATCTATCACTCAAGAACCGTAACGGAGATCATCCCATATTGGAAAATCGTTCCACTGCTTTGGTAAAGCTCTCGATGGTTTTATCTGCGTCGCCATGCTCAATTCCATCACGAACGCAGTGTTTGATGTGGCCTTCCAGCACTACCTTGCCGCAGCCGTGAAGCGCGGATTTTGCAGCGTTGATCTGGGACAGAACATCCTCACAGGGAACATCCTCGTCGATCATCCGGTCAATGGCCTGCACCTGACCAATTATTTTTTTTAACCTGCGGTGCAGGTTCTCAGAATCCATACATTGTTTCATTTGTTTGATACATCCTTTCTAATCAGCACCTTTTTCCCGGTATCAAAAGAACTGAAGGTCTGCAGGGAAATCTGGTTCATGTATTCATTCATATAATCTACATCATCCACCAGCAGTGCCTTGATAAAATCATTATAGCACACATTAGATTTCTGAAACCAGCCGCGGATCATTTTCCGGAACATATTCTTCACTTCGTGGTTGGTAATAGACAACTGATACAATTTCCTCATCCACTGGAGTTTCAATATTTTTCCCAGAAAGAAGATCTTCCATATCAACCTTTATATTTGGCGAACCTTCCTGTATCAGCTTTCCAACCAGACTGTTGGAACTGGTATTTGCCCAGAAGTTTTCAAAACGGCCGGTATCCAGAAACTTGGTAATGGACCATGGATTGTAGATGTCCGTGCGGCTGCCGAAACGAAAACCATCATACCAGTACCGAACCTGCTCCAGCTGATCCATGCAGCCAAATTCCATGAGAACCCTTTCTACCTCTTCCCTGTTAAAGCCAAAGGCAGTCTCATATTTCCTGGAATCTGTAGTCACAATTTCCAGATTGTTCAGATCTGAAAAAATAGATTCCTTGGAAATTCTGGTAATCCCCAATCTTGCATCCTGATAGGTTGCACCTTTCACTGAAGCAAAGCTGATAAAAATAACAGGATAGCTTCCCTGCAGTTCCCTGTATTTCTCACTTTTCCATATCTGCAGTCCTTCAAAGTATCTGCTGTATCCGGCATACTGATTGGAAAAGAAATATTCCAGCATACTCATATTCAAAGTTTTTCCAAAACGGCGTGGTCTATAAAAATATCCGTTTTCTCTGATAGAACCAAAATCCTGATTTCCAATGGAAATAACTGGTTTCATACTGTGGAAAGCTTCCTTTCATGTCTTCTACTTTAACATTTCTGCTTCCTGTTTACAAGTCATCTGAAAATTTGTTTTACTAATTATTTATCATATGTTATCTTATTCTTACAACACTAAGGGGGAAAGAATGATAATGGAAAAGAAATCGAATCATTTTTCAGGACAACTTGGTTTTGTCCTTGCTGCGGCCGGAAGTGCTGTAGGAGTGGGAAACTTGTGGAGATTTCCATACCTCGCAGCCAAAGACGGAGGCGGCTTATTTTTAATTATTTACCTGATCCTGGTACTTACCTTTGGATTTACCCTGCTCACTTCTGATATTGCCATCGGCCGACGCACACAGAAAAGTGCCATCGGTGCCTATACCCAGATGCGGCCTAAGTGGAAATTCCTGGGAATCCTCACCTTCCTGGTACCAGTCCTGATCATGACCTATTACGCTGTCATCGGCGGATGGATTACCAAATATGCAGTGGTCTATGTAACCGGACAGGCACAGGCAGCTGCCGCAGATGACTACTTCACATCCTTTATTTCTTCTTCCACTTCACCGGTGATCTTCGCCCTGCTTTTCATGGGTGTCACTGCTTTCATCGTGTACAATGGGGTGGAAAAGGGAATTGAAAAAGTATCCAAATGGATGATGCCTATCCTGCTGGTTCTGGTAGTGGTGATTGCAGTTTACTCTCTCACCCTTTCCTATACAGATGCCTCCGGACAGGTGCATACCGGATGGCAGGGATTTCTCTACTACCTGAAACCGGATTTTAAGGGACTGACTGTGCAGCGTTTCCTGCAGATCCTGCTGGATGCCATGAGCCAGCTGTTTTTCTCACTCAGCGTATCCATGGGAATTATGATCACTTACGGTTCCTATGTCAAACCTGAGGTAAACTTAAACAAGGCCATCAATCAGATTGAGATTTTTGATACAGGCGTTGCCTTTCTTGCAGGTGCCATGATCATTCCGGCTGTGTATGTATTTTCCGGCACTGAGGGAATGGGCGCAGGACCAAGTCTGATGTTTATTTCCCTGCCAAAAGTATTCTCCGCAATGGGAAAAGCCGGCACCTTCGTAGGGATCCTGTTTTTCGTAACTGCTATTTTTGCAACCTTGTCTTCCTGTATTTCCGTACTGGAATCCATCACTGCAAACTGCATGGAAATCTTCCATACAGGCCGTAAAAAAACAGTTCTGGTTTTGTCTGCCATCTATCTGGCAGTTTCTGCAGTGATCGCTTTGGGCTACAGTATTTTCTACGTGGAAGTAAAGCTTCCAAACGGTTCTGTGGGACAGCTTCTGGATATTATGGATTACATCAGCAACAGCGTTATGATGCCATTTATTGCACTGCTCTCCACCATTCTCATTGGATGGATCGTAACACCGTATTATGTAATTGATGAAATGGAAAGAAGCGGAGACAAATTCCGCAGAAAAAAGCTTTACCGGGTGATGATCCGATTCGTTGCACCGGTTATGATGTTTATTCTGTTTTTGCAGTCTACTGGAATTTTATCTTAAGTTAAAAAAGGGGGCTGTCGGTTAATACCACATTTCGGTATCCCCAGTAGTAATTGAAAGGATCCCAGCAAGAACGAGGCTTGTTAGCCTTCTACCTTGCGAGGGATCCTTTTTTCTATGAAAGATGAAATTTATTTTTGGCCGCAAAAATCCCTTGTCTGGATTTTTACAGCCGCACTTTTGATCAAGCTGTTTTTTCCGTTATTTTTCCCTCAAACTTCTTTAGTTTTTCATTGAGAAAACGATAGTATTTATTTATATTCCTTCCGATTGCATACAGCATGAATTCTTTGTACACTTTATCTGCAGAACGGTAATTAAAACGGCGGAAGTTTTCGTTTTCTTTGATATCACCGAAATGTCCTTCTGTCTGGATCGAACGTGTCTGCCGTTTCAGGATCCCGCGCTCACTTTGGATGTTTGCATGGGATTTTTCACGCAGTTCTTCCCACTGTTCATTGATCTTCATTACCTTATTTTTCTCAACATCCTTTTCGGCATTATATTTATACAGACAGCGGGCTTTATGTTCGCATCCGCTGCAGTCGGCGCAGCCGTAAACCTCAAAGGTCTGGGTATAGCCATCCTGCTCTTTGGTTTCCGTTCTTATGTGACGCAGTTCACGTCCGTCATGGCAGATATAGAACTGCTCATCTTCAAATACCTCAACCTTCATGTTGTAATATTTGCTGATATCTTCCGCATATGCACGTGTTTTACGTTTCTCATGATCCTGCAGTTTTATATAACTTTCTATCCCTTTTTCTTTTAAATAAAGCAGATTTTTCTCACTACAGTATCCGCTGTCAGCAGTCACCTCTTCCAGGACGCTGCCAAAAGCCTCCTGGTGTTTTTCCAGGACTGGGATCAAGGTATTGTAATCCGTCCGGTCATTACTTACATATCCGTGAACGATGAAATAATTTTCCACGGCGATCTGTACGTTGTACGCCGGCTTTAACTGTCCGTTCAGCATATGGTCCTCTTTCATCCGCATAAAAGTAGCTTCCAGGTCTGTCTTGGAATAGCTGTTCCGGTCTTTTCCCATGATCTCAAAGCATTCTTTATATCCCATCAGACGCTGGCCGAGATGCTCCAGTTCCTCATACAGCTGCTGGATCTCAGGTTTTCTTTTTCCTTTTCCATAAACGAACTCTATCCCTTCTCCAGTGGCAATCGTACTAAGGTTCTTCTGCAGTTTCAGGATTTCAAGCGGAGAGCAGTTATCAATCTCAATAACTGTATTATTTGCAAGTTTCTTATGTTTTGACAGCTTCCGTTTCCGGTTCTTTTCTATAACACTGCGGACTTTATCCATTTCCTCGATCACAAACATCTGTGCATTCCCGATATCATACTTTGGCCCATAACCATTCTCCTGCAAAAATGTATTATACCTGGCAAAGTTCAGCTCAATAGAATCTAGCAGACCAGCCAGATGGTAATTGATCGTACCGCGCCAGACAAATGTATAACGGTTTGCATTGGCTTCGATCTTAGTCCCATCAATAAAAAGTTCTTTTAGTGTAACAAGGCCTTCTTTTTGAAGCCGGCGCAAAAACTGGTAATTAAAATCATCCAATATTTCAGAAGTTAGCTTTTTCCCTTTAAATCCATAAAAAGCGTCCCGTTTTGGTTTCTGCCCATGGGTCAGCCAGATAAAAGCGAGATCTCTTTCACATAATTCTACAATACGGTCAACAGAACGTACCCCACGCATGTTTGCGTAAGTAACTACAGCATACATCATAATTGGGTTATACCCGGTTCTTCCCTTATCTGAACAATTGGCCAGCAGGCCAGAAAAATCTAAATCCTCCATCACTTTTTTCAGGGTATAGACTGGATCGTCGTCAGGTAAACTCAATTCGAAGAAACTAAAGTTAATTTTCTGTTGCCCAAACTCAAAAAAGTCGTTATAATAATTAGTTGTTAGCATAGTTACATTATAACATGTAACGGAGAGAAAGATGGTTGTCGTTAGCCATCTTTTTTTCTTTTTATGATAAAAATTTGGGGAGGGTGTGACTTGGTATGAGTCACACCCTCCCTCTCTTAGAACTGTCTATTTCCCGACAGCCCCTTATTATATTATTTCTTACTGCGGTATGCTTCTGCTTCCCAATGTGTAATAAAGTATGTAATATCATCTGTCATGTGAAGCGGTCCGCCAAAGCTTTCTGCATATACTGCAAGCTTGATGGCATCTTTTACAAGAAGCTGTGCTTTTGCAGCTTTTCCCTTATCATCTTCCATAATAAAGGCGCCAACTCCCTGTACCAGAATCAGTCTTGGTTCTTTGTCATTCTCTGCCATAAATGCGTCCAGCGCTGCTTTTGACTGATCAATATTTTCTACAAATAACGGATATGGTCCACAATATACAATGTGATCCGGTGTAAACGGCTTCAGAAGCGGTGCAGCCGCTGCTTTATCTTTTACAAAATGATCAGCTTCTGCTGCAGGTACCACTTCTACTGCATGTCCCAGTAACTGAGAAAGCTTCTCTGCTGCCTGCTCTTTTTCAGGTGTAACCACATCACTGACATCAGCAGTTCTCTTTACCTGTTTCTCTAATTTACTGATCACATCATCAAATAACACTCCGATTTCCTCTACAGTATTTGCCGCAACGAAAATTCCGTGATTCTGAAGCAGAAGAACCTGAACATCTTTTCCGTATTCTTCTTTATAAGCATTCATTTTCTCATAACAGATACGCGCAAGTGTATATCCGGGTTTGCAGATATCGATCCAGAGTACATCTTTTCCAAGAAGCTGTTCGCTGAGTTCCTTTGCCCCTTTTCCGCAGGTCAGTCCATTGACAAGTGTAGGATGAACATGCAGTACATATGTATAGGCAAATAAATTATGAAGCAGTGCTTCCACACTTGGACGTTTGGTTTTGTCAGCATCTGTTACTGCAGCCATAACATCTGCAAGATACAGTGATTCACGTTTGACATCATCTTCAGGATAATCTGTCTTCATGATCTCATTCAAACGTGCTCTGCTCATTTCCACAAATTCCTCTGACTTGATTGTAGCAAGCTGTGTACCAGAGCCTTTTACATACAATGTGGTGTCGTCTTTTACTGAAGTATTACCACCGCCTGCAAGAACATAAGCAGGGTTGCTTCCATAAGTATTTGACATTTTTACTAGGGTTGAAAGATCCATAGTTAAAATTCCTCCCGTATTTATAATAGTTTTGTTGTTCCCCATTCCATTGTACACGATATCCTGCTTTTTTCCAAGTGTTATGGAGTAAACAGTAACGTTATAATAATCCCGCAAATAATCTCATAAACAGTTGTCCCAATCGCAGATATGCGCTGCGTCCGGTACTGTACTGTTCTGTGACTTCAC